>Ga0078972_1015636_pt1 | contig 11551 bp, 14 predicted proteins | sample YelNatPaOPGAMG01_FD_67568 | JGI IMG/M metagenome (GOLD analysis project Ga0078972, IMG submission 67568) | Hot spring thermophilic microbial communities from Obsidian Pool, Yellowstone National Park, USA - OP-RAMG-01 (SPADES assembly) (version 2) | ecosystem: Environmental > Aquatic > Thermal...
TATTAACAAGTCTTATACTGGCACTTGATAAGGTAGATAATACATTAGGACACTATGCGTCGTATCTAAAAGGCTGGTCAAAAAGGTCATATAATACTTTGAAACTGGAAGTTCCAGACTTTGTTATAAGTAATAAGGAGCATAAAGTATATCAAAAAGATATTTTTGAATTATTACCTGTAATAAAAGAGGTTGATTTGGCATATTTTGACCCGCCGTATGGGTCAAATAATGATAAAATGCCTCCTTCAAGAGTAAGGTATCAGGCATATTATCACATCTGGACGACGATTATAAAAAACGATAAGCCTCAACTATTCGGGTCTGCGAATAGAAGATTTGATAGTTCAGATAAAATAAGTTATTCTCCTTTTGAAGATTTTAGAAAAAATAAAGAGGGGCAATTTGTGGTGATGGAAACTATAAAGAAATTGATTGAAATGACACCTGCGAAATTTATTATTTTTTCATATAGTTCGGGCGGGCGACTTCCATTTGAAATACTTGCCGACCTTTTTTCTAAACATACTGATATAGTTGAGGTTTTAAAAATCAATCATAAGGAAAATGTAATGGGTTCTATGCGATGGACGAATGAATGGATAAAAGAAATTAAAAATCCCCATCAAGAGTATTTATTTTTATTGAAGAAAAAATAAGGAGGAGAATGTGTTTACAAAAAAAGAAATATTAGAGTATTTGGAAAAATTAGCAAGATGGAATGATGATGTTAAACGCTACTGGAAGATATTAGATGAGTTGAGTTATGAGGAAGGCGTTGATTATTTTGACGAATTTTACAACTATTTGCTTCCAAAACTTGAGTATGCGTTTTGGGAACTTGAAAAGAAAGGAGTTGATACCGAGCGATTATCAATAGAAAACTGGAGGCGTTTTTTCATAGATAAGTTAGAAGACTACATTCAATCAAGGGATACAGACGCAATTATTATTTATGGTGAGACGATGGGGTTTATCAAGGAGAAGAAAGGTGATGATTGGAAAGTTTTTGAGGGGTCGGATGAGCCCGATGAATTGGATATTTATTTGTATCGGAAGTTGATTTTAGGCAAAGAAGTAAAAAAAGTAAAACTATATAGTGTGCAAAGTATTGATTTCGTTGAAAGTTGGGAAGAGGAAGGTATCCCGCCCGATGTTTACTTCAGTTCTAAAAAAAGCGTTGCTTTACATTACTGGCATCCCGCCAAAGAAGATGTTTTAGTGGAAGTTGAATTGCCTTTTGATAGCGTAATTGAAACCGCAGAAGACGAATATAAGACTATTCGTAGAGTGGCTCCTTCTGAATTTAAAATGAGATTTGTGTGAGGCTATGTTAGACATAAAAGCAAAAGGTAATTATTCCATAAAAGATGAGATAGAGTTGAAGAACATTGAATTTTTGAAGAAAAGTATTTTTCAGAACTTGCCTGTGGTTTTTCAAGGAGTTCTCGCCGATGTAGAGATGAAATTTTATAGAAGTCCTGATGAATTACCTTCTTCCCGCCGAGAGGAAATCTTGAATGAATCAGTCATAGCAGAGACTTTTGAGGATAAAAATGAAATAGATGTTTATTTATTTGTTTTAAAAACAAGAGAGGACTTTGCGGAAGAATTCTTTTTGACGATTTACCATGAATTATTTCACCTATTCAGTCATCACTGCGGGTTTTATAAGCAATTGGGCGAGGTTTTGCGGGGGCAAAAGGAAGATTTTTTGATGATAACAAAAGAAGACATAGAAAAGTTTTTGAAAGATATTTCTACTTTTGATGTTGACGGGTATATCAAGAAGAAGAAAATGGCGGAGTGCTGGAATAAGAAGTATTTACAGGAGTGTGCGGAAGATGAAAGAGATAATGGAATTTTAAAGTATATTGAACGGGATGACCTGCGGGCGATGGTTGAAGAAATCTTTGCTGAAACTTTTGCGGAGATGATTTTAAAAAAATCTATTCAACCTGAATGTTTGCCTTTTGAGACTATACTGAAAAAAATTTTTGAAATCCAGTTAGGGGGATGCTGTTAGTCACTTTTCAACATAGATAACAAAGACCAGCGATGATTCATTGCAATCAACGGGTTCTATTGCTTCAATAGTTTCTCCGTTTTTGACTTCTTTTAGTGCATCGTTTAGAACTTCCTGAACGACCTCTGGTGAGGCGTTTTTGCTGTAAACTTTGCTCACAATCGCTCTTCTTTTTGGCAGTTTGTTTTTCATTTTACACTTCCGTTTTTATTTTTATCATTTTTATCATTTTTCAAGGAAAAGTCAAGTTCTTTGTTAAATAATTCCAATTGAGTATATTCCAATTTATCAAAATAGTCTTCATCCTCAATGAATTTAAACTTTGTCAGGATAACATCTTTTAAAGGTAAAGTTTGCTGGGCAATTCTTTCTTTGGCGATTTTGAGGTAATTAGGATTATAGTCAACGCCAATCCCTTTTCTATTCAAAAGTTTACAAGCGAGTAAAGTTGTGCCACTGCCGACAAAAGGGTCTAAAACTATATCTTCTGGAAAGCAATAGAATTTTATAACTCGCAGGGGCAATTCCAGAGGAAATGGGGCAGGATGAAGTTTACGATTTTCAGGCGCCATAGTCCATAAATTTTTTGACAATCTTAAAAATTCATCTTTTGTTAAATCACTTTGCTTCCCTCGTGGGTCTAATTTATAATCTTTTTTTGAAAACACAATTATATATTCAGTTTTGTCTCGGCAAAAAGGAGAACTTTGAGATAACCATGACCCCCAACTAGTTATTCCCTGAAGTAGATAAGGTTTACTATTATGAGTTAAAATACCATTTCCTAACAAAAATAAACCACTAAATTTCTCTATTTTTTTCCTATCCCAGTTTTTGTATTTAACATCTTCTAATGTAATGTTATAATAAGGACAAATCATATTAGAAGAGATAACTTTTTTGATGAGGGCATAATAAACATTTGATTCATCTTTATTAACTATATAAAATTTCAGTGCGGGAAACAATTTTTTAAAGCCTTTGGCTTTATATAAATAAGGACCTCTAAATAGATTGCCTTCGCCCAAAATAAAATTTAATACCATAATTCCCATAGTGAGTTTATAATTATCACAAATTCCAACAATCCATCGTTTATTTTTAGAATCGTAATATCCATCACCATGATGTAGAAAACCATCAAAAATACCTTTTAAGAACTTATATGAAGTATTTAAACAATCGGGTAATAAACTTTTATTTTTAGCAACTTCTCCATCTGTATAAGTTTCTATTAAAGAAATTAAACTTTTATCATGCGATACGGCTGTAAGTGTTTTGTTTTGTTTTATTATTCTCATTTTGAACATTTTACTTATCTTTTTTAAAATTGGCAGGTCTTTTATTCCACAACTAAAACAAATAGCAGTTGTCCAAGTTAATTCTCCCGATTTTCTTTTTTTAACATATTCGGCAGGTATCATATCCTTTACTTTTGCCCATCTTACTGCCGAGTTATTTAATTCAATATCACTTTTAGCCTTTCTTTTTATCTTATTACCTTCAGCTAAAAAGAAACCTATTGCCAATCCTTTAATATAATCATCCTCACTGCCTTGAGGAATATTTAAAACTTTACCACCTAAATAATACAAAAGATTTTTATTTTTAAAATTCAATAATTCTTTAGCGTGAACCATTCTTTGGATGCACAGAAATTGACGCTTATCTTTACCAGTAGTTTTGAAAATAGGAAAAAGATGCTCTTCTGTGCAATTGATTTTAATACCTGTAGTTGTTTCAAGTTCTAATCCAGAATCCCATATTTCATCAATTGATTGAATTTTTCTCCAAACAACTTTAATCGTTGGTCTATTAAGTAAAGTAGGTAAAAATATCTCTTTACCTAATTTCCAGATTTTATATAACTCGGCAATTGTTCCAAACCAGTATTTATTTTCAATTTGAGCGACTATAGGAGTATCACTTCCTAAACACCAGCATATCCAATCACGAGGGAGAAAACCTATTTTTTTGGTAGCGATATTCCAAATATCCATCGCGACGAAAGCTATTTTACTTCCAGTAGATTGTGTCAGGCAAGCAGGAACATTAACGGCTAATCGTCCGCCGACGCATAATACCCTATATGCTTCTTTTAACCATTGTTCTGTGAATTCAAGATAATCATCTATAGATAAAGCATCATGCCAGTCGCCATAATCCATTGCGACATTATAGGGGGGCGAGGTCACTATTAACTGGACAGATTCGTCGGGAATAAAATGTAAATTTCTTGCGTCCCCCTCCCACAACTGCTGTCCATTGAATTCATAAAAAAGTTTTCCTTCTTTGACAGGAAGTTTTCCAGTTTTATGCTTGATATATTTAGCAGTTCTGAATGCCATCAATTAAGTTTTATTACATTTAAGAAGTTTTGTCAATAAATTTCGGGACTTGACATTTAAGAAATTTTAAAAAATAATGAATCAGAAAGGAGAGATAAATGGATTGGTCAACGATACCTAAACCGATAGTGAAACCTTTTGATAAAATTCGTGGCATGGATGATACTGAACTTCAAGATTTGTATAGTCGTGTTACAGCAGAGATTAATGCTGGAAATACGATGTTGAATGATTTGAAAACTGCAATAGAAAATGAATTAAGAGCGAGGGGATTGATAGCATGATAGAGGAGTTCTACAGGTCATTTGAGGGCGGGCGAAGTTGGTATCTTGACGGACAATTAGGAGATGATAACAATGATGGTAGAAGTTGGACTACAGCGAAGCAACACTGGTCAGCGATACAGAATTTAATTGGTGATGGAGACACAATTTATATCAGAAACGGATTATGGGACAGAATTGTAGTCGGATATAATCAAGTTGTAAGAATAATTGGTGTTGGATTTCCAGTTATCTGGGGGGGAGATGTGAATAATCCTCCGCTTGAAGTGAATGGTGGACGGGTTTTTGTCGTTGGATTGAATTTAGGAGGAGTTGGAGGAAATGCGGAACGAGATTGCGTTCTTCTTGAAGATTTACCGAGAGGACAGGGATTGAAATCAGTAAAAATTTATGGTGGGACATGGGGAATTGGAGGTGATATAGGGTCAGTGGCGAGAAACAATATAGAGTATTTTAGCGATAAAATTGTTGAGAGATATGTGACAAGAGTTGTTGAAGTGCCTGCGGAAAATCAGGATTGGGTAAGAGTTCAAGGGAATATAGCGACTTCTCCGTGGTTACCTGCCGAAGGTAATGCCATAAGTTTCAAAGGAATGTTTTTCCCGATGTTTAAGATAAAAACTTATACAGGGATAACTTATGATTCTGGGACGGATACGAGTGTTATAACTGGGTTGAACCCGCCGTTTAGAGCATGGGAAATTCCGAGCGTAAATGATGATGTTGGACTTTGTTTAGTGAAAGTTAACACCGATTTACTTACTTACGACCATTATAAAGGGGAGTATATAGGAGTTAATGCTGTTGTGCCTGCGTTTAAATTTGAAAATCAGTGGTTTGGTGGTTTTAGTGTATTTCAGGGATGTAATTTAGGATGGTTCAATATGAATTATACACAGGGACTTGACCCCGCTCTTCATTTGATTTTTGATGGGTGTAGTTTTACAAATTTTTCTCCTTTCAGGGAAATTATAGGAGCGGATTTAACAACACAATTTATGTCTTTTGGGTTCAGGGATTGTATATTTTATGGCGGCGATGGGGCAAGGTTATTAAAAGTGGTGAATGCAAATAGTCCTATGAAACCTCTTTTCAAAAGTGGAGCATTTTTTCATAATGTTATTGTGAATGTTGATTTCTGGAATTTTGAAAGTGATGTTGTTAAGAACTGGTTGAATAGTTTTGGACTTGATTATAGAAAAAAGATAGAAGCAGATGACATAATTGAGCTACCTTTTAGGGAGAATATGTGGGTGCAACTTGATTTTCTGTCCTTGTTTATAGCGATATTTATGCATATTGATACTGGAAAGCCGATATATCAGATACTTACCGAGAAGAAGATGTATCCAGTTGGGGATATAACGGAATGGTCAAAAGATACGGCGTCACTTGAGCATTATGGCGGGACAGAAGTTCCTCTTGTTTATGATGTTGGTGAAGTTTTAAAAGGATTGATGAAAGCAAAAAGAATAGAAATTTTGAAATGAAGAAATTATTTTTAATTTGGCACTTATGTGCCAGAGGGAATAAAAATGGCTGAAAGGTATAATAAAGGTGAAAGTGTAGAGTTGATAACCTCGCTGTTTAATGAGAATGGGAATAGAGTGAGCGGGGCGTCGGTTTATGCAACAATCAAAAAACCTGACGGGACTATTACACAGGATTATCCTTTTACTGAAGACCCGCAGTTTTCGGGAATTTATAAGTTGACACTTGACCCGACGATTTTAGACCTTGAAGGTTTTTATTTGATAAAAATTTCATCAGAAAGTTATGAGCCTCAATATACTCAAATTTTAGTGAAAGATTTTGCGGAAATAAAAGGACTGGGAGCAGGAATATACAAGGTGACCATAAAAACGATTTTTGTGGACAATCAAGCGGGCATTCCAGACACTTTTGTGAATATTCTGACCTCCGACGGCGAGTTCGTAGTAAACGGTCGCACCGATACTTCTGGACAGGTTATTTTCAATTTGAATGCTGGTAGTTACAAGGTGCGGGCAACAAATTTAGGAATTGCCACTTTTGACGAGACAACAATTTCAGTTTCAAGTGATACAACCATTTCAATAGCGGGTGAGAGAATAGTGATATCTCCGCCCGCCGACGCAGGTTTGGTAAGAATTTATGGCAATATCCGAGACCTCAACCTTTCACTCGCAAACATAGACAAAGTTCAAATTTCATTTAAGATATATCCTCCTGGAATCCCGCAGTTTTCAAAAGAAGTGTTGATTGACACATTTGAGGTGTTTGCCACAATTGATAAGAATACAGGGAATTTTTATGTGGATTTAGCAAAAGGGATACGGGTGCGGGTGGTTTGTCGGGAAGCAGAACTTTATAAAGATTTCGTCACCCCGCTTGATAAAGATATTGTCCCTCTGAAAAATTTGATTTGAAAAAGTCAATTTTCTCTTGACAAAAAAAGAAAAATATGATATAGTATAGGTTAAGTATCAAAATAGGAGGTTGCCAATGTGTAAGATTAAGTTTAAAACAACAAGAGACGAGGTTGTTATCCTGATGATGAAAAATGTGTTATATCTGATGGCAAAGAAGTATAAACCCAATGACCCTTATGAACTATCGGTTTCATTCGTGGATGGTAGTTTGACGAAATTTACAATTACCGCCGCCGAATTTGAGAATCTCAAAAAGCAACTTGAGGAGTATGATATTAAAATTTTAAAAGAGGAATAATGATGATAAAAAAAGAGACCATAAATATTGCTTCAAAATTATTGAAAAGGTATAATCTTTCTGCCCACTCTTCTATTGCTAATAACATAATATACTTTGGAGAACTTTTGCGGTTGATACCAGTATTTGAACTAAAGGAAAAACAATATACTTTACCGCAAGAAAGTTCACCATCTTATTATGAAAACTGGCGGGTAGATATTTTGACTCTTCTTCATAATATAAAGACAGATACTATATCGAAATTCTATAAATCAAACGAAGTTGATACCTACAATGACGAAATAAAGAAAATTGACTTTTTAACTCATTTAGAGGAATTTAAAATCAAGGTGAGTGTGCCCCCAAATTACTTGCTGGGGTATAACATAGAAGTTATATCAAAAGCAGGTTCTTCTGTATTCAACTTTGAGAATATCCTTTACTCTTTAATAGATGAAATAGTAGCAAAACTTAAGGAAATAGACGCTACTACCGATGAAAAGAAATCTGAAAAAATAGACAATTTAAATTATCTATATTATAAGAAACTATATCAGATGTTTGATTTTACGCATAATGTTTTTGCGGAATGCCTTAATCTTCTTCCTAAACTCAAAGAAGATTTTTTGAATTCAAAACTTGGCGAGTGGGCAATGTGTAAAAAATTAAGTAATAATAACCTTCCCCAACTTGACGCCTCACGATTCACCAGTTTTTATGAAAAAATCAGAACTCTTCTAAACCTCTACTGGCAGGAAAAAATTAACCCCAATTTTAATGTAATTATTCCCACTTCTGTATTCATAAACCACTTTGACACCCTTTCTAAAATCTTATCCCTATTCTTTTCTAAAGAAACTGCCTTGAAACACAAATACATAAAGATTAGTGTCTCTGATAATTATTGCCTATATTTCTATTTTGCCGATTCCGTTAACTCACTCAAAAATTCAACTATTATGGAAAGAGAAAGTATTTTCACGGGTCCATTTTCCTTCATCCCCTTCTATAATAAACATAAATCTTTCACCTTATTCCTTGATAACATATTCCAAAAAGTGGACGACTTGCTTAATCTATTTAACGACCTCGCCCATTCACAAAATCCCCCATAAAACAACATAGTTACCGCAATATTCTTATTCTATTAAATAATTTGACAACTTTTACCTCTTTTTTATTAAATTTCCTCAAAAATCCTCTAAAAATAGCATTTCTTTTTAATAAAAATACCTCATTAAACTCTATTCATACCACCTAAATACCCCGCCCGACACTATTATTCTTCTTTTTAAAAAAATCCCCGTAATATCAATAACTTGACCCCCTCCAACTCTGGCACTCATGTGCCAAATCATTAAAATTTAATAACTCCTCCCCCTCCCCCATAATAAATAATAACAACAACAAAAATCGTCGGCAGGATACTTGACTTTATCTCCTTCTCCCTCTATAATATACAACAATAAAAAATGAAGAGGAAAATTAGGAACTATATAGAAACCTGCGATGAGGGATTTGACGGGATATACTATAACCTTGATAAAGTCCTTACCGCAATCAAGAATTTCCAGAAATTTTTAGAAGCAATCGGGGGGATGATAAAAAGTGAAAATTATTTTCCCGCAAAAACTCCTGCCCCTCTCATTTTCCATATACAAGGACGGGTTGAGGTTTAACCAATATGAGACCTCGCCCGTCCACTACTATTCAAGAGAAACAAAAACTTCAAGAAACTCAAAAACATGGGAATAGAGTTTTGATGATATATACGGAGGATAAGGAGTTGAAACGGGAGGTTAGACGATTCATCAAGAATGTCCTGCTTGACTTGAAAAACGAGTTAATGGGAAAGGTTGTATATGTTGACTGGCGGGGGGAGATAGATTTTGATTTTTCGTCCCCGCAACCCGACAAGTGGGCAATCAGGATACCGAATATAAGCATAGGGTTGAGAATGGTGAAGATTTTTGCGTTGTGGGAGAAATTTACTCAAACCTCGCCCGTCCTGTCAAAAGTCAAGAAAACCTATGGTGAGGATGTTTTTAATGTCATCTACGATTTAGGGATAAGCACACTGGAAGATACCCTTGATGATTTGAGAATAGATATTCCTCACAAGGACAAAACCTTGATACTAAACGACGGATTATATATGAATATAACCTTCCCGACAAGTCCTATTTTTATCTATTTTAAAGGCTGGCTTGAAGATTTTGAGATACACATGCCAGAGGTGAGATTACCATTTGAGGATGACCCCGCCTTTGAAAAGAACTTCCTCAACGAACTGGTGAAGTTTTATAGGCAGATACAGGAGGAGGTTGAGGCACTTTTAGAGGTTATCAAAGGCAGGATGATAACGATTTTTGAGGAGGCGGTAAGAAGGTGGCAGAAGACATAATTATTATTGATTCCACACTTGTTTTCTGGAATAATAATAAAAATAAAATAAAGGAGAAGTAAGATGTCGCAGGTGAAGATTTTTATTGAAAACAGGTTGAAGGCATTACAGAAGGATATCAGGGATAAATGTGTTCGTATTGACTGGGTGAGGGTAGGATATAATTTTCCACCCGCCCGTTCCGAAAATTGGGTCATTATGATACAAGGTTCTATAAATATCTGGATGCCTGCGGTGATAAAGATATGGCAGAAGTATAGGGACATGTCGCCCTTCTTCCAGCAAATGATGTTGACGCTACCCGAATATTCCTTCGTCGCAAGCAGTTTACCTATTGATATTCTTGAATCGGCAATACTGGAGGCGGAGATAAAATATCCCCGCAGGGGTAATACAATTCTGGTGAATGATGACTTTTATATTGATATATTTCTTAAAACCCGCCAACTCAAAGAAATTTTTGACGAGAATATAAAATACCATGCCAGATACACCTCTCAAGCAGTATCTCTAAAAAACCCCGATTTCCGCAAAAAATACTATGATGAACTGCTAAAATTTTATAACCTGCTGGACGACTTTGTGGATAAGGATGCAGAATTCCTTGAGAATAAACTGAAAAAAATTTTTGAGGAAACTATAAATATAATATGAAAGGCGTAAAAAAACTTTTTGCTCTTCCTTCCTTTTTCGCATTCCTGTCGGGGCAGAGAGGTTTATTTTTTATAATCGCCATCAAGAGCCTTCATATCACCTCCTTCCTCTCTGCCCCTATTTATCTGAATATAAATCAGGAGGTTGAGAATGAATAAAGTTGATATTGGCACACAAGTGCCAACAGGAGTATATACCTTTCTTGAAAAGCCAGAGAACTGGAAGTGCCCGCATTGTGGTAAGATAATTGTCATACGGACAATAAAGGATAAAAGTCGGATTGGCGGGCATTTGAGTTATCACAAGAAGAAGCCCCGCTGGACAGAAAAACATTTCAAAAAGGCGATAGAGTTATATAAGAAGGGCTGGTCCTCCACCCGTATTTCCGAAAAATTAGGTATTTCTCTTCCATATCTTCAGGCACAATTAAGGAAACGGCTGGGCAAGGAATATCTTGACCGACGCTGGTCGCATTATGAAAAAAGAAAAAAACCAGAAAAAGGAGGTTTTCATGAAAAAATATAAAAAAGAGATTTTAACCCTCATAGAAAGCCAGATTGAATTACTTGACGAATTTGCAGAACTTGAAACTGAAATCCGCTATCTGGTCAATGAAGGTCATAGATATGGCATTTTTACCGACGACTTTCGCAAGGATATAATTGACATTTCATTAACAAAAGAAAATCTATATAAACATCTATCTATCGTCACAAGAGATGAAAAAGATTACCTCAAAAAAACTGGCACATAAGTGCCAGTTGAAATTAAACGAAAAGTTGAAAGAATATATTGATGACATCATCAGCCGTTCAGGGACGCTTGATGATGCTTTGACCCAATTAGATTAGAATGGAAATTTACCACTTTTGTCCACCATGATGACCCCGATGATGTAGAATACTACATCCGTCGGGGTATCAAAAACTCATAAAAAAGAAAATAATTCCCGCAGAAAAACTATAAACAAAATCTGGCACACAAGTGCCATCTCTTAAAAAAATAAACAAGCAGGCAGGCAGGTCATCTTGACATCATCCCCCCCTACTCCTCCCCACTTGACCCCTTAAAAAACCAGCGGGCAGGAAGACCCCTCTCTACCCCCCCTCTCTACCCCCCCTCTCTACCCCACCTATCCCCCACC
>Ga0078972_1015637_pt1 | contig 11551 bp, 11 predicted proteins | sample YelNatPaOPGAMG01_FD_67568 | JGI IMG/M metagenome (GOLD analysis project Ga0078972, IMG submission 67568) | Hot spring thermophilic microbial communities from Obsidian Pool, Yellowstone National Park, USA - OP-RAMG-01 (SPADES assembly) (version 2) | ecosystem: Environmental > Aquatic > Thermal...
AGTTCAAGGAAACTGCTAGCGGCTACGAAGAGCTAAAAACAAAGGTAATAGATATGGGTGCCGGCTTAGAGCGCCTTGCTTGGTACACAAATGGCACAGCTACAACATATGATGTTGTTTTCAAAGATGTTATGAAAAAGATGCTTGCAGATGCTGGCCTGAAATATGACTCAAAGAAATTTATGGAGTTTTCAAAATTGGGCGGAATGCTCAATGTTGAAAATGGCATGCTCAAGGAGAAGCATGCAAAAATCCTTCAGAGCATTGGTTTGAGCAAGGAGGAATTCGAAAGCTCAATAAGGCCTCTTCAGGCACTCTATGCTTGTGCAGATCATTTGAAGGCATTGCTCTATGCAATCACTGATGGAATGCTTCCAAGCAACAGCGGTGGCGGTTACAATTTAAGGATACTGCTTCGCAGGGTTCTTGGCTTCAATGAGGAATTTGATCTGCGCATAGATATCCCTGGCATAATTGAGCTGCATGCAAAGACCTTGAAAGACCTTGACCCCATACTTCTTGAAGGTGTGCAGTCAACAATTGATGTTATCGATGAAGAGATAAAGAAAAACAACGAGCTTAAGGTAAAGGCGAAGCAGATAATAAGCACGATAATAGAAAAGGCAAAAAAAGGCGTAAAGCCAAGCGAGAGCGACTATGTGAAGCTTTATGAAAGCAATGGAATTGCGCCAGAGCTGATAGAAAAAGAGGCTTTGAAAAGCGGAATTGAGCTTGAAATTCCTGAAAATTTCTACTATTTGATTGCAAAGAAAAACGAGAGAGAGGTGCCAAAGGAGAAAAAACCTTTGCTCTCAAAGGACTATCCGAAAACAAAGGAACTCTATTACGATGACCCTCTTCTTAAAAGCTTTAAGGCAAAAGTGCTTGGTGTTGAAGGCAGCTTCGTTATTTTGGATAAAACAGCTTTTTATGGAACATCAGGTGGTCAAGCACATGATACCGGAACACTAAATGGCATAGCGGTTATTGATGTTGAGAAGCACGAAGGAATAGCCCTGCACAAGGTTGCGGAGCCAAATAAATTTAAGGTTGGCGCCACTGTAACAGGTGAGATTGATATTGAAAGAAGAAAGCAGCTGATGAGGCATCATAGCGCCACGCACTTGCTTAATGCATGCTGCAAGAGGCTTCTGGGCAGGCATATATGGCAATGCGGTGCGCAGAAAGATGTAAACAAGGCGCATTTGGATGTTACACATTACAAGCGTATCACAAAGGAGCAGCTCTATGAGCTTGAGCGCATGGTCAATGAGCTTATACTTGCAGACATCCCTATAAAGACATTTTTTATGCAGCGCAATGAGGCAGAGCAAAGATATGGCTTTACCTTATATCAGGGCGGCTATGTTCCTGGAAAGGAGCTTCGCATTGTTGAGATACCAAATGTTGATGTTGAGGCTTGTGGCGGTACGCATGCTTTAAGCACAGCAGATATCGGCTTCTTTAAAATTATAAAGCGCGAAGGCATTCAGGATGGTGTTGAGCGCATAACATTTGTTTGCGGCTTAGAGGCGCTTAAGTATGTTCAGGAAAGAGAAAAGATACTTGAAGAGGCAGCAAGCGAACTTTCCGTGCAAGCGCATGAACTGCCAAGGACTGCAAAGCGCTTCTTCAAAGAATGGAAAGAGCTTAAGAAAAATTTGGATGAGGCAAATGAAATTATTGCAAGCCTTGCGAGCAAAGAGCTTATTGCAAGCAAAGCAAAAATGGAAAAGGCCTATTTTGAAGGCCTTAATTTAAAGCAGATTATAGAAATAGGTAACAAAGTTATTGCAAAGAAGCCGCAAGCATTGCTTATCCTCGGAGCTGGACAAAACATCGTGGTTTTTTGTGGCAATACCTCTGGCAAGAATGCCGATGAGGAACTAAAAAAGATACTTTTGAAAGTTGGTGGAAAAGGCGGTGGAAGCCCAAGGATGGCAATAGGCACCGCAGATGCAGAAAAAATAAAGAAATATTTTAATGAAACTCAGGCTGAGAATTCATAATCTTTAAAATATTTTTCACATTTTATGCTTTATAATTTAAATCCGAGGGTCAAAGATGGAATTTTCAAAAATCGAAGAAAAATGGCAAAAATACTGGTCTTCTGAGCATATATTTGAACCAGAGATAGACCGCAAAAAGGAGCCATTTTATCTTCAAGTTGCTTATCCTTATCCAAGCGGTGCTATGCACATAGGCCATGCAAGGACATACACTGTTGCTGATATTGTTGCAAAATACAATATGCTCAAAGGACGTAATGTGCTAATGCCAATGGGTTGGCATGTTTCAGGTACGCCTGTTATTGCTGCTGTTGAGGCGCTGCAGCATGGCAATGAAAAAACCATAAAGGTTTTCCATGAGAAGGCGCGAATACCAAAAGAAGACCTGAAATTTCTTATCGCTGGGCCTGAAAGCTTTGTGGATTACATGATAAATAAAGCAAAGTATGGCTACAAGGCAGGTTTCAAAAAGCTTGGCTTAGGAATTGACTGGAGAAGAGAGCTTAAGACAATAGATCCACAATACAAGCGTTTTATCGAATGGCAATATAAGAAACTCTATGCAAAGGGTTACATTATAAAGAAGCGTTATCCTGTACGATACTGCCCTTCTTGCAAAAATCCGGTTGGAGACCATGACTTGAGCGAAGGCGAAGGCCTTGGCATACAAGAGTTTACGCTGCTAAAATTCAAGCTTTCTGAAGGAAAATTTTTGGTAGCTGCAACGCTTCGCCCAGAGACTGTGTTTGGGCAAACAAATCTTTGGATAAGGCCTGATGTTGAATATCTTAAGATAAAGGTCGGCAAAGAGGAATGGATTGCAAGTAAAGAATTTTTTGAAAAGTATACAAACCAGAACAAGGATATTGAAAAAATAGGTACGATCAAGGGTTCTGAGCTTATAGGAAAATATGTGCTTGCACCTGGAATTGAGCGCAAGATAATAGTGCTGCCTGCAAGCTTTTGTGACACAGCAACAGGCACAGGCATTGTAACATCTGTGCCAAGCGATGCGCCAATAGATTATGTAGCACTTAAAGACTTACAGGAAGACGAAAAACTCATGAAAACATATGGCTTAGACCCTGAAAAAATCAGGAGCATTAAGCCAATCCCAATAATAGATGTTCCTGAGTATGGCGAACTTGCTGCAGTAAAGATAAGCGAGCAACTTGGGATAAAAAATCAGGCTGATGCTGAAAAACTTGAAGAGGCAAAGAAGATTGTATATAAGCTTGGCTTTCACAAAGGCATCATGAACAAAAACTGCGGTTCTTATGCTGGAATGCCTGTAAATAAGGCAAAAGAGCTTATAAAAAAGCTGCTGCTTGAAAAAGGCGAAGCTGCAATCTTCTATGAGCTTGAAGGTCGTATAGTTTGCAGGTGTGGTGCTGAATGCATAGTGCGCGTGCTTGAAGATCAGTGGTTTGTGAAATATTCAGATGCCAAGTGGAAGGAAGAATCGAAGAAAACGCTTGCTAATATGAAAATTGTCCATGAATCTTTTAGAGCCCAATATGAGAAGGTATTCGACTGGCTTGAAGATAAGCCATGCACGCGCTCAAAAGGTTTGGGCACGAACTTTCCATGGCAAAAGGAACTTGTGCTTGAGCCGCTTGCAGATTCTACAATCTATATGGCTTACTTTACAATTTCTCATTTAATAAAAAAGGTGCCTGCTGAAAAGCTCGAGGAAGAGGTCTTCGATTACATATTCTTAAACAAGGGTGACTCCAAAAAAATTGCAAAGAAATATGGGATTGATGCTGCACTGCTTGAAGAGATGAGAAAATCCTTCGACTATTGGTATCCGCTTGCTTATAATGTCAGCGCATTGGAGCTTATACCAAACCACATGTCATTTTCCATATTCCAACATACAGCAATATTCCCACCAGAAAAAAGGCAAAAAGGAACACTCAACCTTGGCATGGTTGTTCTTGAGGGCCGAAAGATGTCCTCTTCAAAAGGCAACGTTGTTCTCATAAACGACCTTTGCGATACCCTGGGCGCAGATTTTGTCAGGTTTTTCCTTGTGAATATTGTTGAGCCTTGGGAAGAGCTTAACTGGCAACAGCGCGAGATCGAAAAAATCTTCACAAAGCTTAGGAATTTCGTTGAGGCAATCTTCTCAATTGCTGAGAATGCCAAAGAAACCGCAGAGCTAAAATCAATGGATATGGCTGAGAAATGGTTTTACAACAAGCTCAATGAGAGGATAAATGAATACAATTCAGCAATGGAAAATATAGAGCTAAGGCGCGCTTTGCAAGGAATATCATTTCAGCTCATGAAGGATTTCGCATGGTATGAAAAAAGAAAAGCACGAGAAAGCAAGGCGATAAATTATTACTTTGTAAAAAATTGGGCGCTTTGCATAGCGCCATTTATGCCACATATCGCCGAAGAGCTTTGGCACAAGCTTGGCTTCAATAGCTCTATTTTTAGAGAAAAGCTTCCGGTAAATCTTAAGGTTGATGCAAAGCTCAATACGGGCGAGGAGCTAATAGCAAAAGTTGTTGAAGACATAAATGAAATCAAAAGGCTTGCGAATATTCAAAAGCCAAAAAAGATTGTCATCTATGTGGCAAGCAGCTGGAAATGGGAATTGCTTAAGCTATTAAAGGAAAAACTTTCAGCTCCAAATGCTAGCGATGCGATAAAGCTAGCAATGGGCAAGCCTGAATTTCGGACAAAAGGCCAAGAAGCAGTAAATGTTGCAAACAAACTTTGTGCGCACTTCACAGAATTCCAAAAAATAGATCCTATTGATGAATACGGCGTTCTGAATGAAGCTAAGCAGTTTTTATCAAAACAGTTTGAATGCACCATAATGATACAGAAAGAAGAAAAGGTAGATTATGACCCAAGGAAAAAAGCAAAAGATGCGCTGCCATTAAAACCAGCTATTTATATGGAATAGCATGCTTAGCTATTAAAAGATTTTTAAAACTATAAATATTGCCCCTATTGATGTTGGCCTTGCAAAATCTTAGCTATGAGCTGTTTCGTCTCATGCCTTTTTGCAAGGTTCAACCAGTTTTTATCGGCTTGCTTTTCTTCTGCATAGAATAGCTCAACCCTGTCAGCTGGTTTAAGTTCGTAGCTTAGCGAAACAAACTTTCCATGAACCTTCGCTGCAATTAGCTTTGGAGCACTCTCAGGTTTAAATCTAAAGGCAAAGTCAAGTACGCTTGAGCCCTGTGGCAAAAACACAGCTTTGCCATTTTCATCAAAAACTGTTATCTCTCGACCAAAATGCTCTGACTTTATTGCCTTCTCAAATTCTGCTTGCGGTAGCTTTGCAAGCTCTGAAAACCTCGAAGCAAAGATAGAGACCTTTTTAGAGCCAAGCATCTTTGAGATACCCCACTCCTTGAACTCATCTGTTTCCTTTGTTCTTATATACACCTTTATAGGTTTTCCTTTTGGCCCTATTACTGATGTGTGCAGAGCCTTATAGTTTCCTGAAGGCACTGCGATAAAATCCTTGAATTTCCTTGGCATAGGGTAAAAGTTCTCATGAACAATTTTTAGAGCGAGATAACAGGCATCCTTTGAGTTTGCAACAATCACAAGCGATACAAAGTCATAAAGCTCCTCAAGGGTTTTTCCTTCATTTATCTTCTTAAAATAATGGTAAAGGTTCTTTTTTTCCTTTTTGAGAACAAATGTTGCGAATGGCTTTCTTATGAGTTTTTTTCTTAGAATCTCAATGGCTGCATTTACCTCCTCTTCTTTTTCATTATAGAGCTTCTCAAGCTTTTCTTTTAATGCTTCATATTCCTTTGGCCATAGCTGTGAGAAGCATATGTCCTGCATCTCGTAAGCCATTTTTTGCAAACCTGCAAGCTCCGCCAAAGGCGCGTAAAAATCGAGTGCCTGCTTGCATATTGCTCTTCTTTTTCTCTTATGCATGAACTCTATGGTGCGCAGGTTGTGGAGCTTATCAGCAAGCTTTATCAACAAAACCCTTTCATCAGCGCATGCACTGCTCAGAAGTTTTTTCATATATGCATATCGGTTCTTATGCTCGGAGCCAGCCTTTGTAAGTGCAGAAACAAGAGATACGATTTCAGCGCCAAACTCCTTTTCAAGCTCCTCTTTCGTAACATCTGTGTCTTCGAGAACATCGTGGAGCAGGGCAGCAGAAATTGTCTTTGCATCAACGTTGTACTCGCTCAAAATCAAAGCTGTTGAAATAAGATGCGTAAAATACGGCTCTCCAGAAAATCTTTTTTGTGTACCATGCTTTTTCTTCGAAAATGCATATGCTTTTTTTATTAAGCGAAATTCCCTTGATGCAAGTCTGCGCCTGATGAAAGAAACTGCATTTTTTACAAGGAGGATATCAGGCCTTGCGTACTGCTTAGATATTTTTTTAAGAAGCTCGTTAAGTTTTTTCTCTTCTTCTGTCTTTTCCTTTTTTTGCTCCATTCTTATGAACATTACATCTCCTCAAGGACTGGTATGTTGAGCAGGCGCATAGCATTTGCAATGACAATGCTTGTTGCTTCAACAAGACAAAGCCTTGCCTCTCTTTTGCCATGCTCAGCTTCAAGGACAGGCAGCTTGTGATAAAATGTGTTGAAGAGCTGGCACAGCTCTATAAGATAATTGCAGATAACATTCGGCTTTCTTTCCTCCAATGCTTGCTCTACAATTGCGCCAAAGGAATAGATCTTCTTTATTATCTCCCTCTCAACCTCATCAGAAAGCAAACTATAATCAACCTTTTCGCAAGCATTTTTGCCTTTTTTTTCAATGCTACGCGCATTTCTAAGTATGCTTTTCGCCCTCGCATAAGTGTATTGAACATAAGGTCCTGTGTTTCCCTCAAACGAAACACTTTTTTCAGGCTCGAAAAGTATGGTTTTCTTTGGTTCAATTCTGAGCATTGCAAACTTTATGGCTGCAAGTGCAATTGCAAGCGCTCTGCGCTCAAGCCTCATTCCAGATAGCTTTGTTCTCTTTAGAATCTCTTGCTTTGCAAGCTCTTTGATATGCGCAATAAGGTCATCTGCATCAATGACCTTTCCTTCCCTGCTTTTTAACTTTCCTTCTGGCAGAAGCACAAGGCCATAGCTTAAATGTTCATTTCGGTTGTGCCAGCTGTAACCCAAAAGCTCAAATATTCTAAAAAGCTGCTTGAAATAATCGTCCTGTTCACTTGCAACAACAAAGATGTTTCTGTCGAGGGCATAATGTTCTATCTTGTATTTCGTGAGCACAAGGTCGTTTGAAATATAGATGCTTGTGCCATCCTCGCGTAGCACAACCTTGTCTGGCAGAGGCGCGAGCTTTGCAACAATTGCGCCTTTTTCGTTCTTGTAGAAAATCCCTTTTTTAAAGCCTTCTTCAATTATTCATTTAGTATTATTCTGTTCCATCTGCTGGAACGCATTTTTTCGTCAGATAGAACATTCCGTGAACATAATGTTTCACCGCATAGAACAATCATGTTTCACACCATAGAACAAGGACGCCACTATGGGATATACAAAAGTTTCAAATGACATTTTACTTAACATCCTGAAGTTAGGGCTTACGCCATACGACCTTACGGTTTATGTCGTTTTGCGAATGTACAGCTACGATAAAAATTATGCGTTTCCGTCTATAAGAACCATTGCAGAGGTTACGGGGTTATCGCTTGGTACTATCGTTAAATCCGTTAAAAGATTACAAACAGCGGGCTTGGTTTCCATCAAAAAAGAGGGCAACCGTAATTTTTATAGTTTTTATCAAGTGCCTCTTAACGGTAAAGATAAATCTTCATCCACTGTACCTAATGTCATAAATATTTTACCACAACCACAAATGGAGAACACCACGCACTTAAGGTGTAGGGATTATAAGGGGACATTATATGAAGTTGAAATGGGTGAAGGTGAGGCTATTCTAACACAGGCAGATAAGGTATCTTCTCCAGATCAACGAATTTTTTTGAGAGTTCCTTTGCATAAATTTCTGACAAGTTTCGTGGAGGTAGATTAAAAAATTCAAAGTAAAGCGAGGTGAGAGATATGAGTACTAAAAATTCTAAAGAACAGCTTGAGATTGAGACAACGAAGGGCGAACTAACTACAGATGAGGTCATCAAAAAGGTTCAAGAGGCGTACAGGGCGGGCTTCCGAGATGGTCTTTCTGAGGCGAATAAGTTAATTGAGAATGAAGGTGAGACAGACGAGGAATAACAATGGTACGAAGGCAGGCGATATAAACCTGCCTTGCTCTTTATTAAAGTTTAAAAGGAGGTTTTATTTATGGACTACAAGCGTATGATGAGTCGGATGAGACAAAGAACATACGAACCTTATGATACTCAGGCAACGCTCAAGGAATGGTTAAACAAAAAAGGCAATTGTTCCACATTGCTTATGGACGGTGTACCAAAGAGTGATGAGGTTCGTAAATGGTTATCGGTGATAATGTTTAAACAAAGGGGGTTTTAAAATGAATAAAATTAAATCAAAAAATGATCCTTTTAGTATGACAAATGAGAAATCAGAACGCTTTGATAAGTCAAGGCACCTGGTTGAAATAGTAATGGAGATGCCATCAGAGCTACGCACTGACCTATTACAGGTATCTAAAAAGAAAAAAAGTTCTGTAAATGCGTTTGTAAAAACAGCTATTCACAACTTTTTATATGAGCTGGAGGCTAAACAAAGTGAGGAATTGTGTTCTATTCCGAAAAAAGTATTGGTCAAGATACCTCAAGAAATGTTTGCTGAACTGGTGTTGATAGCTCATGAACTCTCACGCAAAAAAGATACCTCAGTTGATGAGCTTATAAGTGAAGCTGTTAGAAACGAGCTTGAAGCCATTCAAAGACGACCATAAACAGGACTTTACAATAGTAGCTAAAAAGTAAAGCAAACATGGGTTTTGGAGTTTAAAAAGTATGGTTTTTGACATGATAAACAGCATAAAATTTTACATCATATAAGGAATTGTAAACATGGATAATCCACCTGTTGTTCAAAAACTTTCAATGGCACGGTATGAAAGCAAAGACATACCTTCATACCTATCCGCTCCAGAAGTCAGCGGAATGCTGGAGGCGTGCAAGGATAACAGGCGGAATCACCTGCTTATAAATGTTCTATGGCAAACAGGTGCAAGGATTTCAGAGGTGCTTTCTTTAACACGAAACGATATTGATCCTCACGGCTCTTGCATTCGGATTGTTACTGAAAAGCAAAAAGGCAAGAAAAATAAAACTCACCGCATAATCCCGATAGGTCCAGATTTGCTCAGTGAAATTCTTACTTACATACTTGATTATCATATCACGGATAGACTTTTTGATTTTTCAAGGCAAAGGGCTTGGCAGATTATTAAAAAAACGGCTATTAAAGCAGGCATAACCAAGCCTGTCCATCCGCACACGCTTCGGCACAGCTTCGCAATTCACCTTTTAAGTCAGGGCATGCCACTGCCGATAATTCAGCGTTTGTTGGGACATAGAAGCATTTTAACGAGTATGGTTTATTTAAAAGTCACTCAACAGGATGCACGAGAATTCCTATCACGGGTGAGGTTCTAACAATGATTGATCTAACCAAGCTACAGAACCGTTACAGAGTTACTTTTGAGGAAAGCTATAACCATGCAGGTGAGCTTGACAAGGCTGATCCAGACTTTCCTTTGATGTATCAGATTATAGCAGGCAAGTACGGTGAGATATACAACTACGATGACAAACACCTTGCTGTTTATGTTATAGGACAAAATAGGCATAAAGAGGTATCAAGGCTTGATGGCATTCAAACATTACATGACTGTGATGGTGAAGGCGTTTATTTATTCAAAGCGGATAATCAAGACCTGCTTTATACACTTGCAAATGTCATACATGCACACAAGAAAAGGCAGGTATCAGACAAAGAGCGGGAACGGCTAAAATCTTTATCAAGTCAATATGGCTTTAAAAAACAGGATACTGGTATTCAAACTTCACTTGATTTCACATCTATAAATGCGTGTCCAGAGGATAAAAAACCATGATTTTTATTCAGGCTATAGGATTATATCAATCACAAATTTTAAGCCTTAAAAAACTGCCTAAAACTGCCTTTTATAGCGGTCTACAGGCTAAACACAACGCAATAATAAATAATGTGAATAAACATAAACATAACAAGGTAGAAAGTGGTTGTAATTCTTATGCAGGTGATGTAGTATATCCTTGCACTGGATTGACCACTTCAAGGCCTCAAACATGAAAGAAAGGAGGTTAAAATGGGTTTAATTAAACGGGGTCAAAAGTGGTATGTTCAACTAAGACACAACGGAAGACTGATCCGAATAGCAACAGGCACGAGCAATAAAAAGCTTGCACAGGAGATTGAGGCAAAGGTGAGGATGGAGCTTGCAGAAGGCACATTTCTTAACAAGAGGCTGGGTGATAAAAAAACTTTTGAGGAACTGAGTAAAAAATATATGAGTGAATATGCAATTGCAAAACCAAAAGATAGTATGCGAAGAGATCAAACTTGCCTAAGACACTTGTTACCTGTGTTTGCTAACAAGTATCTGTCACAGATCACACCTAACATGGTACATGACTACATAATTATGCGTAGAGATCAATCTGCTTCACCATCATCTATAAACAAAGAACTGAGTCTTGCGAAACACATGTATTACATAGCAATTAAACAGCTCGGATGGGTTGCGCATAATCCGTTTACTCAAGTGCCTTTAGAAAAGATGCCCCCTGAACGGGTTAGGTATTTAAGTATAGAGGAATATCAGGCTTTACTTAATGCATGTAATGACTGGTTAAGACCTATTATAGTGTTTGCCGTCAATACGGGTCTGAGACAGGGAAACATCCTAAATCTTATGTGGCAGAATATAGACTTCAATAGGGGTGTTATATTGCTTGAACACACAAAGAATGGAGAGCGACTTGGATTGCCTATGAATAGCACGGTAAAAGACTTGTTATCAGAGCTTAAAAGAATAAGATTTATCAACAGTGATTTTGTATTCCATGATAAAACAGGTAATAGGTTAAGTGCGTCTACAGTACGGCATGCTTTCTACAGGGCATGTAAAAAAGCAGGCATAACAAATTTTAAGTTTCACGATACGAGGCACACTCATGCAAGTTGGTTGGCTCAAAGCGGGGTTGATATTTACACGATTTCACGATTACTCGGGCATAAGCGTATAACGATGACGCAACGATATGCACACCTTGCACCTGACAATTTACGAACGGCTGTAAACACCTTAGACACCTTTAGAGGTAATGAAAGCGATCACAAAAGCGATCACAGCAGGCAAAATGTATGATTGGCAAAGTTGGTAACTACTTGAAAAATCTACACAATATAGTGACAGAATAGGTAGACGCTGGGGTGTGTAACTCCTCAACTTCCCCCTATTCCGGTTTTCACGGTGACAAGTTTTGCAACGGCAATTTTTAGGTAAAAAAATAGGGACACTCGCTATAAGCGATTGTCCCTCACAGAACAGATCAAAAACAATTTGCCTTTCTTATATCTTTCCCTGAAGCAGGAATGCTA
>Ga0078972_1015639_pt1 | contig 11549 bp, 12 predicted proteins | sample YelNatPaOPGAMG01_FD_67568 | JGI IMG/M metagenome (GOLD analysis project Ga0078972, IMG submission 67568) | Hot spring thermophilic microbial communities from Obsidian Pool, Yellowstone National Park, USA - OP-RAMG-01 (SPADES assembly) (version 2) | ecosystem: Environmental > Aquatic > Thermal...
TTTTTCGGCACTCAATTCCAGACTCGCAAAGCGGGTCTCACTTCCAATGCGAAGCATTAAATTTGATGAACGCTATAACGCAATGAACGCAACGAACGCTATAAACGCTATAACGCTATAACGCTATAAACGCAATGAACGCAACGAACGCTATAAACGCTATAACGCTATAACGCTATAAACGCAATGAACGCAATAACGCAATTAACGCTATAAACGCTATTTGCCTTCAGCCTTTTTATGAGATTATGAACTATGCCTGTGTATTATCTGGGTTAAATAATTAGCAAATGGCTTTATTTGATAGGCATTAATAAATTATGCTCTTCCAGGAATTGTTTCCAGTTTAAAACGAGTACATTTCCAAGACGATAAGGTTCATCTGTATTGCATATTACATAACAGGGGATATCCGGATAATCATCCTGAAAAGATTTTAACCCCGTTAACTGAGCAGATGTAACAGTTTTAGACCATTTAATTTCATAGGCACCTAATATTCTATTGGAATGCTCTGTTAACATATCAACTTCTGCTCCTGTGTTAGTCCGCCAGTAATATAAATTTATCATGCTTTGATTGGTTTTAATATGTTTCATGGTTTCTATTATTATAAATTGCTCAAATAATCTGCCAAGAAGATTTGGATCCGTAATGTTTTGATTATATCCATTTATAATATTTGTAACACCATTATCAAAAAAATAAAATTTAGGATGGCCTGTGAGTCTTTTTCTCAAGCTTTTTCTCCATGGTTCCAAACGAAATCCGATTAAAGTATCAGTCAAAATTTCATAATATGTTTTAACAGTCATAACAGCCTGCCTGCATTCACGAGCAATTGAAGAGTAACTTACAATTTCCCCGAATTGGCTTGCGGCCATGTCAAGAAATCTCGAAAATGAACCCAAATGCCTTACTATGCCTTCTGATTTAATTTCTTCCTTTAAATAAACTTCAACATATGCATTAAGAATATCTATTTTCTCTTGCTCTGTTTCAGCAATAAAGACAGGAGGAAGTGAGCCAAATCGTAAACAATGGAGCAAATCAGCCCTGTCAGAAATTTCCTGCCATAAAAATGGAAATAACAATCGCTGAACAGCACGTCCACCAAGTAAATTTGCATATCCTCTCTTAAGTTTACGTGCGCTTGAACCTGTCAGAATAAATTGTAATTCTGTATTATCAATTAAATATTGAACTTCGTTTAAAAGTTCGGGAAGACGTTGGATTTCATCAATAAAAACATAATTTATTTTCTGCTTTTTCTCTAATACTTCTTTTCTCAAAAGAGAAGGGTCTTTTGAATATTTTAAAAATTGATCACTTAAAAGAAGATTAATCTTATATACTTTTTCAAGATAAGTATTGTTTATAAGTGTAGTTTTGCCTGTTTGCCTTGGACCAAGTAAAAAAAATGATTTTTTTGTGGGAAGTTTTAATAATCTTTTTATCATATTGTAAAAGTGTAATACAATATTACAATATTGTCAATAAAAAGACAGGAATATTTATTTTTATGGTCAATTGTATTATAAAGTCATAAAAATTATTATAACCCTGTATTTTTTGAACAGGTTTTATTGACACATAAACGGTCAACCCAAAATGCGATTAAAATAATGCAGACTTTGCTCAAAAATTATTTTAAGATAACAACCCCTTGATCCCCCTTTGTTAAGGGGGATTAAGGGGGTTGTATATTCCTTTGTGAAGTTAGTTATAAGGTTGTTAACTGGCAATAATTCAATTTATGAAAACAAAATAAACTAACATAGGCTGAAGGCTTCAGGCTGAAGGCTGAAGTATAATAAGACCCGTGATTTTGTTTCATAAATTGAATCATTGCCAAATAAGCCTTCAGCCTTGTTGTTTATGCTTTGCACCGTTCGTTTTAAATTGAACGCAATAAACAGTTTGAAAAGTTCCAGTCGCTATAGCGACTAACTTCCAGTGCCGTTTTTCGGCACTCAATTCCAGACTCGCAAAGCGGGTCTCACTTCCAATGCGAAGCATTAAATTTGATGAACGCTATAACGCAATGAACGCAACGAACGCTATAAACGCTATAACGCTATAAACGCAATGAACGCTATAAACGCTATAAACGCTATTTGCCTTCAGCCTTTTTTACGAGATTATGAACCATGTCTGTCTATTATCTGGGTTATAAAAATAAAATATTTTTGTTATCCGCAGTTTCCGGGTTTTAGCCTCAAAATGTAATATCCCACTTTTGCGGGATTGACTGATAACTCAATATAAAATAATCTATAGACATGATGAATGAGATAAATAAAAAAAGAAAGAGCGAGAGGGAGAAGTTTACCGAAAAGATTCTGCTTGAAAAGGGAACGGACTTCTCTGATTTAAAATATGAGGCTCTATGCACTGATATAAGCGAGTATGGAATTGGATTAACAACTCAGTGCGAACTAAAAAAAACTCAGATAATTAAACTTTTCATTTCACTTGAAAAATCTAAGACAAAATTGCCGGTCTTCGCCGAAGTTGTTTGGACAAAAGAAATTGATGACAGAATTAAAGCAGGATTAAGGTTTCTAATTTAAAAGGGGATTAAAAGGGGAAAATATATTCAGAGGAAGGGGGCGAATATATTAGTTTTTTAATATCAGGTGTTGGTGCGAAGGTTTTTTTATAGCAAAGTTAATAAAGAATATTTAAATAATCTTATAAAAGGAGGGAACTGTTTATGAAGAAAATATTGAAAATAATATTTATAATGGCAATGTTATCATTGTTGCCATGCGTGGTTTATGCTGCCTGCACTCAGACTTTATATGCGGGTAAAAATATAGATGTAGGCACAGTAACTTTTTCCGATGACGGAACAGTGACATACAATTTAAAAGATGGATGGGTTATGACCGAAGCCCATCTTCATGTTGCTACAAAGCTTTCGGGTATTCCGCAAACAAAAACAGGAAATCCTATCCCAGGACGGTTTCAATACAAAAAATATTATAATCCTGGGGTGACGACAGATACTTTTTCAACAGGTCCGTGGTCATGTGGAAAAACACTTTATATAGCAGCTCATGCTGTTGTCACAGGATATTCAGAAGTTCAGAAAATGACTATAGTAAGTGATACTCAGACTCTTGTTATGCAGGGTAATGAGCCAGGCGCTACCTATCCAAAAAATGCTGTTCCAGCATGGGAACCATTTGATGACCCTGCAGACCCAACGCAATCGTATTGGGATGAAATTGCCGGTGCTCCTTTTACCGGGACTAATGCTGATTGGATATGGGAGAGTTACCGGCCGATACATACTGTTTCTGGAGATATAGTAGAGTTTGAAAGAACGTTTAAAGTGCCGGGGAAGATTCTCTCAGCGGTTCTTGATATAACTTGCGATAATGGATATGAAGTAAAACTGGATGGTCAGCTCGTTGGCAGCGCACAACTTTTTGGCGATTGGAGAACTCCTGTATATTGTCCTCAGGAAAATAAATATATGTTTTTAAGAGATCCTGTTTTTGATAATGCGGGTAATTTAATTGTTCCAGGTGTTGAAAGGTACGGCTGGAAATCTACAGAAGAATATAATATTTCAAAGAATAGTTCGGTCGGATCTGCTTGTAATAATAACTGTGGAAAAAATGGATACCATAACAGGAATCGTAACAGGAATAGATGGTTTGAACATTATGATATAACAGATAAACTTAAATGTCAGAATGATGGAAGCACACATAAGCTCCATATCACAGGTGTTAATGAGGCAATGAGTTCAGAAGTTATATGCGGCTATTCAGATCAGGGTTTTGACGGCGATGCTGATGATAATCCAGCAGGTCTGATATATAAACTTGAAATAACCTATACTACAGGAGATAGCTTAAAAGAAGAAACAGCCTGGGCAGCAGGGTTGCCATTTCCAGGTAAAAACTGGGCAACATATTTTATATGCTCAACGCCTGCTTGCGGTGAGTAAAAATTATAAATTATTTCAGAAGGAGTCAGAAATTTACTCTGACTCCTTTTTTTATGTACAATAATTATTATGCTAAGTAGAAAAAATACATGGGAAAAACTTTTATCATTTGGAGTTGTACAGGGAGAAATGCCTGAGTCTAAATGGGATTTACGTGGCTTAAATCTGAGAGGTAAAAATCTTAGTGAAGCAGACTTAAGAGAATCAGATTTAATGGATGCTGATCTCAGGGAAGCAACAATGATTGTTCCAAATCTCACAGGTGCAAATTTACAGGGTGCAAACCTTGAAGGCGCAAATATTTCAGGTGGACTCATGGTTTCAGCCAATTTTGCAAAAGCTAATCTAAAGAGAGTTAAAATGAATGATGCATTTTTAAGTTATTGTTCTTTAAATGAAGCCAATCTGACAGAAGCAGTTCTAAACGGAGCACATATTATTGCTGGAGACCTTACAAGGGCAAATTTGTTTGGAGCAGAAATTATAGGAGCTGAACTTTCAGGCGCCAAAATAAGATACGCTAACCTCAAAAATACAAATTTAAGTAAAACGGATTTTAATAACGCTGATCTTACAGAAGCAGATCTCAGTTTTTCTAATCTTACCAAAGCTATTTTATGCAATGCAAATCTTGAACGAGCTATATTGTCTGAAGCAATAATGGCAGAAACAGATATGGAAGATGCAAGATTATATGAGACAGACCTCAGTAATACTGACCTCAGACAGACTATTAATCTTTCCATAGAACAATTAATTACAGTAAAGAGTTTAAATTCTTCAAAGATTAAAGAAGATTATATAGAATATTTGCATACAAATTATCCTAATCTGTTTGCTCTTTAATACAAAATAGCTGATTATTCAAAGGAAGATTATTCCTGATATGCGTAGTTTGTATAGTTTATTTTCTACTTCTGTTGCTCTCATATACATGCCGACAAGATATCTGCCATTGCCTTCTTTTAAGGGAGAATATCCTGACATGAAAGAGCCCCACTGATCTGAGTAGATTTTATCATCTACTGAAGGCTTTGAAAAACCTTCAATAAGAGTGGGGATTCTCTGAGGATATTCCTGTCCGGGCATTGCCTGAGCAGATGTTTCATCAGAATCAATAACAAAATATATTTTTTCACCATCTCTGCGCATAATGTATAAATAAGATATATCAGGATTAGTTTTTCGAAAAATCCTGAGAAGTTCGAAGTTTTTTAGATATGCAGGCTGATGATATTAATTGAACCTATGCCTGAAATTAAATATCCTGATTTAAGAAAAAATACTTGACATTTATTTTATACTCTATTAAAATGATAATGAAAATCATTATCAAAAAGGAGGAAGTATTCAATGCCCTGGAGAGATGGCACAGGTCCGCCTTGGTTGCAGGGAAAATTTAGAGGATGCGGTTACAGAATGACTGTGCCAAGACAGGCTATTTTAGATGTTTTAAGTAATACAACTGAGCATCTCTCAGCTGAAGAGATTTATTTATCGGTGAAGGGAAGTGATTTCTGCATTCTCGTCACCGAACCGACTCCTTTTGGCTTGCACGACCTTGTTCTGGCAGTTGAAGTGCTCGAAAAAATGAAGATTCCCTTTGGGGTTGTAATAAACCGTTCGGATATCGGGGATGAAGGAGTGGATAATTTTTGCAGGAGCAAAAATATACCCATACTCATGCGCATCCCTTTTGATAAGGACATTGCATTCCTTTATTCTAATGGAATTCCCTTTGTTACAGAAAAGAAGGAGTATCTCCAGAAATTTGCGGATATGTTTGGAGCTATACAGGCATTAATTGGCTGGAGAGGGGGAAGAATGCAATGAAACAGATTGTTGTAATCAGCGGAAAGGGTGGTACGGGTAAAACTGTATTAACCGCGTCTTTTGCCTCGTTGGCTGAAAACAAGGTCATGGTTGACTGTGATGTGGACGCAGCAGATTTACATCTTTTGCTGAAGCCAGAAATAAAGGAACGGCATGATTTCAGGAGCGGTGTTACCGCCAGAATAAACAGAGATGTTTGCAGGGAATGCGGAGAATGTCTTTCAGTATGCCGTTTCGATGCAATAAGTGAAGATTTTGTAGTGGATCCCATCTCCTGTGAAGGATGCGCTGTCTGTAGCCATATCTGCCCTGAAGGCGCAATTTTTATGGAAGAGAATGTTTCGGGAGAGTGGTATATTTCAGATACGAAATATGGTCCACTTGTACACGCAAAGTTAGGTATTGCCGAAGAAAATTCAGGAAAGCTTGTTGCTAAAGTGCGGCAGATTGCAAAGGAGATAGCTGAGAAAGAAAAAAAGGATTATGTGATAATAGATGGCCCTCCCGGGATCGGATGTCCTGTTATTGCAGCGCTCACCGGTGTTGACCTGGCAATCATTGTGACAGAACCGACACTCTCAGGCATGCATGATATGGAACGGGTTGCACAGGTATCGAAACATTTTGGGATTCCAACGAAAGTTGTGATTAATAAGTACGATTTAAACAAGAAAAACAGCGAAACTATCAAGGAGATTTGTAAACAGGCAGATATAGAGGTGATTGCACTTCTGCCTTTTTCCCGGCAGGTGAGCGAATCAATCGTTCAGGGAATTCCTCTCGTAGAATTCAGCAAAAACGGAATAGCTGAGGACATCGCAGTACTCTGGGAAAGGATCAAATAACCTATGAGATATGTATACGGCCCTGTGCCATCAAGAAGATTAGGCTTTTCCTTAGGGATTGATTTAGTTCCTTTTAAGACCTGTTCTCTTGATTTATGTCAGGGAGAATTATAACACACAAAATTTTCATATAAAAAGGAAGGTAACGTCAAAAGTTCATGAAAAAGGAGAGAATATGAAACCACAGAGAACGCAAAGTTTTATCCTGTGTTCTCTATGATTAAGTTTTGATAATACTAATGGGGCGCAAGTGGATTTTTGTAGAGAATAAATTTTATCGCAACATCTTCATTATTTTAATCATATTTATTAGATAGATTAAGTAATATAAAATTTTTATTGACTAAATTATGGTCATATGCTCATAATAGAATATGCCGAGACCTAAAAAACTAAGATGTGTTAGATGTAATCCCAATGCTTTCTATTTTAAACCAAGAGCTATTCCCATGACCGAACTTGAAGAAGTGGTTCTTAATATTGACGAAGTGGAAGCTCTAAGGCTTGCTGATTATGAAGGCTTATATCATGAAGATGCAGCTCAAAAAATGAAGGTTTCCCGTCAGACTTTTGGAAGAATTCTGCGTGAAGCACACAGAAAAATAGCAGAGTCTTTATTAAAAGGCAAAGCTCTGAAAATAGAAAATAATAAATAAATTTTATCGAGGAGGAATGAATATGAAAATATGTTTTCCGGTTGAAAAAGTTGAAGGGCTTGAAAGTCAGGTTTACGGGCATTTTGGTTCAGCGCCGGCTTTTATAGTTGTTGAGGCAAAAAGCAACGAAATTAAAGTGATTTCAAATAAAGACCAGCATCATGCTCACGGTGCATGTAATCCACTTAAAGCTCTTAATAATGAGAAAGTTGACGCTGTTGTGGTAGGCGGCATCGGTATGGGAGCCTTGGGTAAATTGAATCAAATGGGTGTAAAAGTTTTCAAAGCAGTGGCACCTACTATAAAGGAGAATATCAAAATGATTAAGTCAAAGCAATTACCTGAATTTACAGCGCAACATTGCTGTCCCGGACATACACATATTGGTGGTTGCAGTCATTAAGATAACATTCGTAAATCAAATTCAGATAATTTTTAAATTTATTCTGAAAAGTGGTTAATTTTTGTTATTGGGATTTTAAAAAAGGGCTATTGTTAAGAAAAAAATTATATTCAAACTTTAAATAATTGGTTGAATAAAATAAAAAACGGGTATACAATTTTAATGCTTTTTAAATTAATTTATAAAAACTGAAAAAAAAGGAGGCTGAAAATGGCTAAAAAGAAGATTGCAATTATTGCTTGTAAAAACATCAGAGGTGTAAGTTGTGTTGGTGGATGTCTGAAATGTTTTAAAGGAATTGCGGAAAAAGCAGGAGAATATGAACGCTGGAAAGATTATGATATTGAAGTGATAGGGATGGATGACTGCGGAGGATGTCCAGGTGTTATTATGCCAAAGATTGCGCTTATGGTGGATATGGGAAAACTATATAACAGAGATTTTGATGCAGTACATCTTGGAACATGTATAATGAAAGCTACTCAGACAGCAAAATGCCCTATTGATGTTGAATCATTAAAAGCCAAAATAGAAAAAGTTTTTAATAAGGAAGTAATATTTGGTACGCATCCATATTAAAGATTGAAGAAATTCAAGATAAACGAAATTGTATTTTTGCAAAGCTGTAATTTAATATAATTTTATAAATTGTTCTAAATTAGAATTAAATTTAATTTTATTAACCTAAATAGTGTAGCTGTTGTTCTTAGCTCATAAAAAAGGCTGAAGTATAAAAAAACAACAAACAATTATAGTTGCAATGCCCGTTTATTTAGCATTTTACGTCATTCGTCTATATCACGTTACCGCTTGACATTACCAAAACGGGCTTCATTACCGCTTAACGTTTTTCGTATACAGGTTATTGATGAATAGGGATGACAACCCCCTAACCCCCTTAACAAAGGGGGAAACTTAGCAAATAGCAAATAGCTCATTACTCATATTTATAGTTATTATTTAATAACATAAATAAACGGCAATAACTCAATTTATGAAACAATATCAAGGTTTTTTTCAAGATGAGCGAAGTTCATACTTCAGCCTAAAGCATTCAGGCTTTTTTTAAATTTCACAACATCTGCATTATTTCAATTACATTTTTAGGGTAAGATATTTTGTGTTAAAAAAGAACACACAAGAAAATTGAATTTTATAAATGGATTTTTATAAGCATTTGTTTAAAAAATTATTTAAAGAATCAGAGAAATAACCGAAGTTAAAAATTGATTAAAAGTTAACAATAATTATTTAAACAAATTTTTTATTCAAATGAATTTTTTGGCTAAAATGTGTTAAGGAGAAAAAAGAAATGAAAATACGAATAACTATATTATGTGACAACCTGGTATGCAGTTCAGCTGGGGTAGGGGAAAATGGATTTTCAGCTTTTATCGAGACGGATAAAGGAAATTATCTCTTTGATACAGGCGCGGGTTATTCTATTATGGCAAATTCTTTTGTCTTTGGTAAAGATTTACGAACGATTAGAAAAATTTTTCTCAGTCACGGACATTATGACCATACTGGAGGGTTACCTGATGTACTGAAAATGACAGGAAGCATAAAAGTTTATGCTCATCCTGATATTTTTTTAGACAGAATAGCGGTCGTCAAAGAAAAGAGTGGAGAAACAAAACGATTTGTGGGAATTCCTTTTAAGAAAAGTTACCTTGAATCTTTAGGGGCAGAATTTATTTTTAACACAGAATTTAATGAGGTTGAAAAAGGAATATTTTTAACCGGTGAGGTGCCAAGAGAAAATCCTTTTGAAAAACCAGATCCAAGACTGTTTACTGAAGTTAATAGACAGTTAACTCAGGATATTTTACTTGACGATCAATCTCTTATCATTGATAGTAAAAAAGGGCTTATCCTGATTCTTGGATGTAGCCACTCAGGATTGATTAACATTATCAATCATATTGTCAATAAAATAAAAAGTAAAAAGTTTTATGCTATTATAGGAGGTACACATTTAAATTTTTTAACCACTGAACAACTGGAAGAAACGATTAACTTTCTAAAAACAATTAAATTTGAAAAAATTGGAGTCTCTCATTGCACGGGTATGAAGGCAGCATTTCGGCTTCATTATGAATTTGGAGACAAATTCTTCTATGGACATACTGGGAGTATTATAGAAATATCATGAATTTATATTTTTAAGATTAAAAAAAATAATTTTTACGTAACTTTTCATGCATCATGATGCACCCTTAATATATGAAATTATTAATTTCAAGGTAACAAATAAATAAAAAATTATTGACTTTTTTAGATAGTATATGATAACTTTCAACCCAATAATTTTATGCTAATAGTTTTTTAATATCATAGAGAAAATTTTATTGACTTTTTATAATAGAGTTGTATAATAGACCATCTAACTAAGTAAATGGCAAGAAAGGGAAATCTCATATGAGTGAGTCATTAAATTGGGATTGGGATACCAAAGAGAAATATATCGCTGATATCAATGAATGGAAGAAAAAGTTTACTTCTGTGCGAGATCTTGTTCCCAGTGATGACGGTGAAAAAATAGCAACAAGTGTCAGGAATGATGAAAGACGTTTCACTACCTGTGTAAATGGTGAAATTTGGGATGAAACATTTGAGAGAATAGCTACGCTAAGGTTTAATCCCCAGGGCAAACTAATTGTCTTAGCATTAAGAGATTACGAATGGTCTGTAATAATTGATAAAGAGATGTGGGAAGAAAAATTTGATTTTGTATGGAATCTTACCTTAAGCCCTGACGGTAATAATATTGCAGTAAATGTGAATAAGGATCAAATGAATGGAGTTTGTTTAAACGGGCAAATATGGGAGAATATGTTTTTTGAAGCAAGGGATGTAGCAATAAGCCCTGATGGGAAAAGAACCGCATCTCATGTTCTCACAAAAAGACGTGTTGAATTAGATAATGTTGGATTTATGAAAAAGAATTGGACAGTTGCTGTTGATGGAAATGTATGGCCTAATAATTTTATAAATACATGGGGAGCAACATTTAGTTCTGATGGTAATAATGTCGCTGCTGTTGTAAGAACAGATATGTCTCAATATACAATTGCTGTAAACGGAACTCCGTGGGAACAGGTTTTTGGTGCTGTTTGGGAACCTGTATACAGACCCGGAACTTCAGATGTGATAGCTCCAGTTCAAACCCCAAAAGGTTGGACATTGGCAATAAATGGTAAACCGATATGGGGATATTTTTCTCAGGTTTGGAGACAGGTTTGTAGCAATGATGGTAGAAGAATTGCTGCTGTTGTTGCTGTTGCAGTTGGTAAATGGACTGTTGCAGTTGATGGAAAGCCATGGAGCAATGTATTCAATCAAATGGTATTAACTCCTGTATTCAGTCCAGATGGTGGTAGAATAGCGGTAGTTGTAAAAAATAATAACAAATGGACAATAGCAGTTGATGGGAGTCCTTGGATGGAAACTTTTGATAATATATGGGACCCTGTATTTAGTCCTTCTGGAGATAAAATAGCAGCTAAAGCTGAAAAAAATGGTAAATATTATATTGTGGTTGATGGTAAAGTAAGCAGAAAAGGATACGAATCTTTATGGAGTCCTGTTATAAGTCCTGACGGGCAAAAAATATTAGTACGTTGTGTTGAAAATGGTAAATATTATCGTAGAATAGTTCCTTTAAGCGAATTATAATATAGGAGAGAAATATGATAGACTTCATAAAAGACCCTTCATTTTATACTCTGGTAAGAGGTCCGTTAGTTTGGATTGCTTTTTTTATATTCTTTGCAGGAAGTTTCTACAAAATAAGAGAAATGTATAATCTTGCAAAAAATGAAAAAGCAGTACTTCCTTTTATTGAT
>Ga0078972_1015640_pt1 | contig 11549 bp, 13 predicted proteins | sample YelNatPaOPGAMG01_FD_67568 | JGI IMG/M metagenome (GOLD analysis project Ga0078972, IMG submission 67568) | Hot spring thermophilic microbial communities from Obsidian Pool, Yellowstone National Park, USA - OP-RAMG-01 (SPADES assembly) (version 2) | ecosystem: Environmental > Aquatic > Thermal...
GGAAGGTCTCGAAATTGTTGTGGGAAAGGGCCCGGGCTACCGCCTTTTCATGCTGATGGCGGACCTGGACGGCGTACCAATGAAGTTGAAGCGGCAAACCAACCGGCGCACTTGCAATGGAAGCGCAGACAGTCGGTTCCTCCACAGACATCTTTCCCCCGCTTGAGCAATGGATTCGCTGCTGCCGTAGCCTGAAAACGAACCTGCACGCCTGGCCCCTCGGGAACGGCGAGTGGCGCCGCTCCCCAGATCGGGGTTCCGGAGATCCCCACTCCTCCTAGGGTGTCCACCCGCTCCAGAAGTGGGGACCTCTTCGCAAAAATATAAGGCATTTCCGTCCTGATGTCCAGAGAAAAATCGCCTCCCGCTCCCGCCGGACCAAAGAGCTCGGTTAGCGCGCTCCCCCTCCCGGGCTGGTCATGGCCCAAATCGGGAAGCCCCCGCATGGGGACACTCGTTCGAAACCGGACAGATTTGCTCCGTTTGGTCCGCATCGAGTCCCAGCAGCGGCACTGCGCCCATGAGCTATTTGCAGCGAATTGCGACCGAAACCCTGCGACTACCGCGCACCCGGGTCCGCATTCGGTCCCCGCAGGTGGGGAGTCCGTTCGCGACGAGGTGATCGGCCCAGCATTCCGAGCAGCGTGAACAGCAGCACTGCCAGGGCCAGGCGCCGCAGCGGGAAGTCGACAACGGAGTGGACCAGTACGGCCGCAGCCCCGATCCCCCACGGCCTGCGCAAGCCTCTGCGGATGGCCCACAGGCCCAGTGAGAGCATTGCTGCCAGCATCGGCAAACCGCCCTCCACAGCCCACTCGGCCCATTCGTTGTGGGCGTGGTTGACGTACAGGCCCAAGCCCGGGTCCCAGACCGCGTAAGCAGGATAGACCACAGCCCAGTTGCCTAATCCAAAACCACTCCAAGGTCGGTCGCGAACCATGGCCCAAGCCGCTTGAAGCATTTCACGGCGGCCACGCCACGGATCGGGTTCCTGGAACCGCTGCCAGAGCACGTCCCAGCCCACGACCAGAACAAACGTCACTGCGAAAAAGGCAGTCCAGCCCGCGGCACGGCGGATCAAGCCCACCTCCTCGTGGCCTCGATCCCACGCCAGAAAGAGCAGCAACAGGATCTCGACCGTCACGACAAGCGAACCGGCCCGGGAGGCGCCTGCGATCACGGAAGCGTACATCGCGCCCGCCATCAAGGCGCGGGACCACAGTGGGCGGCGGCGGATCAGGCCCTCCCATAGCACCACGGGCAGCAGGAGGGCTATGAAGGACGCGTAATGATCCCGGTTCAGGAAGGGACCCACCGCGCGGTAGCTGACCGGGAACAGGCCAAAGACCTTGCCCGGCGTGCCGAAGTAGAAGACCACGGAAGCGACGGCGAGCGTAAAGGCGAACCAGCCCAGTGCCGTGCGCATCCAAGATCGCAACTGGCGCCAGCAAGCCAGCTCAGCCACGAGCCAGCAGGCGGCGAACGCCGTCAGCCAGTAGAGCAGGCCCTCCAGCGTGCCCCGCCAGTACACCGTCCAGCCGAGTGCTTTCTGAGCCAAACCCCATGCCGCGACTCCGGCGGCCACCCAGCAAGGCCAATTGAGGCGGAGTCGTTCGGCGGTCCATGCCTTTCGGAGGGCCCAGGCGAAAGCAAGAACCAACAGCCCGGCTTGAAGGATCCCGCTGGGCCATCGCTCTGGTGTCCAGGCGCTGAGCACGCCCCAGACGAGCAGGGCGAAGAACAGACGGCTGGTCCACTCCGCCTCGCGCGGTGGCAGCCAACCGGTGATTTCCGGGAGATCGGCTGACAGGAAGCTTCTCGGCACGCGTCCGGCGAGCCCGGTAGTCGCCGCAGCCCGCCGGATGCAGCATCCGGCGTCGCGGCGGGGACCCGCGTGGCAGTGTAACACAGCGACGCGAGGTGTGTCGCATCAAGCATAAGGCGGCCGGAGAGTCTCCGTTTTCGGAAAAGTTCTTGACGTCTGGCCCAGCGCTCGGTAGACTGGTTTCTAACCCAAGAAGGTTAGAACCCGGGCTCCTCGGGGTTGGGTCGCTACCTGAGAAAGGGGAGCTTGGAGCAAGGGGTGGAGTGTTGAAATGGCGATGGAACGGGAGGACATTCGGGATCAGAGGCAGGTTGGTGAAATCGCACAGCAGCCCGCCACCGGGCGCCGGCCGTATGTGAAGCCGGCTTTCCATTGGGAGCCGGTGTTCGAGACCACGGCGTTGACGTGCGGAAAGGGACCGCCAGCGCATGGTACCTGTACCCCTGCACACTCCTGAAGCATACCGGGCGGAGGTCGGCGGTTGAAGATCCAGGGATAATGAACACTGCGGCGGACGGGGGTGTTGGCGTCTGGCTCTCCGCTAGCAAGCTGACTCGGGCGATCCGCCTTGGGGTGAGGGGTTCCAGCATGTTCCCGGCGGTGCGCCCGGGTGATGTCCTGACGATCCAACCGCTGGGCGGCAGTCCCGTGGAGCCAGGCGAAATCATCCTGTGGGTCCGTGCGGGCAGGTTGTTCGCTCATCGCGTCATCGGATTCAAGAACGGAAGGCCGATCACGCAAGGCGATACCTTGGTCGCGCCCGATGGACCCGTGGCAGAGGCGGAGATCGTCGGGCGAGTGACGCACATCGAACGCCTTGGTCGCCTGGTCAAACCGGCGCGTGAAGTGAGCGTCATTGCACGCCTGTGCCGCCACGAGATCTTCCGCCGAGGCTTCATGCGCCTTTGGGCGCTCCGGCTGAAACTGGCATGCATCGGGAGAGCGCGCGGTTTCGGGTGGTCATAAACATCGGCGGGCTTGCTATCGGGTTCGTGGGTACCGACCCGGCGATCGCCCAGTCGCTCGAGCGGCGATATCACGCCTACCTGGCGTCGCCCCTTGCGCCTGCTGCCTGTGAGTTCACCGTGGTGCGTGCGACAGCACGCGTTGAAGGAGACAACGCGGGGGTTGAGATCACGCACCACGATGGGCGCTGGTTCATTCGCCGCGGCAGTCTCAGCGCTGAGTACGACCCGGTGGCAGCGCGGGGCTCGGCGCATCTGGACGACCGGCCCTACGACATTGACTCCTTGCTGCGGATCGTACACACGCTGCTTCTGGCCAGCGAAGGCGGCTTCCTGCTTCACGCAGCAAGCGCAGTCCGGGATGGGCATGCGCTCGTATTCGCTGGAGCTTCGGGCGCGGGCAAAACCACGATCTGCCGCCTGGCGCCTCCCGATGCCGTTCTTCTGACGGATGAGATCTCCTACTTGCGCCCCACAGCTTATGGTTACACTGCCTTCGGGACGCCGTTCACGGGTGAACTAGGCATTCCCGGTATGCCGATCTCCGCACCCGTCCGTGCCGTCTACTTGCTGGCCCACGGCGATCGGACACGGATCGAGCCTATGAGACCTGCCGAGGCCGTGCGCAGCGTTCTGCGGCACGTTCTGTTTTTTGCGACCGAGCCAGAGTCGGTGCAAGCGGTCCTGAACGCCGTTTGCCAGTTCACCCGCTCCACCCCCGTTTACCGCCTCGAGTTTCGGCCTGAGCCAGACGTGTGGGAGAGGATCTGATGGATCCAGTCTACATCGCCCGACATCCCGCCGCGGCCTGGCGTCGTCTGGAGGATGAGGTGATCGTGATTTCGGCCTCCGACTCCTCACTGTTCACGCTCAACGAGGTGGCGGCGGAAATCTGGGAATGCGCCGACGGCCGGACGCCGCTGGCCGAAATCGTTGCCCAGCACATCGTCACCCGCTACGACGTGGGATTCGATGAGGCCTACAGGGACGCCCGGGAGTTGGTCGAACAGTTGGCGGGAAAGGGCATCCTGATAGTCTCGGGGGAGCCGATTACCGGCGGGGACGGGAGATGAGCCGCTTGCTGGGCGAAGTTCACGAAAAAGCCCTGCGCTTGGGGATTCCCTGGAACGTCCATCTCGATCTTACCTGGCGATGCAACCTCCGTTGCGTGCATTGCTACCTGGTGCAACGGGAGGGGCCGGAGCTGAAGTTGGAGGAGGTGAGCCGGGTTCTCGAGGAGCTTGCCGCCTGCGGGACCCTGTTCCTGTGCCTCAGCGGCGGTGAGGTTATGCTGCGCGAGGATCTGTTCGATATCATGGAACGGGCGCGCCGCCTCAACTTTTACATCACGGTAAAGACCAATGGAACCATGCTGGAAGCAGAGGCGGTGCGGCGGTTGGCAGAGTTGAATGTGGCGCGGGTGGACGTCTCGCTTTATTCCCACCAGCCCGAGATCCACGACGCCGTGACACAAGCTCCCGGCTCCTTCGCTCGCACCATGGCAGCCGTCAGGGAACTGACGTCCCGCGGGGTCAAGGTCCAGATCTCGCACGTTCTGATGCGTCAAGCTGCTGCGAGTTACACTGAAGTGCGGCGGCTCGCGGCTGAACTGGGCGCCACTTACAAATTGGACGCGACGATCACTCCCCGCCTGGATGGAAATGCGGGCGTGCTCCGATTGAACGTGCCGCACGCGATCTGGCGCGAGATTTACAATGACCCCGAGCTGGTTGGGCCGTTGATGCCGGACTCGCCGCGATCGGCGCCTTCGGCCCTCGCGGAGCTCCCCTGCTCTGCGGGGCATACCGCATGCTACATCTCTCCTTTCGGCGACGTGTACCCGTGCGTGCAGTTCCCACTGCGGCTGGGCAACGTCCGGGAGCAGAGTTTCGAGAAAATCTGGCGCGAATCGCCCGCGCTCCTGCGCTGGCGCGCCGTGCGAAACGCTGATCTGGTGGTTTGCCGCACTTGTGAGCTGCACAACGTCTGTTCGCGCTGCCCGGGCCTGGCATACATGGAAGGGGATCTGCTGGGGCCCTCGCGACTGGATTGCGAAAAAGCCTATGCGCGAACAGGCCTGCGGCCGGCACCCCTGGCGGAGTAAGGCGTGCCCAAGCCAGGAACGGATTTGGGAGCCGAGATCGAGTTTCTGGTCGAGGCGACTAGGCCGGCTCCCGACGCCGCGGCGTTGCATAGCCTCGCGATCAATGCCGACTGGGAGCACGTCCTCGAGGCGGCAAAGCAGCTCGGTGTCGCGCCCCTCGTCTGGTGGCGCCTGAAGCAACACCGCGTGGAGGCGATCCCGGAGCCGATCGTCGCACAGTTTCGGAACCTCCTGCGCGGGACCGCTGCCCGCAGCCTCACGCTATGTCGTGAACTGCACGGCCTGCTCGATGAACTGGAGCGCAGGGGCGTTCCGGTGATTCCGTTGCGCGGCCCGGTGCTGGCCAAATTTCTTTACGGAGAGGCTGCCGTGCGTGCGAGCGCCGACCTCGACCTGCTGGTGCGCCGGGAGGATCTCCAAGCCGTTTGCGAAACGCTGCGTGCCCGCGGCTTTCGGCTGGCGCCGGAACTCAACGCCGCCCAGCAAGCCCTCACGTTGCAACAGAACTGTGAGTTTTGTTTCGGCGGCCGCAATGGGATCTCCGTGGAACCGCACTGGGAGCTTTTTCCGAAGTCCTATCCTTGCGATTTCCCGGCCGAAGCCGTCTGGACAAGCGCCCGGTGGACTGAATTCGAGGGCCGGAGAATCCTGCAACCCTCGCCTGAGCACTCCTTCTTTCTGCTCTGTGTGCATGCAGCCAAGCACCGGTGGTCGACACTCCAACAAGTCGCGGACATTGCGTGGTTCATGCACGCACAGGTTCTGAATCGCGCTGAGCTGAGGCAACTGGCCGAGCGCGCGGGCGCTTCGAGAGCCCTTGCCACCTCGTGCTGGCTGGCCGAGAAGGTGATGGGCGTCAGCGCCTCCGCTGGTCTCTGGCCGGGCGAAGGCGTGTGGCGACAAGCCAGCGAGATCGGCCTGAGGGTCATCGCGAGCTGGCGCAACGGAACTCCCCGGTCCGCGCTCGCCGATCTGTGGTTCACGCTGCGAGTACTCGATCGCTGGCAGCACAAAGCGATTTGCGCCTATTACACTCTGTTGGCTCCCACGACCATCGAACTTCAGATCCTGCCTCTGCCCCGGCTTCTCTCCCCGCTTTACTACCCGTTGCGAGCTGGACGTCTGATCGTCAAGCACGCGCTCAAGCCTGCGCTCCGGGGCCTGTTGCAGCACTAACCGCTCGTCAGTAACTTTCACTCGTCTACACCTTTCCCGATCCTGCTTGCTCAAGGTTGTGCCGCGCGCACCGATAAGTCCGTTGACAGCGTGGTCGAACCCCGGGCTGGCAACGCCCGGCAGGCGACGCGGGTCAAGGAGAACAAAAGGTGCGCGCGCGGTGCAGCAGGACGGGTGTATTTTTGCTTCTGGGCCTGTTATTCTCGGGACAGCTAACTTACGGCCAACAACGAGAAAAAGGCAAGAAACTTTGGCTGATTTCCATTTTTGGTCTTTACGCCGCCAATTATCTCGATGTTCATACATCACGGCACAAGTTCGAAGCGAATCCCATTCTGCGAGGGCCTGACGGCAGGCTGAGCTATGGCAAGGCACTGACCGTGAAATTCTCGATCGCTTCCGCGGCTGTCCTCACCGAATACCTGGTGTCACGGAAATCCTCGTGGTCGGAGCGATACTGGACTTCAGCCACAACGAACTTCGTGGCCGCGGGACTGATGGGTGCAGTTGCGGTCCACAACACGCGTGTCCCGCGGCCGCAGGCCCTGGGCGAATCCCGAGGGGTCACTACCTTGCAATGGCGAAGGCCAGGCGGCGCAACCAGATCGAACCACTGATCCGCGTGGTCCCAGGCTCGCGCCGGTACACAAAGACCAGCCGTCCGATCCGGGTGGCGGGCCCGGTCTGAAAGACCAACTCGCCTTTGGCCCAATCGGGAGCGAACAGGGGATCGGTTCGCGCCAGTTCGCTCGGTGGTTTCGATCCTTCGAGGATGATCCAGCGAGGGCCTGCCCCTGCGGGAATGTCAACTGTGTGGAACTCGAACCGGAAGGCATAGCGGGTCGCGGGAACCAAGGGTACATACTGGGCCAGAATTTCATATGGCTCTGCTTGACGACCAGTAAAAGAAATTCGCAGAGCCGCTTGTGTTGGATCGCGCGCAATAGTAATTTCTTCGCTCGGTGACATGCGCCAATCAAAGCCTCGCTGGCGAGCTCGATGCTCAAAATCAGGGTTGGTGAGAATGACCCCGCGTGATGGATCCAGCGCCGGGTAAGGTACCCAACGCCGTGCGGCGAGCAGGTTCCAGGTTTCAACGGCCAGGGCGCTCTCTCCGGCCTGGATGAGGCGGTCACAGAGACCTTCAAGCACGTCGGCGTCAGCAGAGTCGCCAATCGCGGCCAGCCGCTCGGCGGCCGCAACGGCTGCGCGCCAACGCCGCTCGGCGGCAAGAAAGTTGATGTACTGCGCGATGATTTCGCGACGGGCCGGGATCGCACGCTCCAGAATCGCGTCGGCGTCCTGGGTCAGGCTCCAGCACAGGCGGAACAAAATCGAGGCATCGGAAGGCGCAGTCGCGAGGGCCTCGCGGACCCAACGCCAGAAGGCCGTCTGGTTCCCGCGACGAAAATAGAAGTGGGCCAGCATGAGCCTGGGTTTGTGCGTGCGGTCGCGCCGGGCGGCCTCCAACAGGGCTTTCTCCGCCAGCGCCAAATCGCCTTCCATCTCCGCGCGCAAGCCGAGCTCCATCCACAACGACGACTGAAACGGATTGAGTCGCACGGCCCGCTGTAAAGCCGTCAGGTAATCCCCGGAGACCACATCGGCCCAGGCGAGCTGATAATCTGCGTTGCCCGGATCCAGGATAAGGGCGCGTGCCAGGCTCTCTGCGGTAGCCCTGCGATAGTAAGTATCAGCCTGAGTCAATCGCACGGACCAATAGAAACCCACCGCTAAAGCGATCGCCAGGCCGAGCGCCGGCAAACGGTGCGTGAGCACTCGCATCAGTTCCGCTTCTGCCCGGTCCCGCGGGTCACACTCATCGGCGCTCTTCGGCACGGACCAGCGTGGCGATACCAGAGCTCAGCCCTAGCTCGGTTCCGAAATTCGTAGTCCACCAGCGAACCTCCAGTGAGTTTTCACCGACCCAGCGCAGGCGCAACCGTCCCTGGGCGCCGTGGGCCCCGCGCCACGTCAATTCTGGCTCGTCCCCCTCAGCTCGGCCCTCGAAGGTGAAGCTGACTTCGGGCGAGATCGGGCGATCGGTGACTTGGTAACGGCCCTTGTAGCGGCCGCGGAGAACCGGGCCTTTTTGCTCGACGAACATCTCCACGTAGATGGGTGGGTACAACTCGGCAGGCACTTCAGCAGTCGTACCTGGTACAAGCAGCCACCACCCCGAGTAAGTACGAGCTGAGCGGTCGCGTGCAGCGCCGCCCTCGGCGGGCTTGGGCCTAGGTGGAGCAACCTCGGCGATGGCTGGCACGGGTGGCGAAGCTTGTTCACTGGCGGGTTCGGCGTGGGGCGCAGGCGACTCGGAAGGCGGATGTTCGAGCGTCCTCTGCATGTCAACCGCTTCAGGTTCCGGAGGGGCGGGCTCCGGTGGCTTCTTCGAATTCGTAGTTCTTTGAGGGGCACCCACTGAAGGAAGAGCCACCGGAGCGGCTTGTGGCTTTGCGGGAAGGGCTCTGTTTTCTGCCCTGTCACGCTGCACGTGCGGTGTCGCAGCCGCCAGGGAATGTGGAGCACGAGTGGGTTTCGCCACAACGAACCATGTCAGCAAGCCAAGCAGGACGAGACCGCCACCCGCCCAAACCCATGAGCGGGGCCGGGTAGCGCTCAGCGCAGCTAGGCGCACTTGTAAGGCGCGGATCTTGCATAGCAAGGAGTTCCCGGAGCGCTCCAGGCTCTCGTCATACCGGCGCCGCTGCTCGGGATCGAGCAGGACGCCAACGATCGCGTTCAGACGCTTGAGCTGCGCCTCCGCCACTCGCCTCATGTCGTCGTCCTGGCAGCGATCCGGATGCAATAGCCAAGCCAGGTTACGATAGGTTCGCCGAATTTCCTCCGGGCTCGCATGACGCGACAGTCCAAGCTCCTGATAATAATCGGGTGGCAAAAATCGGGTGGGGAGTTTTGTCCGACGATTGTCCGACGCCACGGTCTTCTTTCGCAGAATATTGTACTAGCGACCTGAGTGCTCTATAATACGGGGGACGACTGAAATCGTCACTGCGAGGAGAGAAAGACATGTGGCGGATTATGTTGATGTGTGTGGTGAGCGCGGTTCTGTTGTCGGCGGGCAACGTCGGTGGTACACCGGTCGGGCTCATCGTGGCCGACGGGCAATTTCGCCTCGACGCGGCGCCAACACACGGTAGCGCGACGGTGTTCGACGGAAGCTTCATCGAAACCAGCGAAGCCACGTCCGACCTGCAGCTTCATTCTGGCGTGCGGTTGAGGCTCGGTCCCTATACCGCAGGGCGGGTTCATCGTGACCGGTTCTTGCTCGAAAAGGGCAAGGTGCAGATGTTGAAAGGATCCGGTTACCGCTTGGAAGCCCTTGGGTTGTGGATTCAGCCTGAGGGGGGAGCGCTCGTGGATGCGACCGCGAACTCGGTTCTGCACGTCACCGCCTTTGAGGCGCCCGCCCACGTTTTGAAGGCAGGTGGCATTACGGTGGCGAAGGTCTGGCCGGGCAAGGCAGTGGTGCTCGAGCCCCAAGTGGCGGGTGCTGCTGCTGCTGCCAAGCTTTCCGGATGCCTGGAGAAGAAGGACGGGCGGTTTCTTTTGACCGACGCGACAGCCGGCATCACGGTGGAGCTCGTCGGTACGGGTTTGGACGCGCGCGTGGGCGATCGGATTGAGATCACGGGCAACGTTGAACCTGCGGCGAAGCCTCTCCCCGGGGCAACGCAAGTGATCCGTGTGGTTGAAGTCCGAGTCGTGGAGCGCGGCGGTTGCCCGGTACCGCCTGCTGGACGCAAACCTGCAAAGGCAGGCTTGACAGCTAAAAGCAAGGCCATCATAGCCGGAGTTGTGATTGGTGGTGCGACAGCGGGTGCGGCGATTGCGGCGACGCGCGGTCCTGCTGCTCCTGTAAGTCCTTGATCCGTAAGCAGCCAGGTGCTGATAGTACTGATAGTACTAACTGGCTTGCGCGTGATCCTCCCTCGTTACTCGGGCATGCGATTAGGTATTGACAAGGGTGCCCGTGAGGCTTTAAACTGTCCTTCTGTCGTCGGGCGTATGCCTTACGGCGCCGGTGATAGCGTCAGGCGCCAGAGGTGCGCACTTTAACATCGAGTCCCGATGTGACTCACAAGGCCGGAGGCGTGTCCGCTCGCAGCTTCCGGAAGCTCCCAACCTGTACGCGGACGACTAGTTCCGTCCCGCGGATTGACTGGCGGGAACCTATGCCTCGCTTGTTCACAGGCTTCCGCGTCCGTCCCTTGTCCGTCCGCCTCAGCGAAGACGAATTCCGCGCGCTCTGCAATGCTTGCCAGCTGCGGGGCGCGCGAAGCATCTCCGAGTTCGCTCGGTGGGCTTTGGTCGAGGGAATCCATCGCGCCACGGAAAACAAACCACCCATTGAGCAGAAGCTCGCGAGCTTGGAGGTGCGACTCAGCGCAGTGGAAACTCTGCTGTCAAACCTTGTGGCTACGCTCCAGAAAATCAATGGGCGCCCGTCCGGCGGTGCGACAGAGCGTACGGACGCCAGTTGAGCTTGAGTCGTACAATTAGTGGGGAGGTAGTGGCGATGCGCGCGGCTTTGGTGTGTCTATCTCTGTCCAGCCTGGTCCTGCCTCTGTGCATGGGGCAAGCGCCACGGCCCCAAGCCGCGGCAGAACCCGGCGGCGCGAATCTGCCGGCCCAGCCGATCGGAGCGAACGACTTGATCGCGGTCTCCGTACTCGACGCACCAGAGTTGACGCGCACGGTCCGGGTCTCCGCGGACGGGTTTATCCGCCTGCCCATGCTCAAGCAACGGATCGCCGCGCAAGGGCTGCTGCCCGCGGAGCTGGAGGAAGCCATCGCCACCGCGCTAAAGCAGGAACAGTTGCTCGTGGACCCGGTTGTGACTGTGACCGTGGTTGAGTACTTCAGCCGCCCCATCTCCGTGGCAGGCGCTGTACGCAGTCCCGTCACTTTCCAGGCCGTGGGTGCAGTCACCTTGCTGGAGGCGCTGACGCGGGCCGGAGGGCTGAACCCCGACGCGGGTCCTGAAATTCTCATCACCCACACGCAAAAGGGTCCGGACGGGAAGCCGGTCCAGATCACGCGTCGTGTGGCGGTCAAGGCCTTGTTCGATTCGGCGGATCCCCAGGCGAATTTGAAGCTCTACGGAGGCGAAGAGATCCGCGTCCCCGAGGCCGGGAAGGTGTACGTGGTTGGCAACGTCAAAAAGCCCGGGGCCTTCCCGCTCGTCGAGGGCACCGAGACCACCGTCCTCCGGGTGCTGGCGCTGGCTGAGGGGCTGGCGCCGTACGCAGGCAAGCAGGCATACATCATCCGCAGGGATGAGCGCACCGGCGCGGTCCGCGAACTGCCCGTCGAGCTCCAGAAGCTGATGGAGCGCAAGGCCCCGGACGTGCCCTTGGTGGCCAATGACATCCTCTACGTTCCGGATCGCTCGGGGAAGCGAGCGACGGTGCAAGTGCTCGATCGGGTCGCTGGCTTCGGGGCGGCAACTGCGTCG
>Ga0078972_1015643_pt1 | contig 11549 bp, 18 predicted proteins | sample YelNatPaOPGAMG01_FD_67568 | JGI IMG/M metagenome (GOLD analysis project Ga0078972, IMG submission 67568) | Hot spring thermophilic microbial communities from Obsidian Pool, Yellowstone National Park, USA - OP-RAMG-01 (SPADES assembly) (version 2) | ecosystem: Environmental > Aquatic > Thermal...
CGTAAGCCTAGCGCGCGCGGCTTGAAGGAGGTAGATGCGGCTGGGCGGGCGTTGCGGGCGGCGGCTAGCGGTATGCTTGTCTGTCAAGTGTTATGTGCTTGCTTGTCAAGTGTGGTATGTCTGTCTGTCAAGTGTGATACGGAAGGGCAGGGTTAGGGAGGCAGTACGGCGGATTAAAACTACGGTGAAATTGATGAAGGAAATGCGCCAAAACCTATTGACAAGAATGACAAAGCGTGGTATATGATAATTGCGTCTTGGAAAAAGGGCGTGAAAAGTGATGATAAGAAACACGCCAAAACCTATTGACAAGGGTGACAAGACGTGGTATATAATAAGTGAACCCTGGAAACAGGGAGAAGCAACCCAAAGGAGTAAGGAGGACAAAGATGAAGGTAGACGTTAAGTATGCGTGTGGGCATTTAGAGGTTCGGCAGGTGTATGGTAGTTGGAAAGAGAGGGAAAGGCTAATCGCCTATCTCTCTCGCCAAGTGTGTCCTGAATGCAGGCACAAGCAGGAAATGCAGGAAGCCAAGAAGTTGGAGGCGGAGTTCAGCCTGCCGGAGTTTGAAATCGGTAGTGAAAAACAGAAAGCTTGGGCAACCTCTATCCGTGCAGAATGGGTAAAGCGAATGTTAGAAAGTGCGGAGAGGTTTGCCGATAAAGCCGGAGTAGTGCGGGAGGCACTGATTGAGGCGGCGTCTACAAAGAAGTCCGCCGTTTGGTGGGTTGAAAATAGGGGCAACCTTAACGGCGCTTTAGCGCCGGCGTATGAGGAAGCGTTAAGGAAGCGGGGAATAACCCAATAGGAGGGAGACAATGGAAAGAAAGACACTGCGCAATGTGGTATTCATTGAGGCAGAACCAGGTCTGTTTGTGACGCGGTATGATTGCGAGGTTGAGGGCTTCCACTGGCCGCACAGAACGAAGAAGAAGATGAAGCATCTACTGGGTGAACCTGAAGTTGAGGCGGTATGTCCTGGAAGCGGCGGTGAAGGACTGGTAATCCTCCAGAAGGTAGGAAATCTGGAACGGAAGTGGCTAGTAGTAGACGCGGACACTGAAAGGCGTGTACATGAGGCGGTGAAGGCAATGGAGGAGCCTTTGAAGATTAGTGCAATCCCGCAGATAGAAGTGGAAAGAGAAGTGTTCGCGGGTACCCGAATGTCTTGTGGTGATGACAAACCTCACCGTCCTCATATCACCGGTACGTACAATACGGTAAGGTACGGAGTACTGCACTATTACTGCCCTGGTTGTTCCGGAGAGGAGTTCGAGGTGTATGAGGATAGGTGGTTTGGTGATGTACAAACTCCAGATAGGAGTTTGATTTACATCCTCAGGAAATGAATGTAAGCCTGGTAGCAGTCATTGTACTGCTACCAGGCTTAACTACTATAAGGAGGTAAACGATGAGTGAAGAAAAGGTCAAAAACATCAGCGAAGTACCAGAACTGGTACAGGCAGGCTACCTCGAGAACAAGGTTGAACCGATAGAGGTAGCCGAAGATAAGTATGTGACGGTGTATGACGTAGCGGAGGTTGAAGGGCGCTATGGGCTATATGTGGTGATAGAAGCTAAGATAGACGGCGGCTTCAACCGTATCCGCTTGAGGAGCGGTGCGCAGGCGATAGTACGCAAAATGCAGATTGCACGCGAACTTGGGCTGTTTCCGATACGCGGAAAGGTAGTGCGTATCGGAAGAACTTGGGATATAGTTTGAGTGCTTGGGTATTGAGGAGGTGATGCTAATGGGCAAAATATCTAATGTACAGGTAGTCCGCAGGTACTTAGTCGGGCTGATAGGTAGCATTGAAGCGGCGCAACACCGTGCCGTTTTCCTTCTTACAAAAGCGCAGGAGAAGGACAAAACTGCCGAAAGGTACCTGCGGAAAACGCTAGACGGGCTTGAAGAGGCGTATAAGCCGTCACTCTCCCTGTTCCGCTACCTCGGAGGCGCGAAGTACGCGCTAGAGGATGTAGAGGAGGAAGAGGAACAGGAAGAGTAGGTTGACGCGGCGGAGGGAGGACGCTATAATGGTAACTGGAAGGGTAACCCAAACTGCAGTGAGGTTGCGTCCTCCCTCCTTGGGTTGCACCCGAACCCTAGTGCTGATACTATAGCTACGGCACTAGGGATTTTTGTTTTTAGGGAGGAGGGGAGAAAGAATGGCGGCGCTAAGAGGAGAGGCACTACGCAAGTTAGCTTGGCCATACATATATGAATGGGTAGCGTTAGGGTACAAAGCGAACCAAATCTACCGTATGGCGCAGGAAGCAGGTATCTCATACCGCAGGCAGGACTTACTACGTGATGTAAGAATGATTAAGTCAGGAATAGACTTGTGGAGTATCTGGAAGTTTCCTAAGCCTGGAGAGATAGTAGACTTGGAACAGGGTGCAGTCCGTGAAGTAGATATAGAAGCGCCGTACCTGATTAACGCAGAAGTGGAGATATGGGATGAGCGCGGCAGGTTCTTGGGCTATAGGAAATGGGCAATGGAAACCGGAGTACGTAGCGCGCCTTGGGAGTACTACGCTAATGAGATAGAAGCCGAAGTAGAAGCTGATTGCTACAACTACTCCGGTACAAGAGTAGTAGCAAAAGTGGTAGCCTTGTATGAACCTTGGCGACGCAAGGAGGGGTAAGGACAATGAGGAAACCACATAGACTTAAGCCGAATGAAGTCACTGAACTGCCGCAACACGCGGTAGTGGTAGATACAGAAACGTATCAGAAGGTATCAGAAGGACGTGTGGAACACTACCTGCGGCTAGGTTACGCGGCTTACGTCAACTGGGATAGGCGCAGGGAAAAGCCGAAGGTAGAGTACGCGTGTTTTACCAGTCCCGATGAATTCTACGCTTTTCTTTATGCAAGATGTAAGCAGAAGCGAAAGGTGTACCTCCTAGCACACAATATAGACTTTGACCTAGCGGTACTAGGCGCTTACACTCGCTTGCCCGCCGATAACTGGAAGTTAATGAAAAGTTGGGAACGTCAAGGCGCCTACTACAGGGAGTGGTATAGGGATAAATGCACACTAGTTTGCCTAAGTACCACTAACCTTTGGCCGATGACACTGGAGGCGCTAGGAGAGTGTATTGGGTTGCCCAAGCTGAAGGTAGACTTCGCAACTGCTACCGACGATGAACTGCGCCGGTACTGCCTTCGCGACGTAGAGATACTGGTGCATATGTGGGTATGGTGGTTAGAACAGATACGTGATGAGGACTTAGGCTGTTTTAAACCTACCATAGCTAGTCAAGCGTTTGCGGCGTATAGGCACAAGTATATGACATATGACATATACATACATACCTGCGATGAAGCTATCCGGCTCGAGCGCAGTGCGTATCACGGAGGACGTGTGGAGTGTCTGCGCCTAGGACGTCTAGCCGGTGAACCGATATATGTGCTAGACGTCAACAGTATGTATCCCTTTGTGATGAAGGTATATGATTATCCTACTAAGCTTAAGCGGTACTACACCCGCGGAGAACCTGACTTGTTAGCGCGCCTAATGAACCGGTACCTAGCAATCGCTCATGTACAGGTTGAAACCGATGAACCTGTCTACTGTGTGTCACGTAATGATGAGCTAATCTTTCCTGTTGGCAAGTTTTGGGCTTATTTGTGCACACCTGAACTTAAGTATGCTCTTAGCAGAGGACATATCCGCGCAGTAAGAGAGTATGCACTGTATCAGCGCGCACCGATATTCCTCAATTGGGTAGAGGACCTCTATGCACTGCGCTTGGAGGCTAAGCAGGAAGGCAACCTGCGTAAAGAGCTACTCTACAAGCTACTCCTGAACAGTCTGTACGGTAAATTTGGGCAGAAAATAGACGTATGGAAACAGATAGGGTTATGTAAGCCGAATGAAGTTGGCGTAGTAAGAGTAATCAACCCAAAAACAGGTCAGCGCAAGCTCATGAGGATGAGGGAAGGAGTAGTTGAGGTTCACGACGGAGAGGTAGAAGGGTATGAAAGTATGGTAGCCATACCTGCACATGTCACTGCTTACGCTAGGATGTACCTGTGGCACCTGATGACGCAGGCAGGATTAGAACACGTCTACTACGTAGATACCGATTGCCTTTGGGTTGATACTGTCGGATATGAGCGCTTAATGCACCTGGTGCATCCTGTACTGTTGGGAGGACTAAAGCTTGAACAGATAGCCGATAGCGCAATGATATACGGACCTAAGGACTACGTCATAGGGACTAAAACGAAACATAAGGGTATCCGCGCAACCGCCGTACAACTGGAGGACGGCGTATATGAGCAGGAAAAATGGCTAGGATACAAGAGTAGACTGCGCAAAGGCTACCTCAACGTACCAGTCATCGAACGGTGCATCAAGCGCCTAAGGCGAAACTACACCAAAGGTGACGTACAGGAGGACGGAACAGTCCGTCCTATTGTCCTCGATGAGGATGAGCCGGTAGACGGATAGCGGCTACTTAGTTGGCTTAGTTTGTTCTTTCTCTTGCTTAATTTCTTGTCCTGCCTTTTCCGCCGCTTCCCTTGCCGCCCTTTGCCGTTCTACGGCTTCCTTTATTTTCTCGAGTAGCGTTTTGGTACTAATGTCCTTCACTTCTTACCCTCCTCCCTACAGGCTTGGCGTTTTCCGCGTAAGTTAGATACCACTGCCGTATTTCGGCGTCAGGTATCATGTTTGTTAAGTACGCCACAAACTTTTCTTTAGTCATCGCACCGTACCAATACAACTTAATAAGCTCATCTACTGTGATATGAGGACCTTGTTCCGTCTTTTGCGTATCCCAAAGGTCAAACAGATTGACTACCTCAACAGGGAGGAAGCCTTTGCTAGTTAGGTATGTCATTACCTCTACCCTACTCTTGTGCTGTTTGAGATACATATTCTTTGCCTTCGTTATTTCCTGTTTCCTCCACTGTTTTAATATTTTTAGGTCTTCCCTCCGCAGAAGCACCTCCGCTTCATCGGGAGAATACCCTATCCCTACTAGCATTTCGCTTGCTTCACTCCGCTTTAACGCGCCTTCGCGGTACGCGCCGAGTACATCAGCCTTTGTTAAGTCACGTTCTGAAGTTGAATAGTACCGTTCCGTGAACTGCGCCAACGCTTCCGCGTTTTCAGGACTGTATCCTAAATCCATATACCTGCGTACTAGCTCATCATGTGTCTTAATAATACCTGTTTGGTACATCCTGCGTATGTCTACCCTGGTTATCGGCGTATAGGCCATTTCGATAAGTTTTTCTCTCCAAAACTTAGGGTAGTCAGCTATACGCAGTAACTCCTCCAACTCCTCCTTGGTGATGATACCTCTGTGGTACATTTCATAGCCCATTGTTGGGCTTGGTAAATCCCAGTGTGCCCTCCAGTACCTCAATGCCCATTCAGGCGATAACCCTTGTTTCAAACACCAGTACACATATGCCGCAGGAAAGTCCTCATCATACCCATATTTCTGTACTACACTTTCGTTCCAGGTATCCCTAACCGCCATTCTTACTAAATCAGGTACCGAAGGTATGTACGGATACAATGTCTTAATCCACTCAATCTGCTCATCAGTATACCCTGCCCTGTGCATCAGCTCATCGTGACGCTCATCTACCCAAGTTTGCGCAGAGAGTAACTGTATCCTATCCTCCGGCGATAACTGTTCAAGCGTACCGTATATTGATTGCTGACTTTCAGCCGGCAGATACAACAGCATCTTCATCAGCTTGCGCCATTCAGCTTGGTATCCTCTGTTCCTATGCCACAACTCCATTATAGTAGTTGGGTCAAGCGTTCGCGCTGATGAGCGAAGCATTATGTACGCGTCTACCAGGCGGTACCCTAACTGCATCATATACCTGTAGTAGCCTTCCTCCGTTATCGCTTTGTGATAGTACGCGTCTATCAGCGTAGGTGGTGACAGCCTAGGACGCCGTATCTCCTGCAGTACCGGTATCGCTTCCGGCGGATATCCCTGCCATATTATGTGCTCATTAGCAGTCTTTGCACTAATCGCCTCCCTCCACATACCCGTCAGCGCTTCATCTACACTGTATATCGGCATTGACGCGTATATCATCCTGCGCGTAAAGTCACTATCCCAACCCTCTTTTGAGCCTATCTGGTACAGATAGTCTAGCGTTACCAACCCGCGGCGGAACAGCGTAATCGCGTCGCTGAAGCTAACACGGTTGCTTCTGTACCAGTACTTTATCGCAAAATCCCTAGGTTCAATCCCACTCCAACCCGCTATTTCACGTATAACTTCATACTTCAGCATTCCCTCCTTTTCAGCGGCTATCAATTCCTCCACTGCAGGATGTTGCCGCAACGTGTTCCGTACTACCTTCTTCGCGTCCTCATCATATCCTAGTTTGCTTAGCCATACATCACACCTATGTTTTAACCTTTCATCAGCAAATTCTGCGGCTACAATTAACTGCGCGTCAGGTATTGTTATCGGAAACTTTTGTAATGATAGTTGTTTGACATATTCTGCCCAAACTGATACACGCGCCATTACTAGCGCTATCAATACTGACGTCAGAGCGCCGGTAAACACACTTGCCCAACTAAATGATTTAGGGTGCTTGATTATCTCATATAGGTCTTTGAGCTCATCAACAATACTAACGTCAGGCTCGAGCACAGGCAGTAAATCAGCTACGTACTTGCGCATTGACCCCTCTATCTGCTCATTGAAATCTATCTGTGCGCGTAACCACTGGTTAGCCTCAGGACGGTATACCTCCTTCAGCGCGTCAGCTATCGCATTTTTGACCGTAAGATATACTAGCTTGCTGATTGTGGTGCTTTTTGCCTCTTCCTGCGGCATTTCTCCTCACCCTGCTTACCAATTTGCAATGATATCATCCTCTACCTGCGTGCCTACCCCGTCACGCCATTTGGGATAGGTGTACACAACCATACTAGCAAAGTCACCGCCAAACAGCGATACTATGTGTTGTATCCAGCCTATCATAGTCCACAACTCATGTAACAACTCTACTATCACGTCTATGTTTAAACTATCCCGCCGTTCCGGTTGTTCATCTAACCGCACCCGCACCTCATTGATGACCTGCGGAAAAAACAGCCGGATTAACGGCACCGCTATCACCACTATCTCCTGTATCGCTTCAAGCGGCAATGCTAGTAACCACACTAGCCTATCCCAACGTTCTACTATTATTTCCCTAAACCTATCTTCATTCTCATCATACAGTTGTTTCAGCCGCTTTAATCCCTCATTAGTTGCTAGCTTGTGTAGTTCATCAGCGTCTTTCTTAAGTTGTTCTATCTGCGGCCATTCTTTAGTCACCAAGTCTTTTAGCCGCCTTACCTCTTCATCGCTAAACGTAGGCTTTTCCTCTTCCTCTCCAACTACCTCCCCCTCCGGCGTAGTCACAACAACCGCCGTCAGCTCTTTGACGGCGTCTTCACCACCTAACTCCGATAGTATCTGCCCTATCAAATCCGTAAGGTCACTCATCCTCAAAAACAACAGGAAGGATAAGCATCAGCCTATCCTCCCTGCCGCCTCCTGCTTACATCTTCCTAATCTCCATATATTGCATCAAGCTTCTTAGCTTCATCCTCTATCATACGCTTGGCCTTACTTGGTTCATACTCCTCCGTCTTGAGCCGTACCCAACTTTCCACTCCTTTCTTAGTTTTGTAACTTACCTCAATGCACTCCTCCAGTCCGCCTTCCGGAGTAATGTTGATGACTTTCCTTACCCGCGTAATCTCATACATCTTCCGCTATCCTCCCTCTTTCGCTTCTGGTTGCTTATCATGAGATTTTAGCCCTTGGTATATCTTCCACACACTTTCCGCCCAAGCATCAGGGTTTCCAGGCTTCCAGTACTTCCGCGCAAACTCCTGCAGGTGCTCATACGTCACTGGCCATTTCATTCCGCGCTTAAGCAGTCTGCTTGCACCCTCTAACTGCGGTATCAGCCCCTGATACTTGTACATCACCTTACTCCCAGGATAGTACCCATAGCCCAAATACCATCCTCTCTTCCCTGCACCCAACCTGCCCCAGTGTGTTTCGTGCCAACCGATAGCCGCTAGCAGTACTGCGTCTACACGATACTTAGCCGCTATCCCGCACACTACCCTCCACTCATCTAGGCTCATCATATCAGAAATGCGCACTTACTCCTACCCTCCATTGCGCCTCTGTATAGTACCGGTAGTGTGCCCTATCGCCCATCCTGCTACTGCGCTGATGATACCAGTAGCTATCTGCGACGTGACTATACCATAGTGCGCACCTATCACTCCCGCGACAGCTACCAGCGCTACTATCACGCTGCGTATCAGTATCTGTTGCCAATCGGACACCTACGCACACCTCCTATACTATACATCATCAGTACCACATTGACCGCCATGAACCCGCGCCGCAGTCTGGGTACAGCACCAACTGCAACCAGTACCACCGCCCATTAGTCTGCTCCTGATTACTTCCGTTAACATACCCAAGCACTATCGGCTCCTCTACACACCCCCATATGTCACGTAGCGCCGTATGCCAAGCGGTTAAATCCGTAGGTACCCAATCTGTAGTACCTCTAGGCAGGCCAAACGTCAGCAGTGCTTGTACCGACGCAGGCCAACCTACCGCTACGCCTAGCGCTATCTGCGTAGACGTGGTTATCTCTAAGTAGTGGTTGCCACTGGCCGTTTCGCTTACCGCGGCGCAGTCAAACGCTACCTGCGATATCCTAGCTACGTATCCCTCTGGAGGAGTTACCATGATGCGTTCTTCTTTTTTCGCCGGCACAGTAGACGTAGTCACTACCTTGAGCATGACAGGATGAGCATGCCCTACTCTAAGCGCACCCTGCTTAGTGCACCGCACCAGTACCTGCTTATCCCCGTCAGTACCCGTCACCGCAGATACGGTAGGTACCGCTACATCAGCGTACTGTTGCGTCTTACCCTCCGACGTATCCCAGCGTAGCTCATCAGGTAGCAGAGTACGCTTGAGCCAGTACACTATCTTACCGTCAGTATCACCCTTGCGCCGCCGCTTGGGCTGACTTACCTCATCAGCCATAGTCGGATACCTACGCTGATACTCCCTCTACCGCTTTGACCCATCGGCACGTTATCACATATAACCTGCTGTTTGTTTGCGTCACCCCCGTGAGGTTAGTGTACATCACCAGCGCCGGATACTCACTAGTACTGGGATACCACGCGCATCCTGCCATATACTGCGACGCCGACGGATATGATGCACTGCTACCTACAGGTATACCCGATGATATCCGCACATTCACGTTATACGTCCACTCATGCCTAGCCAAATACTCCGCTACACCAGGTAGCATCACAAATATCCGATGAGTACCACTGGTTGCACCTGACGGTGCAGGTACATATACGCAGTCTAGCCTTATCCAGCCGTAGCACCCCGCCGGCGGCGTTACCTCTACTATTTCGCTCGTGCTGTCCGGTACATTTCCGCTGAGTGTGGCTACTTTAATCTGTACTTGTTCTCCTACCCCAGGCCCCGCTGTCGGCACTACCTCCAGCCTACCTGCGTCATCAGATACCAGCATCCTCTGTTCGGACCCGTACCGCCCTGTTAGCGCCGCCAGCACTAACTGTACCTCAGGACGGCACCAGTACTCTCTTACCTCCTCTGGTTCTGTGCTTAAGTCATCACCCAGCAGGCGGTGTAAGAGCCGTATTACTCCTTCCGGCGGAGGTTCAAGCCTTGCCATACTTCACCTCCAGCCTATTACTACTAACCTACTACCTCATACACTATCACCCAGTCTGTGTTAGACGCCGTTGCACCGGATACATGCCCTACGTACAGCGACTCGCCTACCTCCAGCGTCACATCGAGCGGTATCCGCAGAGCACCGAGAGGATACACAGGAGATGAAGCTAGGTCGAGGGCTACCTTAATGCTCATTTCCGCTATCCTTTCACGCTCAACGTACACGCGGAGGACGGCGTCATTGTTACGCGTAGCCGTACTCTCATATACCCATACTTCTATCACACGCCTCTGTTCCTCCGGCGTACTCTGTAGCGCTTGCGTTAGTGTCTCCTGATTAGCGCTACCCGTCACCGCTACCCTGCGATAGTACCTCATATCACACACCTCCTGCCCTGCGTATCCGCTCAATAACACCTATCTCCAGGTTAGCCGCCGTAATAGTTGCACCGGTACCGCCTATCTCCGTAGTCACCGTGATGATGCACTCCTCCCCAGGGCCAAACACCACCGGTTCGGGCAGGATAAGCGGCGGCTTGAGTGACTTATCACTATACTCTCCAACAGCGGCAAAGTTGTTGCCGATAAGGGTTGTGCTTGTGTTCGTGCTCGGATACCCCAACGCCAGTATCGGGTTGCGGTCCTGGTCAAACAGCACCTCACGCCCGCGCATCAGCTTGTACCCTGCGGTAACTATGTAGTTAGACGCACTTCCCGCCGACGTTGTGCTTCTCTCCGACGCTACAAGCCCGATTACCTCTACCTCATACCCGCCCGGGACGGGCGCCCCGAACGGGAAATCGGGAAACTCTGCCGGAAGGACAGACACGGTGTACCTAGTTTCTGTTCCCGCCGATACATCACCACTTGGCCTGCCGTAGTTCACCAACACCAGCTCATCACTGTCACTCCCACACGGCTCATCAGCCCTGATATCTCCTGCATCATATACCTCATACTCTATCCAGCCCGTGATGCTACCGCTAGGTACAGGACGTAGCGTCAACGTCTGCCCCTCTGCTACAGGATAGCCAGGATGTATTTCCTGCCCCACTAACCACCCAAACAGGTTAGGACCTTCCAGCGCATTCTGCCTCTGGAACAAATGTGACCCCAGCGTGCCGCCGTCTATCCGCCAGTAGCCTACACTAGTCCTGTCTATCAGCACCTGCAGATACCCTCCAGATACCGTAGACGACACTATCCGCTTGACACGCCATGACTCACCTATCGGTACAGTCCAGGACGGCCCGCTACTAGCCCTGAACTGCCGTACAGCCCAAGGCCGCTTAATGGCCATAGTATGTCACCTCCTCAGATTACCGCTACTACTTCGACCGCCTAAACTGGCTCATGCCCTTGACCCACTCAGTCATCCGCGCGATATTCTGTTCGAGCGTCAGGTCCGGCATAGACTGCACCTTGCGCTGGAGCGACTCCTGGTACGAGAGCAGCTCTCGAGCAAACGACTCTATCTTAGGTCGAGCCGCTTCCACTCCAGACGCTATCCGCGGCACTCCGACGTTCACCATCTTATCTTTCCACTCCTCTGTGCTGACCGCCTTGAGGCGATTAGCCCACTTACCGCTTCGCACCGCTTCGGTAAGGTTGTTGAGCATCTTGTCCTGCTTCTGCGCCGCCTTGGCGGTAGGCGACTCAGTAACACGCTGGACACCCTGCTGAATGTCAGCAGTCGCGCCCGATAGGCGCCGGATGAGTTTATCAGCAAACTGTTCAGGCGTTACCTTAGGCATAGTTGTCTATCCTCCTTCAGTGTTTGTTGTAACTATGCAGGTTGGGGAAT
>Ga0078972_1015644_pt1 | contig 11548 bp, 13 predicted proteins | sample YelNatPaOPGAMG01_FD_67568 | JGI IMG/M metagenome (GOLD analysis project Ga0078972, IMG submission 67568) | Hot spring thermophilic microbial communities from Obsidian Pool, Yellowstone National Park, USA - OP-RAMG-01 (SPADES assembly) (version 2) | ecosystem: Environmental > Aquatic > Thermal...
ATTCTTTATTGTCTGGAGTTATTGCAGTTGTTATGTCTTTCTGTAAAAATGCGCATCCCGTCACCAAAACCAAAACCAAACAAAGTAAAACAATTTTTTTCATCCTTACCTCCTGATTTGTTTTTATTTTTTATACTTTATTTTAACATGGGGGATTTTAGAGTGTTAGAAAATTAAAATTAACCTATAAAAATAACTAACTGACATAACAGAAAACTCTTTAATAACTGGTAATCTCTCTATAAACCTCATTTCTTATCTTTTCTCTAATTCTATGGTCTAGTATGCCATCAATATAAAAATTAATTATTTTATCAATTTTTTCTTTTAATAACTCCAATTCTGGGAGGAGTTCTTTGAGTTGTTTTTCAGGCGGAATATACACCTCCTTTAAACCAGCATCAAGAAATATTTTTAAGTATCGTGCCTCTTCTTCAGAAGTACATTCAATAAAGTTTTTGCCTGAGTAAAGTTTCCAACCAAACAAATCTCGCTCTATCTTTATTTCACCTGAGTTATCAGGAAGCTCTCTTTTAATCAGAGAAGTTCCAGGAAGTGATAAAACCCTCTCTTTATAAAATTCGCCAAGGGTTTTCATAGATTAATCTTTTTTTATCTTACTCACAATGTTATTTTTAATTACACTAATATCAATTCCATTCCTCATATTCTTTTTGTTTCCTACACTCTTTGCTTTTTCAATTCGAGATTTTACTAAATCTATAACAGCTCTATAAACTTCGAGTTGCTCCTCATTAGTTAGACCTAAAATCTCACCCATGATAATTTTGTCTAATTCTCTACGATCAGGTTTTACCTTGTCAAGGGAAACCTCTTCAGGAGTGGAAGCACCTATCTCATCAAAAACAGTTCCGATTTTTGAAGATAAGAAATTCTTAATAGTTTTGGTTTTTCCATTTTGGATAAACTTTGGAGCAACGCAAGGAAATTTTTTTAGGTCAACGCCTACCAACCTGATTGCTCCCTGTCCCAATCCTGTTCTGCCAATAATTTCTATAAATAGAAATGATAAGGTTGAATTTAAATAAGAGCATAAAGAATAGACATAGGTATCTTTTTGAGGTTCTATGCCATAAAAAAGATGTTCAAAAAAAACATTATCTTTATTTAAATGGCAAATGTGCCTTTCCCACCGCAAATCAGGCCATAACAATTTTGCTTTTTTTGTTGGCAATGAATACCATATTTCTTTATTCTTAAATGTTTCTGCCTTGTGAATTTTCTTTTCCTCAGCCTTTTGGATATATTTCAAAACTTTAGTGCTTTTTAGTTTATTTTTTGGTCTATCACATATAAGAATTTTATATTTAAGGTCTGATTTTGTAAAAATAATCTTATTAAGTTCACGAGGCGTTTTAATTATTGGTTTTAAAAATTTTTCTTCTACTTCCTTAGTTTTTTCTCCTCTGAAATAAAAGAACTTATTATTCCCAGTTATCATTCCTCCGATCACTTCTGCCACCTCTTTCAAAGGCACAAGTTTTCCCTTTCCCTTTTCAAGGATCTTAAAGAAAATCTCTGGTGCCCTTAAATATTTCCCCCATTTTGCTCCTACATATCTCTGCTCTTTAGAATCAAAACCCTCATCCCACAATTCTTTTTGACTTTTTGGGTAGATCCTTAACTCTTCATTCTCATAATACTCATTATGGGCGAGAATTGTCTTTTTCAATTTGCCTATGGCATTTATCCTTTCTATCTGTTTTTCCCATATATCCTGTGCTGGTGGGATAAAATGACGCAAAAGTTTTTTAAGATAGACAAAGCGAACAAGGTTTTCTTGTCGCTCCATTTCGTCTTTGCATTTTTGTAATATAACAATACAGGTGTTAACATCTGCTTCTTCAAACCATCGTTCTACTTTGGACTCAATAATTGCAATTATTTTATAGTTTTTCAAAAAGAATTCTTGAAGCCCTTTTCCGTAATCAACATCAAGCCAGGAATTAGAAACAATAAAACCAAAATAACCACCATCTTTCAAAAACTTTGTTCCATGAACAAAGAAGTAGGTATAAATACCAGCCCTTTTGCTAATTTCAATAAATTTTTTCTTTCCCGAAATATCTTTTAATGCACTTTCAATCAATTTTTCTTTATCAATACTTATTTCTGGAATTTCCTCCTGTCTTGTATAAGGTGGATTGCCCACAATAGTATCAAACCATCTTGGGAATGCAACCTCTTTTTCTTCAAGCCCGAGTGTTTTTGCACGAACCTTTTTCCATTTCTCAGGCAATTCAAATCCTCCCTCAGGCGGAGACATTATGGCAAAAAAATCTTCATGTATGATATTTGGATAATTTTTTCCCTCACTTAAGTCATTTATTGCAAGATTGATTGTTGATAGGTGAGCAGGGAATTTAGCTATATCCACACCCCACAGGGTCTCAAGAATTTTTTCATGTTCTAATCTCTGGTTCATCAACTTTTTGTGCTGATAGGCTCTCACAAGAAAAGTTCCTGCACCACATGCTGGATCAAGAATTTTGTCATTTTCATGATGTAAACAGAATTTAAGGATTAAATCCACTACATCAGGGCTTGTGAAGTACTGGCCCAAGTTATGTCGCTCTTCCTGAGGAATAAGACGCTCAAAAATCCTGCCTATTACATCAAAGCCAAGTTTGGAGAAATCGTATCTTTTAAGAACATTGATTAACCCTTTAATTTCTTTAACAACTTCCTTGTCATCAGGGAAAGCAATGGAATCAATAAAATCTGTGGTATAAATTGTTTCGTAATCTATTTTTAGTACCTCTTCAAAATAACTTTGGAGGGTTTTTTGAAGCAAAGCACTTTTTGTAAGGTCATCTGGAATTGAAAGAGGGTCAAGTTCTTGGGGTCTCTTTGTTTGAAGGAGGTTATAAAAAAGAATTTTATTGACAAGAAGATAGGCAGTCTGTCTTGCTGATTTATCAAAATCCTGCGGTTGCCAGGCAAAACTCCATCCTTGATCTAAAAACCAGTTTTTTAGCTTTAAAGCAAAAGATGAATCTTTTTGGCATTGGTCTTCAATTATTCTTCTGTAATAGGTTGATAGAATTCTTATCTTTTCATAAACTCTAAATACTAAAAGTTCATCTATAGGTAATCTTGGCTCAGGTTCTTTACCAGAATAGACAGAATAAAGTTTTGTAAGAAAATTCTCAAGTTCTTTTTTAATGGGGTCACTGTATTTTACTTGCTCTATATCATCCAAATTTTCAATTTTTGAAAGAGTGTATTTATTAATAATTTGCTCTTCTTCTGGTCTGAGGGCATTAACTTTTTCTGTGTTGTACCAGATTAATGTTTTAAAATTTGTTACACAAAAATATTTTGCTTTTCTTTGAGTAGCTTTTTTTCTTGCTGGCTCTTTTAGTTCTTGTTCATCAAATATATCATAATACGGAGGCTTTGCCTCAATAACACAAAGAATATTTTGGCTTTTTCTTGATTCATATATAACAGCATCAGGCATTTTTCTATCTGTGCCAATAATCTCAATATCGGGCAAACCAAGATCAAGTCTTTTGCTTTTAATAATTTCCCTCATCCAGTACATAAGAATTGCAACTGCTGTGCGTTCGGTTTTGTGAGAGATTGTTTCAAAAGGGCTAGGAACTTTCGTTCCTTTTTCTTTAATCTTGCTTTTCATATTTTTTAAGCCTCCCAATGCCAAATCTGTCTTTACAACTATAATATTATAGCACCGTTATAGTTCCCCTTTTTAAAGGGATAAACTATATTAGCAAATTTAGGTAAAATACTATAAATTGTTCATATCAGTCCTCTATCTTTAAGTATCATTTTAGCCTCTTGCGAACTCATGCGCAAATAAATAGCCGTTGTGTTTAAAGATGAGTGCCCAAGCAGGTCTTGAACTATTGTTACAGGCACACCACTACGTAAGAGTTCTATTGCTCTTGTGTGACGAAGTCTCCCAATTTTCCAACAAATTGATCCACAAGAATGGACTCAAACGTTCTTCTTCTTTCTCTAAATCCTTTTGCGGATACAGTTGCTTTTGTTCCACCCGCAAACATCTGATAAGTAATTTCAATACAAAATATCAGTAGCCTTATAATGTCTTCGTCATCTAATCTTATAATAACTGTATTTGGCAATAGTTTCTTTTTAATCCATTCTAAAATCTTATCCTCATTAAGAAACATCTTCTTCCCCTGATGGGAAACGCTGAGAGTAATAGATCAATAAGCTCGTCATCATCAAAAGGTATATTTTGAACGGTGGTTCTCAGACTCTGGATGTAGTCCGATATTTTTCTTTTTCAAGCATGTTATAAAATTGAGATTCCCAGTTCCTTTTTAAAAGTTCTTCTATTTTCTTTTTTGAATATTTTGATTTATATAGTTTATGAACCTTTTCATCGCCATAAGAGAAATATCTTGTTACATTGATTAAAGGTATTAAAAGCACATATTTGGTTTCATCTGTTAATGTATGAACAAACCCCCATGTTCTTGAAAGAATAGGTATAAACTCTTCAGGGAACCAATAATTTAAATTAGACCATTTTGGGATAAACTCTTCTTGAGAGTTTTTAATTTCTTTCATTAATCCCAGAAGATTTATTTTCGGTTTTTTTATAACTGCAGTATCATGAATTATGTTTATTATTGGATTTAAATCCCATAATTCGTAGTCATATCCATACACTTTTGATACCACACCTACGGTCCCATAGCCAGCGAAGGGATCAAATATTTTCATGCCTTGTCTGGCATACTTTTTAAGTACATAGGCAATAACTTGAGGTATAAATTTAGCGGGATACTTATAAATGGCAAAAGTCCCATAGGTAGTTGATGGTATTTCAGGAATTGTATTTCTAAAAAGTATGGAAACTTTATTAGATGAATTGTCTATAAACCTACTTTCTTCCTCAATATCATTAGGTTCTTCACTCCATAGTTTCACTTGTTTATATTCTCTCCATTCGTTTATCATATTTTACCTTATTTTATTTCTACTCCCGCCGTTTTATATAACGTTTCCAGCATATACGACTTGCGACTGTAGATAGCAATGTCCCGTAGGCAAGGGCGTTAACCCGTAGCGTATATGCTGTGTTAGGCGACCGTTTTGCTTAGCGACATTCATTTACAATAATAAATTTCCCCGACACCTTCACCTGTTTTTATTATTAAAACATAAAATTTCTTCTCTATTACTTCGATTGTAGCAATAATCAATTCTTGTGGATTTATAAACTGCCTTTTATACAATGAATGAAATTTGCTTGTTGTTAATAAGCCAATTTCAAGATTTGAAAGAGGTACAAAGCCATTGTTCTTAACAGAAAGTGTAAGTTTATTATCATTTTGAGAAAACTTAGTTATTTTTATGGAATAAATCCTTGGTTTCATAGACCAGCTAAGTTTAACAAGTTTATTAGGAAGTAATGAATCAACAAAATAGGAAACATGGGGGGCCGCTAAAATCACTGTGGCTCCATATTTATAAGCAAGTTTTCTTAATCCTTTTGCAACAATTGCTGCCATTTCAGGATTAAGAGTAGAAGCAAATTCGTCCGCAACCCATATAGGTTTCTTAGAATCACATAGTTTTGCAATTGCGAATCTATATCTTTGTCCATCAGATAATTGATGAGGTTTTTTTATATATAGATGAGCTTCTGTAAGACCTACTGAATTAAGTAAATTAATCGCTTCTTTCACATCTTTTCCAAGCTGGTCAATAAGCGGGAGGTCGCAAAAGGAATTCACATTTAATACTTCTACCAAACTATTTTTGATTTGTGGGAAAACGCCCGACCATTCCAAAGTATCTTTTAGTAAATTTCGAGGAGTGGTTAACAATTTTAGTAAAGTACTTTTTCCACTCCCTGAAGCTCCTGTAATCAATACTACATCTCCAGGTTCAATAGTTAGAGAAAAATTCTCTATTACAGAAGAAAAAGCATGTTCAGAGTCAACACCAAATACTTCTTTTACAATATTAGTCCTTTCAGTAGAGCCATTTTTAATCTTATATTTCAATGATAAATTTTTAAACTTCAAAGGCTTTTTTAGCAGTGGTGATTTATACATAAATAATATTTTACAAGGCTTTCTATAAGATTTAAGTTTTTCTTCTATCTCTAAGGAAAGTGGATATACTAGGTAAGGCTTTTCCCGCTGATTTTCCATAAATTTATATTTAGAGAACTCTCTTGGAGCAAAACTTCCATTCCCGTATTGCGGTATAATTGCTCTTCCTTTATAACCAGCAGTGTATCCAATCTTAATAAATCCAGCTTTTTCAAAAAATTTATGATATTCAGTCATTGCCGCAATTACCTCAATCATAATAGGAGTATAGTGATTTATATCCCAATATTCTCTTGCATAGTTAATAAGATGTTTAGCCATTAAAACTCCTAAATTCAAACCTCTAAATTCGGGATGAATTACTATTCTTGGAATTCGAACGATACGATTGATTAAACCGTTTTTCATTTGTTCTGTAAAATTAATGCCAAGCAGTTTAAATCGTGGAGCACATACTGCAACAGAAGCGGAAAGAACACCAAATCCTACTATTCCAACCCCAACCATTTCAGCAAGAAGAACCGTCCTTCTCCCCACAATTTTGTTTAATCCTTTACCACGGTAGTGAAATCTTTCTAAATCTTTAACTTTTTCCCAATCTTTTGCATCTTTTCTTTCCCGAAATATTATTTCAAAATTATGTGGAGGAAGATAAATTATTTCTCTTTTTTCGTAAGGTGGGTATATCTTCACCTCTTTTATTTCCTTTGTCCCCCTATCTTCAAAAACTTTGTATATTTTTTCATAATTATCAATAGAGGGAACAAATTTCAAGACATCTTTAGGTTTAAGATAAAGAAATGGTCTTAATATTATGGTTTTGCCATTATTTAACTCTACTTTAGTAAAATTCCCATTACTTTTGATATTTTTTATAATAAATTCATCTCCTTTCATAGCGGTTCCGAAAGTATTAGATAACTAATTTTCCCTTTCCCATTTAAGTGATAGCGAATTTTTGATGGATGATAGGTTCTTATTTTATTTAGGAAATCTTCTACATCTTCTTTTTTTATTAAGATGTTATTTTCCGAAAGCATCTTAATACAACACCAATCAATTAAGGCATCTATATCTGCCATTCCAGTAGCTCTGTCATGCATCACTTGATAGCCATAAGAAAATGTTTCTTTTAGTGAGCTACCTCACGCTAAAGCAGTGAGGCTTCCTGTTTCATAGAGAAAACTTGCACGGGTGTATGGAATACTGTTTAAGTATTCCAGCATCCGTGTAGAGGTTTCCTCTCCACAGGCGTATCTTCCCTGATAGTGCAGGGCAGCTTCCCTATGCTCCAATTGTTGTTTTTCTTTTTCGCAATGTATCATGTTAGTTTCCCTTTAAAAAGTTTCTAATATAATATTACACTTTTTAGTAACTGTTTCAAGGGAGTGGTTAGTTTGAATTTAAGGATTTTTTTGATTTGCCAGCAGAATGGATTATAAAATATAGTAAATCAGATACAAATAAATTATACGAATGGTTACAGAAACGTTGCATATATATAAATATAAAGAGAGAGGATAAAAATGGATAAAGAAACAGCAAAAAAGGTTTTGGAGATAATGCTTACCGCAGATGGGGGCTGTGAGTATTGCGTAAGGGAACTTTATTTGAAATTCATAAAAGAATTTCCCGAATACTCATACCTTGCAAGAAAAATTTATAAAGAAAACTTTAATCAAGAATTAGTAACAGAAGACATGGTGGGAACTATAATTAAAAAAGTTGTTCATGATGTTTTAAAAGCCCATAACTTAGAAATTGAGAAGATAATTCTCTTTGGGTCAAGAGCAAAGGGCACCCAAAAAAAGGACAGTGATTGGGACATTCTCATTGTAGTAAAACAACCTATTGCTAAAAAAACCAAAAAGGAATTATTTAAAGAAATTACCGAAAGACTTTCCCACTACCTAATCCCTTGTGATTTGATAATAAAATTAGTTGAAGATCTTGAGTTTTACAAGAACTTTTACGGGACTGTAACTTATGAAGCCTTAAAAGAGGGACATGTTTTGTGAATGGAAAGGTGAATCTTTGGTTAATTACTTTTTTTGCTTTTTCTCTGATTCTTTTTTCTTCTTTTCTTTTGATGATTCATATAAAGCAACAAAATTTACAGGATCAAGAATCAACGGAGTAAGTCCTGCTCTTCTTGTTAAATCTGCAATAGATTCTCTAATAAAAGGAAACATGATCGATGCACAATTAATGTGAACTATTCTTTCAAGTTCTTCTTTTTCTGGTATTTTATCAAAGACAAATATTCCCTCAAATATAACTCTGAAAACAAAAGGCTGTTCCTTTTCTTCTGATGAAAGCTTTAAAATTACCCTTACTTTCTTACCTTTTTTTTGAAATGATATATCTAAACTTAAACCGATTTGATATTTTTTATCCTTTTCTGGTTTAAACTCTGAGTTTAAAGCAAAAAAACATTCTATTTGTCTTATATTTTCTATTTTAAATAATTTAGACTGCAAGTTCTTCTCCTTTTGAATCATATTTTAATTTTAAATTTTTGTCAGCTGCTATTTTGTAGGCTCTTTTTAACTCAAAATCTTCAATATTTACATATTTTTTCTCTGTAGAGATTGTTTTTTTTCTATCCAGTAAAAGCTGAAGAACAAATGGATAAGCATCAAGAATTCTTAAAAGATTATCCATAGCTCTACTCTGGCATAATTGTCCTGTTTCATATCTTGCAAAACTCTTTTTTCCACCACCAAGAATTTCTCCCATTTTTTCTTGAGAGAGCCCAAATTTTTTTCTGATATTTTTTATCTCATCTGGTGTTAATAGGCCTTCAACCTGCCTTTTGAATTCTTTTAATACCTTCCCAGAAGATTTCAAAGTTTCTCTGTCAACAATAGCTTCACCACATACATTGCATTCATAAATTACATAATCAGGTATTGTAATTGTTCTACTTTTGTAATTAAATGTTTCTGTAATTTTTTTCTTGCTTAATTGTCCTTTCCCACAAATGGGACATTTTTTAAATTCTTGCATTTTATGTCTCCTCCTTTTTATACTCTTTAAATTGAATTAAAATTGCTTTGTTATCAACAATCTGCATTTTTATGTAAATTTCAACTTCTTTTTCGTTATCATAAAAAATATAAACATCCTGCCATACCCCTTCAAACCTATCTGAACACATAGATTTATAAAAATTTTTACTGGATAATCTTTCAATAATATCTGTAATTTCTTCTTGATCCATAAAGCCAAGCTCTGCTGCTCCAATTCTTGCTGTCCTTGTAATAATTTTTGTTTTATAACGTGAGAACAGATTTTTAAATTTACAAAGGTCATAATGAGGTTTCTTCTTGGATAAAAAACTTTTTTTCTTTGGCATTTAAATAATAATAACATGAATTAATCTCCATGACAAAATAGTATCAATATGATACTTTATATTAATAAAAGTATATAAAATTGTCAATATATTTTTTTTACTTACATTGGAACTGAACTTCTTTCTCCTGAAAGCTGAAAAACTTCCTTAATCAATATGGTTACTTTTAATCCTTTCTTTTATAGAGATTTTTTAAAGGAGACCACTTATGCAACAACTCCCATGGCATGAACACATAGCCAAAAATACCGATGAGGTTATAGCAAAAATAAAGCAACAAAGGGATTGCCTGCTTAATAATCCTGTTCTTCCTATGCCTGATTTCTCTGAAATTGAAAAGTTTGCTCTTTATCATTACTGGTCATATTCAGAATCTGTTAATGTGTTTCAAGTAGCTGCTCATCCAGATTATAATACTGGAATAACATGGATTGACATGTTGAGAGTAGGCAAAAGAATGCAGCTTAATCTGGGTTTGTTACTTTCCAACCCTGATTACTACTTCAGCACTGAAAGAAAAATCCCTGACATGCAATACACAAAAATAGACAACGACATTTATATTTCAGGAGAAGGCAACCACAGAACAGCTATAGCAAAAGTGCTGTTTTTATTTACAGGGAATCCAATCCTGCACGGAATAAATTATAACGAATTCAGATTTGACCATGAAATGTTTAATCTCTTTGAAGAGTTAAAAACTCTTATTGCTGAAAGAAGACTTCCTATGGAAGTGATCCCTGTTAAAAAAACCATTAAAAGGGATGATACCCCTGGCTGGATGAAAGAATACTACGAAAATGCTTTCAGGATAAAAGACTACAAAACCAAAACAGAAACAATTCTCAATAAAGAACAGGCAAAAGAATACCTTGATAAACTGAAAAAGAAATCAAGAAAGTTTTCATTCTGGAGTCTTTTTAAAGTAATTTTATAAATTCATCCACACTAATACCAGCATGTCTTATAATTGCTTGTAATGTCCCTCTATCTAATTCTTTATGACTAGGAACTACTATCTGGGTAAATGGATCATCACGTCTTAAAATAATATGACTGCCCTCCTGTCTCTTAAAATAAAAACCAATTTTGCCGAGAGCTTTGACACACTCCCTTCCTGAAATAATTGGCAATTTAGTCATACAGCCACAATGAGTGCTTCAAATCGCTCTTCTGGAATAGCAAGATTGTCTTCTTTGAGTGCCTTTATATAACCTTCAATAGCCTCTTTAATATTAACAATAACTTCTTCTTTACTTATTCCCTGACTGATACAACCAGGTAAGCTGGGACATTCTGCAACCCAGTAGCCATCTTCTCCAGGATAGATAATTACTTGCCTCATCTTTATTTGCTCCTTTCAAATATAAATCGTAATCGTAATATATTTATTTTTCATATTACTATTTCAACATATTTTATCTGGTATGTCAATTCTGGCTTTGATATATCTCTTATTCTTTTCAACTTGAAAGATTAGCAAAAGAAATAAAAAGAAGGATAAAGGTTATAGAGGTATTTTCAGATGAAGGCTCAGTGGAAAGGTTGTTGTATTTGGTCTTGAAAGAGATGAATGAGAGGTTAAACTCAAGGAGGTTAAGAGGATTTAATGAGATTGAATTGGGGAGCTACCAAGCCTTTTCCAGAGAAGTTTTTACACAATAAAAGGGACACTATGCTTTTCTTAATTTTCTTCTTCAAAAGTAGTAAAGTAAGTTTTACTAATATATATAGTATATCTTCAGTTTTGCATAGTTATATTTTATGTGGCTGAAAGGCAAGAAAGCGAAAAAGCTTATTTATAAAACCCCAAATCCCTATGCCACTGTAAGAACGGAGGAGAAAGTAGAGGTAAAGAATTTTAGCCTTAGAAACAAGAATAAAATCCCCCAAATATTTTTCCACCAAGTAAAACTTTTAGGGAAATGCAATTAAATATTGTATTCAGACTTTCGCTCTCTAGAAGGTAGTTCATATTCCTTAAATTGAATTCCTATTCCTTTTATTTCTATTTTACTAATTATTGGTCTAATAAAAGTAATTAAAAAGATTGCTGCTGCTAAAATAGAACCAATTATACCAAAAGGACTGTTTAAAATTTGAAGAAAAGTGT
>Ga0078972_1015649_pt1 | contig 11546 bp, 9 predicted proteins | sample YelNatPaOPGAMG01_FD_67568 | JGI IMG/M metagenome (GOLD analysis project Ga0078972, IMG submission 67568) | Hot spring thermophilic microbial communities from Obsidian Pool, Yellowstone National Park, USA - OP-RAMG-01 (SPADES assembly) (version 2) | ecosystem: Environmental > Aquatic > Thermal...
TACAGATGGTAGGTGGGCCGCTGTATCCCGCCTTTAAAAAGGCGGGGATTAGCGGCCCGTTATCCTAGCCCAACTTTCGGCTGATTGGGCGAAAATCTCCTAATCATTAGGAGGCTCAGGGCGCGGAAGCCTTGATATTGCTGGGCCGCACCTTGAAAATTTGAAAGTAGTGACCTAAAAGTTACATGCATTCTCGAAAAGCTATTGATTTCCATGCCGGTTTCCTATATAATTGAATCATGTTCATCCGAGAATATGTTACCTATAACAAGAAAACGGATACGCGGTACATTACCCACCGCCTGGTGGAATCCTTCAAGACTGCCAAGGGGCCGCGGCAGAGGATTGTAATGCACCTCGGTACGCTGTCCCTGGCCAAGTCCGAATGGCGCAAGCTGGCAAAAGTACTTGAGTCCCGATTGGCAGGCCAGTTGTCCTTGCTCGAAGAGGCATCTCCGGAGATCATCTCGGCTGCCGACAAGGCGTTCGACCATTATCGATTCATGAAAACTCAACGTGAAGAACGTGCTTTACAAAAGGAACATCGCGAGATTATCGAGGTAGACGCACAAAGTATCGGTACTGGGTATTCTCGTTCGTTAGGGCCCGAGCTGGTAGCAAATTCCTTCTGGGATCGTTTAGGTTTCAGCCAAATTCTCACAGAGCTTGGTTTTACCTTGAAACAACTGTGCTTAATAAAAGCCTTGATAATCGGCCGCCTTGTGGCTCCAGGTAGTGATTATGGAACGTGGCGGTGGTTTTGTCGACGTACGGCATTAGCTGAGATGCTTCCCGTTGATTTAACGGGTATTGGCAAAGACGCATTTTACGAGATCGCTGACGACCTCTATCTTCGCAAGAATCAAATAGAAAAAGCTCTCCGTAATTGTGAGGTAACGCTGTTTTCGATTAATACCACTCTTTTTCTGTTTGATCTGACTAATACCTATTTTGAAGGCAGTTGTCTCAAGAACGATTTAGCTGCGCGGGGCAAATCAAAGGAAAAACGCTCCGATTGTCCATTGGTTACTCTCGCCTTAGTGGTTGATCAATTTGGCTTTCCGGTTGTCAGCCAGATTTATAGTGGGAACCAGTCTGAACCAAAAACCCTCGCTGATATTCTGGATGATCTTTACAAAGAAGGTGAGCCTCAATTTAAAGGGATACGTCCTACCATAGTAATGGATCGAGGGATTGCAACCAAGGGCAATATTGATCTGATTAAAGCCAAAGAATATCCATACATAGTAATCGAACGTCGCGCTGTCGAAGAGGACTACGTCAAGGAGTTCGAATCAGTCCGGAAGACTTTCGAACGGATTGATCTTAATCATACAAAGGATTCGCGTCCATCTGTGAAAGCAAGAAGCGATCTCCAAGAAGCTCGGGCAGTATACGTAAAGAAAGTTCCTATTGAATACGGCTGCCGCGTTCTTTGCTACAGTGAAGGCCGGGAACAAAAAGAACGAGCCATAAATGGACTTCAGGAAAAGCGTTTTCTCGATGCTTTTGAAGCATTGCAAAATTCAGTGGCCAAAGGAAATATCCGTCGTGTTGAAAAGGTTGCTGTTCGCGTGGGGCGTTTACAGGAGCGCCACCCCGCGGCGTTTGCTCGTTTTGATATACTTGCAACTACCGACGAAACCGAGAAAAAGGTACAAAGTTTAGCCATTACTAAAAAGCCGATTGGCGAGGAAGGTATTACATTGAATGGCTGTTATGTGATTGAAACCAGCCATAACGATATGACAGCGATAGAGATTTGGCGAAATTATATGACCCTTACCGAAGTGGAAAGCGCGTTCAGGTCAATGAAAACAGATCTCGGTATAAGGCCGGTTTACCATCAAATAGCTCAAAGAACAAAATCTCACTTGTTCGTCTCAGTCTTGGCGTATCATCTACTGGCCAGCATTGAGCACACCTTGCGTCTCAATGGGGATCACCGTAGATGGTCTACGATTAGGGATCAACTATCAACCCATCAGCGTAACACGGTAATCTTTACCGATGCACACAATAACATTCATCACGTCCGGGTCTCCGGAGTGCTCGAGAAAGAACATCGGGAAATCTATCGCTTGCTCGGGGTTAAGGACCCCCTAAGAAGGACGCACCGCCTGGCCGGCTCCAGGTTGTAGTGACCAAAAAAAATCAAGAAAGCCAGGCGTGGCAAGGTTTTTTCGGGCCGAAATCGAAAGTCGGGCTAATGCCGATCTGGTAAGCTGTTTTGCGGGAGAGGAAAACAAATGAGGGTGGTTTGCATCGTCCAGGCACGCACCGGGCCCAGCCGGCTCCCCGGCAAGGTGCTCAAAGCGTTGGCGGGCCGGCCTATGCTTGCTCATCTGATAGAGAGGCTCAAGGCCTGCGCGGCCTATGACCGGATCGTGGTGGCAACGACCGTGAACCGGCGGGACGATCCGGTGGCCGAGTTGGCCGGCGGGGCCGGGGTTGGTGTGTTCCGGGGCGACGAGGAAGACGTGCTGTCGCGCTATGCCCGGGCGGCGGTTGAATTCGGCGCCGAGGTGGTCGTGCGGGTTACCGCCGACTGTCCACTCGTTGACCCGGTAACCTCGGCGGAAACAGTCCGCTATTTTTTGTCCGGCGATTTCGATTATGCGGGGGCCGGGGTGGGGAGCGGTCTTCCCCGCGGCCTGGATACCGAGGTCTTCACCAGGGCGGCCCTTGAGGAGGCCCATCGAATGGCTACGGACCAGCCTTCGCGGGAGCACGTCACCTACTACATTTACCATCACCCGGAACGTTTCCGGCTGGCCCCTCCCTACGAGGCGCCGCCGGAACTGCAGCGGTCCCACTATCGCCTCTGCGTGGACGAGGAAGACGACTTCCGGTTGATCAGCGAGATTTACCGTCGTCTGTACCGTCCGGGGGAAATAATCGATATCCGGGACGTCATCAGGCTATTGGATCGGGAGCCGGCGTTGGCTGCAATCAACAGCGGCGTGGCGCAGAAAACAGTCTGAACATTTTTCCCTAAAGCCAACCGGGCTGTGGGCCGAAATTAAAGGCAGGATCGTCGGATCGCCGGATGCGGTTGCCGCCCCGGCGTTTGGGTCTCTTCTGGGGGAGGTGGAGGACGTCATGTCCGGACGAACCAGGGATGGCATGCTGCCCTACGCCAGGCAATCCATCGGGGAAGACGACATCGCCGCCGTGGTGGAGGTCCTGCGCGGGGATTTTCTGACGACCGGTCCGGCGGTGGAGAGGTTTGAACGGGCCTTTGCCGGGTACGTAGGCACAAAATATGCCGTGAGCGTCTCCAACGGTACGGCCGCATTGCACGCCGCCATGTTCGCGGCGGGTATCGGACCGGGCGACGAGGTGATCACCACGCCGATCACCTTCGCGGCGACCTCCAACAGCGTTCTGTACCGGGGCGGCATCCCCGTTTTCGCCGACATCGACGGCCAAACACTGAACATATCCCCGGGGGAGATCGAGAAAAAACTCACACCCCGTACCAAGGCCGTGGTTCCCGTGCACTTCACCGGGCGGCCGTGCCCTATGGATGATATTCTCTATCTGGCCAAAAAACACCATCTCCTGGTGATCGAGGACGCCGCCCACGCCTTGGGGGCGGAGCACCAGGGGCAAAAGGTTGGCTCCTTTGGCGATATGGCTATCTTCAGTTTTCATCCGGTCAAACATATTACCACCGGTGAGGGCGGCATGGTGACCACCAGCGACCGGAGACTATATGAAAGGCTTCTTTTGTTCCGCAATCACGGCATCACCCGCAAGCCGGGCCGTTGGTCCCGCCAGGAGGGCCCCTGGTACTACGAAATGCAGGACCTCGGCTACAATTGCCGCCTGACGGATATCCAGTGCGCCCTGGGCCTCTCCCAGTTGGGCAAGATCGAGCAATTCCTGCGACGGCGTGAGGAAATCGTCCTCCGGTACGATCGGGCCCTGGGAGAGATGGGGCAGGTAATAAGGCCCGGGCGGTGTCCTGATGGCCGTTCGGCATGGCATCTGTACGTGGTCAGGCTGCGGGGGGCTTCCGCACACCGGCGGCGGGAGGTTTTCAACGCCATGCGGGAGGCCGGTATCGGCGTGAACGTGCATTACCTGCCGGTATATCTGCATCCTTACTACCTCCAGGCGGACCAACTCCGCTGTTCCCCGGGTCTATGTCCGGAGGCCGAGGCTTATTACCGGGAAGCCCTTACGCTTCCTCTTTTCCCGGGGATGAGCGACGACGATGTCGACGACGTGGTCGCCGCCCTTGACGGGGCGCTCGGTTCGCAAAGGGTGGCCGCGGCTCCCTGAAGCACAAAATGATGGGGCCCCGTCCTTGCCCAGGACGGGGCCATATGACCGTCGGGTCACGGAGATACTCCCCGGCGCTCGCGATCCATTTCATCTTTGAGCCTGAGGACCGCTTCCCGGCTCAGGCCGGTGATGTCCATGACATCGTCCAGGGAATATCCTTTTCTCATTGCCGCCCTGGCTGTTTTTTCGATACCCTTTTCGATACCCTTTTCGATACCCTTTTCGATACCCTTTTCGATACCCTTTTCGATACCCTTTTCGATACCTTCCTCAAGGCCTTCCTGTCGCACGGCACTTAGTTCGGAACGGTAGTCCAGCAGTCCGTCCTGGCGCATCTGGTAGTAGCGGCGTTCCTCCTGATCCCGCCAGAAGATCTCCTCTACCGTAAGCGCCCTTTTGATGGCCGGCTCTTTGTCCGCTATGGCTTGCATTTCCTCACCTCCCGCGTTTCCGAGATATACAAGCCATCTTTCCAGGGTGTTTTGGGGTGGCCGGTTGAGCTTCCTGAATTTGCGAATTTCAAGAAAGTGAAGCTCCAGGTGGTTGCACAGGATCTCACCGCTTTCATCTTCGCGGACATGAAATACGTGGTGATAACGTTGATCCGTCGTGAACCAATCGAAATTCAGCACGTTGATAGCAATGGTTCGATGCAGATCCTTGAACTCCCCGCCTCCCAATATCTGCCCGTAGTATAACCGGGCCCAATGATACAGCGTGCGACGGTCGATGTTGTGCTCGTTGACGACCTGGACCTCCAGGTCGATTATTTCTCCGCTGGTGGTCCTGGCCAGAACGTCCAGCCGGAGGGCGCGGTTTTTGAGGTGCTCCGGGTCCAGTTCCCGGTCGGTCAGGGTGAGGTCGGTCAACTCTTCCCCGGGCCCGGGCATGAGGGTGGCATTGAGAAAACTCAGCAAGATATCCTTGGTATCCTGCGAACCGAAAATTCGCTTAAACGCATAATCGTTGGTCCGGTCAATGTCTTTGACCCCCGGCATAACCACACCTCCGGGGCTGGAAATCCAATCACCCTGCACCACCATTGTACCGCGTTCGGGGCTTGAAGGCAAGAAGTGGTGTTGGCTGGCCGGGGCCGGCAAGCCGCCCCTTTCGACTTCGCCAACCGTCAGTTCCTCGCCGCCGGGGCGGTGGCCGCCAACGGCCGCCCTCAACGAGGGGGGGCTTCCGCCCACCGGGAGGTTTTCCACGCCAGGCGCGGAGGCCGGTATCGGCGGGACCGGGCCTTACCTGCCGGTGTATCCGCATCACTACCTCCGGGCGGATCCGGCTATTACCCGGGCCTGTGTCCGGAGGCCGCGGGTCATCACCGGGAAGCCTTCCTACTTCCTCTTTTCCCGGCGATGAGCGACGACGTGATCGCCGCCCTTGACGGGGCGCTGGGTTCGCAAATTTTGGCGGGAGCCCGGCTAATGGTTCGATTATCCGGAAGTTCCCGTGCCGGCATTGCCAAGCCCCACCATGGAGTGTAAACTGGGATTGGAACGTCGGCGGGGAACTCCAAATAAATCGTTCTGTTTCAAGGATCACCATAGAACGAGACAAGTTCTCAGTTTCAAGGCTGATTGGTCACAGAAGGAGTTTTGCCATGCTCTTGTCACTGGCCTGCATCGCCAAAGACGAAGAGGATATGATTGCCGGGCTCTTGAAGTCTGTGCGGGGCCTGGTCGACGAGGCGGTGGTGGTGGATACCGGCTCGTCGGACAACACCGTGGCCGTGGCCGAGGGGCTCGGTGCCAGGGTGATCAAAAGCTCCTGGCGGGGCAGTTTCGCCCTGGCCCGCAACGAGAGTCTGGCTCACTGCCGGGGCGAGTGGATCATCTTCCTGGACGCCGACGAACGGGCCAACGGTAGTTCCTTCAAGCCGGTCCGGCGGCTGCTTTCCTCGGCCAGGGAAGACGGCTTCTACGTGAACCTGGTCAACTACGCCGATCTGGAAATGCAACAGCCGGTGGAAAACATAAAGGTCTTCCGCGTCTTTCGCAACCGGCCGGAATACCGCTTTTCCGGCACCATCCACGAGCAGGTCATGCCGGAGATCGCAGCCAGGGGCAGGGGCATCGGGGTGCTGCCCCTGGAGGTCGGGCACCTGGGGTATGTCCAGGAGGTCATCCGGGTCAAGAACAAGCAGGCCCGCAACCTGGCCATGTGCGAGGAGGCCTGCCGGACGCCGTATCCTAATCCCCTGGCCCGTCACTACGCCCTGTTCAACTTGGCGCGGGAGTACCAGAACAGCGGTGATTACGCCAGGGCGGTGGAACTGTACCGGGACCTCCTGCAAAACCGTGAGGTCCAAAACGAACCCTATTTCCCCATCGCCGCCTACAACATCTGCAACTGCCTGGTCCAGTTGCCGGGCCGGGAGGAAACCGCCTTGCAACTGGCCGACACCCTTTTGGGTCTTCTGCCCGACTACGCCGAACTGTGGTACCTGCGGGGTACCTTTCTCTCCCGTTTGCAAAGGCGGGCGGAGGCCCTGGCATCCTTCATCAAGGCCCTGGCGCAGAACGCGGACAATCCCAGCTACATCTCCCGCATGCCCCGTCTGCGGGAAATGACCTGGGTGGCCGTGGCCGGGATCAAGAAACAGAACAACGATGTCTCCGGTTACCTGGCCGCCCTGCACAAGGCCCGGGAGGAAAACCCGGCCAACGTAAACGCGCTTTTGGAAATCACCCGCATCCTTGTGGCCCACGAAAAGCCCGCCGACATCGTCAACAACTACCTGGCCAAGGCACCGGGCATGGAAACCGGGCTATGGCTCCAGGTGCGGGAACTTTTCCTCCTTTCCCGCGCCTACACCGGGGCCCGGGAGATCACTGCGGGCTTCCTTAGGCCGCGCAACCGGTCGGTTTTTCAGATTCTGCGGTTCATCGACGAAAGCGTCTGCGGTGACGGCCCGGTGGATCCGGGCCTGTGGCGGGCCAAAGGCAAGGCGCTGGCCGATCCCCTGGTGCGGGATCCGGACCGGGAACTGGCCGCTCTTCTCTTTCTTGCCGGCGGCCCGCATCGGGCGCCCTGGCCGCTCCTGGCCGCCGCGGTCGGTGAAACGGGTGAAGCGGGGCGGACCGTGCGGGACCTGGCCGGTTACTTTGGCGGCCCGGGGCCGCGGGACCAGGTGGCGGCCGTCAAAGCCGTCTACACCCTGATGGTGAAATACCGGCGCCTGCCCAACGCCTGGCTGACCGCGCGAATGAGGGAAGTTCTCGTGGCTTTGGGCGAGGACCCGGCGACGGTGGCGGAAAACCTGCAGCGTATCGATGCTTTGGAACAGAAGCCTTCCGGCGCCCCTAAGGCCGGTTGACAGCCGGCCAGGCATTTGGGCGGCGGCGTCGTGCCTTCTCCGAGGACACCGCCGGACAAGTTTCACCCGGGCCGGCCTTCGTATATCCTGATGGAAAATTGACTTTGCCACCCAACCCTGTATGGCGGGATGGGATGGCTTCCCGGGATCACTGTTGAAGAAAATGCATGCCGGGCCGGTTGTCTCGTTCTTTTCGGGGAGGTTGTTGTTTTGGCCGCATCTTTTCAGGTGGTCCTGATCAGCCCACCGGGTTACGCCCATTCGCAGGCCTTTGCGGAAGTTGTCGAGACGCTGGTGTATGGATTGAAGAGCCTGGGCCATCCGGTCAGCCGGGAGACGAACCGCATGGTTCCCGGGGCCCGGGCCGTCATGCTGGGGGCCCACCTCCTGCCGGCGGACCAGATGGAACGGGTACCCGCGGGGACCGTGATCTACAACCTGGAACAGGTCGACCCCGCTTCTCCGGTATGGACCCCCGCCTACATCAAACTCTTGCGCCGTCTGGAGGTCTGGGACTACAGCCCGCGCAACATCGGGCGTCTGGCCGCCCTGGGGGTGACCGCCGCTCACGTGCCGGTCGGTTACGTGCCCGAGTTGACCCGTATCGCCCCGGCTCCGGTGGAAGACATCGACGTTCTCTTCTACGGCTGCCTGAACGACCGCCGGACGCGCGTCATCAACGAGCTGGGGGACCTGGGCCTGGCCGTCAAGGCGGTGTTCGGGGTCTACGGCCAAACCCGCGACGACCTGATCGCCCGCGCCAAGGTGGTGCTCAACCTTCATTACTACGAAACAAGGATCTTCGAAATCGTCCGGGTGAGTTACCTGCTGGCCAATCGCAAGGCGGTGGTCAGCGAGTACCGTCCCGGCACGGAGATAGAAGGGGACCTTCTGGACGCGGTAAGGCTGGTTCCTTACGGTGAACTGGCCGCGGCCTGCCGGGCGCTGGTGGATGATGGCCAAGCGCGCCGCGAGTTGGCGGCCAGGGGTTTCCAGCGCATGAGCGCCCGGAACGAGGCCGCCATCCTGCAGAGGGTCTTGGGTAAGGGAAAAAACTCAAGTTAGGGGCATTACGGCCCGCCCGGCAAAAAAGACGGTCACCCGAAACCCGGCATGACCGTAAGAATTGAGCAAAACCAAACAGCTCATATCCCTTTTGGAGATAATATCCGTGGCGATCCGGCAGGGCCCTTTTGCTTAAGCTGTTTCTTCAACTTGAGGATGCTGGCCCGACTGAGGCCGGAAATCCTAACGACCATATCGACGGATAACCCTTCCTGTAAGGCCGCCAAAGCCACCTCAGTCTTACCTTCCATCTTACCTTCCATCTTACCTTCCATCTTACCTTCCATCTTACCTTCGTCATGCAACCATTGTGCAATATCGGTCATCTTAATCACCTCCATTAGCATAGCTTTGTATTCCCTTGACAGATAACTATCACTTATGGCCACGAGAGCGCCAATGGCAAAGTTGTGGACATCCTTCGGTAAAGTGGTTGCCAATTCCGCCGCCTTGATCGTCATCTTTTCTTCGCCGGACTTACTTTTCATCAGCGGCAGAAATATGAGCTTGAGAATTTCTTCGTCGTCTAAAGGCTCACCTTTGCTAATTTTGTCATTCAGACGGCTATATTCTTGATCGCCGTCGTAGTTTTTCATATAGACGTTGGTCACCCGGTATGTTACGGAACCTTTCGCCAGCAATTCCGGCGCTCTTCTGATCCGGCCCGAATATATTACGGCGGTGTGCACGGCCCGGTCATCCCTGTTGATGAGCCTGGCGTCGTAGAGCAGGAAACGCTCAAGGTCCTTCCGTTTCTTTTTGACAACGAATTCCAGATGCTCAAGAGTACCGTCCTCGAGTAAAAACACAAAGTCGGTTCGGTTTTCAGTGACTTCCAGCACTGGGAGGACGGGCGAGACAACGTTCACAATCCGAGAGGTGTTCAGGCCCAAAACTTTCAGGGACTTGTCTTTGAAAGTCTGGACCACGGCCTTCATGATAACGTCGTTGGCATGACCGGTGACTTCCGTTTTCAGAACCTTTCCTCCTTTCCATTATACCACCCGGCGCCGCAAGGCGCCAAGACCATCTGCGGTCAAAGCGGGCAAAAACCGCTTTCTGACCTAAATCCAAGCACCCGGTTGTTTATGATAATGATAGCAACCGGAAGGTTGCCAGTCAAGGGTGAGATTGGAGAAAAACCCGGGGTGGAGTCGGGGCGGCCGGACGATGTCGTCCTGGCCGGGGTGCCATAGGACAACGTTTGGAGCCTTAGGACCAAACATAACCCGACAGGGAAGCGCTGCCGGTGTCCGGTCCCCGACGGCGGTGTCCGACGCCGTCCCGGCCAGGGGGGCCGCGGGACAACGTTCGGGCCATCGGGATCAGACATAGCCTGATGGTGGAATGATGCCGGGGTCCGTACGTTCCGTCGTCGGCCAAACCTTCTTGGCCGCGGAGGTCGACCCGGGCCTGGCCGTCTAGCGGGGGTCTACGGCCAACCCCGCGACGACCCGGCCGCCGGCAACGGGTCTTGGGCACACGGGCGTCCGGGACGGGACCGCCATTTTCCGGAGGGTTTGGGATAAAGAAAAATGAGCGTGGATGACCGCAAGTTTCTTTTCTTCACCTGCGTCAACAACGAACAGCTTTACGCGCTGTGTGTCCGCCACCTCCAGGCCCTGACGGTGCCGGAAGGGTACAAAGTGCAAATTGCGGCCGCGCGCGGGGCGAAAAGCATGGCCGGAGCATACAACAGGGCCATGGCGGCCTCCGACGCCCGCTACAAGGTCTATCTGCACCAGGACACCTTCATCATCAACAGGACCTTCCTGACCGATGTCGTGAAGTTGTTCGAGCCCCACCCGAAGGTGGGGCTCCTCGGGGTGGCCGGCTGCCAGAGCCTGCCGGCCAGCGGCGTCTGGTGGGAGGGGAAGAACCGCATGGGCAAGGTCCTGGAGTACCGGTCCACTTTTCACGTCTTGAGATTCGCCGACCCCCCCGGTCCCCTGGCCCGGGTGCAGGCGGTGGACGGGCTGATCATGATCACCCGCTACGACGTGCCCTGGCGCGAGGACCTCTTCACCGGTTTCCACTTCTACGACACCTCCCAGTCCCTGGAGTTCGTCAAGGCGGGGTTCCGGGTGGCCGTGCCGGCCCAACGTGATCCCTGGTGCCTCCACTGGTGCGGCAATGAATTTCCGGCTGAAGAATACTACCGCTATCGGGACGTTTTCCTGAACCATTATCGGGAGTTTCTGGGGGCGGGGAAGGGCGAAGCCCAAGACAGTCCCTGACCACGGGCTTCCTCGACGGCTTGCCGCCGGCCCTGCCGCGGGAAACCCGGAGGGGGTTTTCATCCCGCTGCTGCTCACCGGGACGGGAACCCCCTCCTGTTCGTTGGCTCGTGAGGAAACAGCGCTACTCGACGGTAATGGTGAAGGACTGACTTCCGGTGAAGCCACCGTAGTCATTCAGCGTTGCGGTCACCTGTGTTGTTCCGGCGGCCACCCCTTTATAGGAGACGCCCCTGAAAACCCACTCCCTCGTGGGGTGGGATGAAAGGGGCGTCGCCCGAAGGGCGATTTCCCTTCTCCGGGTTCCCCTTCCATAATTCTTAAAAAATGTGTTGACATAGGACGAGCAGGCCGGTATAATTAGCTTATGGAAAGAAAAACCAGTCACTGTATCTACAACATTAACTACCATATGGTTTTTGGTCCAAAATATAGACATAGTGTAATAAGAGGTTGAGTTGAGGAGATAATTATGTCGGACAGTCCAAGAAATCTGCATCGATTACGGATACACCCTTCTCCAGATGGAGACTATGCCCGACCTCCTGTAGTATCGCCCACAGAGATCGTTAGCATAATTAATTTCTTTCGGTAGGAATTTTCTTTTTTCTGTCTGACAAAATTGTAAT
>Ga0078972_1015650_pt1 | contig 11544 bp, 12 predicted proteins | sample YelNatPaOPGAMG01_FD_67568 | JGI IMG/M metagenome (GOLD analysis project Ga0078972, IMG submission 67568) | Hot spring thermophilic microbial communities from Obsidian Pool, Yellowstone National Park, USA - OP-RAMG-01 (SPADES assembly) (version 2) | ecosystem: Environmental > Aquatic > Thermal...
AACTCGTGGCCGGTCATGCGCACTTCCACCCGCGCGCCCGTGGCCGGTCGGCCATCCGGGCGGCGAAATACCAGTTCTGCGTCGCCCTGCCGGTGCTCGACCACACCGCGGGCGGCCTGCTCCAATACCGCGACGCCTCCGGCGGCGGGCAGCAGCACCAAGAGCGTGCAACTCAGTGCCCACCAGCCCCAGCACATCCTTCTGACGGCGCTTGGCGACGACCAAGAACGACGTTGGCCACCCCACCTTTGCCTGAGCCATGCGCTTCGAGTGTTGTTCATTGAATCAACGTTGACAGCGTCACCCCGTCACCTTTCGCAACAATACTCGGCACCGCGTAGCGCGTTTCAGCCGACACACTCGCAACCAAGCTCAAACCAGCCAGCCAGCACAACCAATTTGCAACCCTGAACAAAATGATGACCGGTCCGTTCGTCCGCGGTCAGTTCTTGCTACGTGTCGTTTCTGATCACGCTAGTAAACGATTTGTAGGCGCACTTGGAAGAGGTGCAGGTTGCCTGGCGACGGCCCATCAACAACGTGGGCCCAGCCGTAGTTGCCCTGAAGGCGCAGATGCTGGCCAAGGTACCAATTGAGCCCGGGCATGAGCACGAACATGCGCCCGCCCTGCACGGGGCCATCGGACAGATCGAGGTACGACCCGCGCACGCCCAGTTCCAAGGCGCCCCATTGGCCACGCCAAGGTTTAATGCTCTCCCCCGGTTTCAATCGGGTGAAGACACCCGCTGCACGGTCATAAGGACGATGCTCGCCTGTCAGGAACCAACTGGCGTAGGCATACCCGCCCCAGAACACCATGCTGCCGGAAGCAGCATCTTCCACCCCGGAGCCAGTGAGTTCCGCTTGTAGCAAAAAGGGGCCGCGTGCGTAAGCTATTTCCAGCCCTAACTGGGAAGCATTCTGCGCCTGAATTTCGCCCGTATCCACGAGGAAAGGAGCCAAATGGCTCTCCGGACGGGCTTCGTAACGGATCGAGGAGGAGCTTGAGAAGACATGGCTCAACGCCAAGCCCAAGTGCAGGAGTCGGTAGCAGTCCTCGTTGTCTTCATAGATCGGCAGACCGGTGACGCGGAACATGCCACGGGCCAATTGCCCCGAGGCATCACCGAAGTTGATTTCAGCGTCTTGGCCTACACCATAGAAACCGCCTTGGAAGGACATGCGTTGGTTACGCCAAGTCCCGTCAAACTGCAAGGCGGTGCGATTGCCCGGACCGAAGGCCTGGGCCGGTGCGGCCGCCTCCATGAAGGTCAAATCCCCGAACCCCATTAGGTTCTCCATTGTCAGTGGCGCTCCGATGTAACCGACGGTGATGTTTTTCGCGTAGGGGATGTCCTTGAAACGAAGATATGATTCGTGCAGATAGAACTCCTGGTCAACCACGCCGAGTTCCAGTTTGTAGTTAACAGGATGCTTCCATGTGAAGTCCCCAACGGCGTAAAAACGAAAAGTCCGAAGTTCCCAGTCGGCAGGCACGGACTCCTGGCCTTGGGCTGCAACAAACGCCGCAGCGTCCACAGCAGCCTTGAGACCAAGTCGGCCAGTGAGACTGACCCGCTCGCTGATCTGCGGAATCCCCGCCTCGTTGGTGCGTCCCATCTGAACACGCTGTGCCAACTGAAAATTCAGACCTTGGTCCCACCAAAGCACACCGAAAGTGTTCTCATTCGTCCCCGGGGAAACGGCCGGGGATGGGGCGGTACCGGCGGCAGAGGGTTCTGGGGCTGCGACGTAATTGGTCACGATAATCAGGTTTGTCACCACCACGATGTTGGTGATGACGACGGGATGGAGAGAACCGCCCGGTTCAGCGCCGGATGCCGAAATCGCGCTGGCGGCCAGCATGAGGGCGGGGGCGAGAATGAGGCGTGTGACGGCTTGTCCGCAGCCTCGCCACACCAACAGGGCATGACGCAAGGAGCGACAAGCCCCACCAATCAGTGGCAGCTTGTCAGTAACCGATGTCCGGTGATCAATCAGCAGCGGCGAGGGAGCAGCAACTGGTACCACGGCATTTCCGTCTGCCGCCCGCCACAGACATGGCGATTCGGTTGCTCTATTCACAACGGATTCATTATTAGGCTCAGTGCATTCCTGGTCCAGCAGAATAGCAGGTCAGTACTCAGTCATCGGTCAGCGATAATCAATCTTGCCCTACTGCGCGGGGATGGTGATCAATGGCAGTTTCCCTGTGTCGCCGGTTTCCGCCAATGTGAAGAAGAACATGACGGCGGTGAGCGCGCGCTTGGTCTTCCAGTCACCATCATCAATCCAGAACCAGTGATCGCGGTAGCGAACGGCAGCGTAAGCGTGCGCCGGCTTTTCCTTTCCGCTGCGAATCCGCACGGCGTCCTGCTGGTCCCCTGAATTCGTCTTTCCAAGAGCGGGTATGGCGCTGTGATCCCTGAGGTGGGCCTCTGGCACGTCCAGATAACTCGAAAAAGCGCCCATGATTTGGAGCATGGAACGGCTGTTCACGGCCAGTTCGCTCTCCGCCCCGCGCACCGGCGAATAGGTGAGCACGTATTTCTGTCCTTCGGCGGGCAGCTTGAGCAGCCGCCGGATTTCCGCCGCCTTCTCCACGATTTCGGCCGGGACATCGTCACGCCGAAAGAAAACCACACCGGTCGAGCCTTTGGCCTTGTCTTCCTCCACCCGCATCCCGAAGGCTCCGGCGGCCTGAACTTCGCGCAGTAATTGCAGCGCGCGAATAAACTCCGGGTCCGCCTCCCGCATGGTGCCCGCGCCTACGGAACGGTTGCGCACACCGTTCAGTCCCTCAACGGTCAGACCCAGGATGAAATCCGCCGGATAACCGGCTTGGAGCATGAAGAAAATGTGCTTGGGATCAATGGGGGTGATGAGCCCGTGCAGGAACTTCTCCCCGGTCAGCGGTACGTAGGTGATGGTGGGCCGGTCGATGAATTTGACCCCGCCGCCGAGCACGGCGGTGTTCCCCCCCACCGCGGTTGTCTGTGGCAAGCTGCCAGAGGCCGAGAACGCCGATTCCAACGAGTAACCGCTGACAATGGACGCCACATCCACGAAGGCCGGCAGGTCCATGTAGCGAAGCTTGACGATGTTGAGGAGGGTCTGTTGTTTCCACGAATCCGCAATCGCGGTGCTGTAGTCGAACCGGTCCACGGGAACTGTCCTGGGTCCAAGGTGCGTGCAGCCAGTGAGCAGCCCTGTTGCAGCGAGACCAATTCCGGCCAAAGCGCGGAACGGTTTGCGATGGAGAGAATGGCTCATAGGAACGCGAATGTAGTGTCTCATTTTGTTGGGGAGGGGACGGACGCTGGTGGTGGAAATTCGGCGAGGATCGCGTGGATGGCTTCTTTGAGTTGTTCGGGTTTTGTGCGTGCCCCGGTGGTGCGTTTGGTCATCCACCCGACCCAGACCAATTCGTGCGTCGTGTTATCGAATACCTCGACCGTCAGTGTCTTTTCCTCGTAGGTCCGCACGTCCGTTTGGCCAACATGGACAGGAACGCCTGCAAAGCGCCTCGAGTAAACGGTCCGAGTGTACCCCCAGTCCTGAACCTCCACCTTCGGCATGGACGAGCCCCGCAGATTGACGACGAAATCAGCCCGGGCGCGCTCGGCGGGTTGAAATCCCTTGGCGGACAGGGCCTCGATCACCGCCTGCCGCGCCGGTTCTGCGAACCGAAGCATCAAGCCCGGATCGCTTGCCGGAGATGTTGTTGGAAGTGGCAACAGAGCAAAGGTGCGGTAGCGTGCGTAGTCGGCGCCGGGTCTGGCCTCCGACTGCACCTTGGGTGTCGTAGAGCAAGCTTGCAAAAGAAGGACCAAAATGAGGGGCAGACCGGCGGTCAGTGTCGGCGAGCTTGCGCAGGCCGGTGAAATGAATTGCCAAACGGTCTTACCCAGTATCTTGAAATGTGTCGCTTTCATCATCCTGCTTTATTCCAGACAGATTGGGGTTTGTCATTTCGGCATGTCGCCAACCAGGGGCATCTCGGACGCAATGCTCAGGTCCACGAAGATCGCCATCTGATTCTCCACCTGAAGGAACTGCGCAGCCCGAATGGGCGACACGGCATTACTTATCTGCTGGTGATAATTCTTCCAGAGGTCCAGCCGTTCTTGGACGTTTTGCAGCCACTTGGCAGCAAGCTCTCGGGAGTTTTCTTCGGTTAGAGTGCCCGCGTTGTGATGGCGCATGAACTCGACGACCAGCGCCAGCTTGCGGTCGTTGACGGTCGCCAGGTCTCTCTCGTAGTTGCGGTATATCGGCCAGAACTTGTCCGCCTCGGTCACAGTGAGTTTCATCACTTCGTTGAGGGCGCGAATCTTGCGCGCGTTGAAGTCGGAGCGCAGCACCTCGAAGTAGGCGCGGGCGTCGTCCGGAGTGGCGGCCGCCGGTTTTTGCTTGGGTGCAGCGCAGCCCTGGAACAAGGTCACGGCGGAAAGCAAGCCGAGCGAACAAAGGAGAGGTCTCATGGCGGTGAGTTTCATTTGTGGGTGGGCGCTAGTTGTTCAGCTTTGAATCCTTCCAATACTTGGTCCCCGAAACGGTCGCCTGGAGAGCAACGCCGCTCTCGGTGAACTGGTAAACCTCGATGCCGCCGCGTGTTGACAGGCCCGCGACAGTAGCGTCACCTTTCTGGGTGCCCGCCCGCATGTCAGTCGAACTGCCGGTGTTGACGGCGCCGTCACGGAAGCTCACGTTGCCCCTTACGTTCTGCTCAGCGGAGACACCGGTGTCCTGGTACTTGGCCGCCGCGTCGGCCTGACCGCCAAACTGCCAGCCTTCCTCGACGAACTGCTTCATCACTTTCGGGTCGTGAAAGACAAAGATGACGCGCACGTCCTTGACGCCCGCGCCCACCCCGCCGCCAAGCGAACCCATGCGCATGAAGATTTCTTTCTTGGACTTGTTGTCCACAAGCACGCCGTAGCCGTTGGCGGTCGCGAGCAACAGCAGGTTCACGTTCACCTGCTTGAAGGTGGCGTAGCCGGCGGCTTTCTGGACCACCTTTTTCATTTCCGGATTGGCGGCGTACAGTTGCGCGAGCATCTCGTCGCGCTGTTGGCGGATGTTGGCCTTCTTCTGCGCATGGCTGTCGCCTTTGGGCCCGAACAGGCCGGCTTGTGCGCCGAATGTCAGCGCGAAAGTCAGGATCAGCGTGAAGAGTTGTTTCATTCTCTCTCAGGTTGAGGACCGGGGAATTGAGCGAGCGTGGAAAGGCTGGATTGTGCCAGCAGTGTGGCCGCGTTGGTTTGAGACGGAACAACCGGTGGCAGCGGTCGGTTCTGCATAAGCCCCGGCAAAATGAAGTCCAGCGGCGAAATGGATTTGCTGACGTTAATGCCGCTGCAGCCCGCCCCCACGGCAGCAATTGACGCGAGGGCAAGCACTCGACAAACGACATGTAGCAAGCCATGAATTAAGATTGGCATATGATTAATGGACCTCAATCAGCGATCAGTTGGCAGTGGTTGGCGGCGGAGCGCAGGCGGTTGCCGTCCACCGCGGTTATCTGGCAGTGGCGACAGAAGCAGCCGGAGCAGTGCTCCTTCACCCAGGTGCTGGCGGATCATCGCCAGCAGGTTGTACCCGAGCAGCGCACCAGACAAACAAATAACGTTGGCCATGACGTGGTGCAACTGGGCCTGTTGGAATCCAGCGGTCATCGAACGAATCAGGCTGCCATGCGCCTGCCAGCCCGCAAGAGTCTTTTCCAGCACCAGCACAACGAACACTCCAACAGAGTAGAGTGCCGTGCGCAGCACGACATGCACCCACGTGGGACCCGCTCGGACCCGTGCACCCAGCGGAAAGTGCTCCAGCACCAGCACCACTTTCGACAGCACCATCGCGCCAACCAACGCCATCGACCAGCGGTGAAATGGAATGCCATACTCAGCAAGCACCAGATGTTTGATCACCAGCAGCGCGCCGATCCACGCGCCGAAGTAAAGCGTCGCCAGGGTCATGGCCTTCAGTTCGCGCTTCAATCTCTCTCGGCAATTCATGGCGCAGCTTTCACAATACGATGCGAATTCACGGAGACAAGAGAGAGGACGACGTGAACACGATCGCACAACATCGGACGAGCGGAAGACCAAATTGCCCTTGTTTGCTGGGCGCGGCCATGACTCCGGACAAATACCCGAATTCGCAACCGACCTGGCGGCAACGCTGTGCGTCCGTCTCTCATTGCACAACCTTGGCGTTCTTGATCACCCCGAAGGGAACGGATGACGGCGCCGGCGCGACTTCGAGCTGTTGCACGCTGGCCCACGGGATCACAATCAGCCGCCCGTCTGCCTCTATTACGAGCTTGTCTGACTCCATCATCTTCTTCATGCCTTCCAGCACCGCTCCGGTCGAATTGCGGATTTGCAGGGGGAAGGAGAGTTTGAGCTTGGCGCCATTGTTGAAGTGGACCACCATCTGACGGTCTTCATTCATGGTTCTTTTTTGGGTTGATTTTGTTGTGATTACCGAGGTTCATCCGTCTCTGTTCAACCGATCGGTTTGTAGTCATCGGTGAAACGTGGTATTTCAGGGACGAAGCCACGCACTGCCAAACTGCACGTAGATAATCGGATCGTCCGGCCCAAAAGCCACATCCAGCCCCATGTGCAACCCGTATTTGCGGGCCAGCTCGTAGCGAAAGCCCGCGCCGCCGGCCACGACGCTGCGGGATTGCTCGAAACGATCGAAGTCGTTCCACGCCGTGCCGCCACCCACAAAACCGACCAGGCTGAAGCGCTTCCAGAATTGCCAGCGCAATTCCGCCTCGGCCTGTGCCACATGCTCCCCTTGATACCGCATGGCCTGCACGCCGCGGAAGTAAACAAAGGGGCGCATATAAAAGGGCGGGGCGCCAAAGCTGAGATTGGCGTCGCCGCGCAAGCCCAGAGTCAGCTTCGGGTGCAGAGGCAAATAGTGCATGAGGATCAGCCCGACGCGCTGAAACTCATCGTCGCCGCCGAGTGCCTCGCTAAACAATTCCGGGGTCGCCTCGGCAAACGTGCCGTGCGTTGGGGTGAACAGGTTGTCCCGCGAATCATAACTTAGGGTTGGCGTCAGCCCCCCAATACGGGAATCGCTCTCGAACGCCGGCAGGCCGGGCGTTCCGGCCGGCTTGTCAAACGCCACCTGCGTGGTGGCGAAGGTGTAACCCAACCCGGCCCACCAACGCGAATCTGCAATCCGGTATTTTGCCCGCGCCACTCCGCCCAGTGGTTCAAGCGTGTAGGCCAGCGGCTCATCCCTCAGCGTGCGGTCGTCGCCGATTCCGTAGAAGTCGAGGTTCACGGAAGCGTAGCCCAGGCCCACGAGCGTTTGCAGCCGATCGTCCAACCAGTGGCGCACGTCGCCTGCCACCACACCCCACGAGCCTTTCCCGGTGTACATTCCGCCGACGGCCGTCATGTCAGGCCGACCGAACCCGGCCTGTGCCTCCCCTTGCGGCTTGTCAATGAACGCCAACCCGCCGGCCAACCCGTATCCGACTGCCGGTTCGGTAATGGGGAACACGATGGGAGCAAACCCGTAGGACCGGTCCATAAACCCACTGATATCCAGCCAGCCATCTTCGTCGGAGCGGAACTGGGAGGGGGCATTGGTGGCAGCCGGTGCCAACTCACTGCCGATGACCGTTTGGGCGGATGATTGCGAAGCCATGGCCAGGATGCACAGCCAAACGGCGAATCGAAAGCCATCCGCGAGCTTTGTCCTAACGAACTGGAGCAGGTTCTTCATAGGGGCGGGGAGTAGCGAGCGACAAGGGGCCGGTAACCAGCGATCCACGGCCTGGAATCAGTGTTCCTGTTCCTGTCCGCGCATTCCACGCACACAACCCGCGAGTCATTTCTCCGCGACGAAGTGCTCATGCGCGCATTCGTGCGCAGCGTCAAAACCATCCGCGAGGCAGCGAAGATAATCCCTGAGGAAGCGCGGCTGCAGTTTCCTGCTCTCGAGTGGAAGAAGATGGCTGGGATGTGGGATCGCTTCATACACGGTTATGGCGGCGTGGATTACCAGATCGTCTGGGACGTGGCCGCCAGCAAGGCCATTCCGGTCAGCAGCTCGATCACCGCGGTGGTCTCAAGGAATGCTTTCATGATCATCAGTCGCGGTCCGTCTGGGTTCGTTTGGCGGTTCTTTCGTTTCGTCCGTGAATGCGCGGGCCGATCCGGAGCGGAGGAACAGCCGAACCAGCCCGCGTGGTTCACGAACGAAGCATACCATTACGGTTTGTAGTCGCTCATGCCCGGCCCGGTCTTGTCATACACATTGAAGAACTCGTCCGCCATGATCGTGGCCATGCCGCCTTCCGGCTTCTCGTTCAAATCCCGGTCCAGCGTCTTGACCCGGAACTTCCAGCCCGGCGGAAGTTTTTTGAATTGGCTTTGGCCGGCGGCCACGAATTGCTCGTAGGTGTATTGCGGCTTGAGCCCCATTTGAAACCCTTTCAAGATCCAAGTGTTGCCTTCCGCGTCGTCCAGCAGCAGCACCGTGGTGCCCTTGTTCCAGCCCAATGCGCTCTTGCGGGCGATTGGCGTGGGCTGGTAGGGCGTGGTTTCCGAGACCCCGCCGGCGTTGTCGCCCATGCTCAGTTGGGCCACCCAGGCAGCCTTGAGGCCGTTGAATTCCCGCTCCACGCCGATGTCAATCTCGGTCCAATCGGGCGTCCAGAGTTTCGGACCGTTCAGCGAGGCACCGAGGACGCCATACTCGGTCTTCATCTTCGCAAAATCCAAGCCCTCGACCAGCGCCTGCGGAGCGGTGTCCTTCGACGCAGGGATGCCCTTGGACGTGAACATGGTATTGTAGCACTCGGCGACCAGTTTGCCGGTCTTTGCGTCGCGGTGGGCGAAGAAGATTTCGATGAAGCGGGTCAGGTGCATGTTTTCGACCCGGCCGGCTTTTGCGCCGACGCCGTCGTTGAGCACGCTCATGCTGGCATTGGGCTGTTTTGGGCTGTCGCTGGTCGCGCTCGCGCCGTTGCCGGTCGGTTTCTCGCAGCCGGTGAGGAGCGCGCCGATGGCCAGGCAGGAAATGCCGAGCGAGAGGCGAGGGATGAGTTTCAGTTTCATGATTTTCATTTTGTTTCCTTTTGTGGTTTTACTTGTTCGTTGATGCGTTTGGTGACTTGCGGTCCTGCCTGTTGATTCGCTATTTCGCCGGCTCGAGCTTCGCCGGGGGCGCGGTCCACTTGCCTTCGATGGCTTCGGTTTTCGGCCAGTAGAGGCGCAGTGCCATGAAGAATGGTCCGCGCGGCGCGGGCAGCCAGTTGGCCTCCTTGTCCCGGCCGGGGGATTCGTTTTGAATGTAAATCGTCAGGCCGCCATCCGCATCGAACTTGAACTGCGGCAGCATCGGCGAGTTCAGCAGGTAACGATGGAGCGGATTGGCCACGAGCAACTGCGAGGGCAGTTCATACATCGTCAGCGACCAGAACGCATGGACGGGCGGCAATTGGCCCGGCGCAAAGTGCAAGGTGTAACGGTTCGCTCCGTCGAGCCTGTTCCCGGCGGCGTCGGCGTAGTACATGGGATACATGGCTTCCTCTTTGGAATTGCCAAAGATCCCGAGCACGGCGGCGGCCATGCGGTAGAGGTAATTGTTCTTCAGATACTCCCGCGTGCCGAACACGTCGCCCGCAGTCACTTCCTTCGCTTCGAATTGCTTCTTGAAGCCGGCGAATGCGGCCCAGGCATCGGCCATGCCTTGTTCGATGGCCGTCTTCATTTCGGGAGAGAGTTGGGCGGCGTCAAAGTTCTTGCCGGCCCCCACCCTGATTTTGGCAAACCGTGTCATCAGTTCTTTCTCAGATGGATGGGGCGGGCAGAACTGAAGGACGAAGTTCAGGACGTTGAAAAACTCAGGCGACGTTTTTGCCTCCGCTGGCGCCAGTGGCTTGATGAAATCAATCGTAGGCGCGGCCTTGGGCCCCGGTTTGCCGAGAAAGGTCGAGAGTGGCTGCGCCCGGTAACCCGCCTGGACCTGTTTCACATTGTCAATATCGTCGGGCTTGAAAAGTTGTGTGCGAAACACAGCGAGGCCCAACTCGGTCTCGGAGCGAATGACCTGCTTGACGCCCTTGGGCGGCCGGCCTTTCCAGCCCGGCCCGGCAATGAGGTAGCTGCCGCCATCGTTGCCGGTGGTGCGACTGCCGAGGTAAGCGAAGTTGTGCGTATAAGCGTCAATAAGCTGGACACTGAAGTAGCGCTCCTTGGCGATCGGCGGCACGGTGATCACGATGGGCTCAGCGCGCAGGTCAAGGCCGAGCATGGAATACGGCGTGTCGGAGTTGGGCACCGGCACCGCCTTGTCCTCCGGGGTGAAGACGCGCGGGATGTTGCGGAGCTGATTCCAGGGCGCTTTGAACTCCGGGCTTTCGTGATTCACGAAGTAGGCGTGCTGGATCCGGTAGCTGTCCACCATCGGATAGCCGTAGATGTAGGCCTCCTTGGCAATGGCGCGGGCTTCCGCCGGTGTGACTTCGGCCGCGCGGGCGGAGGTGAGCGCGAGCGTGCCAACGAGGACGACGCCAAGAAGTGTTTGTTTCATTTTTCCACTTTTCATATCGGTCGTGAATTCGCCGGCCGCTCTGGCGAAGCGGCCCGCGCGGTTCACAATCGAACCACTTTGCTGGCGGATGTTACTCCGTGACGATCTGGGTTTTGATTTGAGCGTCCTTCGTGGCCGCCTCGCCAGCCGGGGTGGCACCGCGAACTTCGACTGTCACTTTGGGGATGCGCCCGGTGAAGCGCGATTTGGCCTCGGCACCGATGGCTTCCACGACCGGCGTGCCGAGATCAATGCCCACATCAGCCGTCTCGTCAGCAGAGAAGATGCCGCCTTGAGTGCGCTCAATGCGGCCTTCGGCCACTTTCTGGCCATCCACCAACAGCGTACCCTTGCCGCCCTTGCCCGGTCCGCCGCCATCGTAGGCAAAGTCGAACACCACGGTATGTTTGCCGGGCTTAAGGGGCTGCGTGCCGGCAATCGTGGTGCTCTTCATGCCGAGGAAGTTATAGTCGTAGGCCGGGATGCCGTCCTTGGCGTAGAGCGCCCAGCCGCCGAACCGACCGGCTTGCGCGAGGATGATGCCGTGCGCGCCATTTGCGGGCACTTCGATCTCGGCGGTGATGGTCTTGGACTTGTTCTTCACGTTGATGAAGGCGTTTTCCATCATACCACTCATACCTTCGGCCACCGTGATCGAGGTGCGTTTGCCCATCAGATCGGGACGGCCCACGAGGTCGCCGTTGAGGCGCTCGAAAAACCGGTCATCAATCGGTAGCACGTTGTATTTGCGGCCTTCTTGGATGAAGAGGGCCTGCAGCTCCTTGAGCTTGGCCGGATTCTTCGCCGCCACGTCATTGACGAGGCTGAAGTCGGTGCGCGCATCGTAGAGTTCCCAGATGTCATCATCCATCGGGCGGCGCACCTTGGGCTCCCACGGGGCCTTGTGAATGGTGCGGGCGAACCAGCCGTCGTGATAGATCGCGCGGTTGCCGGCAATATCAAAGTATTGCG
>Ga0078972_1015651_pt1 | contig 11543 bp, 6 predicted proteins | sample YelNatPaOPGAMG01_FD_67568 | JGI IMG/M metagenome (GOLD analysis project Ga0078972, IMG submission 67568) | Hot spring thermophilic microbial communities from Obsidian Pool, Yellowstone National Park, USA - OP-RAMG-01 (SPADES assembly) (version 2) | ecosystem: Environmental > Aquatic > Thermal...
ACAAAGGGAAAAAGAATCTTCTTCTCCCCAAGGGGAGAAGATTTACTTTCTCTTTATTTTCGGCTGTCTCTGGTGATGATACGGTACAGCGTCCCGAGAAACGGATTCGAGGTTTACGCGCGATGGCCATCCCCATCCCAACCTCCTGCCCGAGTTAATACCGAGTTACCGGTGCCTAACGCCCTTGGCCTTTCCCCGAGCATACTAATACCTTGTCGTGTTTTTACGATACAAGGTCGGCTATTCGATCGTCAGGGGTGGCAAGGATGTCGGACCGTCTTTATCCGGAAGAGCGATACTTGGAGAGTCCAGGCGTAGGCAGGCAGGTTTCAATCCTTCTCCACAAGGTCTGAGCGGTTCCGAGGTGAAATGTTTCTTAAAACGTTGGGCTTTAGAGAAACTTGACACCCACGATCAGGGGCCTGTTTGAAAAGGTTGCGGGTAATCTTGCTTTGTAAGAATAGCGTACATCCTACTTCCTACGTACAACTGGGTCAGGCCACGCCAAAGACCTCGAGTCCCAAGGTAGCTATCTAATTCTCTCCCGAAATAACCACCGAAGGCAGCCAGTAGATGGAGCGCTTGCCTGATCGTGGGTGGCTTTGGAGGAGGACCGGGCGTCTTCTTCACCAAGCCCCACAACACCTTCCACTCGATATCTTTGAAGAAAGTCGTACATGGCAGTTCCGCTTTTTCTCGGCCGAGCATCCTCAGATAATAAATCCGCCATGCGACGACCATATCCATGCCCAGACACGTTTCAAGCCGATCCGCCGTCTCCAGTTGACGATATCTAATCTGACAACCACTCTCCAACGTCCGATGGTAGACTTCTATCCCCCAACCCGCCGAATACCACTTCACCCGCTTTCGAGCATCTTGAAGGGTTCGAACCTCCGCCGTCGTCAGCAGCATCCACTCAATAGGCGACACCCCTGCCTTGGGTGCCCCCTCCACGATATAGACCGCCCATATGCTCGCAGAGGGAGCCGGTTGACAATGCTTCGGAGGATTCAGCCTCATTTCGGCAAAACGCACATCCACCCAAGCCCCTCTGGCCTTGTGGGAACCTCGGCGAGGAATATGAATTTGAAGCCGACCGGCCACCTTCTGTTTCCTCATCACGTCCCACAAAAACGCCTGATCCACCTTGCGGTTGCGACTCTTCTCCGCCCGAACCAAAAGTTTCGGCCCCTCAGGCGCTTGGCTCGCCTCCAAAAACAATTCATAAATATCCGCCTCCCGATCCCCGATCACCACCAGCATCGTCTCCGGACAAAGCTTTTGAACCTCAGCCGCTTTCCGAAAGCTCCGCAACCATCGCATGCTCTCCTTTTGCTCCAGAGGCAAGGCTTTGCGCCGATAGCGCTTCCCCTTCTCTTGGGGATCCCGGGCCCAACATTGAGCATCCAGAACCCCCAAGGGAGTCCCCTCTTCCGTAAAGGCCAACGTATCGTGAAGCAGCAGCCCGATGGGATGGTCATCCTGATTATTGACGAGGTCCAACTCCTCCTCGGTCATTAGATCCGCAAGATCCGCAATATAATCGAGGGTCGTCGTATCTTGGGGAACCAGAACCACCCGGTGCTCTCTGATCCGCTCGATCGTGGCCTCCGTGTGGGCGGTCAAGATCACGTCCATGGTCACCTTCCGTTTTTCGAAAAAATCGATCAGCCCAATGGCTTTGGCCCTGGAACTAAACGCTCAGCCAATATTGGCCTCTGGACAAGAACAAAATCCTGGGCCATCATATAAAAGGGTTGCTTAAGCAGGACGAAATGGCCATCGTCCAGACAAACCCAAACAAAAGGAGATTCGCCGCTTGGTTAACCCTTGGAATTATTGGTGCCTGGGGCCGGAGTCGAACCGGCACGGGGTGGAGGCCCCGAGGGATTTTAAGTCCCTTGCGTCTACCCATTCCGCCACCCAGGCACTTTAGCATTGCTGGTGGAGATCGACTAAAAAGTATAACGGCTTTCGCCTTTTGTCAATACAAGGTAAGACATTTCTGGGTTGGTGTTTATTTTAGACGGTGAAGGAAGAACCGAATTCGTGAGGGAGCCAGAAATGTATTATTGCAAGACCTGACGCCATCGCTGCGGTTTAGCCGCAGGTTTTGATCCTTTCGAGGAGGCGCTCGGCGCGGGCCGTGTTGAAGGCACCACATTCACAACATTTTCCCATGATCCTTGCAGCCTCTTTGGGGGTGAGACGTCGAAGCTTTACCTCTCCGATCAGTTTCTGGATGAGGTTAAAAGAGACCATCCCATGGCCACAGAGGGTGTTCAACTCCAGGACGTGTCTTGCCGGAAGGCGATCCGTCGCCCCCCAGAATCCAAGGGAGTGTTCAGCGCTGTGTCGTTCGAGTCCCGCCTTGCGGCAACATTGCTGAACTTCGTCCAGAAGTCCGCTGACGTTGATTGAGATCCCAAGGTCTGCCCGGATCAGTTCTTCGATCACTTTCTGCAAGGTATCGAGATCGGTGAAGACTGCGGTGGCGCCCGCTCCGTCATCCTGGTTCTGGATCAGTTTCTCGATGTCGATATCCTCCTGAAGGATGTTGCCTTGTTTCACATCGCCGATATTGACCGGATGGTATTTCAGGCAGATACGCATGAACTCACGAAGTTTCGGAGCCGAGCCCTCTTTGTTGATTCCCCTTGCCGTGTGAGCAAAGATGACGTAGTCGTCCTTCAAATCTTCGATCTTTCCCTGACGATGAAGGGTGTTCGTCATGATGAGAGTCCTCCGATAAAGGATAAAGGCAAAAGAACCAAGAACCAAGAACCAAGAACCAAGAACCAAGAACCAAGAACCAAGAACCAAGAACCAAGAACCAAGAACCAAGAACTAAAACAAAGACCTAAAGGCCAAAGATCAAAAACCAAAGCCCCAAAAAAAACCAAAAATCCAAAAACCCAAAAACCGAAAAACTCAAAAACCGAAAAACCCAAAAACCCAAAAGCTGAGGGGATGTCATTTCGGGCTACCGGAGAGGCGAGCTTATGATGAGCACGGCACGTCGTGACCGGACACTCGCTCGTCAGGTTTCTTTGAAAAGGGGGCGGCCCAATCCCAGGTTGGTCTTGCCATTGGCCGAAAGCGTATAACCCGCCTTTTTCACCCACGCCTCATGGGGAATGGTGCCATCGGGCAGGCACTTCGAAGCCACGCCCACCGAGATCACCGTATCCACCTCTTTTGAGACCTTTTCCAAGGCCTGAAGAAACTCTGGAAGCCTTTCGAGCTTCGTTTTCATCTCGATGATCGCGGAGAGGACTTTTTCGTTGAGGATATCCTCTCGGATCTTCCCGGTCTCCGTATCGACCATAAGCTGGGTGACCGGGTTTTCCCTTTCAAAGTGGGGTTTCAGTTTTGCCAAGGCCATGGCCACCTTTTCGATGTCCCGGAAATAAGCACCGGTGCCAGGCCGACCCATTTCAACAACCATCCCCACCTCGCCTTGCCGAAGCCTGCCCGTAACGTCATTGCTCTTGATCTCGTCCGTGCCCCGGCCCTGTACACCCGTACTCGGATGGATGGTCGTTGGATCGCTGAAGGTGGCCCGGATGCTTCGGGGCCAATCCAGGCGCGGAGGGGTGAGGGCTCCCGTGGGACAGACATCGACCCGGCCCTGATAACCAAGGTGGAAAAAGGAGAGGATCTTTCTCACCGCGTTTGCAAACCAACCCGGATACCCCTCGCTTGTGAGGACCCGGTAACAGGTGGAGCATTCGACGCACTCGTCCTGGTTGACGATCGATTTCCCATCTTCGTCGAGATAGATCACACCCATCGTGCAGACGGCATGGCAGTTGCCACAGCCGATACATTTCTTCTTGTCGATCTCCATAAAGCTCCTCTTCAAAAAGGAGAGATGGATTTTATGGTAAAACGTGATTCGAGCCAAATCAAGGATGAGAAAATAGAATTGTAAGCCGGCGGGGTCGCTGAAAGGCCATAGATAGAGTTGCGCCGTAAGTGGGATGTGGGTTAAGGTTAGGGCAATGGGGAGGCAGTAAGGAGCAAAAAACTGTGAACTTTGAACTTTGAACGGTGAAAACACAGTAAGGAGTGAGGAGTAAGGAGTAAGGGGTAAAGAGTAAACTCTAAACTTTGAACGGTGAACTTTGAACAAGAAGAGCAGTAAGGAGCAAAGAACAAAAAAAGGAACTGTGAACGCTGAACGCTGAAGGCTGAGAGCTGAACGCTGAATAAAAACACAGTAAGGAGTGAGGAGTAAGGAGTAAGGGGTAAAGAATAAACTCTAAACTTTGAACGGTGAACTTTGAACAAGAAGAGCAGTAAGGAGCAAAGAACAAAAAAAGGAACTGTGAACGCTGAACCCTGAACTTTGAACCTTGAACTGTGAACGCTGAACGTTGAACCTCTAACCTTTAACCTTGAACGGTTTTTGAAGGAGGGTTGTTATGCGGTCGGATCAGATGAAAAAAGGACTTGAAAGGTCTCCACACCGTTCTCTTTTCAAAGCCCTCGGGCTGACCGATCAGGAGATGGAACGGCCCATGATCGGCATTGCCAACTCGGCCAACGAAGTCATTCCAGGCCATCTTCACCTACAGCAGGTTTCCGAGGCGGTCAAAGCAGGAATTCGTATGGCTGGAGGGACTCCCTTTGAGTTCTTCACCATCGGAATTTGCGACGGTATCGTGATGGGTCATGAAGGGATGAAGTACTCGCTCAGTTCGAGGGAGCTGATCGCGGACTCCGTCGAGTCGATGGCCATGGCCTATCCCTTCGACGGGCTTGTTCTCATACCGAACTGCGACAAGATCATTCCTGGAATGCTCATGGCTGCTGCCCGGCTCGATATCCCCACCATCCTCGTCAGTGGAGGGCCCATGCTCACAGGTCAGTTTCAGGGAAAGGAGATCGATCTGATCACCCTTTTCGAATGTGTGGGGAAGGTGAAGGTTGGCGAGATGACCCTCGAGGAGCTTCGAGAAGCAGAGGGATGTGCTTGCCCTGGGGTGGGCTCTTGCGCAGGGATGTTCACGGCCAATTCGATGAACTGCCTTTCGGAGGTTCTCGGGTTGGCCCTGCCTTATAATGGGACGATCCCAGCGGTTTTCGCTGAACGTTTGCGCCTTGCCAAAGAGGCAGGGATGAAGGTGATGGAGCTGGTCGCCAAGGATATCCGGCCCTCACAGATTCTTACCCCGGAGGCCTTCGAAAATGCCATCACCGTCGATATGGCCTTTGGAGGATCGACCAACACCTCCCTTCACCTGCCCGCGATCGCCAAAGAAGCAGGGATCCATCTTCCCCTTCAGAAGTTCAACGAGATCAGTGAAAGAACACCCCATCTCTGCAATATGTCGCCAGGAGGCCCCCACCATCTCCAGGATCTTCATTGGGCAGGGGGCATCCCTGCTCTGATGGCCGAATTGACCCAGGGTGGTCTTATCCGTCAGAATGCCATGACGGTGACGGGAAAAACAGTCGGAGAAAACCTGAAGGGGAAAAGGATCTCCAATGCCAACGTGATCCGTCCGCTGAAAAACCCGTACCACGACACAGGGGGGCTCGCGGTTCTTTTCGGAAACCTGGCGCCCGACGGGGCTGTGGTGAAGCGCTCGGCGGTCGATCCGGCCATGCTCAGGCACAAAGGGCCGGCGAGGGTCTTCGATTCGGAAGAGGAGGCTATGAAGGCCATTCTCGGAGGATCCGTTCAGAAAGGCGATGTCGTGGTCATCCGCTACGAGGGGCCGAAGGGAGGCCCCGGCATGAGGGAGATGCTTGCACCAACCTCGGCTATTGTGGGCGTAGGGAGGGACAGAGACGTAGCCCTTCTCACGGACGGTCGCTTTTCGGGAGGAAGTCGAGGCGCAGCGATCGGCCATATTTCGCCTGAGGCGGCGGAGGGAGGCCCGATTGCCATCGTTCAAAATGGGGATCCGATCGAGATCGATATTCCCCAGAAGAGGCTTAATCTATTGGTCTCCGACGAGGAGATCAAAAGAAGGCGATCGGAGTGGAAGCCACCGCAAAAGGCTCTCAAAGGGTACCTTGCACGCTATGCGAGGCTCGTCCGATCGGCCAGCACAGGCGCCACCTTTGAATGAAGAAGAGAGACCCAGAAGGCAAAGAAGGTGGTAAAGGTAGGGGCACGACGGGAGGGGCCCCTAACAAACGGAGGGGCACGTCGACACGTGCCCCTACAGGTTTCTTAATCTTCTCAAAATAGAAGCCACAGAGATCTCCCTTTCCTGCCTTGGCCGTCTTTGAATCGCGTCCTTACCACAATTCTCTCCCCGAGGGGAAGCAAGATTTGTTTTCCCTCTGAATGTCCAGACTATTATGAGCCCCCTAATAAAATACCGGGACGGATCTTTGGGAAATGGGAAGAATCAGGTTTGGGTTGAATTCCCACGGAGAAAGGGGACGGCATAGGGACCCTCGCGGATGAAGGCCATGGAAGGCTCGATGCCTCGCTCACGATAACGGGCATAGGCGAAGCAGACCGCATTTTGAACCATCTCTTGGGCCGTTTTGAGGGAAGGGCGCTTTCGAGGGCGAGAGAGAAAGTCGAGACCACACTGACCCGGCAAAAGGCAATGGTCTTCTCTCGGAATTTCAAGGGTGCAGTAGATGAGCCCTTCCTCGCCGACCTTTCTCAGGACCTTGCCCCACATTTCCACCTCCCACTGGTCCTTGGTGAAATGCCAGGCGGGGTTTTCGATGATCCGAAGATAGCCTTCGAAGCCCTGAAGCTTCATCAGATGAAGCAAGCTCTTATATTCAGGACCACCGATGGGCTCTGCGTCCCGATTATCCGCAGCCACGATGATGATCCCACCTTTTTTGACTACGGGCAAAGCGCCGCAGGCCGCTTTAGCCGTTTGGTAGTGGTTGCGACCAACATAGCCGCCATGAGTGAGAACGATGTCGTGCTCCCGATCGACCGGAACGGCCGTATAGTCCTTCATGAAATGATAAGCCCGTAGATGGGCTTCCTCAAGATGGCCTGCAAAAACCCCTGTTAGCCTCATCTCCTTGTCGAGGGTCACGTTCACGATGAAATCGACGCCCACGAGCCTTGCCACGTCGAGGGCTTCCTCGTGGCACGGGTTTCCCTCAAGGATGAGATTATCCGCATAGGGGGATTCGAGAAAGGCGGGGCTATGGAACTTTTCGATAGTCCTCTTGTCGACCAGGCCAGGACAGACCGTTTTTCGGCCTCCCGAAACGCCGGCCATGAAATGGGTTTCAACGAGCCCCGTGGCGATCCGAAAATCGGCCTGGTGAAATTGGGCATTGAGAAAAACATCCGTGCCCCGCTGTGTTTTCCCGACGTAAACGAGAGAATCCTGGTCTTCGCAGTTGTGGTCGATGATGCGATATTCCCTTGTAACGTCCTCGCCAAACATCTCCACTTTTTCGTCCAAAGTGCTGGGGCGGTGGGTTCCTGTTCCGACGATGATCGTGATACGCTCCTTCCGGATGCCAGAGGCAAGGAGTCGTTTAAGGATGGGAACGAGAATGCCCGTTTCTCCTTTGTAGGGAACGGGACGGGTGATATCGGAGACGGTGATCGCAACCACGAGCTCCCCCGGCGGCTTTCCCTTTCTTGCAATGAGCTCTTCGAGGGGAGGGGATCCGATGGGATGATTCAGGGCCTTCTCGATCTCTCCCTTGGGGTCCGCAAGAGGAACGACGTCCTTCATGGTGACCTCCACGCAGGACGGAGGGACAGAGATCGAAAGGACGTTTCGACCAAATTCGACCCCAACCCTTTTCCATGCCGAGGTATCGATGTTTTTAATAAGCGATTGGATATCCACTTGCATAGATCACCTCGTCGCTCTCTGATTCGCATCCTGTTCTATGGAATGAGGCTTAAGTCGCCCGAATAGGCTGCTTCGAGAACCGGTTTCATCAGACGATCCACATCCCCTTTCTCTGCATCCATGGGAGTGGGCATGTTCTGTAGCTTCATCTTGAGCTGAGGGTTCTTGGCAGCAGCGATCATCCGATCGAGATGCTCACGGGTCGCTCCAGCCTCTTTCAGCGTAGAGGGGAAGTTTAGGTCCTTCGCAAAGGCGATCATGCCTTTGGCCACCGCCAGGCCAAGATCCCTTCCCCCCAGCCCCCGGAGATCTTGGTCAATGTAGCCCGCCTCCTTGAAGATTGCTCCTGCGATTTCAAGCTGTTTTGGAATGACCGGAGCAAAAAGGACCGTGTAGTAGGGGTTGAGGAGAGCGCAGGCCCTTCCGTGGCTCAAGATGTCAACGAGGGAGAAGCTTCCCAGATGGGGTCCGCTCGTTCCGCCGAGCATGATCGAGTATCCTCCAAGATCGGTACCAAGGCCCAAGGCAATTCGTCCTTCAATGTCCTTTCGGTCTTTCTTCACGCGCTGAAGCCCATAGACAATGAGCCGGATGCAGAGCTCGGCCACCTCTCTCACCTTCTCGAAGGCTTCGCCTCCAGCTCCCATGAAGACCTCCCAGGCATGGGCGATGCCATCGAGGCCTCCGTCAAGGGTGAGGCTCATGGGAGAATCGAGGGTGATCTTGTAATCGAAGACCGCAGAGGGAGGAACGATTGCGTCGTCGACGATCAATTTCTTTTGCCCCGAAACCGGGTCGGTGATGTTGGAGTATTTGGTGAGATGGGCTCCGGAACTGGCAGCAGTCTGAACGGCGACAACGGGTTTCACGGATCGACCCGTTTTCTCCTTCATCTTGGTCACGGTTCCCGTTCCGAAGTAAGGTTCGATCGAGTCGGCATCTCCGAGGGCCGCTCCGAGGATTTGCATCACTTCGGAGGGTGCGTAGGTGTTGAGCACTGCGGCTGCTTTGGCAGCATCGATGGTGCTCCCGCCACCCAGAGCCACAATCAAATCAGAATGAGAACGGGCTGTCTGAAGGGCAATCCGGTAAACGTCCTCCCGGGGCGCGTTCGGTCTTGCGCCCGTGACGAGCTCAAAGTCGACCCCTTTTCCCTTCAGGGAGGCTTTGAGCCTTTCGAGAGGTTTTTCGATCCAGGCTTGCCCCAGCTCGGTCACTACCAAAGCCGCCTTCTTCCCATACTGTTTCGCATAGGTTCCCGTTGCTTCGAGCACATCTTCGCCAAAGGTGTAACGATCGCCTTTCCAATCGCGCAGGATTCTTTTCGCCCTTTCCATGTTCTCTTTCATCTCAATCCCTCCCATAGCCAAAAGATCTGAAAGTAAGACAGCTTCGTCGCTTCCTTTGCAAACGGACCGGACGCCATTCCCGACGGGGATTCCCCGATCCAGAAGTTAAGGTAATTCATTTCCACCAAAAAAGCAACGTTTCCGATGGACCCAAATGCCGATCTGCGTATTGTCATGGCAAGGGAACTGAAGCCATGTCGCGGTGGAGGGAAGTGAGATTGCCACGCCCCTTTCGGGGCTCGCAATGACGGGAGGAGGGAAGCGAGATTGCCACGCCCCTTTCAGGGGCTCGCAATGACGAGGTGGAGGGAAGCGAGATTGCCACGCCCCTTTCAGGGGCTCGCAATGACGAGGTGGAGGGAAGTGAGATTGCCACGCCCCTTTCGGGGCTCGCAATGACGGGAGGAGGGAAGTGAGATTGCCACGCCCCTTTCGGGGCTCGCAATGACAAACGGAGAAAAGGCTATTGGTTATCCAAAGGGTGGCCTGAGCGGGTTTGAGAGCCCTTTTTCTCTTGCCAGGAGGCATTGGAAGCAAGGAGTTGAGCGTCGTGGTAGCGGCCGAAGGCCTTGAGGGTCTCCAGTTGTTCTTGATAGGCCGTGCACGAGAGAGGGGTCTCTTCGTCGGGATCGTTTCGTAAATCAAAGGCCCAACATCGATCTTTCTTGAGAGAATATTGGACCTTCAGTCCGTTTCGGTCGATAGAGGTCATCGTCCCCTCATGGCCGTAGGAAAAAATGGAGGTTCTTTTCAAGGGGGTCTGAAAGAGTGACTCCCCGTCAAAGGAAAGCTGTTCACAGGGAATGTTCATCGCCTCGAGAAGGGTTGGAAGAAGATCGACGTGGCTCGTGGGAAACTCAAAAACCTTGGCCGCGAAGAGGGCCGGCTGATAGAGGATTGCCGGGGCCTGGAGGTTTTCGTTGTAGCTGTAACGAAAATGCATAAAATTATCGGGACGATGTTGCCCAAAAGCCTGGCCGTGATCGCCCACGATCACGAGGATCGTTCGTTTCAATTTCTCCTCTTTTTCCAGGCGGTTGTAAATACGAAGGAGCATGCGGTCCAAGAGGTGAAGGTTGTTGTAATAACGGCAGATCATTCGAGCATCCTTCGACCTCACCTCGTAGTCCGGACCGTAATCGAAATAGGGGAAATGGGCAACAAAACTGACATAGACCGCAAGGAAGGGCTCTTTGGCTTCGCTCAGCTTTTCGATGAAGAAATCGACCGTCTCCACCTCGTCCCGCGCCACATAGCGACCAAGGGATTGATGACGTTCCTCCCTCACCGGGAGCTTCAGGTTCTCGTAGCTGTAGATACGGGAGAGCCCAGCGTTTTTAACGAAAGGAGCGGGGAAGAACCAGGAGAGGGGAGCGGGGGTCACGAGAAAACGGGTGTAGTGGGGTGGGACGAGGCTGAAAACGGAAGGGACGGTGGCGTCGTCTCGGAGACCGAAACTTTCCTGGCGGAAGAGATCGTATAGACCACTCATCAACGAGAAGAGGGCTTTGGTGCTCAGGTTGGAAGTGCTGAAATGGTTCTTCAGAAACCACCCTTTTTTCGAAAGTTCGTGAAGAAAAGGCATGGGCATCGGCTGCCCCTGCTCCGTATCAAAGACATAACGGGTTCCCACCGACTCCATGACGATGAAGACCACGTTCCATGGGCCTGAATAGGAAGGCAATGCCCCTTGGGCGGGCCGTACGGCAGAGCCTTTGTCAGCCTCCAGGGACATGAAGCGCCCATCTTTCTTTTGGGGGAGCGGGCTTTCCGTGCTCGCCGTACGCTCTCGATGGAGGGCTCGATCCGCCAAGTCAGAAAGGAGAAAAAGGGCAGGGTTCATTCTTAATTCTACTGGGGTTGAGTCCCGGCTGTGGGCTTTCGCCGTAAGCCCTGAACCGATGCCGAGCAGAATCATGACAAGGATTGAAATTTTGGCGACCTTCGCGCGAAGGGTCGAAGGGGAAAGGAGAACGATCCAAAAAACGCCAAAGGGAAGGAGGAGAAATAAGGCGTCCATCGGCTCTATAAGCCGGAAAAGAAGCGTAGGGGAGATGTTCGCGAGCCCTTCTTTGATAGCCCCGAGGTCTAATCCGGTTTGACCCTCGAAGAGGAGTCTTCCGTGAACACCATGGGTCAAGACAAGGGCGACAAGGAAGAGATGAAGCAAAGCGCAAGCCGAAAATTCTCCGAGGCCCTTCTTCTTTGCGTGCTCCTGCGAGGAGTTGAGGAGACCCGTCATCCGTGAAAAACCGAAGGCAAGGAGGACCACTGCAAAATCCCCAAGGAGATATCGGATCGTAAACCATAGGGGATGGAGCGTAGGCGTGTAATCGAAAGGCCTAAGGGGGCGGGTCAAAAGGGCATAGGTCAGGGTGATCCG
>Ga0078972_1015652_pt1 | contig 11543 bp, 8 predicted proteins | sample YelNatPaOPGAMG01_FD_67568 | JGI IMG/M metagenome (GOLD analysis project Ga0078972, IMG submission 67568) | Hot spring thermophilic microbial communities from Obsidian Pool, Yellowstone National Park, USA - OP-RAMG-01 (SPADES assembly) (version 2) | ecosystem: Environmental > Aquatic > Thermal...
ACAGAAATGACTACCTATATTGTTTAAGTATTCAAATACAAAGGATATACTTTTTGACAACTCTATATTTGCCTTATTGCTTCTAAGAATTCTAAGTGGTTCATAATCTTCTGAAGTAAGTCCGCAATCTATTCCATACTCAAAGAATATTAAATCTGCACCTGTATCTTTTAGCGATTCTTTAATAACTCTCTTTGCTGCCTCTTTTTCCTCCGTATAAACATATACGCTCTTTATTTCAGCCGTAAAATAATCCTTAACTGTTTCTTTAAATTTAATCCTGCTATTTTCCATCTCAGATTACTCCTTTATTCAAAAGATACCTCATTTTCAAATACTCTACCATATCAATATAACATTTTTTAGCCTCTTCATAATGCCTATTCTCTATCAGATTTTTACATTTTTGCAAATAATTTTCCCAGATGTATTCATAAATTTCATCCCTATCCTTTCTATTGTTAATATTTTCTACTATCACAGGTGCTATTCTATAATACTCCTTTATAAGATCCTCTCCATCTTTCTGTTCTCTTAACCAATTATCTCTATACCATCTAAAAAGATTGAGTTCATAACAATCATCAAATTTTTGCATAACATAATCTAAAGTTGCGGTAGTTATAAAGCAACTTTCATCTACAGTTTTAACACCATCCTCAAATTTACAACCTATCTCCTTATATGCGAAATTAGTTGGAATAGCTAATCCACCATTTTTATTTCCATAAGTCTTAACATTATCCAGAGTTATTTCTCCCGAATCTTTTCGAGTTTTTATTCCATAAGAATTATTAGAATAAATTTCAGAGATCATAATTTTCACATTACTCCCCTTTATAATCTCAATGCCATGAACGCTATTATTGTAAATTTTTGATTTTTGTATCTCTGTCTCTGATTCATATATTGAAATTCCATCATTACCATTTTTATGAATGTCAGCATTCGAAATAAATACATTGCTCTTTTCTAAAATATCAACTCCGTGCTTATAGTTTTCAAAAATTTCTGTACCACGAACTTCGACTTTTGACCCTCCTCCAATATATATTCCAGTACAATTCACACCATTATGTATCTTTGAATTCTCTATCTTTACCTCTGACTCTCTAATCAATAGCTGAGGATAAATAATTTTATCATTACCATTGTTATGAATATCAACATTCGAAATAAATACATTGCTCTTTACTTTGATATCAATTCCGTTGAAATAGTTGTCATAAATTTCTGTACCACGAACTTCAGCTTTTGACCCTCCTTTAATATATATTCCAGTACAATTCACCCCATTATATACCTTTGACTCCTCTATTCTAACATTTGAGTTATTAACCCATATTTGTGGTTGATCACTTTCGGCATTACCATTTTCATATATTTCGGATTTTTGTATAAATACTTCACTCGTCTCATCTATAGAAATAGCATTATAATAATTATTATGAATTCCGTTCGACTTTATATATAATTTGCTCTTTATCGATTTTATTGCACCACTTTTATCTTTCAACTTGGTTCCATAAATTTCACAATTATTTATTTCCCCACTCGCATTTTCAAATAATACCCCTCCCTTGATTTTGCAATTCTCAATTAGAATATTTTTACCATATACCTTTATTACATAATCTTCCCCTGATGAATCTATATCCAGATTCCTCAATACTATATTTTCACCTTTTATAACTATACTACCGTTTCCTTTGAATGTAAGTTTTTTGCCATTCTCTCCAATTATCTCTTTTGTGTTTTCATCTATTATCATTTCAGCTGTTATTTCCTCGTCATTAAAAATATAGACTTTTTCTACTTTGTATTTTACCTGTTTTGATAATGATGGAAGAGAGATACTATTTTTGATCTTTTCGAACCTATTATCATTTTCATCTATAGTTCCATTAATCACATCAATAGCAGCATCCAGTTTCTCTATCTTCTCAAACAGGTTACCTCTGAATATCCCCTTACATCCTCCATCTATCTTTACCCCAACTCCAACAAAGTTTATATCCTCAAATTCCACTTCACCACCTATTATTTTTATTACCCTCTCATTCCCCTCATCACTTCTTATCGTACAATGACTTATCTTTATTCTCGCCTTATTTGTTATCTCAAGATCCTTATCCAGCCGTATATTGCTCCTCCCCCTACCATCTCCGATTATCTCGACATCTTTATCAACCAACAAAAATCCATCACCCTTAATAACATAATTCCCCGCTTTTAAATCTACCCTTCCACCCATCAAAAGTATCTCATCTATCCCCTTATCCTCACCTATCAGATTTGCACAACCATTCTCTTCAATCAATCCATCAGGAAAATCCCTATCTATCATAGACTTAAACAATATTTTCAAAGCAGATTTTGTATCTTCTGCCTTTTTAATCTCATCTGCAATACTAATCTTTTTCCAGCTTATCAAAAATTCTTGCAGTTCCAAAGTCTCGATTCTCTTTACCAGTTCCTTAACCCCTTCTTTATCACTATTAGCAATCAATTTTGTCAGATAATCTTTTAGCCCCTTTAGGTCCTGTATCCTCTCATCCTTTCCAATCAATAATACCTTCGGCATAAAATAACTCCTTATTTCAAAAACCTGTGAGTAAATTCATAAGAATCTATATCCCACAAATTGACTTTTTAATCAACACTTTTTACGCCCTTTTGATTGACTTTTAGTAAAAAGACTATAATATGAAGGGCAAGGAGAGGTACTATGGCAGGAGTAACAAATAAAGGTAAAAATGAGAGTAAAAGAGTAGATTTGAAACTTGAAATAAAGGATTTTGGTCCAATCAGTAAAGGTAAAATAACCATTAAGCCACTTACGATATTTATAGGTCCAAATAACTCCGGCAAATCCTATGCTGCAATGATTGTTAACTCAATATTCGAAGCAAATGCAACTAAAACTATAATGCCATTAATGGGTGAGAAGAAAACCATTCCTCCATTGTTCTGGGAGATTAGTGATATTCTAAAGGATTTCTCTCAACTCAAAAAAGAGATACTTCACATAGAAGACGGAGGAGAAATAGAGATTCCAGGACAATTCTTAGACAAATTAAATAAAGAAGTCTTTCTGGAAATTTATGGAAATAGATTAAAAAGAGAGATTCTCAGGTCTTATGGCTGTAATCTGAAAGAGTTAATCCGAAACGGTAAAAGTTCCTTTGAGATTTCAATAGACATCGGTTCGTATAATATCAATCTCAAATCAAAGGGAAATGAGATTATTATTAAAGATATCTACAAAAATTCCAATCACAAGTTTAAAGTTATAGTCTCTTCTGGTATTAAAGAAAACAACAAGAATGTAAGTGAATATATTATACTCCGATCAGATACTCATAAGATTTTTACTCTTGCCCCGGTGATTCAAAATTATGAGAGTATAATAAGATTCTGCTTTTACCTCCCGGCTGCAAGATCGGGTATACTTCTGGAACATAAAGCCCTTGCTGGAGAAATAATAAAGCAATCTCCATTCGTAGATATAGGTATTTTACAGGATATCCCGAAGCTTTCAGGGGTTGTATCTGATCTAATATCCACCCTTCTCACACTATCCACCGATAAAAAAGGGCATTTTTACGGTCTCGCACAGGACTTTGAAAAGGAACTTATCAAAGGGAATATCTCAAGCCCCAGGCCCGATAAGCATACAACACCAGAGATTAAGTATAGTTTTAACGGAGTTAAAATCCCCTTAAATAGAGCCTCTTCAACAGTCTCCGAACTTGCACCATTGATTCTTTATCTTAAATACCTGATTCAACCAGACAATGTCTTGATAATTGAAGAACCAGAGGCTCATCTACACCCAAGGAATCAGTTGATATTGGCGAAATATCTCGTAAGGATGATAAGAAGAGGTCTTCGTATTTTAATTACTACCCATAGCGATTATCTATTAGAGCAATTAAATAACTTCATTATGTTAAGCAGTATTGAGCCTTCAAAATATGGGTATAATAAAGAGGACTTTTTATTGCCAGATGAAGTATCTGCCTATGTATTTGAGCCTGATAAGGAAGAAAATGGTTATAAAATCAATGAACTCGATGTGAATGATGAAGATGGTATTTCTCAGGAAGAGTTTACAAGAGTATATGAAGAACTCTATGATGAAACATTCAGTATGAGAAGAAAAGTAAGCAAAGATAAATAGTCTGGGGTATATATGTCTTTGAGTGGTTGTCTTCAGAAAATCAAAGAGAAGTACAGTTATGCAATAGAAGAAAAGTGTGAAGAGAGCGGATGTAAACTATTGCTAAATGATTTACACGAGTTTGTCATATTAAAAGGTGAAAAAGTTTGCAGCGGATGTAAGATTTGTGATTTTATCATCTTTGTTCCGAAAGAGAATTATGTAATTACAGGGATCGTAGAACTAAAGAGTAAAACCACTCACGCAAATGAAATTATTGAAAAACTCAAAAATTGTTTGAACCGTGCCACAGAAATAATGAATAAATGTTGTGAAAGAAATATTGAGCAGGAATTCTACCTCTTAGTATTAGCCAGGGGATGGAAGACTCCAGAGTATAATGTGATTAAAAAAAGGAAGGTAGAGGTTGGAAATAAGAAATACGATATTCTTCTAAAAAGCTGCGGGACTTCATTCAAATATATAATTGATAAATTTTCTTAATCTCATTAAATATTTCCACTTTCATAGATGGATACTCCTAAGGCCGACCACCGACCACAGAAGAGAAATGGATAAGTAGGAAGTGGGAAGTAAAAAGTAGGGAATTGATAAGTGAGAAATTTCTTTTCCTATTTCTTCTTGAATAGCATTATATACTCGTGCTTAAAAATATAGAATCCCCCAACCAGTGCTCTATAGCGCCACAATTCTTTCTGGTTTCTCTTTCCTCTTGTCTCTTCGAAATTCTTTACAATTATACTTTTCAATAAGTAACCTCTTTTTAAAACCTCCTGCATACAATAAAATCCCAGAGGTATCCACTCACCCCTCGAATATTTATCACCAATTACTAAGGCAAAATATCGCCCTTTTTCTAAATATGGCGTTACATTCTCAACCACATCCCCAAACATCTTTAAAAATTCCTCTGTATTTTTCGCATTTGACAGGTCATTTTTATCTTTTGAAAACTTAATAATGTCGTGATACGGTGGATGCATAATGAGGAGCTGAAACCTATTTATTCCGTATTTACGCAATATTGATTCTATGTCTATTGTTCTGCTGTCACCGACAATTACTTCACTAACCACACTGTCCTTATTATGTTCCTTCTCAATTAATTCTCTTGCCTTTTGTGCCACCTCTGGATTCAACTCTATACCGATACCATTTCTGCATAGCCTTCTGCATTCAATCAGAGTTGTTCCACTTCCAGCAAAAGTATCTAAAACCCACTCCCCTTTTCTGGTAAATCTCCGCATCATCTGATGAGGAATTTGGGGAATGAAGTTCCCCCAATACCAGCCGAGATGGGCACCTGAAGTATCCCTCTTATCTAATATCCAGAGACTATCTGTGATTATATCATCATATTCTTTCCACCTCAATAGATTCAAATCATTGATCTTGCTCGTTTTAACTTTTTGAACACTCGTTTTAAGTCTTTTTAAGTAATATTTTGCCCTCTCAATCGTTTGAGATTTTAGAATCTGATCGAGTTCAGAAGTTAGTATATCCCTGCGCAATGAGATAGTATCTCCATTGGCATCAATATTTAAAAGACCTTCCTGATCTTTTCTGTGATTGGTTATGATGTCTTTTATAACAAATATTCTACCTTTTACCGAACTCAAGTCATTTAAATTACCAATTTCAGATAAAACTTCGACGAATTTTTCTTTATTTAATATCAACGAACCATAAGTAAGCGGCGTAGTTTCTAAATCTAATAGTGTCAATTGTGTGGTATTGTTCGTTTTCATATCTTTCATTCTTTCATTCACTTTGAAATTGCCATTTCATATAACTCGTTAGTATTTATACAAATTGAGTGAATCTTTAATCATGTCAATCACTTTATAAATTAATTACAGCAATGTCAAGAATTTCTCCCAAAGTAAGCGATTGAATGATAATCATTAAATCTTCTCAACAGTTCTTATAAACCTTGTCTTACCTCTTTTTTATTGTTATAAATCCACCTATGAACTTGCCGAAGAGGATGGATATTGTCAGGAGATTGAGAGAGGAGAATAAGAGAATTGCTCTTGTCTTCCCTGTGTACTATCCGCAGGCTCTGTTGAGATCTTTTGATATTCAACCCATCGAGATATGGAATGCAGATGATGTCGATCTATCCCTCTCGGATTCACATATACAGAGCTATACCTGCTCTATCGCAAGGATACTCTTGTCATTCGTACTCGACGAGCGATACAGGGATTACTATGATATGATATTTATCCCCCATACCTGCGATACATTTCAGCAGGTTGGCTCACTGCTTACAGATTTTATAAAAATAGGCAAGCCCTTGATCAACTTCTACCTCCCGAAGAGAAAGGACAAAATTTCGATAGATTTTTGCAATAAGGAACTAATCAGGATTATAGGACTTCTCGAAGCCTTTACGGGGAAAAAGTTCGACCCTGACAGATTGAAAATAGAGATCGAGAAGGAGATGAGACTCAACAGTGTAATGCTCGGACTATTCGAAAAGAGGGAATACCTTGAGCTCTCTGATTCGGATTTTTATAGACTGATATTCGGGAGGACATACATCCCCGTTGAGGAATATACGGAGATAGTCGAAAAGATTATCGAAGACTCAAGGTTAGTTGAAAAAAAAGATAAGAAGAGGATATTCATCTCCGGAATCACCCCAGAGCCGCTCTCACTTCTGGACATAATCGACCAGAACAATGCCTGCGTATCCTTTGACGACCTTGCCGTATCCGAGAGAAGGATCTTCGAGATAGACAATCTCCCCGAAGACCCTCTGACCTCTCAGTCATTACTGATGTTGAACACCCTGCCCGATGCGATAAAGGGTTCACCGATAGAGTTGCGCGCAGAGAGAATCTTAAAAAAGGCAGAGAGATTCAAGACCAGAGGCGGGATATTCTATATTATGAAGTTTTGCGAGGTGGAATATTTTGACTATCCACAGATAAGAAACTATCTGATCGAGCACGGTATAAAGACATTTTTGGTCGAATACGAACTCAAGAAGGATATATCGAGACAGAATATAAACAGGATACAGGCATTCATAGAAGGACTATAAATGCTTAAAAGGCTCAAACACATAATCAAGGCTGAGGTCATAGGCAGAACAGTCTTGAGGCTTTCAAAGCATCTCGACAGGAGAAGACTGAGAAAGAGGCAGCATACGAAAAAGGACTCGATCTTTGGACCACCCCTCATCTCCTCTGCTGATATGAAGGAACTGATGAGCCTGCACTATTTGAGGGGCGAAACGACTACCAGGAAAGTGGCGTGGGTTACATCCGGTGCACCAATCGAGATCTTACTCGCCCTCGATTATCACCTGTTTTATCCCGAGAATCACGCCGCCCTCTGCGGTGCGAGGAAGGTCTCAACCAGTTTGATTGAGGACAGCGAAGACTTCTCATACTCTCAGGATATATGCAGTTATGTAAAGGTGAACTTTGGCGGAATACTTAAAAACAGGTACCCCGTTGCAAGGATTCCAAAGCCCGATCTAATCCTCACCTGCAATAATATATGCCAGACTGTTTTATACTGGTACAGAGTGATAGCCGATATCTACAAAATCCCGATTATAGTAATTGATACACCCTTTGTCTATGAGAAGGTAGAGCCGCATCAGGTCGAATATGTCAAAAGACAGCTCGATGAATCCACAGGCATTATTGAGAGGGTGGCTAAAAGGAGCCTCTCAGAAAAGAGATTAAACCAGGTCCTTCTCCTCTCAAAAGAGGCGGTATCGCTCTGGCTCAAGATTCTTATGATGGCAAAGCATAGACCCTCTCCTATTTCTGCATTCGACACATTCATCCAGATGGGACCAATAGTGGATTTACGGGGAGAGGAATCGACTATCAGATATTATAAGAGACTCTTATCCGAACTCGAATATCGGGTCAAGAACCGGATCGGGGCAATCAGAAACGAGAAGTACAGACTCCTCTGGGACAATCTACCTGTCTGGTTTATGCTGAGGGAGATCTCGACTACACTTGCAAAATACGACACATCCATTATTGCAGCCACATTCAGTTATGCGTGGGGGGAGCTTGCACCGCTTATGGACGAGAGTAAACCCCTCGATTCAATAGCAAATGTGTACCTGCAGGTACTCCTGAACAGAAGTACGGGCTCCAAACTCCAAACTATGAAGAGACTGATAGATGAGTTCGAGATAGATGGTGTAATCCTGCATTCTAATAGGTCCTGCAAGCCCTACTCACTTGGACAGATAGACCAGAGAAATTACATTATCAACAACCTCAAGATCCCTGCCTTTCTGATAGAGGCGGATCAGGCGGATGGCAGAGACTTCAATGTAAATCAGGCAAGGATGAGACTCGAGGCATTCATAGAACAACTGAGGGAGAGAAGATGCAAAGAGAAGGTGCAATAGGAATAGATATTGGTTCTACTACATTCAAGGTTGTGGTCATAAACCAAAAAAAGGAGATAATATTTTCGAATATTTGCTCCACAGAGGCGGATATCTCCTCCCAGATAGAGAGGATCTTCGAATCCGATCTCTCGAAATACAGAGATTTTGCAATAGTCTCGACAGGTTATGGTAAGGAGCTGGTAAAGAAGGCGACACACAAGTTTACAGAGATAACCTGCCACTTAAATGGGGTCTATGAGGAGTTTCATCGAGGGTGTACGATAGTTGATATAGGAGGACAGGACTCAAAGGTGATAAAGTGTAGCGAAAAGGGTGAACTCATCGACTTTGTTATGAACGACAAATGCTCGGCGGGTACGGGTAGATTTATCGAGAACATTTCAACCCGCTTCAAGATCCCGATAGAGAGAATCGGTGGGATCGCCCTCTCCACCGAGACATCGCAGAACATCTCCTCTACCTGCACGGTATTTGCCGAATCGGAGATTATCTCATTATTGTCGCAAGGGTCAAGGCTCGAAGAGATATTGAGGGGAGTTCACCTCTCTCTTGTCAGGAGAATCAAGTCGATGATAAAGAGTATCGGTTTTGAACCACCACTTGTAATGTCCGGGGGCGTGGCCCTGAATCCTGCCATCGTCCAGCTTATGGGCAAGGAACTCGGCACTGAGCCAGCTATATCGAGACATCCTCAACTCACCGCCGCCTTCGGTGCAGCCATACTGGGCATAAAGTAGTTTGTCCCCTCCCCCCTTCTATCTGTGCCTGTGCCTCTACCTATTCACACTCATCAATAGTTGCCGGAAAGACCTTTGACGGGGACTTCCACTGGTCGACAGGGAGTTTATTACCCTTCGAATCCTGCTGCCTCTCCTGAGCATCCGGGATACCGTCCTTATCTGCATCTGTGGTCCAATCTACGGTACCCGTTCCACCCCTTGAAGGCAGGAGCTGATTTGCCTTGTCCTTATTTGTGGTCTCGTCTCCGAAAGAGTCGTATCGTGTTACAAAGTGATCCCCATTTACATCCACTATCTCAAGGAGTCTCTGGTTTCCCGGCCATTCTTCCGTACCTGTCCAGACATCCCCTGCAAGTCCGTATGTAAATTTATAGCCAATCCTCAATCCAACGGGCAGTACGAATGTAATAGTCCAGATATTATCACCCGCCACCTCATCCCCATGTGTACCATCGTCATACATCTGAACTGTATTGGGCTTCCAGTTGTGAAATACCTCCTGATTGAGCTTCTCATCCTGAATGGGCGATTCCTTATGAATCCCGAGGGCAATATACACCTTTGCACCATCCTTTTTGGTAGCCCATTTGTACGGATTTATAGTGTTGCCGTTGGAGTCCACAAGACCTTCGTTTATATTTGCAGTAATTACGGTTGTGAGTTTTGTTTCATCATATTTTGCAACAAAATCGAATTCAGAGAAGCTCTTCTCAACCTGTTCTTCAAATGGTGAAACAGATTTGTTATCCCCATCGGAATATGGGACATTATTATTCTTAAGGAACTCCTCCGAGAGTATGCTCCTGGCACTACTATCCTTCAAATAACCTACAATATCGAACATTATACTCCCCGAATCGCTCTCGTTGCCAGAACCTATTATCTTCGAGACCATAGTCAGAACCTTATTCGATTCACTCCCCGCCGTGTTGAACTTTGAAGATATCTGAGAATTTGCACCCTTTACTGCACAATAAGACATTGCTGAGAGACTGCTACCAATCTTGCGCAGCTTCTCCACCACCATTATAGTGGCAGCGGTACTCCTCTCGTCCACAGGTACTTCAATCTGTTTCACTCTAAAGGTTTCATCTTTACTCTCTTCGATAGTCTTAGCCCTGTTGAGTTTTGGGAAGATGTATAGAAGTACCCTGTTTCCACTCTTCAAATAGACTATGGCATTACTCAGATCTATCTTTGAACTCAATTCTATTATAAATTTACCCTCTGAATCGATACTCCCGCTCTTGATTGCGATACTCTCCCCGGATGAGGAGAGGAGATCGGCACTGCCAGATTTGAATACAGGTGTAATGCCTGCAATATATCTGTTTTCTACACTCCCCGGGTCTTTTGGAGTATTGGAGGATATCCCGTTGAAGAGAAGGCTCTCTACACCGCAACTAAAAATGAATAATAAAGAACAGAGAAGTAATATCTTCCTTACCATACTACCTCCATCGTTGCCTTTGAACGAAACACCTTAAATATATTCTCGTGTGGGGTCTGCTCGCCCCTGTTCTGGTTCTTGTTTATGTATTCGAGATAGTATTTTATAGAGGCACCACCAAATACATAGGAGAAAGACAGGAATGGCTTGTGCTTTACGGTTATATAATCATAATAGATCGTCTCGGTTGGGTCAGAAGACCTATTCTTCTCATCCCAGTTGTCATACTGATATCCAATCCCTGCCTTGAACTCGTCCGTGAACTGATATTCGGAAGAGAGTCTCAATGTCAGGATCTTTCCGTCATAGTCATCATCACTGGTTGAGGTCTTTCTGCCGTCCTTGTCCATTATATACTTCGCCTTGAGCATAAGACTGAGTTTCGAGAGAAAAGATGGTATATACTTCGAATTGAAAACAAAGATATTAGTCAGCCTGTCCTGATTACGCTTATATACGGACCTTGGATCTCTCCCCCTGTCGAGGGTATTGGAGTAGTCATAAAAATCCACATCAGTATAACCTTCAGAGTAGGTAAAGTTGGGGTATGTATTGTCGATATCACGATTCTGCTTATTCGTATTATAGGTAAGGAGTGTATATTCGAGGGAGAAGGTAAAATCACCCGTATTCAGATTGTTGAGGAGTGTCACTCCCCTCCAGCCTATACAGGACTCATAGAAGGGCTCATCGAAATCGATGAATTCATTTGCAAGATTCAGCGTTGGGAGCTGACCGCCCTCCAGAAAACCATCCGTAATTAGTTCATCCGCG
>Ga0078972_1008603_pt1 | contig 11539 bp, 14 predicted proteins | sample YelNatPaOPGAMG01_FD_67568 | JGI IMG/M metagenome (GOLD analysis project Ga0078972, IMG submission 67568) | Hot spring thermophilic microbial communities from Obsidian Pool, Yellowstone National Park, USA - OP-RAMG-01 (SPADES assembly) (version 2) | ecosystem: Environmental > Aquatic > Thermal...
CTGCCGCCTAAGCCACACGCTCCGGCTGGGCGACCTGCAGCAGCGCCGCGCGGTTGATGCGGAACAAGCGCGGGCCGACATGGTCGAGCAGATGGTCGCGCTCGAACTGCGCGATCACCCGGCTGGCAGTTTCCAGCGCCACGCCGAGCATGGCGCCCAGATCGCTGCGCTTGGGCAAGGTGATGGTGTCGTTGAGCTCCGGGTCGGCGAGTTTGAGCAGCAAACGCGCCATGCGCGACGGAATGGTGCCCGAGCCCAGCAGCAGCGCCCACTCGTCGGTATCACGCAGCGCGCGGTGCCAGCGTTCGAGGAATTCCTGCCGCAAATTGGGCACCTGCTCTTCCATTTTGCGGATGACTTCGACCGGAATGCGGCAGACGCGCACCGCACCGATGGCCGAGGCGTGGTGCATGTACGGCTCGTGGATGAAGCATTCCAGCCCGATCAAATCGCCGCGCCGCGCCACGCGGGTGATGCGCCGCGTGCCGTCAGGCAGCACGCGTTCGAGTTTGACGTAACCGGTTTTGATGGTGTAGAGCCAGTCACCGCGCTGGCCTTCGCTGAACAACTGCTGGCCGGTGGCGTACTGCATGTCATCGATCACCTGATGGAAGGAGTCGAAATCTTCCATGCGCAGCGCGCCGAACAGGGCGATGCGTCGAACCCCGCAATTGCGGCAATCCGACGCGCCACGCCAGGCGTTGACCACTTCCTGGTGCGCCATGCGGTTGGTTGCCGGTTCTTTGCCGCGCGGCAACGTTTTGCGCAGACTGGCCAGCGGAATCACGGTCGAGGGCGATGGGTTGGCAAAAGAGGTTTCCATGAGGGGCGCTTTCATTGATTTAGCGCAATATTAGCGAATACTGATATAGCCTTGTCAATATAGGGAATTCACGGTGTTAACTAGGGAAAACCCGTAATTCTGCCGCCTTTCCTTGCGGCAGGTCGATTTTTGCACCGCACAAAAGTGCGACAATATGCCGCATACGGGGCGATCCACGAGCCATCGCACGGCCGACACAGGCGGCTGTCCGGGGTGACGCTGCGCCTAAACTTGTGCCCTGGCCTGCCCGGTTTGGGCGGTCCGGACAACCGTGGAGCGCAGACCATCCCCCTGTAGCCGGTGAGCAGCCGCAAGGTCTGTGCCGCAGCCGGTGACTTTCTCGAACGACGAAACCATGATCGATGTGCAGACCCTGGCGGCGCGCGACGTGCAACGCGCCTTGGAAGAAGACGTGGGGACGGGCGATTTGACCGCCGCCCTCATCGACCCGCAAGCCAGGGCGTTTGCCACGGTGCGCAGCCGCGAGGCCGCGCTGCTGTGCGGCACGCCCTGGGCCGAGGCTTGCGTGCGCGCGCTCGATCCGTCGGCAACGCTGCGCTGGCTGGTGGCCGAGGGCGGGACGTTGCAACCCGACGCCGTGTTCCTGGAGATCGACGCCAACGCCCGCGCGCTGCTCAGTGCCGAGCGCACCCTGCTCAATTTTTTGCAGCTGCTCAGCGCGGTGGCCACGCGCACCGCGCAATACGTCGATGCCGTGCGAGGCACCAAAGCGCAGATCGTCGATACACGCAAAACCCTGCCGGGGCTGCGGCTGGCGCAAAAATACGCCGTGCGTATCGGTGGCGGGGTGAACCACCGCATCGGCCTGTTCGACGCCGTGCTGATCAAGGAAAACCACATCGCCGCTGCGGGCGGGGTGACGCAGGCGTTGCAGCGGGCGCAGGCAGTGGCGGTGCAGGCGCAGTTCGTGCAGATCGAGGTCGAAACCCTGCAGCAGCTCGACGAGGCGCTGCGCGCGGGGGCGCGCATGGTGCTGCTCGACAACATGCCGCTGGACACGCTGCGCGAGGCGGTGCGCCTCAATGCAGGGCGTGCCGTGCTCGAAGTCTCCGGTGGGGTCGATCTGCACACCGTGCGCGCCATTGCAGAAACCGGAATCGACCGCATCTCCGTGGGCAGGTTGACCAAGGACGTGCAGGCGGTGGATCTGTCCATGCGTTTCGCATCGGCCTGAGGATGTCTTGCATTGGAGGAAAGCGCATGTCGGCCACGATCTATCCCGTCGTCTTTGACAGCCCGGTGCGTGGCACCGCGCAGGCCTGGGCGCGCGTGCCGGAGGAGCCCGGCCCAGAGAAGCGAGAGCAACTCCTGCAGCGTTGCGAGCGCCTGCTGCACGAGCACGATGCCGTGCTGGTGGCGCACTACTACACCCACCCCGATTTGCAGGATCTGGCACAAGCCACAGGGGGACTGGTGGCGGATTCACTGGAAATGGCGCGATTCGGCGCGCGCCATCCGGCATCCACGCTGGCAGTGGCCGGCGTGCGCTTCATGGGCGAGACGGCGAAGATGCTGTCGATGGACAAGCGCGTGCTCATGCCCGATCTGGACGCCAACTGCTCGCTCGACCTGGGTTGCCCGGCGCCGCAGTTCAGCGCATTCTGCGATGCCCACCCCGACCGCACGGTCGTGGTGTATGCGAACACCAGCGCCGCGGTCAAGGCGCGTGCCGACTGGGTGGTGACGTCGAGCTGCGCGCTGGACATCGTGCGGCATTTGCACGCCCGCGGTGAAAAAATTCTCTGGGCGCCCGACCGGCATCTGGGGCGTTACATCCAGGAGCAAACCGGCGCCGACATGCTGCTGTGGCAGGGCTCGTGCATCGTTCACGACGAATTCAAGGCGTTCGAGCTGCAGGCGCTCAAAGCCGAGCATCCGCAGGCCAAAGTGCTGGTGCACCCGGAAAGCCCGGCAGCGGTCATCGCGCTGGCCGATGTGGTCGGCTCCACGTCGCAAATCCTCCAGGCCGCGCGCGAGCTGGATGCGGAGGAATTCATCGTGGCCACCGATACCGGCATGTTCCACGCCCTGCAGCGGCAAAACCCCGGCAAGACCTTCCTCCCCGCACCGACTGCCCGCCTTTGTAGTGCAGGTTCAGCGGCACCAGGGTGTAGCCGCGTTGCTCGACCTTGCCGATGAGCTTGCGGATTTCGTCTTTGTGCATCAGCAGCTTGCGCGTGCGTGCGGCGTCCGGTCGCACATGGGTGGAGGCGCTGGGCAGTGCCGCGACGTTCATGCCGATGAGGAACAGCTCGCCGTCGCGGATGACCACGTAGCCGTCTGTGAGTTGCACCCGCCCGGCGCGGATCGCCTTGACCTCCCAGCCTTCGAGCACGATGCCGGCCTCGAACCGGTCTTCGAGGAAGTAATTGAAATGGGCCTTGCGGTTTTCAGCGATGCTCATGGAGTGAGTTTAGGCGGGCGCGGCACAGGCGGGCAGGGAAGGCAGCCGGGTTTGCTTGACCCTCACGGTCAGCGGGTCGGCCACGCCCAAAGGCAGGCGCTCAATACAATCCATCCATTTTACGAACGCCATCGCCGTCGCTCGTCCATGCCGCAGGTTCACAAATCCGTCCTCATTTGGTACACCCCGCAGGAAATGTACGACCTGGTGACCGATGTGGCGGCATACCCGCAGTTTCTGCCGTGGTGTGGCGGCGCTTCGGTGCAGTCGCAGCAGGGCGACACCGTGCGCGCCAGCGTGACCATCGACTTCAAGGGTATCCGGCAGAGCTTCACCACGCAGAACACCAATGTGCCCGGGCAGGAAGTGCGCATGCGCCTGGTCGACGGGCCGTTTTCGATGCTGCACGGCCGCTGGATTTTCAACCCGCTGGCCGATGGCAAGGCGTGCAAGGTGGAATTTTTGCTCGACTACAAGTTTTCCAATTTTTTGGTGGAAAAAGTCATCGGCCCGGTGTTCAACCATATCGCCAGCAGCTTTGTCGACGCCTTCGTGCAACGCGCCAAGCAGGTCTATGGCCCACGCTGAGCCGCCGCCGCAGTTCATCACCGTTAGCGTGTTCTACGCCCCGGCAGGGGGCGAGGCAGATTTGCGCAACGTCTGCCTGCCTGAGGGCGCGACGGCGATGCAGGCGGTGCAGGCCAGTGGGCTGCTCGACGCGCACCCCGAGTTGGCCACGCTCGACGTGCGCTGGGGGCGCAATGGCCGGCGGCTGCTGTCGCAGCAGACGGTGTACGACGGCGACCGCATCGACGTCTGCAGGCCGTTGCAGGTCGATCCGATGACGGCAAGGCGGTTGCGCGCTGCGGCGTCAAAGCCACGCCGCTGAGACTGCGGGGGGAAGCTCGCGCGGCGCGCCGCAGAACTGCACGCGTCCGTCCCCGAGCACGACGACGCGGTCGGCCAGCTCGCGCGCCCACGGCCGTTGCTCGACCAGCAGCATCCCCATGCCGCCGGCGCGCAGGGTGTCCAGCAGATCGGCAGTGGCGGCCACGCGCTGCGGCGCCAGCCCCTCGGCCGGTTCGTCGAGCAGCAGCAGCGACGGATTGCCCAGCAGGGCACGGGCCAAGGCGAGCATTTGCTGTTCACCGCCCGACAGCCGATGCGCCGGGGCATGCAGCCGGGCAGCCAGCGGCGCGAACCGCGCCAGAACCGCCGCCTCGTCCCACGGCGCCGGGCTGCCATCGGCAGCGGGCTTGACCCCCAGGAGCAGATTCTGTCGCACGCTCAGCCGGGGAAAAATGTCGCGCTGCGCCGGGACGTATCCCAGCCCGAGCCGGGCGCGCCTGTGCGGCGGCAGACCCGACAGCCGCTGGGCGCCGAGCCAGGCTTCGCCGGAGGCGGCAATCAACCCCATCAGCGCCTTGAGCAGGGTGCTGCGCCCGCTGCCGTTGCGCCCGAGCAGTAGCACGAGTTCGCCGCGGCCGACCTGCAGATCCACCCCGTGCAACACCCGCACCGCGCCGTAGCCGCTGCACAGACCGCGCACGCGCAGCGTCGTCATCGTCCGACCCCGAAATAGACCGCCTGCACGCGCGGGTCGGCGCGCACCGCCTGCGGCGTGCCGTCGGCCAGCACGCGGCCGTGGTGCAGCACGACCACGCGGCTGGCCAGGCGGAACACGGTCTGCAGGTCATGCTCGACGAGCAGCACGGTGCGCTGCTGCGCCGCCTGCGCGATCAGTGCGGCCATCCGCTCCGCCTGGTCGCGGTGCATGCCGGCAACGGGTTCGTCGAGCACGAGCAGCGAAGCGTCAGCCGCCAGTGCCAGCCCCAGCGCCAGCACGCGCACGCTGGTGTCGTCGAGTTCATCGGCACGCCGGTCTGCCTGTGGCTGCAGCCGCAACTGCTGCAGCCACAGCGCCACGCGGTGTTCGAGCGCGGCGTCGCCTGCCCGGCGCCGCAGCCAGCCGCCGCGACGCGCCGCCAGCAGGGTGCAGCGCAACTGGTCGGCCACGCTCAGCTTCGGGTACACCTGCGGTGTCTGAAAGCTGCGAGCGACACCGGCGCGGGCGATTTGCTCCGGCGCGAGGCCGTCGATGCGCCGGCCATTCAGCCAGATGCTGCCGGCGTGCAGCGGGCACAGGCCGCTGATCGCCTGCAGCAGGGTCGACTTGCCCGCGCCGTTGGCGCCGATGAGCGCCACGCGCTCGCCGTGCTGCACCCGCAGATCGACGGCGTCGAGCACGGTCTGGCCGCTGAAGCGGCAGGTCAGCCCGCGCAGTTCGAGTAGCGGCGGGTTCACCGCGGCACCTCCACGTGGCGCAACTGCCGGCTGAGCCGCCGTCCCACCACCGCGGCCAGGCCGCCTGCGGTGACGGTGAACAGCGCGGCGCCGACCCAGACGTCGGCGCTGTCAGGCCGAAGTTCCAGGCCGTACAACTGCAGCATGCCCCCGCCGTGCAGTTGCTGGCGCAGGGCGTAGAGCAGTTCGATCAGGCTGCCGGCGCCGCCAGCGGCCAGCGCGGCGCACAGCAGCAGAGCGGCCAGGCCCCACCACAGGTCGGGCTGGCCGCTGGCGCGCAGGCGCAGGGCCCAGTCGTGCAGCGCCTGGCTCACCCCCTGCGGCGCCCACAGCACCACGGCGAGAAAAACCAGCGCGACGTCGAGCATCCAGGCCCGTGACACCGTCGCCAGCCAGACCTGGCTGCCGACCATCATCACTGCGGCCAGCAGCGCACCCCACACCGTGCCGCTGCCTGCGGCCAGGCTGAACAACAGTGCCAGGCTCGACTGCTGCAGGCCCAGCCCACCGGCGCTGGCCTGCTCGACGTGCAGGGTCTGCACGCCGCCGGACAGTCCGGCGAGCGCGGCGCTGAGCAGCAACACGCCCAGCCGCACCCGGCGCGGCGCCATGCCGCTGCAGGCCGCGCGCAGCGGGTTGTCGCGCACGGCGCGGGCCAGCAGGCCGAGCCGGCTGGCGTCGAACCGGTACAGCAGTGCGGCGCCCAGCAGCACATACGCGGCGCTGACGCCGTACACCTGCCGCTGCGACAGCAAATCCAGCCCGAGCCACGCCGGCCCGGCGGTGCGGTCGGTGGCCACCCCGCCTTCACCGCCGAAAAAACCCTGCAGCATCGGTGCCAGCAGTGCGACCAGCACCCCCAGGCTGAGCGTGGTCATGGCAAAGTTCAAACCGCCGTGACGCACGCACAGCGGCCCGACGGCCAGCGCCACGGCTGCGGCGAACACCGCGGCGTACAGCGGCACCAGCGCGAACGGCAGCGGCCAGCCGTGCGCGGCGATGGCGTTCATCGCATGCGCCGCGGCGTAAGCCCCCAGTCCGGCAAACAGCGCCTGGCCGAAGCTGAGCAGACCACTGCGGGTGGACAACAGCCCGAGCGACAGCAGCAGCAGCCAGGCGGCGGCCAGTTGCGACAGCAGGCTGAACGCCGCAGCGTGCAGCGGCAGCGCCAGCGGCAGCAGCACCAGTGTGGCAAAGCCCAGGCCGCTGCCCGGGCGCAGCGCTTTTGCCGTGTGGGTCACAGCGCCTCGTCGCCGCCCAGCGCGCGCGTCAGCCCCTGCGGGCGCAGCAGCAGCACGACCAGCAGCAAAACGTAGGGAAGCAGCGCCGCGGCGCGTGCCACGTCCAGATGCAGCAGGCTGGGAATGAGGCCATCGCGCGCCGGCCACGCGGCGGGGGCCGCCCAGCCCAGACGCAGCAGCACGTCGGCGAGCGAACCGTTGACCGCCACGGCCAGCGTCTGCAGTTCGCCGACGACCAGCGCGCCGACCACGGCCCCCCGTAGCGAACCCAGTCCGCCGATGAGCAGCACGGCAAACAGCAACGCGCCCATCGACGCCGCCATGTCCGGCTCGGTGACGAGCAGGGGCGCGCCCACGGCACCGGCCAGCCCGGCAAGGGCGGCACCGGCGGCGAAGACCACGGTCTGCACCGCCGCCACGTCGTGGCCGAGCGCGGCCACCATGCCCGGGTGCGTCAGCGCCGCCTGCACGATCAGCCCCACGCGGCTGAAGCGCAGCAGCAGCCAAGACAGCCCGAGCGCGGCCAGCGCTACGGCCATGACAAAACCGCGGTACACGGCAAAATCCAGACCGCCGAGCCGCAGCAGGCTGCCCTGCAGCGCCGCCGGAATGGCGTAGGGCACTGCGGCGCTGCCCCACACCAGCCGCGCCGCCTCGACCAGCACCACGCCGAAGGCGAAGGTGGCGAGCAGTTCGGGCAGATGGCCTTGTGCCCGCAGCCGCCGCAACACGGCGATTTCAAAGCCGCTGGCCAGCAGCGCCACGCCCGGCGGCGCGAGCAGCAGGCCGCCCCAGAATCCGAGCCACTGCCCACTCTGCCAGGCGAGGTAGGCGCCGAGCATGTAAAAGCTGCCGTGGGCGAAGTTGAGCACGCCCAGCAGGGAAAAAATCAGCGTCAGCCCCGACACCAGGAGCAGCAGCAGCAGGCTGTAGCTCAGGCCGTTGAGCGCCGACAGCAGCAGGGTGTCCATGCGGCGGGGGTGGATCAGTCGCTGCCGGGCACTTTGCTCGCCGTGATTTTGGGCGGTTTGACCGGATAGACCTCGGTGGTCAGCGGGCGCTGCATGGTGCACTGCGCAGGCAGCGTGGTTTTGTCCGCCGGGTAGGTGCGGTCCAGGGCGAAGGTATAGCCGGTGTTCTCGACGTCGTAGGGGTTGGCTTTGGACACCGGCTGCCAGGTGCTGAGGTAGATCGGCTGCAGCAGTTGATGGTCGGCAGCGCGCAGCGTGACCTCGCCGTTGAAGGTGTGAAAGGTCAGTCCTTCCATGGCCTGCGCGACTTTCAGCGGTTCGATGCTGTGCGCCTTGGTCATCGCCGCGGTCAGCAGCGCCAGGCCGGTGTAGGTCACGGGCACGGAAAAGTCCTGCTTGTATTTGTCACGAAAGCCTTTTTGCAGGCTTTGCAGCACCCCGGGCAGGTTGGGGTTGCTGTAGTACACCAGCTTGACCCGCCCGGCGTCGTGCGGGCCGATTTCGCTGGGCGCGCCCAGACTGCTGGCGTAAAAGGTGTAGAGATCGGCTTTCAACCCGCTTTGCTGTGCCGCCTTGATCAGCAAGGTCAGATCGGGGCCCCAGTTGGCGGTGATGATGCAGTCGGCACGGGCGGCCTGCACCTTGGCGATGTAGGGCGAGAAATCCTTGACCTGGCCGAGCGCGACGAAGTCTTCGCCGACGATTTGGATGTCCGGGCGCTTGAGCGCGAGCATTTCGCGGGCGTATTTGGCCACCTGATGACCAAACGAATAGTCCTGCTCGATGAGGTAGACACGCCTGATGTCCGGGCGGTCGCGGATGTCATCGGTCATCGCCTGCAGCGTCATCGGCACGCTCGGTTGCAGGGCGAAGTGCCAGAAGCTGCAATCGCTGCCGGTGAGCGCCGGATCGACAGCGGCGTAATTCAGGTAGACGATTTCCTTGCCTGGATGCCGTGCGTTGTGCCGGCTCACCGCCCGGGACAAGGCCAGCGCCGCCCCCGAGCCGTCACCCTGCAGCACATAGCGGATGCCCTGATCGACCGCCGCCTGAAAGGCGTTGATGGTGTCTTGCACCGCGCCCTTGTTGTCGAACGGCACGATCTCGAACTTCACCCCCGCGGTATTGCCCCGGTTGACACGGTCGGCGACGAATTGCCAGCTCTGCAACTGGTTCTGCCCGACCGCCGCGAAGGGGCCGGTCAGTGGGTCGATGAACGCCAGTTTCACCAGAGGCAGCTCGCGCGCCCTGGCCGGCAACGCGCAAACGGCCAGTCCGGCGGCGAGGGAAGACAGAAAACGTCTGCGGGAGGAATACATGGTCAGCAAGCCTTCGGGGGGTGCCCGCCACCCGCTGCCGGGTGGCAAAAAGGCAATGCTATTCAATCGCGCCGGCAGGGTCTGCGCCGGGTGTCCCGCTGAGCGCGCCGGGTGGGCCGGCGGCTGCTGCCGCGGTCAGAACTTGACGCTCAGACGGGCATAGACCGAACGGCCGGGGCCGGGCACGGCAATGCCCCAGGGAATGCCGTTGATCGACATGGTCGTTCCCTGGCCGACATACGCCCCGCCGGTGGGCAGGAAGTACATTTTGTTCAGCACATTGTCCACGCCCAGATCCACCCGCGCCTGCCTGAAGCCGTAGCTGGCGCGCACGTTGAGCAGGCCGTAACCCGGGGTGGGAATTTCGTTGCGCACCGCCGAGACCTGGGTTTTGGCCTTGACCAGTACCCATTCCAGCGCGTTGCTCCACCCGTGCCAGTCCTGCGTGAGGGTCAGCCGGGCGTTCAGCGGCATGATGGCGTAGAGGTTGTCGCCGGTGGTGGTGTTCTCGCCGCGGGTGTAGTTGATCACGCCGTGCAGCCCCAGGCGGCCGAGCGCGCCGTCGGCCAGCGGCATCCGGCCCGAGAGGTTGATGCCGTACAGCCGCGCCGTCTGGTTGACGTATTTGAGGACGACGAACTGGTTTTTCGCCAGCACGGTCGCCGGGGCATTGGCCGCGGCATTCCACTGCACGGCATCGATGTAGTCAGCCACATGGGTATAGAACGGCTGGGCCTTGAACTCCCAGGTGCGGTCGGCGGCATGCCAGTCGACGGTGGCACTGAGCGTCGTGGCTTTTTCCGGCTTGAGGTCGGGGTTGCCGATGTAGCCGTTGCCGTCGCCGACAAAGTTGTTCATCACCGCCGCCATGCCCCAGGTGGACCAGGGGTAGCGCTGGTAGAGGTTGGGGCTGCGCTCGCTGTGGCCAAGGCCGAGTTCGATGTCGTGCGTTGCGCTGGGGCTGTAGCGCGCCAGCACCGAGGCGTCGAGATTGGTGTCGGTACGGCTGCGCGACAGCGCGTTGAACGCGGTGGAGTCGCGCAGCTGGTAGGTGGCCATCGTGCCCATGCCGTTGGTATTGGCATAGCCGTGCACCGTGCCGGCGTCGGTGCGCACCTGCTCGACGCGCAAGCCGGCCAGCGTCTGCCATTGCGGCGTGAACTGCTTCTGCCACTCGCCCCACAGGCCAAGGCGGTCGCGCTGGCCGCCGTTGACGTTGATGAAGCTGCCGGGCCACATACTCGCCCCCGACGGCGTCCACCAGTCGTCCAGGCGGTAACGCTGATAGTCCAGCCCGGCGCGCAGCACGTCCTGCGCCGTCAGGTCGTAGCTGGCCTTGAGCTTGACGCCGGTGGTATGGCTTTGGGTGTACATCGGCATGCCCGCGGCGCACGTCGGGGAAATCGGGCTGCACGGGCTGCCGTTGACGGCGGTGGGGCCGCCGCTGGCCGTGCCGTACCAGTAGCGCTTGTCGGCGCCGAAGTCCATGAAGTGATCGACCGATTCGTGATACACGCGCGCATCCAGACTGCCCCAGCCGAACTGTTTGAGCCAATGCAGGTTGACCCGCTTTTCGGTGTTGCCCAGCATGTCCATGCGCTGGTTGGGGTAGAGCTGGTACGGCACGTCCTGGTAGCCCAGGCCGAGTTCGAGCAGCTCGTCGCTGCCCTTCCACGCCAGCGACAGCGCGTGGTTGCGCACGTCGTATGCGGTGGAGCCGACGACGTCCCGCCCCAGGGTCACACCCAGGCGGCCGGTGGCCGTGGTGGTCTTGAACGCGCTGGCGGCGGAGTAGTCGTCGGCCTTGGTCTGCGCACCGTCGTAGCGGATGGCGAACGACGGCGTGGCGTAAAACGCGTTCAACCCGAGATTGCGCGCGTTGCCGTTGCTGCCGTAACCCGCGCTGACCTCGCCACCGGCGAGGGTCTGGCCCGGCGCGGCAAACCGCGGCGCCTGCGTCTTTACCTCGATCGCGCCGCCGATGGCGTCGCCGCCGACCGACACCGGCACCACGCCGGGGTAGACGGTGACGTCTGCCACCTGACTGGGCGCGGCATACGACAGCACCGGGTTCATGTGATTGGGGCAACTGGCGATCAGACCCATGCCGTCGAGCTGGATGTTGAGGTTGTCGTCGGCCAGGCCGTTGAGCTGCGGCAGCCCCGACACCCCGCCGTTGCCGTTGACCGACAGCCCCGGAATCCCCAGCAGCAGGCTGGCGGTGTCGTTGGTCGCCGCTCGGCGCGCGGCCAGATCGCTTTCGCGCACCCAGTCCGCCCAGGCCATCGGCCCGGTCTGTGCGCCGGTGACGACGACGGCAGGCAAGGTGGGCTCGGCGGCCTGCACGCAGGAAACACCCGCTGCGGCAAACGCGCAGCCCAGGGCGAGAGACAGAGTGGTCGGGGTCAGGCGCCGCTGTCGCGGCAGGGACGACGTGGTTTGCATGGACAATGTGG
>Ga0078972_1015661_pt1 | contig 11538 bp, 17 predicted proteins | sample YelNatPaOPGAMG01_FD_67568 | JGI IMG/M metagenome (GOLD analysis project Ga0078972, IMG submission 67568) | Hot spring thermophilic microbial communities from Obsidian Pool, Yellowstone National Park, USA - OP-RAMG-01 (SPADES assembly) (version 2) | ecosystem: Environmental > Aquatic > Thermal...
CTACTTTTCTAATCTCTTCTCTAATTTTTCTAGCTATTTTTCCAGCTTCAAAAAAATCATTCATATAAGTCATTTCCTAATCTATTTTTAAATAAATACTATTTAATACGTTTTTAAATTGAAAAATTTAATAAAAATTTTTATTTTAAAAAATATATTTAAAATAGGGTACAATTGCTCGCCATCCAAGAGTTGTTTAGAGAAAGAGTTAAACTCTTCCAATGATAAACAATGTTCGTGGCGAGCAACAAAAGTACCCCAAAGCTTTTTAAATTACCATATTTATTGCATTCTAATAGAATAAAGTATGAATATAGAAGAAAAAATAAAGATTATAAAAAGTCCACCTACAATAGAGATTATAAACGAGGAAGAATTACGGAAAGTTTTAGAGGAAAAAGAAAACCCAATAACTTATTGTGGATATGAAACAAGTGGACCAATTCATTTAGGTCATTTAATAGCTATTAAAAAACAAATAGATTTACAGAAAATTGGTATAATTGTAAAAGTTTTATGGCCTGATTTACATACTTTTATGAATAGAAAAGGGTCTTTAGAATGGATTCATAAAATGCAAGAATATTCGCAACATTGTTTCATTGCATGCGGATTAGATCCTCAAAAAACGATATTTATTCAAGGATCAGATTTTGAATTAGATAAAAAATATATTGAAGATTTTATGAAACTTAGTTTACATATAACTATTGCAAGAGCAAAAAGAAGTATGACAATCGTAGGTAGAAAAATGGAAGATGCACGTGTTTCACAAATAGTTTATCCAGTTTTTCAATGCCTTGATATTGCTTATTTAAATGTAGATATTGCTCATGGAGGAATGGATCAAAGAAAAATACATATGCTTGCGAGAGAATTTCTACCAGAAATAGGTTATCAAAAACCAGTATGTCTTCATACAGCTATATTAACTTCTTTAACAGGGCCTGGAGAAAAAATGTCTTCAAGCAAACCTGAAACATTTATAGCTATTCATGATCCACCAGAAATAATTGAAGAAAAAATTATGAAAGCCTATTGTCCAGCAAAAGAAATACTTAATAATCCAATAATAGAAATTTGTAATTACTTAATTTTTCCATACTATCAAAAAATGGAAATTGAAAGACCTAGTAAATATGGTGGAAAAATAACATTTTATTCATTTAAAGAATTAAAAGAAGAATTTGAAAAAGGAAAATTACATCCTTTAGATCTTAAAAAAGCTATTTCAGAAAACTTAATAAAAATTTTAGAACCTGTAAGAAAATATTTTGATAATAAACCTGAAATATTAAATATTATTAAAGAGAAAAAAGAAGAATCTATTTGAAATAGAATTGAAAACATTGCCAGAACATCTTCCTATCATAGTTTAGCCTCTCTTTCTGGAAGCTTACTTATACTCCAGAGCCTAATGGAGTATAAGCAACCCCTCCTACCATTGGGAGGCATCCAGTAAATATTGTTTTTCTACTAATTTAAACCCTTCATTTTAGGTTCAGGGTGCCCTCATAGTAGTTTTCACTAATGAGGGACTTCTGGAACTCCTATGAACAGGAAGCTTGTCTCTGGCAAACTTCCCCTGAGCCCTTAGGCATTGGGAGAAGCTATTGTTATAAGAGCTTCAATTGTTCTTTTTGCTATATTGTTTGATGCATTCAAATGTTTATCAAATTTATATCCACATTTACATTCAAACGTTCTTCCATTTATTTTTCCTTTACTTCCACATTTACTGCAATTTATTGAAGTATTATGAGCTTTCACAAGAATCTGCTCAAGATTTCTTTGATTTTTATTATTATAATTTTTAAAATAAATATAAAAATATGTAAGGAAAAATAGTAAATTTAAAAGAACAATTTATACTTAGAGATAATTGAAAATGAAATTATATTTATTAATAATTCTAAATTAGAAAAAATTCAGAAAGATTATTGAAGAATTTTAAAACTATAAAGAATATAATTAATGTTTCTTCATAAGAATTATCCTTAAAAGCAAAATACCATATAAAACATCTATTAAAATTTGGAAAATTTTAAATGAGGAATATAAAAGATAAATTATGTATAATGATGCCATTAAAAATGAGAAAATATATAGAAAAATATTCGCATTTATTTATTGGATATAAAACTAAGAATATTAAAAAAAGATTTGCAACTTCTATTGAGAAAAATATTAATGGAAAAAAGAAATTTGTATTTTCTTTATTAGAAAATGAAATAGAATTTATTGAAGATAAAGATACATGGGTTACTCCAAGTTTTCCATTAATTGTTTTTATATTTATTGGATATATTATTAGTATTTTATATGGAGATATCCCTAAAAATATTTTTTAAATTGAAAACATTTAAGAAAGTAAAATTTATACATATTTAAAAAATAGACTTGAGAGTTTGACGTTATAAGAATGAAAATTAAAAATATTGTTAATAAAAATAATTTTATATTAATAGATTATTTAAGGAAAATAATTGATGATTTAAATAAAGAAGAAGAAACAATTCTAATAGTAGAAGGAAAAAAGGATATAAAAGCATTAAGAAGCTTTGGTTTTAAAGGAAAAATATTAGAATATAGACAATTATTAGAATTCTTATATAAAGAAGGAAATGCTAAAAAATTTATTTTATTATTAGATTTTGATCAAGAAGGAAAAAAAATATGTAAGAAAATTTATAATTTACTTTCAATAAAAGGATATAAAGTTGATTTATATTATTGGAGAAAAATAAATGAGTTAAAAAAATATGGTTTACATGAAATAGAGGATATTTATGCATATTTAAAAAATGAGTGGGGGTGGTTAAATGAGTCAAGCATCAACAGTTAAGTATATTATAGAAGCAAGTATAGAAGTAGATGGTAATGTTGATAAACCTGATATTGTAGGAGCTCTCTTCGGTCAAGCATTACTATAAGTAATGCGCCGAAAACAGAGGGAATATTTAGTTCAGAATTTGATTTAAGAGAATTACAAAGAACAGGAAGGATAGGAAGAATAGAAATAGAAATAGAAAAAGTAGGGAATAAAACTCATGGGAAAATATACGTACCAGTTAGTCTTGAAAGAAGTGCAACTGCATTAATAGCAGCTATGCTAGAAATTGTTGATAGAGTTGGACCATATTCAGCAAAAGTTAAAATAGATAAAATAAATGATGTAAGAGCTGAAAAAAGGAAAAGAATAGTTGAAAGAGCTAAAACAATTCTATATGATTGGGAAATTAAGAAAATACCCATTGAAGATGAAGTTTTAAGAGAAGTTGAAGAAGCGCTTATAAAAGCTAAAATTATTGAATATGGCCCAGAAAAACTTCCTGCAGGTCCAGAAGTTGAAGAAAATGAAGAATTAATAATTGTAGAAGGTAGAGCAGATGTTATAAATCTTTTAAGACATGGTTATAAAAATGTTATAGCAGTTGAAGGAGTAAGAATACCTGAAACAATTAAAGAAATTGTTAAAACAAAAAAGAAAGTTATAGCTTTCCTTGATGGAGATAGAGGAGGAGATTTAATATTAAAACAATTATTGAATGAAGGAATAAAAATAGATTTCATTGTAAGAGCACCTTATGGAAAAGAAGTAGAAGAACTTACTGGAAAGGAAATAGCAGATGCATTTGAAGAAGCGAAATCAATAAAAGAAGAAAAATATAAAAGCATAATTCTTGAGAAAAAACAATTTGATCTTCCAAATAATGTATTAGAAATTGCTAAAGAAGTTGAGGGGAGCTTAATGGCATATTTAATGGATAATGAAGCAAATATAATTGAAAAAGTTCCTGTAAGTGAATTGGCTAAAAAAATTGAAGATTATAAAAATATTAAATATATTGTTTTTGATGGAGTTATTACACAAAGGCTTGTAGACATAGCTTCAACTATAAATGAAGAAATATATTTAATAGGAAGTAGAATTGGAGAAATTACTAAAAAACCTATTAATATTCAAATGCTTGTTTTTCAAGATTTGTTTAAAAAATAAAGTAAAATATTAAAAAATCTAGTAAAATTATAAAAAATAATTTGCTATTTTATTTTTTACCACCATATAGGCTCTTTTCTAGCTTTCTCTAATCTTTCCATAACTTTCTTATAGCTTTTATGATGAATTGAAGCATTCTTAAGACCTTTTATTAAATAACGTGATGTATTTTCATTACTCCATCTTTGAATATTAAATGAATCTATTAATTGTCCTCTTTCATTAATACTTGGTGGTAAATTTTTATTGAATTTATTTAAAATATTTGAAAATTTATCTTTAAAAGAACCTACACTATCTTTAATCTCATTAACACTTTTTGTTCCTAGAGAAGAAATATTTTCTAATACATTAGAAGATTTTATAAAACTTTGAGTTTCTTCTCTTTTTAATGATACTTTTAATTTGTCTATTTCTCGCTTAACTAAAAAAGCTTTTCTAAAATTTACTCCTCCATTAATCTTTCTTAAGCGCTCATATTCATTTCTTAAAGTTCTAAGTTTTTCTTTTAAAAGAATTGAATTAGCATCATGAGGATACTTAGTAGCTAATTCTTTAAAATAAACATCTGCAATAATTTTATCTCCTAAAACTTTAGCATTCTCTTCAACAATTCTTTTAAGATAATAATAGTATTTTTCCTTATTATTTTCAGATTCTACTAAACCTTCTATGAGCTTTTTATAAACATTTGACATAATATCTTCGTTGATATATTAATAATTACTTATTTAAATATTTTTCTTAGAAAATATGTTAATTTTTATTTTAATATAAAACTTTATAAAATTGCTTATGTATTTATAAATAAATTTGTAAATATAAAGATAAGAATTAAGAAAAATTTATAAACAATATTAACATATATTTGTTAGAAGAATATGAAGAGTGGTAGCAAGACTATTAATATGAATGATATTTTAGAATTTATTAAAGAAAATGAACCTGTTTGTGTTAGTGGAATTTCTGAAAAATTTAATGTTAGTTGGGCAACTGCAAAAACATTACTTCTTGAACTTGTTTTACATGGAAAAATAAATATGAAAAAATGCGGTAAAACATGGATTGTATGGTTAAAAAATTCTAAATTAAAAGAATAACAGTTTAAATCTAAAAATATAAGTGAAATATTGAAAAAAGTACAATTAAAAAATGCTCCTAGCTTTAAATGTTTACATTAAAATAACATAAAATTTTTAATTAAGCCTAAAATAGATAAAAATATCTTTTTTAAGATATCATATTTGAAAAAATAGAGGTTTGTATTCTTGTTTTCAAATTTTGGTATTCATTTACCAACTCATAGCACATATAGTTACTCTGATATTGAAAAAATTTATATAAAAACAGGAGGAAATCCTAAAAAACCAAATAAACTTGATGCTTGGACTGTATTAACTGCCATAGCGGTAAAAACAAAAAAGATTAGATTAGGAACATGTGTTTCTCCAATACCATTTTATATGCCAGCTAAATTTGGTGTAGGAGCAGGATGGTTTAAAGATGAAGCTATTTCTTATGGCTTTGAATGGGAAAATCATAAAGAAAGAATAAAAAAATGTTAGAGGGATTAGAAATAATATTAAAACTTTGGAAAGAAGATAAAGCAACTTATAATGGAAAATATTATAAAATTTATAATGCACCTTTTGGCCGAAAACTATACAAAAACCTCATCCACCAATTTGGTTTGGTGGAGCTTCAAAAGCTATACTTGAAGCTACTGTAAAATATGGAGATGGTTTTCTCTTTTTAACAGATACTTCATTAGAAAAATTTAAAGAAATTACTAAAGGGATCATTAAAAAAATGAAATATTACGGAAGAAAAAAAATTTCTTTAGCTCCATCACTTTCTTATCCAGATAGATTAGGTGAAAAAACATCAGAATGGGTATCAAAAATAGAATCTTATATTAAACTAAACGCTAATACTATCTTAATCGATTTTTCACAAACAAATGTTCCTCCAGATAAAACCATAACTATCTTAAAAAATTTTCTAAAGTAGTATTTCCTAAATATAAGAAATTAAGCACTTAAACTAGGTTCAGTAATAACTTCTTTTTTACGATACTTAGGTAAATACTTACGAATAGTAGTAGGATCAGCACGTTTTAATTCGCTTTCAGGAAGCATACTAAGTAATTCCCAACCCAAATCTAAAGTTTTTTCAAAACTACGATCCTCATAATAGCCTTGATTTATAAAACGACGCTCAAATTCATCAGCAAAATGTAAATATAAACGATCCATTTCACTTAAAGCTTCTTCACCAATAACAGCTATTAACTCACGAACACGACGCCCTTCAGCATAAGCATAATATAAACAATCACTGACTTCACGATGGTCTTCACGTGTTAATCCTTTACCTATACCTTCTTTCATTAAACGACTTAAAGAAGGAAAAACATCAATAGGTGGATATATACCTTTACGATGCAAACCACGATCTAAAAATATTTGTCCCTCTGTTATATATCCAGTAAGATCAGGGATAGGATGAGTAATATCATCATGAGGCATAGTTACAACAGGCATTTGAGTAATTGTCCCTTTTCTTCCATGTATTCTTCCTGCTCTTTCATATATTGTTGCTAAATCTGTATACATGTATCCTGGATATCCTCTCCTTCCAGGTACTTCCTCTCTTGCTGCTGATATTTCTCTTAATGCTTCGCAATAGTTTGTCATATCACTTAATATTACTAGTATATGCATATCATAAGTATATGCTAAATATTCTGCTATTGTTAATGCTATTCTTGGTGTTATTATCCTTTCGATTGCAGGATCGTCTGCTAAATTTAAGATCATTATTGTTTTTGTTAATGCCCCTCTCTTTTCAGTTTCTTCTTTAAAGAATCTTGCTTCATCTGCTGTTATTCCTAATGCTGCAAATATTACTAAAAACTCTTCTTCCTTCCCAGGTACTTTTGCTTGTCTTATTATTTGTGCTACTAACTGATTATGTGGCAATCCTGTTCCAGTAAATATTGGTAATTTTTGTCCTCTTACAAGAGTATTCATTCCATCTATTGCTGATATTCCTGTTTGTATCGGTTCTCTTGGATATTCTCTTGTATACGGATTTAATGGTGATCCATGAATATCTATTTCATCTTCTGGTATTATTAGCGGCCCTCCATCTATTGGTCTAGCAGAACCATCAAATATTCTTCCTATCATTTCTTGTGCTACTGGTATTTTTATTGTTTCTCCTGTAAATTTTACTAATGTTTTATCTATATCAAGTCCACTTGTTCCTTCAAATACTTGTATTATCGCTTTATTTTCACTTACTTCTAATACTTGCCCTCTTCTTATTTCTCCATTTGGCAATTCTATTTCTACAAGTTCTCCATAAGCTACATCTTTTGTTGCTTCCATGAATAATAATGGACCTGATATTGTTGTTAGTGTTTGATATGTTTTTTCTGGTTTTAGCGTCATTTTGATTCACTTTTTTCTATTTTTGTTTTTGTTTTTGTTTTATAAATATCTTTCCATAAAAACTTTAAAATTAAATAGGATTATTTTTTATACTAATATTTTTCTTAATATAATCGTTTATAATTTAAATAATGAAAAAATAATATTTTGCTTATTTTATAGAAAGAATTTATATATACGTTTACAATAAAATCTTTGGTGTTTAATATGCTTACATATGTAAATCGTGTAGGTCCTGGAGAAAAATTAAAAGGCAGAAAAGTAGCAATAATAATTGCAAATGAATTTGAAGATATAGAGCTTCTATATCCATTTTTAAGACTTAGTGAAGAAGGAGCAGAAGTAGTTATAATTCCTATAATTTTTGGTAGCCATCCAAGACCAGCATTTAAAGGTAAACCAGTAACAGGAAGATATGGAATTCCAATTCCTTTAGAATTTCATAAAGAAGGAGTAAGATATGCTATAAGAGAATTGAATCAAGTAAAACCTATAGATTTTGATGCAATAATTATACCAGGTGGTTTCTCTCCTGATCGTTTAAGAATAATAAAAGAAGTTATAGATTTTATAAAAGAAGCTTATAAGAAAGGTAAAATTATAGCTGCTATATGCCATGGTCCTCAATTGTTAATATCTGCAGGAATTGTTAAAGGTAAGAAATGTACTAGCTATGCAGCTGTTAAAGATGATCTTATAAATGCAGGAGCAATATTTGTAGACGAACCTGCAGTCAAAGATGGAAATATAATAACTGCAAGAATGCCAGATGATTTACCAGATTTTTGTCAATTAATAATTGAAAGCTTAGTATAACATTCCCTTTTTTTATTAAAAATGAATTATTTTCCACTTCCTTTTACGATATTTAGGTAAATACTTACGAATAGTTTGAATAAAAAATATTAATTTAGATTTCAGAATGAAGATATTCTATAGGAATAACACCTTCTCTTACAAGAACTATTTTACCTTCACTTAAATCTATAACTGTAGAAGGCTTACCATATTTACATTCTCCACTATCTAAAACTAAGTCTACATATTTTCCAATTTCTTTTATTGCAATTTCAGCAGCAGTAGGATTTTCACCTCCTGATATATTTGCTGAAGTAGCTGTAAGAGGAAAATCTATACTATTCAAAATTTTTAAAGCAATTTCATTTTCAGGAATTCTAAAACTAAATTTTTGTGTTGATGAAAGTTCTTTAGGTAAAACATAAGATTTTAAAATTATTGTTAAAGGCCCTGGTAAAAATTTTTTTGCAATTTTCTCAGCAATTTCATTAAATACGAAATATTTTTTTGCTTCTTCCAAATTTTTTAAAGCTATTGATATGGGCTTATTGAAATCTCTACCTTTAGCTTTAAAAACTTTATTTATGGCTTCTTTACTTAAAGCATTTGCGCCTAAAGCATATAAAGTATCTGTTGGATAAACTATAAGCCCATTATTTTCTAATATATTTTTAATTTCTTTTATAATATCTTTATTTATAGTATTTTTTACTTTTATAACTTTATATTTCATGAATACTTTAATTTATAAAAATGTTTTCCTATAAAAGTCTTAACTATTTAAAATATAAATTATTTAGTTTCAGCCTCTATACTTATCTTTAATAAATTATTTATTTCTTCATCGATTTTTTGTCTAATATTTTTTGAAATTTCTTCTATTTTATCATATGGTTGTATTTTCATTCTAGCAATTTCTTCTCTCATAGGTAATCCTAAAATTTTTTGAAGCGGTACCCCTTTCTCTACTGCAGTTGAAATTTTTTCATAAAAGTATATTATCGTTTTTAACATTTGATAACTTTTATTCAATGGACAATAACTATCTATTGGATGATATGCATGTTGCATTAAATAATCTTCTTTAATCATTTTAGCTGCTTCTAATATTGCTCTTTGAGGATCTGATAAAGCATCTGGTCCAACCAATCTAACTATTTCTTCAAGTTCAGCATCTTGTTGCAATATATACATTGCTTTCTCTCTTAATTCATTCCATTCTTTTGATATTTTTTCTTCAAACCATTTTTGAAGTGAAGTAGTGTATAATGAATAACTTGTTAACCAATGTATTGCTGGAAAATGTCTCCTATATGCCAATTCAGTATCTAAAGCCCAGAATACTTTAACCATCCTTAATGTAGATTGAGTAACAGGTTCTGAAAAGTCTCCTCCAGGAGGAGAAACTGCTCCAACTATACTAATCGATCCAACTCTATAATCACTTCCTAAACAGACTATTCTACCAGCTCTTTCATAAAATTCAGCTATCCTAGATGCTAAATAAGCTGGGTACCCTTCTTCTCCAGGCATTTCTTCTAATCTTCCAGATACTTCTCTAAGTGCTTCAGCCCATCTACTTGTTGAATCAGCTTGCATAGCTATATCATAACCCATATCTCTATAATATTCAGCCATTGTTATTCCAGTATATACAGATGCCTCTCTAGCAGCTATTGGCATATTTGAAACATTTGCAACAAGTATCGTTCTATTCATTAATGGTTGTCCACTTCTAGGATCTTTTAAACTTGGGAATCTCTCAAGCACTTCAGCCATCTCATTCCCTCTTTCTCCACATCCAATGAATAATACTATATCTGCATCTGCCCATTGAGCTAGTTGGTGCTGCATTACTGTTTTTCCAGTTCCAAAGCCTCCTGGAATAGCTGCAGTCCCTCCTTTGCATATAGGGAAAAATGTATCTATTATCCTTTGTCCAGTAATGAGAGGAACATCACTTGGCATTCTTTGTTTAAATGGTCTAGGTTTTCTAACAGGCCATGTATGAAACATTTTAATTTCTTCTTTTCCAGATGATGTTTCAAGTGTTGCTATAGTATCTAATATTGTATAATCTCCTTCTGGTATGACTTCAATTATTCTACCATGTTTTTCTGGATGAAGTAAAACTTTATGCGTTACTAAAGGAGTTTCTTGAATTATTCCTAAAATATCTCCTCCAACAATTTTATTTCCTTTTTTTACAATAGGTTTAAAATACCATTTTTTATCCCTATCTAAAGCTGGAGCGTATACTCCTCTTTTTATGAATGGTCCAATTAATGAAGCCACACTAGGTAATGGCCTTTGTACACCATCATATATTTGACCTATTAATCCAGGTCCTAATTCAACAGATAGTGGCTTACCTGTCCCTTCTACTTTTTCTCCAGGTTTTATTCCACTTGTTTCTTCATATACTTGTATGGTAGCTTTATCTCCTTCAAGCCTAATTATTTCTCCTATAAGTTCAAGTTCACCAACTTTTACAAGTTCATACATTTGAGCTTTAGACATATTTTTTGCAATTACTACTGGACCAGCAACTCTTGATATTACACCTTTTGCTAACATTTTTATAACCTAAATATTCTATATTTTCAAAAAGTTCTATTTTTTCTGATTTATTAAGTTTTATATAAATATAAGATTTTTAAAACTTTAAAAAGATTTAAATGATTTCAATAAAAAACATTTGTTTTTTATCTGAATTTTTTTGGATAGCATTTTTTACATACTCTAACAACTTCAATATAGTCTTGATAAAGACCTCTTACATGCGTTCCTACATAATGTGCACAATCAAAACATACTGGTTGACCACAATATCTGCAATAACCCCATTTTTTAAGATAATCATTAGGATCAAGTTTTTTTCCACAATCTGTACATACTAGTTCCTTACTTTCTTCATTTGTTTTTTCTGCACACATTTTATTAATCACTTTATTCAAATGAGTATTTACAAATTGCTTCAACAAAATCTGAAGAAGTAAATATTCCAATTAATTTATTATTTTCAATTACAGGAAGTCTACGTATATGCATTTCAACCATTATTTTAGCGGCTTCTCTAATATGAAAATCAGGCTTTACAAAAATTAATGGAGATGACATAAAATCTTTAACTTTAGCTTTTTTTATATCAATATTTTTAGAAATAACTTTTGATATAAGATCTCTTTCTGTAAATATTCCATAAGGTTTATTATCTATAGTGACTATTAAACTTCCTATGTGTTTTTCACCCATAATTTTACAAGCTTCTTCAATAGTTTTTTC
>Ga0078972_1015662_pt1 | contig 11537 bp, 5 predicted proteins | sample YelNatPaOPGAMG01_FD_67568 | JGI IMG/M metagenome (GOLD analysis project Ga0078972, IMG submission 67568) | Hot spring thermophilic microbial communities from Obsidian Pool, Yellowstone National Park, USA - OP-RAMG-01 (SPADES assembly) (version 2) | ecosystem: Environmental > Aquatic > Thermal...
TTTTAGAAGACTATCCTGGAGTGGTAGTTTTACATGATTTTTACTTGTCTGGTTTAGCCGGTTGGGTGCATTGTAATCAAAATAGTAATTTCCTATTCAAAGAATTGTATAGATCCCACGGTTACAACGCCTTAAAGTTTTTCAAAGAAAAAGGTGCAGATGAAACCATATGGAGATATCCATCTAATTTAAATATACTACAAAGTGCACTGGGTATAGTAGTTCACTCCGAATTTTCAAAAAATTTAACAAAAGAATTTTACAGTAAAGTCAATCCCGAAGATTGGTATGTAATACCTCATTTAAGAAAACCACAAGAAAACCTTAATAAAGCACAATGTAGGCAAAAACTAAACATTTCAGAAAAATGTTTTTTGATCTGCTCTTTTGGTATACTATATCCTACAAAACAAAACCACAGAGTTTTAAATGCTTTTATAAAATCAAGTTTATCAAAGTTAGACAATGTAAAGCTTGTATTTGTAGGCGAGAACCACGAAGGGGAGTATGGTCAAAACCTACTAGATACAATCAACCAAAATAATCTCAAAAATAAAGTAACAATTACAGGCTGGACAGATGATGAAACCTATAGACTTTATCTGAATTCTTGTGATATAGCTGTACAGTTAAGGAAAAACTCAAGAGGTGAAACATCAGGAACTGTTTTAGATTGTATGGCATACGGGATACCAACTATTGTAAATGCAAACGGGTCTATGGCAGAACTTTCAAAAGACGCAGTTTATATGTTAGAAGATGATTTTAAAGATAAAGACCTATTAAAAGCAATGGAAGATTTATACTTAGACAAAGACAAACGGAAAAAAATTAGCTTAAATGCAAAAAATTACATAAAAAATCATTGTTTTCCTGAAGAAATAGCTATAAAGTACAAAGAAGCCATAGAAAATACTTATAAAACACCAGGCTATACTGAGCTAATACAAAAAATATCTAAACATATAGATATTAGTTTAGATGATGAAAACCTTGAAATAGAGCTTGCAAATATAGCAAACTCCATATCTAAAAACGCCAACCCAATGCCAAGATTAAAACAGCTGTTTGTAGATGTAAGCGCAATATCAAGAACTGACCTTAGAACGGGCATACAAAGAGTGGTAAGAGCTCAACTGATGGAGCTTCTTAATAATCCACCGAATGGATACAGAGTAGAGCCGATTTATCTTACCGATGAAGGCGGATATTGGCATTATAGGTACGCAAAAAGGTTTACATCTAATCTATTGGACTTAGGCAAAATAGGTTTAGACGACGAAGCCATTGATTACTATGAAGACGATATATTTTATGCGCCGGATTTAGCAGGATCGTTTGTAATAGAAGCCCATAAAGCAGGTCTTTACAAACAAATGAGAGCAAAAAATGTCAGTATAAACTTTCTAGTATATGATATATTGCCTATTTTAAGACCAGATTGTTTTCCAGAAGGCGCAAAAAGTGTCCATACACAGTGGGTAGATGCAATTTCTTCTGTATCAGATAGGTTAATATGTATATCAAATTCTGTAGCCGAAGAATTGAAGTCGTATCTTATGGTCAATAACAAACTTAGAAAAAATCTCCAAATAACCTACATTCATCTTGGAGCAGATATAAATCAATCTGTGCCCACAAAAGGTTTGCCAGAAAATTACGAAAAGTTTTTAAAGCTTTTAAAATCAAAAACGAGCTTTTTAATGGTAGGAACTATCGAGCCAAGAAAAGGATACCTTCAGACAATAAAAGCTTTTGATATGCTATGGCAAAATGATTACGATGTTGTTTTAGTTATTGTGGGCAAACAAGGATGGATGGTTGAATCACTTATAGAGTTGATAAATCATCACCCAAAGCTAAACAATAGACTGTTCTGGCTTTCTGGCATATCTGATGAATATCTTGAAAAGATATATGAATCTTCTAGTTGCTTTATTATGGCATCGGAAGGAGAAGGCTTTGGGCTGCCGCTAATTGAATCTGCTAAACATAAACTACCTATTATAGCTCGTGATATACCTGTATATAAAGAAGTAGCCTCTGATTATGCCTATTATTTCACAAACGATACAGATCCGCAAACATTAGCTAGAGACATTGAACAATGGCTAAACTTATACAAAGAAAACAAACATCCAAAATCAGACGGTATGCAGTATCTTACCTGGAAAGAAAATGTCAAAAGATTGTTGGAGGTGATCCTTTATTGAAATAAAGACTGCTTAGATTTGAACTAAGCTGTTTTTTTAAAAATTTGTTGACATAAAATTTTGCTTATAGTACAATCCTACCCGGTTTGGTTGACAGATTGACTTTAAAATAAGAGGTGGTGCTTTAAAAAGTGTTGAGAGTGAGAAAAAAAATTCTTTATGGTTTTTTGGTCTTGGTTTTATTTTTTGGAGTATTTTTACAAAATTCTTTTGCAATTGACCTTCTCCAAGCATACGATATGGCGGTTGGCTACAATCCTGGCTATTTATCGCAAGGCTTTGAATATAAAGCTTCACAAACCTACAAAATGCAGGGTTTATCGTACCTTTTGCCTCAAATATCCTTCAGCGCAAACAGATCTAAATACGATTTCCTAATGGGTCCATATTACTATAAAAATTATATGTCAAATACCTACTCTTTAAGTGCTCAGCAGTATTTATTTAACCTATCTAGCTTTGCTATGTACAAAGAGCTAAACACAAAAGCCAAAATGGGTGAGTATAAATTTAAAGATGCAAGCAGCCAGCTTACTTACAATGTTGCGCAAAGCTACTTTGATGTACTATCTGCTTTAGATCAAATTAATCTCACCAAAATGGAAAAAAAATCCGCTTATGAAGATTTACTGCTTGCAAAAAAGCTTTTTAAAGCAGGTGAAGCCACTTTGGTTGATGTTGACGATGCACAGTCAAGGTATGATATTACATCGTCAAAATTAATTGAGGCTCAAAACAAGCTTGAAATCTCTCTAACAAAATTTAAAACATTTATTGGCAAAACACCGCACACCATATCACCACTTAAGAGTAATATAGATTTTAAGTACCCCACACCTTCAAAATTAGAAGATTGGATTAATATTGCAAAACAAAATAGTCCCGTCATTAAGTATTACGAGCAAAATGTTAACTATTACAAGCACGATTTAACAAAAGCCATAGGCGACCAACTACCCTCTGTAGCACTAGTTGCAGGCTATACATATACTAACACAAGTACATACGTACAAACACCAACAATTAAATACGCAAGCGTGGGTATTCAAATAAATGTACCTATCTTTAACGGCGGTAACTCTATAGCGCGTATTGACGAAGCGCATTACCGTGTAAAGCAGGCTCAAATGGACAGAGAAAACTACATAAATAATGTTGAATCCTCAGTAAGTGAAGAATTTCTTAATGTATCAAGCGATATATCAAAGATAGAAAGCCTAAAAGTAGCACGCAATGCGGCAAAAACGGCACTAAAGGCAAATTATATGGGCTTAAAAGCAGGTATAAAAACCGTTGCAGATGTAATAAATGCCCAAAAACAGCTCTATGATGTAGAAAACCAGCTGCTGCAGGCAAAATACAGCTATATTAGCGATATGTTTAAGCTAAAATTGTATGCAGGTGTTCTTAATGGAGATGATGTTGAGTTTTTTAATACATATTTGGACCCACATAATGAATTGCCTGTGATTAACAATTCAAAAACCGCGGTAGCTTTGGAGGAGTAGTGTTTGGAAGACAAAGTAGTGTTTTTATTGGCAGAAAAAAGCCTCAAGGTGAATTATTAAGTGTTTTAAAAGATTTTAAAAGCGCCTTTTACACGGCAGGCTTGGTTAGCGCTATAATAAATATTATCCTTATTACGCCTTCTATATATATGCTTCAGGTATATGACAGAATTTTATCTAGCAGAAGTATTAGCACATTGATACTCATAAGCATCATTGTTGTGGCTTTTTACATATTTATGGGTTTTTTAGAGTGGCTTAGGTCACAGCTGTTAATTCGCATAAGCAACAATATGGATGAGCGCCTAAACGAGAGGATTTTTAGTATTGCTTTCCAAAACGCATTATATACAAATACGGGGAATGCTTCTTTGGTGTTTAGCGATTTTACAAATATTAGACAGTTTCTTACAGGCAATGGCATATTTGCTTTTTTTGATATACCCTGGACGCCGATATATATTTTTGTAATTTTTCTTATTAATCCAATAATAGGTTTTGTTGCTATTGCCGCTACTTTAATAATGTTTTTTATGGCTTTGTTAACAGAAATTGTTTCTAAAAAAGGCTTAAATGAATCAAATAGACACTTTCAGGCTTCTCAGACTTTTGCAAATGTAAACTTCCGTAATGCTGAGGCAATCTATGCTATGGGTATGGTAGAAAACATAAAAAAACATTGGTACACACGCTATATAAACTTTTTGAAACAACAATCGCAAACAAGTTCAAAAGCTGGTGCCGTTTCTGCCCTTACAAAAACATTGCGCATTACTTTTCAGTCTATCATAGGCTACGGCCTTAGTGCCTATTTTGCCGTAAAAGGTGAATTAACAGCAGGGATGATAGTGGCTACGGCTATCTTGCTTGGAAGGGCATTTAGCCCTGTAGATATGGCTATTGGCGTATGGAGGCAGTTTGTATCCGTAAGGGAATCATACGCAAGGCTCGAAGCACTGCTTGCACAGTTTCCACAAAGACCTAAAAGTATTGCACTGCCGCCTCCTGTTGGTAATGTTTCTGTGCAAAACCTCATTGCTGTGCCCCCTAACTCTAATACGATGATATTAAAAGGTGTTTCTTTTGAAGTTAAGTCAGGTGAGTTAATAGGTATTATTGGCCCTGTCGCATCTGGAAAAACCACGCTTGGTAAAATGCTCGTTGGTGTTTGGCCGCCCTACAGCGGCTCTGTAAGGCTTGATGGTGCAGAGATTCATACTTGGGATAGAGAAGACATAGGTAGCTATATTGGTTATTTGCCTCAAGATATAGAACTGCTTGACGGCACAGTGGCAGAAAACATTGCCCGCTTTGGAGAAATTGATTCTGAAAAAGTAATCGAAGCAGCCAGAACTGCCGGCATTCACGAGATGATACTTCAATTTCCAGAAGGCTATGATACAAAAATCGGTGAAGGCGGTATTATTATATCAGGCGGCCAAAAACAAAGAATAGCTTTGGCAAGGGCAATTTACGGTAACCCTACTTTAATTGTGTTAGATGAGCCAAACTCAAACCTTGATGATATGGGCGAGCGTGCGCTGCTCTACGCTATAATGAAACTAAAAGAAAATAAAAAAACAGTTTTTATGATAACACACAGGACTACAATGCTGTCTCTTACTGACAAAATCCTCTTTTTGCTCAATGGCACAGTTTATGCTTATGGGCCATCTGCTGAAGTCTTGCGAACGCTTCAAGAGTTAAACAAGCAGCAAGCTGCGGTAAACCAGCAAAATTCCCAACTAAAATAAAGGAGCTGAAATTATGAAGTATTTGCCAGGTGGCAAAAGTGACAATTTAGATACAAATACAAAAAAAGTTATAAAATGGACACTGTTAGTAATAATAGTATTTTTTGGCGGCTTTTTACTGTGGGCAGGCCTTGCGCCGCTCCACAGTGGTATTGTCTCACCCGGTGTGGTTCAAACCAGCACGCATGTGCAAATTATACAATCCCCATTAACGGCTAATATTTCAAAGATACTCATAAAAGATGGTGATGTAGTAAAAAAAGGACAGCTGCTCGTTTTGCTTGATGATTCTCAAGCCAAAGCGATGCTCTCAAAGTACGAAAACGAGTACTATTACTTATTGGCACTAAAAGCAAGACTAGAAGCCCAAATAAGCGGCTCAAACAAAATCAATTTTCCACAAGCGCTTTTAGATAAAGCAGACAACCCTACAGTAGCAAACCTAATGCAAACCCAAACTCAGCTTTTTTACTCAACAATGCAGAATATCCAAACACAAATAAACGCCCTATCAGACAACACAGCAGGCTTGCAAGCCCAAAAAAACGGCCTTCTTTTGTCTAAAGAAGCTATGAAAAGCCAATTGCAGATAATAGGCGAGCAGTTAAACTCACTTAAAGAAATCACAAAAGAAGGCTACTACCCAAAAAATCAATACTTAGACAAACAAAGACAGTATGAGGACTTAAAAGCAAACTACGAAAATGTAGTAGGTCAAATAAACCACATAGATGCTCAAATTTTAGAAAATCAGGCAAAAATTCAAAACCTAAAGAGTCAATTTTCTGCCGATACTCAGTCTGAGTTATCAAAGGCAGTTGCGCAGATGCAAAGCGCCAAAGATCAGTACAGCGCCGCAAAAATCATGTACGACAATTGCTTTATAAAATCTCCCGTTGATGGCGAAGTGCTGTATTTGAGTTATCACACTATTGGAGCGGTTGTGGGTCAGGGTCAGGAGGTAATGCAGATTTTGCCAAAAGACTCAAAGTTTATTATAGAAACCCAAGTTCAGCCTCAGGATATAGCAAAAGTGCATAAAGGCTCCGAAGCTTCGTTGTTTTTTGCCGCTTTGAACATACACACTACACCAGAAGTAAAAGGCAAAGTTATATATGTTTCGCCAGATACACTAACTAACCCCCAAACAAAAATGTCCTACTATGTGGTTAGGGTAGAATTAACAAAAGAAGCCATAAAAGAGCTTGCCCACAAGGATATTAAACCCGGTATGCCAGTCGAGGTAAAATTTAGAGCTGGTGCTAAAACTATGCTTCAGTATTTGCTTAACCCGTTAACGGAGAATTTCCATAAAGCTTTTACAGAGTAAAGTTTTAAAATGCTTGACAAAATGAACTCTAAATAGTATATTTAATTACGATTTAGCAAAAGCGAGGTTATGATGGATATTGGTTTTCTTGTGTGTTCTTATTTGACAGCGGATTTTTTAAACAAAGACAAAGTATTAGACATTATTGCCAAAGGCTATAGTGGCAAATATTCAAAGCTAAATGCTTTTGAGTCAAACCCAAACGCTCAGCAAAACTCTATACAGTTGCTTTTTAATGTGCAGGACTTTACAAATCCCGGTTTTATACTAAATATATTCAGCAATAAAATAGATATTGTTTATAACCCCAATAAAGACGCAACTGAGCTAGATAAAAAAGACTTTGAAAAGGCATTATCGGTTTTAGATGCTTTCTTTGGCAAACTAAACCTTAAACCAAACAGGCTGAGTTTTATGGCTATAGCTAGACAAGAAGTTTCAGACAAAGATGCACAAAACATTATAAACAAGGTTTCAAAAATCGCAAAAAATTCTGTTGTAGAATTTTACTACAAAGATGTTTCAAGGATAGATAATAACAATATCATTACAGTTATTCAAGTAAACGATGTAGCTCAAACTAACACTAATAATCAAAACACGCAAGACCCAAAAAGTTTTGTTATTTCTGTAGAATCCAATAATGTCCCAGCAGACGAAAACTCTTTAGAACAAAATACAATTGATAGCTTAAGAGAGCAGCTAATATCAGCACTAATAGAAAACTTAAATAAACATTTGTCCAGGCTGAATAAAAAAACTTAATTAATTGTGAAAAAAAACTATGATTTTGCTTGACAAAACTGTTGTTAATTGTTAAACTTATTCAAGATTAATTATGTAAGGAGGTTTTATAGAGTGAAAAAAACTAAAAGCATTGTAGAATCAATTAATTTTAATAATCTACAGAAACTTAAGGAGGTTTCGTATGGCAGTTAGTCAATCTCTTTTAAATCAGGTACAGGACCTATACATAGCATTTTATGATAGGCCTGCTGATCTTGGTGGCCTAAATTACTGGGCTGGTGTAGTAGCTAATGACTACAACGGAAATGTGCAAGGCATTTTGCAAGACTTTGCTCAGTCGCAGGAGTCTCAAAATCTCTACGGCACTATCACATCTTCAAATGTCGGCACAGTTATTAATCAAATCTATTATGATTTATTCAACAGAGGAGCAGACCCAACAGGCTTGCAGTACTGGACAAACGCTTATAACACTTACCATATGAGTGCAGGTGAGCTTGCATATGACATCTTAGGCGGCGCTCAAGGCACAGACACAACAACTATTTACAACAAACTACAAGCAGCTAATGTATTTACACAAACAATGGCAAACAATTACACATCTGCTTTGATACCAACAGCAAATAGCTTTATAAACGCTGTTACAGCTACGACAGATTTAACACAAATTACACCATCTTCAGTGAGCAGCTATACACAGAGTTTTCAAACATCAACATACAATTTAACTACTGGTGTTGATACTCTTGTTGGCTCAAACTCAGTTAATGATGTATTTAGCGGCACATACGCAACTTGGACGCCAGGCGACAGTATTACAGGCGCACAAGGCGCAAACAATACTCTTAACTTAACAGATGATAGAGGTACTTCTGCAGATTCAGTGCAGCCAACTTCCTTATGGAATCTCAACCCTGCAAATTCATCCGTATCTGGTGTTCAAAATGTAAATGTTGCTTCTCAGACAGCAGTTTCGATAGACACCACGAAATGGACAGGTGTAACAAATTTAACTATTGCGGCTAGTGATGCGTGGAACGTTAACAATGGTAGTAGTTATAATGCATCCTCAACTGTTATAGCAGCTCCTACAACAAATATAAACTTTACAGATAGTAATTTATTCAACGATGCATTGGCAAACAATAATAACGAGACAATCACTGGTGGTCAAAATGTAACTATAAATGAATCGGGTGTAAACTATGCTTCAGGAAATGGAATTGTTGTTAATGGCTTAAACGGCACACAGAGTGTATCTGTAACGCAAAGTTTAGCAGCTACTACTGACACTTACGCTCCTGTAACCATTACTGACTTTAACTCGGTAGGCGGAAATAACTATCCTGGCGTTACACCTACTACACCATCTCTTGGCACCATTACAACTGTAAGCTTGGATGGGCTACAAGATAATACTAATACTAATACTGATGCTGCCACTATTACTGACAATAATCTACAAACCTTAACGGTTAATGACGCTTCTAGTACAAATGCAGCCACTGTACAAATCACTGATAACCCTGCAATCTCAGGCGTGCCAACCGCATTAACGCTAAATGTGAGCAACGACGGAAACACAACAACCCCAGTCATAACAACAATAGAAGAATCAAATAGCAACAACAAAGGCCAGTACACAACACTTAATGTAGTAACAGGCGCAAAAAGTTCTAATATTACATTGACTGGCTTTAATGCTTTAACTACTTTAAATGTATCAGGTAGCAGCACACTAACACTAAGTGGTTTAACGCAGACTACTCCAGTACTATCAACAGTAGCGATTTCAGGTGCAGCTGGATTTACATCTTTAGCTAGTTCCGGTGTAGCCGTATTACCTGCTAGCCTAACATCAATCACAGACTCATCAAGCGGCGTGGTAAATGTATGGCTACCTACAAATGCAACAAATACTAATACAACAACAGCAAGCTTTGATGGAAGCACAGCTACTGGTCAAGAGATTGTAACTATAACTCAGCCTGTATCTGCATCAATTAAAGGCGGCACAGCTACAAACAACGAGCTTGTAATTTCACCAAGCGCAAACTTTACAACAGATACTCCAGTAAAGGGTGCAACTGCTATTAGTTCTTTTGGCACAGGCGCTATATCGGGTTTTGATGTATTAGGGATTAATGATAGCTCCACAACAGGTAATAATTTTGATATAGCTGCGCTTGGCAAACAGCTTGGAAGTGGCTTTAACAACACGGTTGATTTACAGCAGGTAGCAAGTGGTCTCGCTGACACCTTGTACAACCTTGCAAACAACAGCACTTTGCAGTTTGATAGTGTTAATAATTCTTATGGCACAATTAATGCTATATTTGCAGGCACAAGTGGAGCAACCGACACAGCAAATGTAGTGTTTAACCACGCACTGAGCGATACTTCTTCTGCTAACGATATTAGTATTAGCGCTCTACAATTTAATGACAGTGCTACACCAACTGCTAATGGCATTGGAACGCTAAATATAACAGATACAGTAGTACCATCTAGCGGTGTTTTGAGTGATACTATCACATCTCTTACAGACAACTCTCTCACTACACTAAACATAAACAGCAACAATAACTTTGAAATTGGCACACTAAATGATAGTACTACAAGCCCAGTGTCTATCAATCTAAGCGGAGCCGGACAGTTCATTCTAGCTAACACCGGCAGCACCCCTGCATTTGGTAGCAGTATCACATCCATCACCAGTGGCAGTGGTTTGAGTACATCCGCTCCAACGCTTACAATTACTGATAACTCAACAAATGCAAATGCTAGCATATTTAATATTAGCGACAACTCATTAAACACGCTGAATCTTGCTGGCTCACATTACATCAATATCGATAATTTAAATGAAAGTACTATCAGTGGCGCCGGTGTAGCTTCACTTACAATCCAAGACAACAGCACAAACACAGTTACCCTAATAAACCCATCACTCACAGCTTTAAACTCAGTCAGCGCAGGGTTAAATAATCCAGACAGTATTCTTACTTTAACTGACAACAACCTCACGAGCCTTACATTCTCAGGGTCGCATAGCTTTACGATTGGTACTCTAACCGATGATTACTTCACAGCGACTCCTCCGTCCACCACAAATCTTACCATTACAAATAGTAATGCAACTGCATTGGATACTATACAATCGTTAAGTTTAGGCACTATTACTGTTCCTTTTACCCTTACACTTACTGGCAATGTGGGTTTAGGCGTAAGTGGTACTGCAGCTAGTATAACTGACAATACTGCTGCTACATCAGCTTTAGCTACTGGATTTACTCTTGCTGCTTTACAAGATAATGCAAACATAAATCTTACTTTGATTGATACACCAACCTCCTCCGTCTCCTCCACCACCGTTAACAACATTATTCAAGTTGGCACTGGTACTAATGTTATTACTTTGATTGATGCAAATGGTACTGATGTGACGTCAATCACAGACACAATAACCTTTGCTGACAACTCCACTGTCTTTAATGGTGGTAGTAGTCCAGCTCATTTAACCGCGGTGGCATTAGTCAGCAGCTTAAACCCATTTACTATTTCAGCTCCTTCTACTACCCACACAGTAGCATTTGATTTTTCATATGTCCCAACCTCTACAACATTTTCTTTTGACAATACACCAATAACTCTTACTCAAACAGATACATCACTCGCAGCAGCTCTTGCAGATGCGCAAAGTCATTTGCCTACGGCGTATAATGGTGGGTTTTTTGTATGGGGCACTAACACATATTTCTTTGCTGACTCAACTACTGGTCATCAAGCAATTATAGAGCTTGTAGGAGTAACAGGTCTTAGCAGCAGCACCGTGGCTCAAGCAAACCATCAGGTTGTAGTTTCTTAGTGGAGAATAAACAATAATTTCAATTCTAACTCTTGTTTTCTTAAAGGCTCTCTTGTGAGAGCCTTTAATTGTTTTTTTAAAAGAGCTGTAAAAAATGAAAGTGCTTTATCTAAC
>Ga0078972_1015663_pt1 | contig 11536 bp, 5 predicted proteins | sample YelNatPaOPGAMG01_FD_67568 | JGI IMG/M metagenome (GOLD analysis project Ga0078972, IMG submission 67568) | Hot spring thermophilic microbial communities from Obsidian Pool, Yellowstone National Park, USA - OP-RAMG-01 (SPADES assembly) (version 2) | ecosystem: Environmental > Aquatic > Thermal...
CCTCCTCTGATGAGCAAGGGACATGAGATAATGCATCGTTGGCAATGACATTGTTTTCAACTGTGATATAATGAAATTAAGGATGAAATTATTCAATGAAAAGATGCCATTGAATGATGCGCTGCATCTGTTATCCATATTATCCAACGTGACCGGCAATTTGCCAAATCTGACCGAAAACTCACAAAAAAAGGTTAATTTGCGAATATATCCGCGGACAATTCGAATTCTCTTCTTTTTTTAGAAATCTCGTTATTCTTAGGCAGACACTAGAGGGGTGCTGAAATGATATGGTACCAAAGTTCTGGGTGTTGCCTATTTAGATAAGAAACTGCCAATCACTTAGGCAATATAGCTAGATAAAACAAGCATTATTTTTTTCGCAACTCCACAAAATATCCCATCGAAGCCAAATAATACAGCGCTTAGCATGATTATGATGAATTTTGATCACATTGCTCAAAACAATCATGCAATTGAATCGCTTGATTGCCCCAACATTTTTTGTAAAGCCAAGCATAAAAACTTCAGAGGTCTTTGCGCATATTTGCGGCACAATAAAGGGTGTAGGTTTATGGCTGCAGCATTGACAAATCTTGACCAGCAAAAAGAAGAGAATGAAATTGATATTAATCAAATATTTGATGAAAAAGAAACCAAGACTCTGAATTGGACAATGAATCAGTTTATGATTTAGGCAAAATCGATTATTCTAATGGTGACAATAAAAGAGTTTAGAGCAAGAACCGATCTGAGGATACCAAACGCAATGCCACGAAAAGCAACACTGCTTATATAAGTGGGTTGACCAGCAATGACAACGACGATGCTGATGATGATTCCATTTTCTCAGTTTTCCTAAAAACAGATTCTGTTATCAGTAATGATGTGGTGGCGAGTTCATTACAGAAAAATTGATTCAGCAAATGGGTGGAATAAATTGGGAGTTCAAATCGAAAGGAACATTCGTGCTGTTTGAAGATGCCAGTAATGTTCTTATTTGAGATACTGAAGAGCAGGACAAGCTTGTTGGCAAATTCAATCATTGCTGGAACCAATGTCAGCTAGCTCTCTCTGAGTCCCACAGTCAATCTAATGTAGATGTGTTAGAAGCGTAGGTCCCAAAAAAAACAATCTTGAGGAACACTATTCCACCAAAAGGCTCAAAGGCAGCCTTCTAGCAGCTCTGTTAGTCGGGTTTATCCTCCGGACGAGCTATCCAGATTGCCGAGCACTATTCGGACTTTAGGCGACTTTTGCAGCAGGCTCTAGGCCCACCACACGCCCTACGATAACTGGCTTGGTGTTACCCGAGGGGTAATTGACCACAATCCGCCAGAGAGATCCCGTTAGACTTACGGTCAAAGACCAGCTAGCTTTGAAAAACCAGGTTGCGTCTGGCGCCAATAAAACTGACTTGCTTTCCCTCGACGGTCTGGAGCTATCCAGGATTTGGTCTTGTCTGACACGCCGATTAACAGCGATTAGTTTTTACAGAGCTCTTTATCTGGCTTTTAAGGACTTGTACGTGTCCCGGTTGCTACCTCAGCTAACCGATGGTCAGTTTTTAGTCCGCTTCAAAGGACTGAAGTTTTAAGGTGTGACTTCCTTCACCCCCTTGGCTTTCCTACTGGATTGCCTTAGGTTTTTACCCTGAGTTGCAGTTTCAAGTCCAGCTAGGACCCAAGTTTTAAGGTGTGACTTAGCTTCACCCGCCCAGTGGACGTTTATATTTGAGGTCTTAGCGATTTAAGGTCGGCTTGAGGACCCAGTTTTTAGGTGTATGCTTGCTTCACCCGCCCAGTGGACGTTTATATTGAAAATTTAAGTTTTTAGGTGTTTCTTAGCTTCACCCGCCCAGTGGACGTTTATATTTGCTGCAACTTCGAAAGAAAGCTTGCAACTCACAAGAAACACTGATTAGTTTGTGTTAGTTGTGTTAGTATGTGGACTCCCCTGTGCTAACCAAACACAAGAATAAAGAGATCCTGCACTGCAGACACTTCAGGTCACCCAGCACAATAGTCGACAAATTATTGGTGCACTCAAAAAAAATTCAATAGCTCAATTCAATGAACAACAAGACTGATTAATCTGACAAGTAGCTTCAATTTTACGAGACAATCACGAGATATAGCTACCTTGGCTTCACAACAAACACTAACACCGCCCTGGGGTTGATCAGGCCCCAGTCAATGCACTGCTATGCTGTGAAGAAGATCTGTTTGCAATTGTTTGCTATTTTAGATTGTGAGCTGAATGATTTGCATTCAGACTGAGTGCTATTCACTCCTAATACGGTAAGCTAGTCTTACTGTGATCAATTCCAATCCTGGTCATCGATCTTACGTGCCAGTTGGTCTTGATTCAATCATACATGTAATATATAAACTTGTTTCCAGCATCTTGGTTTCTTTGTTCTTCATGACTGGAACCTAAGTGCGGTGTCTAAACCATCCAAGATTAGGTAGATGCCATTCTGGTCATCTAGGGTGAATCTCCAGTCATACTGCATGACTCTAAATCCATCCAATCCTGGTTTCTATCCAGTGAGCTAAATTAGCTCACACCAACTAACCAGTACCAGAATCCGGCATCCACAATATGGTACTCGCAGTCTGGTACCCAATCGTGCGGCACTCAATACTCTTTGCTTAACCAGGATCATGTTATCGGTACCCAAATAACACGATCACTTGACACTCCCCTAGAGTCGTGCCGGTGTGACCTGGGTTTCACCTTTCCAGAACAACAATGGCTGAACAAAAGGCCAGAATACTGGGTAAGGTAAAAACTTGGTCATGATATCTGCTGGATTCTGTTTTCCATCGATGTGGCAGAACTTGAGAAATCCAGCTGCAACAGCAGACCTGACTCGATGGTATGCCAGCGCTTGATGACGTTTGCTCAAAGATGAATGGGGGATTGTAGATGAGGTGATTACAGACTTATTGTCACCCAGCAACCATGTAGAATTTTCAATTGGAACCCCCATACTTCTTAGTGTGTAGCGAAGGTCAATAACTTGTTCTGTGGCAATGCGTGCTGCCACAAATTCAGAACCATAGGTGGCTGTTTCCACTGTACTTTGTTTTCGTGAAAACCAATCAACTGGTGTCTGGTTGATAAGATGTAAAATACCCGTAGCAGATTTTCCAGTGACTTTGCAATGCATCAGATTTGCATCCACCATGGAAGTCATGCGTACCACTTTGCCCTTTGGTACAGGCAAATCAGGCGAGACATCCTCTTGGCAGTCTCCATAGACTGTATGCATCCATTCATAGTCAGGCATGGAGTACATTTCTTCACATGGTGGTATTCCAGTACGGAAGCGGATGGCTCCTTCAGGGTGTTTGCGTAGGTAACCATAGATACGTTTGAGACGTTCAAGATGGCCTTCTCTAGGTGCAGCACGAAAGCTGGACATTGTCATCACAGAAACTGCAATGTCAAACCTCCCAAGTGTAACACACCACTGTAGAGCTCCAATGAGAGACTGATAAACAGTACGTTGTCCTTCATTCAGAAGATCAGTTTGATCCAACTCAGGACTGTCATCTTTGTCCAGTGGTGCAGAATATTTCTTAGGTTGACTGCCAAATAGACGCTCATAGTTGTTCAGCATTTTCTCAACATAGCTTTGAGCTCCCCAGAACAATGTGCCATCAGGATCACGTCCAAAGTTTCCACCAAGATGATATTCTGGTGGCCCAACTCCCTTGAGGATGTAATTGTACTTCTCCTTCAAGGTGTCAAAGAATTTCTGAGGATCCTTCATGATTGCCATAAGATCATCGACATAAACGCATATATACTCATAGCAGTCTCCAGCTTCTCTTATCCAAAGATCTGGATCAGCCAAAGATGGTGTAAAACCCATGTTGCGTAGAGTATCAGCCAATTTCTCATGAAATCGTGCACCAGAGGTTCGTAGTCCATATAAAGCCTTAACAATTTTCAGGAGATGTCCTTCAAGTGGTCCAAATTCTTTTCCAGCAATGAAGTAGACCTTTTCCTTAGTATAGGCTTCGAGGTAGGCATTTCCTATGTCACCAACCATGGTTTTGAGTCCATTGATTTCACCAACAAGAAGTGCCAACCGCATGGATCTCAAAGATACAACACCAGAATAGACACTATCTTTGGGTGGTTCAGTCATATGTCCTCCAGCAACTAGACGTGCCTTATGCCTCAAGTCATGTTTTACAGCATAGACAAAATGAACATTGATCCTTTGGTGTCCATCAGGTGGTTTTGCTCCTTTTCCCTTGTCTTCAAATGTGCCATATTCATTGAGTTGATCAAGTTCACATTTTTCTGCATCCTGCCACTTGGTGTTGCCATTCTTTTCATCTAGAAGACGAGCTTCATGACTTGTCCTTGGAACTTGAACTCCAAACATGTAGATAGGTGCTCTACGAATGGACTTGAGGGCTGCTTGCTTTGCCATACGACCAAACTTCTTTTGATTCTTGACAATATGTCTCAGATGTTTCCATCCTGGAGTCTCCAATAAGTCATTCTGATAAGCATACGTAGCTGCAGAGACTGGATCATCCTTGGCAATGAGTTTGAGTGGCTCATCTGTGATGGTGTTGTCTTCCCAGAGAACACGGACATTGAACTGTGAACCTTTCCATTCTTTGTCACTTGGCTTAAGTGGTCCATTGTGGCCTAGAATCTTCTTGAAAGTCCACAATTTGTCCTCACCAAGTTCCTCTGCATCTTGCTGTTCTACAAGATCACAGATTTCTTGGTAAGTTAAAATTTCCTCTGCACCCTCATCACCAACCTTGCAAAGAAGCTTGATGTTCTTGTGATTCTGTGCATCCTGGTCATTTATCTTTTGAACAATCTCAGCACGAAGTCGTTGTCCATCTTCCATATCAACAAGGAATGTCCTCCCCATAAGTTCTTCAATGGAGAAGCGTGGTAATTTCAACTCTGCTGGATCAAAACCTGGTGCAATCAAGTCAGCTGTTGAGAGCACATTGAACTTGGGCTGCTGTGATGTAGATTCACCAGTCACCTCCCCATCCAGAGAGAGGGAATTATCCTTCATGATGTCAAGTGGATCATCAGCTGGAGACATAGCGCGGAGATTTAGGTTGTGAACATCCAGTGCACTTCGAACCATAGAGCGGGGAATGACTTGTTTGGTGTCATCTGTAAGAATCCACCAAGTCAAAACATCGCCCACATTCTCTGCAACACCAACCCAGCGCCCAAGCTTTTCTTTGGATTTTGCAAAGGTGCCTTCATGTTCAGCATAGTAGACAGGTTGCCACCAGTGAAAGTGCAGAAGGGAGGAGACATCAGGAACATAGCCACAGGCAATTTGAGTGGGTGTAATGAACCCTAGTGATTCAGCAGCCAGAACATTGGACAAGTATACCACAAACAGAGTGCAGAGAAGCCAAAATTCAGGTGGTGTGCCTGTTCTATCCATGATAGTGTTGACATCCTTTTTGACATCCTGAATGCGACGTTCAGCTGGATTCTGGTTCTGTTGGTAAGGCTCAGAGAAATATTGCCCAATGCGATAGTGACGCAGAATGTCCTTGAATGCATGGCTCTGTTGGGATTTGGCACAATCACTCTTGATGTTGTTAGGCGCTCCCCTATCACGAAGGAGGTCACGAAGTGTGTCAGGAATTTGTGACTCAGAAGACATGGGATAAACCTTAGTAAAATGGCTAGTAATACCAGTATAAATCTGTGCCATAGTACAACCTCCATGTCCAGGGATACCATCATCGTGTGCTGGTACATCAGAGAAGAATGTGTCTGTAGCCACATCTTCATTCCAGCGGGAAACATTGGCAGCAGGGAACCTGGTTTTGTAGTGACGACGCATTGGAAGTCGGCCAGATGCACGGAACCATTGTGTGGTATTCTCCAGAGTGGCTTTGACACGTTCAGCGGTAGTCCAGCCAAAATAAGGCCTTAGAGCATCATAATTGGGTTTCTTGGGCAGGATAGAGCGTGGAGGCTTCACAGCACCGGTAAAAACTGATCGAACTGCTGTGTGAACAGCCCTGAGACAGGCTGTAACATTCAGTTCATGTTCATTGAAAACCTCCCCATAATCATCACTGCATTCAACCCAATCTTCCTCAATGTCTTCAGCCATTTCCGCATTGAAGAAATGAAGATCATCTGGCTCAGAATCCAAACTGTGGGGATCCCAAGGATCATCAGAAGTCATAAGAACATGAGGTAGCTGTGTCAATTCATCATCAGTTGGGGCGCGCATGTCCATGTAGCAAAGCCCATCTCTGACAGCAAGGGGAATTTTGTGGCCATCAGGAGTGGAAATGCATTGTTTACCACCAGGACAGGAGGTAGGGATATCATTAACATCCAACCCAAATGAGCGAAGCTGATTGACTGAATGAATAGTAGATCCTTTGCCATATGCTGCATACTGATGGAAAATGCCAATAATGGGTCCCTCAGTGCTGCTGATGAGACCAGCCACAGTGCTGATGGGCACAGATTCAATTTTGGAGTCAGCAATGCCAGTAATGTCAACAAGTTGCGTAGTTTCTTCCAAAACAACAACATCATCACCTGCCAAGCCACCATTGCATCCCCCATCAATTAGTGAGCCACCGCGTGATGACTGCACATGTTTGGAGATGTGATAAGTGCATTTTGACATGCATGCCTTGAAAGTTTGTCCATTAAGGACAATGTTGGTACCAGGTGCCAATCTTGTTTCCTTTGTTGCACCTCCACGGCTAGCTTGGTTAGCAGAGAGCAAACTGCGAAGCATTGAACCAGGTGGAACATCAGAAGAGCCTGTTGCTGAAGCATCATCAGGGCTTGTAGGCAGAGTAGCAGAATCATTATTGTTGGTAGTTTTTGATTCATTTGCAGCTCTGGTGCCATGGGCTTTGTTCCCCTTTGGTGAGGAGGACTTGGCTTTGTTGCGGAACTTCTCAATGTGTTGAGAGCGTTCCTCCCTTGACATTTTGGCCCAGACATCCTTTGGTAAGATGCGACCATTGTCTGTACTTGTACTCTTCTTAGAGTCCCTTTTTGTACTGGTATGTGTCTTGGCTGTTTTGTTGGCCTTGCGTTTGCGTTGAGCATTGTCTTTGGCATTTTGGTCCAGGACTTGGGCAGTTGAAAGGATCATGGAAAAAAAATCATCATATGACATGACCTTTGTAGAGTTTCCGGTGGTTTGCTGCACAATCATAGACATAGTGGCAGCACTGTAGAGTTGTTCATGCCCACGGATGGATGAAATAAGCCATTTGCGTTTGTCAGTGTCACTGATTGGAGTGTTGGTAATCAACTCAAGGTCCAGAAGCTTATGTTCAAAAGTGACCAGGAAGTATTCCAAGGTGCGTGACCATGAGGATGTCAGGCGGAGATTCTGAATTTCCTCTTGGATTTTCTCCTGAAGTAGTTCAGCTTGGACACCCTGTTGGTAGGCTTCCAGAAGCTTGCAGTAGAGAGCTTGCGCATCCCGGTCAGTCTCAAATTCACGGACAAACTTCATGGACTTAGCTGTTTTCAAACAACGTTCAAAGATGCTGTAGGCAAAGTTCTGTTGCTGCTGAAATAATTCCTTGTCAGTATCAGAGGAGGGAACATAGGTCGACGAGAGGATGTTTTCAATACCATGTGTTGCAGCCAGAGATTTCAGGTGACGGTGCCATACAACCCATTTGCTGTCATCAGTGAACTCCTTGTACTGTGTGACATCTCGTTTGATGCCCTTTGAAAACTCTTGGGCAGCAGATGGTTTAGGTGGAGACACAACAGTAGGCATTGGTGGTGGAGTTGTGGTAGCTGGTGGAATGGTGTCTTTGGCATGTCCAGAAATCAAGTAAGTGGAAAATGATTCAGAAGTGAGCTCAAACCAGGTAGACATGTCCTTGGTGCCTGATTGAGTCATGAACCATTCCTTTGCTTTGAGAAGTTTCCTGATTTCAATGCGGGTGAGCTTGCCATTGTCAATGGTGGTTGCACTTTCAAGGTCTTCCTGCTCTAAAATGATGAAGTCAAGCATTGATTGGACTTGTAGACTTTGAAAAGCAGCCAGGAGGCGACCATTTTCTTGTGGGTCTCCCATGACATTGCATCTGAAATGTGTGATGGCATCCATGGGATTTGGGACTTCCATGGTTTCAGGCTCTGTAGCTGGTGGTGGTGCTGAACTTTGCTGTGAACGTGTGACAGGCATGGTAGTTGCTGATGTTGTTGTTGTTGTTGTAGGATTGCGTAGTTATTGTAGTGATGTTTGGAGATTGACTGTGTGTAGGTAGACCAAGAGGTTGTGAGCGTCCCCGACCAAACCCAATGGAACCAATGTCAGCTAGCTCTCTCCGAGTCCCACAGTCAATCTAATGTAGATGTGGTAGAAGCGTAGTTCCCAAAAAAAACAATCTTGAGGAACACTATTCCACCAAAAGGCTCAAAGGCAGCCTTCTAGCAGCTCTGTTAGTCGGGTTTATCCTCCGGACGAGCTATCCAGATTGCCGAGCACTATTCGGACTTTAGGCGACTTTTGCAGCAGGCTCTAGGCCCACCACACGCCCTACGATAACTGGCTTGGTGTTACCCGAGGGGTAATTGACCACAATCCGCCAGAGAGATCCCGTTAGACTTACGGTCAAAGACCAGCTAGCTTTGAAAAACCAGGTTGCGTCTGGCGCCAATAAAACTGACTTGCTTTCCCTCGACGGTCTGGAGCTATCCAGGATTTGGTCTTGTCTGACACGCCGATTAACAGCGATTAGTTTTTACAGAGCTCTTTATCTGGCTTTTAAGGACTTGTACGTGTCCCGGTTGCTACCTCAGCTAACCGATGGTCAGTTTTTAGTCCGCTTCAAAGGACTGAAGTTTTAAGGTGTGACTTCCTTCACCCCCTTGGCTTTCCTACTGGATTGCCTTAGGTTTTTACCCTGAGTTGCAGTTTCAAGTCCAGCTAGGACCCAAGTTTTAAGGTGTGACTTAGCTTCACCCGCCCAGTGGACGTTTATATTTGAGGTCTTAGCGATTTAAGGTCGGCTTGAGGACCCAGTTTTTAGGTGTATGCTTGCTTCACCCGCCCAGTGGACGTTTATATTGAAAATTTAAGTTTTTAGGTGTTTCTTAGCTTCACCCGCCCAGTGGACGTTTATATTTGCTGCAACTTCGAAAGAAAGCTTGCAACTCACAAGAAACACTGATTAGTTTGTGTTAGTTGTGTTAGTATGTGGACTCCCCTGTGCTAACCAAACACAAGAATAAAGAGATCCTGCACTGCAGACACTTCAGGTCACCCAGCACAATAGTCGACAAATTATTGGTGCACTCAAAAAAAATTCAATAGCTCAATTCAATGAACAACAAGACTGATTAATCTGACAAGTAGCTTCAATTTTACGAGACAATCACGAGATATAGCTACCTTGGCTTCACAACAAACACTAACACCGCCCTGGGGTTGATCAGGCCCCAGTCAATGCACTGCTATGCTGTGAAGAAGATCTGTTTGCAATTGTTTGCTATTTTAGATTGTGAGCTGAATGATTTGCATTCAGACTGAGTGCTATTCACTCCTAATACGGTAAGCTAGTCTTACTGTGATCAATTCCAATCCTGGTCATCGATCTTACGTGCCAGTTGGTCTTGATTCAATCATACATGTAATATATAAACTTGTTTCCAGCATCTTGGTTTCTTTGTTCTTCATGACTGGAACCTAAGTGCGGTGTCTAAACCATCCAAGATTAGGTAGATGCCATTCTGGTCATCTAGGGTGAATCTCCAGTCATACTGCATGACTCTAAATCCATCCAATCCTGGTTTCTATCCAGTGAGCTAAATTAGCTCACACCAACTAACCAGTACCAGAATCCGGTATCCACAATGTGGTACTCACAGTCTGGTACTCAATCATGTGGTACTCAAATACTCTTTGCTTAACCAGGATCATGTTATTGGTACCCAAATAACACGATCACTTGACACTTCTGGCATGTTCCACTAAAAAATGCGGACTGTTTGCGCTTGCCATCCTTGACAGACATTCTCCTTTTGACAATCTTGTATTTAAATCTTCATCCGAATGATGGAGCATGTTCTCCACCATTAACTTCTTGATTCCAAGGCGATGATTGTTGTAAATCATCTCAACGAGTTGATTGTAGGCTGTTGTTGAGCTTGTTGAAAGAGCTCTCGCCACATCACCAATCTTGTCGTACGGAGTCGTGTCATTTGCCTTGAGGAATCTTGTTGCTCCACGGATCCAACTCGCCATGTTGCTGACACTTTCTCCATTGAAATCCTTGGGGGACAATTTTTCCAACTTCGCTTTGATTGATCACACAGCTTTGCGCGATGCAAACATGATTCACATCATCATCAACTTGAAAAGAACCAGCTCTGTGCATAAATGAGAGGGAACTGAAGCGGCATCTTCAACAATCTTGGATCTCAATTCATCTTCACAAGAGTTAAGGACCTTCGCGGTGCTCCAGTCAGAGTTCTCCAGGTGCCATTCTTGTCCAGTTTCTTTGTAAAGTCGTGCATTTTGCACAACCGTCTTGAGGCTCACTTTGTTGTAGCGCTTAAAGAGGTCAATCTTCTTTGCATCTCTTGAGGGCACGAGAGTGTCAGTTCTTGGGTCTTGAACTACCTTGCTTGCAATTGTGAAAACATCGTCGGCATCATATTTCTTGAGTTCCATCTTTAACCACTTGATCATGATGCTGAGATCGTAAATCTCTTTCAGACTCTTGGCTTCACTTTCAATCTTGAGGAACCACAACTTCATCTCACTGCCCTTCATCACCTTTTCTGCAAGCTCGTTGAGTGCCTTAGGGGTCAAACCACTTCTGTCTTGTTTCTTGTATGTCCTCAACTTCGTTGCTTGAGCCTTGCGGAATGAAGCCAAGGATATTACGCTCTTCTGGGGCTTCTTGTCCTGACAGTTCTTCCTCGTCTGAACCTTCTGCCTCCATGTCTCCTTGTGCCTCCTTGTACTCATCTTGAAGCTCTTCTTCTGAATCCTTGTCGCTTTCCACAACATCTTCGAAAAGCTGCAGCATGTCATCATCATCTTCGTTTCTTCGGCCTCACGCCATATCTTTGTTTTCTTACTATCGTTGTCTTTCACAAAACACACGATTTCTGCACTAGTATCACTGTTCTCACCTCGTTAACGTCGTCATTTAACGCGTGAGAAATGTTGGGCTCATAATCTGCAATCTCCTTCTGCTCTCGTCAATCAGGAAATTATGAGGAGAGGATTATCACTATGAATCAAGAGAATGTTCAAGAATTGGTGAAACTAAAAATGTACATTTAAATCAGATTGGCATCGTGTCAACTTGCAATTGGTGGGCTTGTCGTTGCGTCAATTGCTGACTACAATCTTTTCTTCTTGACTGCAAGTAACCCGGTTGTGAGAAAAAGCTGGCGTCAAATCTTAGTCATGAGACTGTGTCATCCTGACAGCCATTACCACAGAGAGAGTCTTTTACCTTCCTTTACTTTCATAAGTTCTCATCTAATGCGTTTGTTGTCGTAA
>Ga0078972_1015666_pt1 | contig 11534 bp, 10 predicted proteins | sample YelNatPaOPGAMG01_FD_67568 | JGI IMG/M metagenome (GOLD analysis project Ga0078972, IMG submission 67568) | Hot spring thermophilic microbial communities from Obsidian Pool, Yellowstone National Park, USA - OP-RAMG-01 (SPADES assembly) (version 2) | ecosystem: Environmental > Aquatic > Thermal...
CCCTGTCTTCAGCCAGGAGTTAGCCCGCTTCGGGCCTCTTTGCACCTGTTTCCAGCCCTTCTGTAGCCCCAACATTCAGATAAAAGAGCCAAACTCCAGGGGCAGGTATGGAAACCTGCCCTACGTTTTTGCCTTTCACTCGCCAACACAATAGACACGTAGGGCGGCTTTCCATAGCCGCCGAAAGGGGCAGGTATGGAAACCCGCCCTACGCTCTTTGCCTTTCATGTTGCCGCCCATCGTTCCGACGAGTTTCCACCGAAATGTACACACTACCCCTCCCCGCAAAGCCTTGACGCCGCTCTCCAACATGTGCTATAATCCTACTGCACGTGGGGAAGCGGTTGGAGGGCTTGCATGCGCAGAGGAGGTGGCACCATGTGGCAATTCCTGGCCGGTCTTGTCGTCGGTCTGGCATTGGGCTGGTGGCTGGACTGGTACCTGGGCCGCGAAGACGCACGGGCGCTGCGCGCCGAGGTGGCCGAGAAGAATGCCACCATCGCCAAACTCCAAAAGGAACTCCTGGCGTCAAAGCAGGGCGAGGTACGCGCAGCCCCCAAGCCGGAGGCGTCGCCCCCTGCGCCTGCGGCGGCCGAAGGCACCGTTACGGCCTACTGCGTGAAGTGCCGCGCCACACGGCCCATGCAGAACCCCCGCCGCGTTACCCTGAGCAACGGGCGGCCCGCGCTCAAGGGCACCTGCCCCGTCTGCAACACCGGCATGTTCCGCACCATCAAGTTGTAGGTGCAAGAGGCACCGCAAGGGAAATATCATTTCGTAGAGGAGGTTTCCCATGGCAAGCATTATGGACATTGAAGGCATCGGCGAGCATTACGCAGAAATCCTCAAGACCAAGGCGGGCATCCGCACCACCGAGGCGCTGCTCAAGGCTTGCGCCACGCCCGCCGCGCGGCAGGAACTGGCCGAGAAGACCGGCATCTCCCCCAAGTTGATCCTGGAGTGGGCCAACCTGGCCGACCTCATGCGCATCAAAGGCGTCGGCGAGGAATACTCGGACCTCCTGGAAGAGGCCGGCGTGGACACGGTCAAGGAACTCAAGACGCGGGTGCCCAAGCACCTGTACGAGAAAATGGCCGAGATCAACGCCGAGAAGCACCTGGTGCGGCGACTGCCCACCCTCCACATGGTAGAGTCATGGGTGGAGCAGGCCAGGCACCTGCCTCCGGCGCTGGAGTACTAGCCCCGGAGTTTGCGTCCGGCCCCCGTGCCGGTTGTCCCTTGCCATAGGCAACCCACCGCGCGATCCGCGAGTAGCGCGAAGGACCGCGAACCACGCTTCGCGTCTATTCGCGTGCTCCGCGGGTCGTATATTCTCGGGCGGAGGTGAACCGTGCAGGAACGGTTAGGCGAGTTCTACCTGGGCAAGAAGTACGACATCCAGTCGCGGCAAATCCTGGACGAACCGGTGCTGTACGACGCCCGCGACCTGACGACCCATGCCGTGTGCATCGGCATGACCGGCAGCGGCAAGACCGGCCTGTGCATAGACCTTCTGGAAGAGGCCGCGCTGGATGGCATTCCCATCGTCGCCATTGACCCCAAAGGCGACCTCACCAACATGCTCTTGACCTTCCCCGACCTGCAACCCTCGGACTTCCGTCCCTGGATCAACGTGGACGACGCGCGCAGAAAGGGCCTGACCGAAGAAGCCTACGCCGAGCGCACGGCCAAGCAGTGGGCCGACGGGCTGGCCCAGTGGGGCCAAGGCCCCGACCGCATTCGGCGACTGCGCGAGGCCGCCGAGTTCGTCATCTTCACCCCGGGCAGCGATGCGGGCATTCCGGTGAACGTGCTCCGCAGCCTGCAAGCGCCAGGCGCCGCCATCGCCGACGACCCCGAGGCGATGGTGGACCGCGTGGAGGGGACGGTGTCGGCCCTCCTGGGCCTCGCGGGCATCAAGGCCGACCCCATCAAGAGCCGTGAGCACATCCTCCTGTCCACCATCTTCCAGGACGCCTGGCAGCAGGGGCAGGACATGGACATCGCCAAACTCATCGCGGCTATCCAGAACCCTCCGGTGCGCACCATCGGCGTCTTTGACGTGGACACGTTTTTCCCGCCCAAGGATCGGTTCGGGCTGGCGATGGCCCTGAACAACATCATCGCGGCCCCCAGTTTCCAATCGTGGACGCGGGGCGTGCCGCTTAGCCTCGCCGACATCCTCACCACGCCCGAGGGCAAGCCGCGCGTGTCCATCTTCTACATCGCCCACCTGAGCGACGCCGAGCGCATGTTCTTCGTTACCCTCCTGCTGGAAGAAGTGCTCAACTGGGTGCGGCAGCAGACGGGCACCACCAGCCTGCGCGCCATCCTGTACTTTGACGAGGTCTTCGGCTACTTCCCGCCGATTGAGAACCCGCCGTCCAAGAAGCCTCTGCTGACGCTGATGAAGCAGGCGCGGGCCTTCGGATTCGGCATGATGCTCACGACCCAGAACCCTGTGGATTTGGACTACAAGGGCCTGACCAATGCCGGCACGTGGATGATCGGGAAACTCCAGACCGACCGCGACAAGATGCGCGTGCTGGAAGGGCTACAGTCCGCCTCGGCCACCGCGGGCCAGATGACCGACCCCGCATACCTGGACAAACTCATCTCGTCGTTGGACTCGCGGGTGTTCATCCTGCACAACGTGCACGCCGCCGGGCCCGAAGTGTTCATGACGCGCTGGGCCATGGCCTACCTGCGCGGCCCGCTGACCAAGCCGCAGGTGAAGGCGCTCATGGACCCCGTGCGCGACCGGCTGCTGGCGAAGGCGGCAGTCGCCCCATCGCCTGCCGTCGCCGCGCCCAAAGCCGCTCCCGCCGTTGCCCGCGGCCTCCAGACGCAGCCCCCGCCGGTGGAGGCTGGCGTTACGCAGGTGTTCCTCCCCGTGGACATCTCGCCGCAACAAGCGGTCTCCGCCTATTCGGCCACGGCCGTGCGGCCGCTGGTGATGAAAACCAGTGTGTTGCGCTTCACCCCGATGGCACTGGGGCACGCGATGGTGCGCTTCGTGGCCACCGCTCAGGGCGTGGACACGCAGAAGGAGTACTGCCTCCTGCTGGAGCCTCCCGTTGAGGGCAGGGGCGTGGACTGGCAGGCGGCCACCGAGTGCATGGCGGATGTGCGAAAGTTGCCCTCGTATCCGCCGCAGGAAGCCGCCTTTGAACCCGTTCCATCGTCGCTGGCGCAGGCCGCCGATTACAAGGCGCTGGCGACTTCGCTCCAGGACTACCTGTACCGCTCGGCTACCCTCACCCTGCGCTACAACCGCGCGCTGAAACTGTACTCGCGCCCCGACGAGTCGGAACGCGAATTCGCCATACGATGCCAGGAAGCCGCCAGGCGGAACCGCGACGACGAGGTCGCCAAGTCCAACGCGACCTACGAGCGGAAGTTGGACCAACTGCGCGACAAGTTGCGCCGCGAGGAACAGAAACTCGCCAAAGACGAGGCCACCTACAGCGGGCGGAAGACCGAGGAAATCCTCACGGTGGGCGAGTCGGTCGTCGGGTTCCTGCTGGGGCGGCGCTCCACCCGCGTCCTCTCCACGGCCAGCCGCAAGCGGCGCATGACCGCCGAGGTCAAGACGCGCATGGAGCAGACCAAGCAGACCATCGCGCTGTTGCAGAAGGAAATCGCCGAGATGGAGCAGGAGCGCGACCAGGCGGCCAAGTCCATCTCGGATCGGTGGGCGGCCATCGCTGAGCAGACCGAGACCACCGACATACGCCCGCGCAAGGCCGATGTGGTGGTGGATCTCGTGGCGCTGGCATGGGCGCCGCAGTGGATCATCCGCGGCGCGACGCCCGACGGGACGGAACAAGAAGTAGTCCTGCCCGCGCGGCGGGATTAGGCGTCGCCTTCACGCGCGACGCATCTCCGAAGGTGCGTCGCACGGCCATCACGGCCTGCAATTCCTGCACGGCCTGTACCCCTGCGCGATCGCTTCCTCTCGGGTGGCAAAGCACACCCTGTTGGCGGGGTTCATCTGCGCGACAGAACTGCACCAGGCGTGGTGGAAGACTTTGGAGTTCTTGTTGCCGATGTAGGGGCAGTTGCCGGCCTGCTGCGCAGTCGGGGCCGGTTCCGCTCCCCAGAACCCGCGCCCGGCTTCGCGCGCCTCCCGCTCGCACGCCAGGAAAATGTTCTGATACTTCACATCGGGCGGATACGTGGCGACCGTCGCGTACCCCTGGCAGACCAACTCCCGGTTGATCATCGTGTCGCCGATCCAGACGTAGCGCAGCAACCGGCCGTAACGGTCCACCTCCGAGATGTCCTTCTCCAGTTCCACCGTCTGGCCGCTCACCAAAGCGGCGTTTCGCTCCGCTGCCTCGCGGCCAAAGGGTTCATCGGGCTCTGGCGTGTCTATGCCAATGTAGCGCACGTGATAGGTCCGCCCGTTGAGTTCCACAACGATGGTGTCGCCGTCTATGACCCGCACGACGCGCGCGACCTCAACGCGGCCTTTGCTGGGCGCTGCCTGCGTGCTCGTGGGCGGAACCCGGGGCGTCATCGGGGGCTGGGGCGACACGGCGACGCCACGCGTAGCCGTCGCGGGGATGCGGGAGGGCGTTGCGGCGGGGAGATGCGTCGCGGCCTGGGCAGGCGACGTGGCGTACTGCCCAGGCGGGGCGCCTCCCGAACAGGACGGGACTCCGCCCGCCAGGGCGAGCGCGAGGCAAACCACGAGGCCGATTGCAGACGCAGCGCGTCGTGCCTTCATCATGCGCTGGCAAACCCAAGTACCCACCAGCCGCCCCTCGGAACCGTACAGATGTGCCTCGTCGCGGCTTCGCCGTTCGTGTAGATTCGAGTTATTCGTGGGTACGTCGCGGCGCGGTGTCGTCCTGCGGCTCCTCTCCCCGCTTGTCCCAGCCGTCCGGCTCCAATCGGTAGCGCAGCGCCACCGCCCCGATGACCGACACCACCACGAACAGGAACAGCGCCGCCAACACGCCCGACAGCACCATGACCCCCGCCATCACGACCACGATGACCAGCAGAACCAGGTTGAACAGCGGTCGGGACACGGCCAGGATCGCCGCGTTCTTGAAAAGCGCCCACACGCCCTTGTCCCGCTGGTACACAAGCAGCGGGAACAGGTAGAACTGCAGCGCCAGCCACACGAACCCCACGAAGGCCCACAGGATGACCAGCAACCGCAGGTAGGGATCGGTCTGCCGACTGTAGAACAGGAGATTCATCGCGAGCACCAGCCATCCCGCAAGCGAGAGGACGGCCACCTTCCAACTGGGCCAGAAGTAGATGCGGAAGCCCTCCCAGAAGTCGCGCGGCGCGAAGGCCAGGCCGTGGGCCACGCGGTGGGCGACAAACGCCGCGCCAGCCAGCGATGGCGGAATCGTAACGACGGGCAGGCACATGAGGAGGGTGAACGAATTCACCCCCAGAAGCAAGAACATCTCATCGTACACGTCGCGCAGACTTCGCCACACGACGCGAAACGCATCAACCACGACGAGGCTCCCGCTCGGCCAGACCGATGGCGACGAACAGCCACGGCGCCAACAGGCCAGCCCACACGCCCACCAGGGCGTAGCGCACGAAGCGGAACAGGTCGCCTTCGGGGAACACGAGTTTCAGCCCCAGGTACAGGGCGAGCAAGGGAATCACCCCGACCACGAACCGCAAGACCCGCTTCCACCACACGCCGTCGCTGCGGAACCGCACGAAGTGCTCCTCCACCACGAACCCAGGCAACATGCCAAAGGCCACGCCCGTGATCAACGCCGAGCCTTCCGAGGGGTGGAGCGCGAACAGAACCAGCGGCACCACCAGCGCAATGCCGAGTTGAATCCCCAGCGACAGGATCACCCCGCGCACCATGCGCCGCGCCCAGAAGTACAGCGCCATGAGCACAAGCCCAACCGCCCAGCCGCCCAGAACGTCCTGGGGAAAGTGCACGCCCAGGTAGATGCGCGACAGGGAAATCAACAGGATGAGCACGACGGAGACTACCCACATCCACGTGCGGCGCACCAGGGCCGCCATCGTGCCCCAGAAGACCAGCGACCCCTGCGCGTGCCCGCTGGGGAAGGACGGGCTGGTCTCTGGCAGGGGCGCGCGGATGCGGGGGTCAAACTCGTTGGGGCGGGGCAGACCGAAAGCGTCCTTCAGGATGCCGTTGACGTACTCGGACAGCAGAAAGACGATGGACAGCGCCCGGCCCAAATGCTTGTGGACGCACCAGTAGAGGATGGGGAGGAACAGGATGTAGAACTGCTCCCTGCCCAGATAGGTGGCAACGGTGAACAGGACGTCCAGCGCGCCGTTGGAGAACCCCTGCACCCAGACGATGACATCGGCCCCCCAGGGCATCAGCGACCTCAGAAGTTCGGTCATCTCGCTACCTCCCGCTGCTCGTGGGCTAGAGCGCCGTTACCACAGCATAGACCAATTCGGCCGCGCCCAGCAAATCGGCAATGGCGATCTGTTCGGCGGTTGTGTGCACGTTGCTCATGCCCGTGCTCGTAACCACGCACTGAATCCCCTTGGCGTTGTACACATTGGCGTCGCTGCCCCCGCCCGACGACATCAAGACTGGCTCAACGCCCAGGCGCTTGCAGACCCCGGCCAGGTGGCGAACCCACGGATGATCGTCGGGGAGATAGTAGGCTTCGTAGGAACGGGTAACGTGAATCTCGGCCCTGGCCCCGTGGCGGGCTGCGGCGGCCTCAAACGCCTTCACCATGCGGCTCGTCTGGGCCGCCAGTTTCTCGCCCTTGAGGCTCCGCGCCTCGCCGGCAATCTCCACGCGATCCGGCACGATGTTCGTGGCAACCCCGCCCGCGATCTTGCCCACGTTGGCCGTCGTCTCGGCGTCTATGCGGCCCAGCGGCATCTGCGCGATGGCCTCGGCCGCGACGACAATGGCGTTGATGCCCTTCTCGGGGTCTGTGCCAGCGTGGGCCGCCTTGCCGTGGATCGTTACCGCCAGCGAGTCCTGGCACGGAGCCTGGCGCACCAGCGTCCCGATAGGCCCGCCCGAATCCAGCACCAACCCAACCTTTGCGCGCACCGCCGACACGTCCAGCCGCTTGGCTCCGATCAGCCCGCCTTCCTCGCCCACGCTGAAGACGATGTCCAGAGGGCGGTGGCGCGCGCCTGTGGCCTTGAGCCTGCGCAGGACTTCCAGCACAACCGCGATGCCCGACTTGCAGTCGCTGCCCAGAATCGTCGTGCCGTCGCTGGTGATGATGCCGTCCTGGATGCGCGGCTTGATTCCCCGCCCTGGCTCCACCGTGTCCATGTGCGCCGACAGCAGGATGGGTTCGCCCTCGCCGTCCAGCGCGGCGATGACGTTGCCCGCGGCGTCCGTGTGCACCTGCGCGCCCAGGTCGCGGAGCATCCCGAGGAGCGTCTCCGCCAACTGCTGCTCGTGGCCCGTCGGGCTGTCAATCTGAACCAGGTGCAGGAATGTCTCAACAATGGGGGGATTGTCGGTCATCGTTGTCTTCGCCCTCCTATGCGTTATGCGCCGCGAAAGGGCTGCTAGCGGCGCTCGGATTTCACGCGCTCCAGCATCTCCTGCGCGCTTTCGCGGGTGGTGTCGGTAACGCTGCCCAACATCTGGGCGATCTCGTCCACGCGGCGCGCATCGCGGATTTCCTCCACCCGCGTAACCGTGCGGCCCGCCACCACCTCCTTGCGGATGGCCAGGTGTCGGTCTGCATACGCGGCAATCTGCGGCAGGTGCGTTACGCACAAGACCTGATGCCGATTCGCCAGCGTCCAGAGTTTGCGGCCCACGGCCACGCCCACCCTGCCGCCGATGCCCGTGTCAATCTCGTCAAAGATCAGCGTTGGGGTCTGGTCGGCCTCCGACAGGACGGTTTTCAGCGCCAGGAGCAACCGCGAAGTCTCGCCGCCCGACGCGATCCGCACCATGGGCTTGAGCGGCTCGCCCACGTTCGGCGCCACGAGGAACTCCACGCGGTCAATACCTGTCGCGTCAAAGGCCAGCCGTGCGCCGTTCACTGGCACGCCGTCGGGGGCTTCATCCTGCGCCACATCCACCACAAACCGCGCCTTTTCCATCGCCAAGTCGGCCAGTTCGCGCTCCACCTCGGCCGAAAGCCGTTGCGCGGCCTCCTTGCGCGCGGCGGACAGGCGCGCCGCCTTCTCGCCGATTCGCTGCAACAGGCGCTGCTCCTCCGCTTGCAGTTCGGCGATGCGCTCCTCGCTGTGGGTGATGGTCTCCAACTCGTGGGCCGCGCGCCTGCCGAATTCCAGCACTTCCTCCACGGTGTCGCCGTACTTCCGTTTCAGGTTGAAGTAGAGGTTGAGCCGCTCTTCTACCCGCGCCAGTTTGGCAGGGTTGTACTCTATGCTGTCGCCGTAGTCGCGCAGTTCACGCGCCAGGTCGTCCAACTGATACTGCACATCCCGCACCGCCTGAAGCCAGGTTTCCCATCGCGCATCGTAGCGGCACAGGCCCGCCAGGCTCTGCTCAATCTGGCCCAGCAGGTCGGTGGCCGACAGTTGCTCTTCGCCGCCCTCGTACAGGCGGTGGTAGGCTTCCTCGGCGAGGGATTGCAACTGCTCGGCGTTGGCCAGGCGCGTGCGCTCCTGGAGGAGTTCCTCTTCCTCGCCCACGCGGAGGGCCGCCGCGTTGATCTCGCTGACCTGGTACTGGAGCAGTTCCACGCGCCGCGCCAGTTCGCGCTCGTCCTGCTGGAGTTCCCGCAGTTCCCGCCGCACGCCGCGCAGTTCGTGCACCAAGTCGGCCACTTCGCGCCGCGCGTCCATCAGGCCGCCGTAGCGGTCCAGGAAGTTGATGTGCTCCTGCACCCGCAGCAGGCTGAGGTGGTCGCCCTGGCCGTGAATGTCTATCAGGCGCTCGCCCACCATCTGGAACTGGCGCAGCGTTACGGCGCGGCCGTTGATACGGCAGATATTGCGGCCCTCGCGCCGCACCTCCCGCGAGAGGATGAGCGTCTCGCCTTCGCTTTCCAGCCCGCCTTCGGCCAGGATGGGGGCGATTTCGGCCTGCGCGGCCGCATCCAGGGTGAACGTCCCTTCCACCAGCGCGAAGTCGGCCTCGGCGCGGACAACGTCGGTATCGGCGCGCCCGCCGAGCAGAAGCGCCACCGCGTCCACGATGATGGACTTGCCCGCGCCCGTCTCGCCCGTGAGGATATGCAGGCCCGCGCCCAAGTGAAGGGTGAGTTCATCTATGATTGCGAAATTGCGGATGTGGAGTTCAGACAGCAACCCCGCCCTCCCCGCTCACGACCGTATCACCGCAGGCGGGCAATGGCCGCGCCCACGCCCAGCACCAGGTACAGCCCAACGGCCAGCAACTCATAGGGCGACAGAAGCGCCCGAAAGTCCCGCGCCAGCAGCGCGATGGTGACCAACGGCAGCAACGCCCCGATGACCATCGCCGCGCCCGTTACCGCCCACAGTTGGCGTCCCCGTCGGCGGCGCACTGCCCGAAAGATGATTTCGCCCAGCAACCCGCCCGCGGCGGGGCCAATGAAGATCATGAAGAACCAGCCCACCAGCGACGCCAGCAACCCCACCCCCGCGGAAAAGACCAGCGCCACGACGGCGGCGATGACATAGTCAGTCCAGACCGCGTTGTAGAAAATGGCGCTCTGGGCGCGGACGCAGTCGGGACACCGAAAGCCCACGGGCGTCTGGATGGCGCAGCGCGGGCAGATGGGCGTGCCGCACCGATTGCAGCGCAGCGTGGTTTCCACGTCGGGGTGGCGCGCGCAATGCAGAATCTCCTCGGTCTCGGCCACGGCGCTCTCGGGCGCGGGGGCCAGCCTGGACGGGGGCTTGTACGCCTCGGGCACCTGCCCCTGGGCGATCAACTCGGCTTCGTGGCGCCGCACCCAGGCCAGGGCCGCTTTCACCTCCTCGTTGGCGGGGTCCAGCGCAGCGGCCCGCTCCAGGCAGCGGCGCTTCTCGCCCACGTCGCGCGTTACGCCGCTGAGTTCCAACCACACGTCGGCACGGTCGGGCGCGATCTCGGACGCGCGGCGGAACAACGACTCCGCCACCGAGTCCTCGCCCGCGCGGTGCGCCGCCCGCCCTTGCTGCAACAGTTCCTGAACCTCGTCCGCGGTCATTCTCCCGTCTCTTCGCCGTGATTGATGGTAAGCCGCTTCATCAGGCTGCGATAGAAATACGTGCGCTCGCGGGTGCGGATGAAACGGGCCACGTGCGCGCTCGCTGTTACGCGAACGTTGTCGCCGTCCATGACCGCCACCTCAAACTGCCCGTCCACGGTGAGCATGGCCCTGTGGTCTGTGGAGACCTCAATGCGCACCGAAGCCCCCTGCGAGAGGACGATGGCGCGATCCAGGCTCAAATGCGGCGCGATGGGAATCACCAGGATGTTCTTGAGTTCGGGCGGGAGGATGGGGCCGCCCGCTGCCAGCGCGTAGGCCGTAGAACCCGTGGGCGTGGCCACGATGATGCCGTCGGCCGCGTAGGTGGTCATGTACCCGCCGTCAATGTACGTGGCCAGGCGCACGATGCGAGCCAGCGCCCCCCGACTGACGACCACTTCGTTCAGGGCCTCGTAGGCGTTGAGGTGGTTCTCGCCCCGCAGCACCTCCGCATGGAGCATCATCCGCTCCTCTATCCAGAAGTTGCCCTCCAGGATCGCGGGAAGCCGCTCGCGCCAGACCGTCGGCTCAAACTCGGAGAGGAAGCCCAGGCGGCCCACCTTCATCGCCAGGATGGGCACGCCCGTGCGCGCGGCCATACGCGCCGCCCGCAGGACGGTGCCGTCGCCGCCCAGCGTGAGCAGCAAGTCCAGGTCGCAGACGCGGCCCTTGACCTCGTCCTCGTCCCAGGCCGAACACAGCCAGGGCGACAGGCCCCGCTCGCGCAGGAACGCCGCGATCTCCTCACCCAGGGGCAGCGAAGCGGGCAGTTTCGGGTGAAAGAGAATCCCTATGCGCTTGAAGGCAACCTTCTCATCGGCCACGTGCGCGGTCTCGCACTCCTCTCGGATTCACAGGGTCATTATAGCCAAAGGCGGCGCAGGCGCAAGGGCCGGGCGCGAACGATAGTGTATACATTTCGGTGGAAACTTGCCAGACCGATGAGCGGCAGCATGAAACGCATAGAGCGTAGGGCAGGTTTCCATACCTGCCCCCTCTGCCTTCGGCGGCTATGGAAAGCCGCCCTACGTGTCTTGGCATTGCGCCTCCAACCCATGGCGAGCACGGGATCGGTTTCCATACCTGCCCCAACATCTGTGGTCTGCGTTACGCAATTCCCACCGAAAAAGACACTCTACCGCGAAAACGATTCGGTTCTACTTCCCGTTGGCGAGTCCATGCGGACAGATGCCATCCTGCGCCACTGCGGGCGAAGCGGGCGAGGGCGCATCGCCCCTAGCCCTCCGCTTCCCCCTCGCCGCTCGCGGAGAGGGGGACCGAGGGGGTGAGGTCCGCGCATCGCACCCTGCCTTCCGCTTCCCCCTCGCCGCTCGCGGAGACGGGGCCGAGGGGGTTAGGTCCGCACATCGCCCCAGCCCTCCGCTT
>Ga0078972_1009032_pt2 | contig 11533 bp, 8 predicted proteins | sample YelNatPaOPGAMG01_FD_67568 | JGI IMG/M metagenome (GOLD analysis project Ga0078972, IMG submission 67568) | Hot spring thermophilic microbial communities from Obsidian Pool, Yellowstone National Park, USA - OP-RAMG-01 (SPADES assembly) (version 2) | ecosystem: Environmental > Aquatic > Thermal...
CTGCGTTTTCTGCGGTTTCGGGGGTGGGGCTGTGAGCTGGGATTGGGGTTTCGGCGGGCCGCCGAAACCGACCGGCCAGCGGCCGGTGCTACCTATGCGCATCCGACGCAGTGGCGCTGCGGTGAGTCGGCCCACCGCACGCGCAGCGCTGCGCTGAGTAGGCGAGGCAGCGTTCATTAACCACACAGAGGCAAAAACCGCAAAGATAGACAGTGTTCAGGTTCATTCCCGTCCTCCGCGTACTTGGCGGTTTAATGGTGAGGCGAAGCTCTAGTTTCAAACCCGAAGCTCAAAGCTCGAAGCTGGCGGCTCGGGGCTTGAAGCTGTGGCTCGGAGCCCGTATGTGGTGCAGAGTTTAGGTTGGAGCGCAGGGAGGCGGAGATTTCAGGCGGCTCGAGAGAACCAAAGGCGCTGGCGTTTCAGGTTCACGGACTGCAGGGCGAGCCTTAAGCGCCGGAAGGCGGTCCAAGAGCGCCTTCCGGCAGGCATGCAGGCCTGCCCAGCTCCAAGCAGTTTGCTGACAGAGCAGCCCGCCCAATTCCGGCTTTCCACAGGCAGGCTGAACCGATAGTTTGAGTGCGGTATGTTTGATGCGGTGAAGGCTCAATTGGGTACGGCGTCAGAAAAGCTGGCTGCGTTGCGGAGGTTTCTTTGACGTGCCGGCCTTGGAGAAGCGCCTGGAACAAATCGAGGCGCGCATGGCTCAGGACGATTTCTGGGCCAACCGTGAGCAGGCCCAGAAGCTGATCGATGAAGCGGCTGCACTGCGCAAGAAGATCGAACCGCTGACGACCGCCGAGAAACAGCTCGAGGACCTGAAGGTCATGGTCGAGCTGTGCGAGGCCGAGCCGCCGGAGGCTCAAGCCAAACATTTGCCCGAGCAGCAGGCGGCGGTGACGGCTTTGCTCAAGGAGCTGGAGGCACTGGAGTTACGGGTGTTGCTGAACGGGCCGCATGACCGGCGCAATTGCATCTTGAGCATCAACGCCGGAGCCGGCGGGACCGAGGCGTGCGACTGGGCAGCCATGCTCTTGCGCATGTATCAGCGCTGGTGCCAGGCCCGTGGATGGGAGGTTGAACTGACGGATGTGTTGCCGGGCGAAGCCGCGGGCATCAAGAACGCCACCATGTTGGTCAAAGGCGAGTATGCCTACGGCTTCTGCAAGGCTGAACGGGGCGTGCACCGGCTGGTGCGCATTTCGCCTTTCGATGCCAACAAACGTCGGCACACCAGCTTTGCTAGCGTGGACGTGATTGCTGAGATCGAAGACAACACTGAAATCGTCATTCCGCCCAGTGAATTGCGCATCGACACCTACCGGTCCGGCGGTAAAGGCGGCCAGAACGTTAACAAGGTCGAGACGGCTGTGCGCATCACGCACCTGCCGACCGGCCTGGTGGTGGCTTGTCAGGCTGAGCGGTCCCAAGCCCAAAACAAGGCGACCGCCATGAAGCTGCTGTTGTCCAAGCTGTATGCGCGGCGCTTGGACGCCCAAAAGGCCGAGATGGAGCGGTTCTACGGCGAGAAAGGCGAGATTGCCTGGGGCCACCAAATCCGGTCCTACGTGTTCCAGCCTTATCGCATGGTCAAAGACCTGCGCACCGGCCTGCAGGTCAGCGACGTGCAAGCGGTCATGGACGGCGATCTGGACCCGTTTGTGCACGCGTGGCTGCGCGCAGGTTGTCCCACCAAACGGTTAACTGCCGGGCGAGACGAAGATGATGCGCCCTAACCCGCAAGGCGCGCTGGCAGCCGCAGGCCGCTACGGGAGTCGCAGTGCCGCCGGCGCCTGCCTGCCAAGCCAGTGTGGCTAAACGCAGACTCAAATCCCGGAAAAACCTTTCCTGCATCGGTCGGTTCCTGCTTCACTTCCGCCCGGCATGAAAGTGCTGGTCATAGGCTCAGGCGGACGCGAACACGCCTTGGTATGGAAGCTGGCGCAATCGCCGCACGTCACCCAGATGTGGTGTGCCCCCGGCAACGGCGGCATCAACCAGGAACGGCTCAGCAGCAACGGTGCACAGGTCCAGTGCGTCAACGTGGGCGCCGAAGATCTACCCGGCCTGCTGGCCTTGGCTCAGGACAAACGACCGGACCTGACGGTGGTTGGGCCGGACAACCCGTTAGCGTTGGGCGTGGTGGACCTGTTTGCCCAACACGGTTTCCGAGCCTGGGGCCCTACCCGCAAGGCTGCCCAGTTCGAGTGGTCCAAAGCGTTCGCTCAAGAGTTCATGGCCCGACACGGTATCCCCACCGCGCAGGCGGCCATCTTTACTGACTTTGCCGAAGCATCGCGCTTTGCGGCCAAGCTGGGCGGGCGGTGCGCAGTCAAAGCCGATGGCTTGGCCTTGGGCAAAGGCGTGTTGGTCTGCCGCGACATGGCCCAAGCGGACGCGGCTTTGGAGACGATGCTGGTCAAGCGCGCCTTCGGCACAGCGGGCCAGCGGGTGGTAATCCAAGAATTGCTGGAGGGCACCGAACTATCCTTGCATGCCCTGTGCGACGGCCGCACGGCTAGACTGTTTCCCACCGCCCAAGACCATAAACCGGTGCTGGACGGCGACCGAGGCCCCAACACCGGTGGCATGGGCGCTTATTCGCCCACACCGTTCCTGGATTCAGCAGGCCTGGCTGCTGCCCAACGGCAAATCTTGGAGCCGTGGTTGGCTGGCTGCGCTGCTGAAGGCATCGATTACCGCGGTATCCTGTATCCGGGCGTGATGCTAACGCGCACCGGGCTCAAAGTGCTCGAATTCAACGCCCGATTCGGCGATCCCGAAACCCAAGTGTATCTGCCTCGGTTGGACAATGATCTGGTGGAGCTGATGGAGGCTTGCCTGGAGGGCAGCCTGGACCGGCTGGAGTTGAAGTGGAAACCGGTGACTGCAGTGTGCGTGGTGATGGCTTCGGCGGGCTACCCCGGCTCTTACGCCAAAGGCAAACTCATCACCGGCTTGGCCGAGGCTGACCGGTTGCCCCACACCAAAGTCTTCCACGCCGGCACACAATGTGTCGATGGCCGATTCTTCACCAGCGGGGGCCGTGTGTTGGGCGTGACCGCTTGGGCACCAGACCTGCCCGCCGCTCGCGCCGCTGCCTACGCGGCCGTGGAGCGAATTCAGTTTGAAGGAGCCCACTTCCGGCGCGACATTGGCGCCAAGGCACTGGCTAGCGCATGAACTTGGCTTGGATAAAATCACCTGCGTCTGAACTTACGCACCGGGCACCACAGCCCGGTCCAATTGGGTCTAGACTGATTATGAATCTGCGGCGGCGTCTGATACTGGGCTTGGCTGCAGCGCTGCTCAGTATGGCGCCGATCCGGACCGCTGCAGCCCAACCGGCGATCAACTTCAAAGAACTGTATGAACTGCTGCGCACCCAGCTTGCGGGCGTGGACGAGTCGGCCCTAAACCAGGCCGCGGTCCAGGGGTTGCTGGAGCAGCTTAAGCCACGAGTCCAACTGCTGGGCTCGGAAGCGGCCCCTGCCCAGACCAATGGACTCGGCCTAGTGGCTACCAACCTGTTTGATCGCGCTTACGCCTACTTGCGCGTGGCGCGGGTGACACCCGGGCTGGATCGGCAAATCGAAGCCGCTTACGCTGCCTTGACCGCCACCAACCAGCTCCGGGGCCTGATCTTGGATTTGCGGTTTGCCGGCGGCCACGATTACGCCGCCGCAGCCGAAGCAGCCCAGCGGTTTGTGCCGGCTGAAAAACCGCTGTTAGACTGGGGCCAAGGCCTGCGCCGCGCTTCAGCCACTACGGGCCAGATCACCGGGCCGGTGGTGGTGTTGGTCAACCCCGAAACCCGCGGTGCAGCCGAGGCCTTGGCGGCAGTGTTGCGGCACCACGACGTAGCGCTGTTGATCGGCCGAAACACCGCCGGAGATGCGCACCTGACTCGCGACTTCACCCTCAGCACCGGCCATCGTATCCGCCTGGCCGTAGCGCCCGTCAAAGTCGGGCGAGGCGATCCCATCCCCACCACCGGCCTGAAGCCGGATATCCGCGTCGAAGTTACTTCCGAGCAGGAACGGTTGTGGTACCAGGATCCCTACGCACAGTTGCCGAGCCCAACCCTAGCAGCGGCACCCGAGCCGACCTCAGGCGCCGAATCAGGTGCCAGCAGCACCAACCGACCCGCTCGGCGTCGCCTGACCGAGGCAGAGCTGGTGCGGATGATGCGCGAAGGTGAAACGCCCGAACTGGGCCTGAGCGCAGGGCGCACGGCAGCGGCTGAGGGACCCACCTTGCGCGACCCGGCGCTGGTCCGGGCGCTGGATTTGCTCAAAGCCCTCTCGGTAGTCCGCCATTTCCGTCCAAGTTGATCGGAGCGCAGGTCAGTTCCGCGAATGCGTAGCCGCCGGCGCGTGCGTCGGCAGGATGAATCGGCTGCGCTGCCTCGCGGCGGCGACCACGGTGGACGGCAGGCCGATGCCGCGGACTTGGAGTCTGCCGTGTCACGGATTTCCAATCGGCAGGCGGTGCGGCGGCCTAGACGGGCAAGCCGGCGGAAACCAAGGGACCGAAATGCGCCCGATGCAGCCAGGCTGCGCAGTCCGGGGTTGCATTTTGGGCTGGGGCATGGTCCAATGCCGGCTGTTAGCAGACAACCAAACCAAGCGACAACAACGACAACTGCCATGGCCAAGAAAGAACTACGTGTAGCAGTGATCGGATGCGGCTTTATGGGCCGCGCTCACACCAACGCGCATCGGAAGGTCGGCAACTTTTTCGACCTGGAGTATCAACCGGTGCTGAAGGCCATCTGCGATTCCAATGAGCAGAAGGCTCGGGCGTTTGCGGAACGCTGGGGCTTCGAGTCAGTCGAGACGGACTACAAGAAGCTCTTGGCGCGTGAGGATATCGATCTAGTGGACATTTGCCTGCCCAACGACCTGCATGCCGAGGTAGCGATCGCCGCAGCCAAGGCCGGCAAGATGATCATATGCGAGAAGCCCCTGGCTCGAAATGGCAAGGAGGCCGAGGCCATGGTCAAAGCGGTCGAAAAGGCTGGTGTGCCCAATTTCGTCTCGTTCAACTACCGCCGCATCCCGGCCGTTACCTTGGCTAAGCAGCTCATTGACGAAGGCCGACTGGGCAAAGTGTTCCATTATCGGGCCAAGTTCCTTCAAGACTGGACCATCTCGAAAGACGTGCCTCAAGGGGGCGACGCGTTGTGGCGGCTGGACGTCAAAGTGGCCGGCAGCGGCGTCACCGGCGACTTATTGGCGCACTGCATCGACACCGCGCTGTGGCTCAACGGCCCCATCGAGACCGTGTGCGCCATGACCGAGACGTTTGTCAAGGAACGCAAACATCAGCTTACTGGCAAGGTCGAGAAGGTGGGCATTGACGATGCCTGCGCGTTTTTGGCCCGGTTCGCCAACGGCTCGTTGGCCACCTTCGAATCCACGCGCTATGCCCGGGGCCACAAAGCCCTTTATACCTTCGAGATCAACGGCGAGCACGCCTCGATTGCCTGGGACCTGCACGACCTGCATCGGTTGGCCTATTTCGATCATCGCGACGAAACCAAACTGCGCGGCTGGCGCTCGATCCATGTCACTGACCATGGCGGTGCGCATCCTTACATGGACAAGTGGTGGGTGCCAGGCCTGATCATCGGGTTTGAACATTCCTTCGTGCATCAGCTGGCCGATTTCTTGGATGGCGTGGCCAAAGGCAAGCCCGCCAGCCCAACCTTCAAGGAAGCGCTCCAGACGCAGTATGTCTGCGACGCGGTGTTGCTCTCGGCCAAGACCAAGCAGTGGCAAAAGGTCCCCAAGGTCAAATAGGCTGGTGGTCTGACGCGCTTGTGCCAGGGCCGGGCGGGGCGCTGCCCGGCCCTGTTCATTGGCTGGCGCACCAAGGCCGGCTTGTATTGCGTCAAAGAGGGCGTATCTGGTTTTGAAGCCTTTTGCCGACTGACGTCGGCGGCTACTGATTCCAGCCCTGCGGTGGCCGCCGTCGGTAAGACGGCGGATCGGGTAGATGCGGGGATGGTTTTCCGCCAGCTCACGCCGGCGGCTACCGGTTTTGCACCGCCGTCGGGCCGCAGACCTAGCGGCCCAGTTGCGCCTTTTGCTGGGCAGGCCGGAAGGTATCCTCTTACAGGGATGGATCAGGCTGGTGCATTGGTGTCGCTGAAGCAGATGCTCGGGCCGGAGGCGACGTTAGACCGCAGCCGCCGGATTGGATAGCTGCCCTTGCTCAGACGCACGCCCGACCAGGGCCGTCCGCGGCTGGCGGCCGCCAGTTGACGAATTTCAGAGCCTCAGGTAAAGTAACCGCAGCCCTGGGTTCCAGAGTAGCTCAATGGTAGAGCAGCCGGCTGTTAACCGGCGGGTTACAGGTTCGAGTCCTGTCTCTGGAGCCAAATTTGTTCTTGCCCTCGGAATATCTGCGATCCGATCGGCTCAAGCCTGACTCGGGCTTCAATCCTGGCTCAGCTTCACATCCTCACTCGACCAGAAAGATCCGGGCGTGGAGACCGTGCGCTAGGCGGAGCGATTCCTTGTGCCGCACGGAGCTTGGCAAACGAGTGTTGGTTTACCTGCTATCCGACGCTGGAGTCAGGCCGCCCGTCTGCAGGGCTATTGCAGAAAGCTTAGCGCACGCCGTCCGGCGTCACCCGCGCCTCTGTCGAGAGCTTGTAGCGGCGGCCTGAGGTATCGGCCAGGACAGCCTCGATGAAGTAGGCGCGGTACCCGGTGGCTGGGGTTTGAACTTGGGCCGTGGTTCGGCGCCCGCCGTCCAGGGCGGGCAACGGTTGGCTGCGCCAGGTTTCATCGCGGAAATCGCGGTCCACCGAGTCCGCAGTCCACAGATGGAACGCCTGGGCCGGTCGATCCAGGTTGGCGCTCAAGAAGGCGGTGCCTTGGCCGGGATCGGTAAACTGCCACTGCAGCTTGGGCAGCGGCTGGCCATCGGCCAACATCTGGAAGAAAGCGGCCAAGGTTTGGCTCGCCTCGGCGCCTCCGGCCAAATCGTGCCCGGCGTTGGGGGTCTGGAACACCAGCTTCGGCTCGGGTAATTCGTGCCAGTAATGCCGCAAGGCGTCCACGGTCCAATACGGATCATTCGAGCCCAGCAGAATGAGCTTGGGCTGGGTGTAGCGGGTGCGGTAGCTGTAAGGATCAACCCAACTACGCAGCCGGATCATGGGTGGGGTATCGAGCCTCTCCACCAAGTTCAACTCGACGTAATCGTGGATTTGCTCGCTTTGCCGGCCATAGACCTTCTGAGCCCAATCGGTCTGGGCTTTCATATTGAGCATATCGAAGACCATCGGCGCCAAGCCGCGCACCCGGCGGTCCACCGCACCGGTCAACCAGCTTGTCCAGCCGCGTTTGGAGGCGCCCCCTACGACGAACTGCTCCAGCCGTTGGCCGTGCTCGGTTCGAGCCCAAGCCTGGAGGGCGTCCATGGCGCGGACGGCGCTTTTGACCATGGGAAGCAACAAGGGCCAAGTCTCATCGCCTGTCTTGATGTATTGATCGAACGTGTAGGCGATCAGGGCGTCTTCTTTGCGTCCGTCATACAGCGGTTGATTGGGCACCCGGGTCAGAATCGCTGCCACCGCTCCCGCCCGCTGCGCCAGCGTGCTCAATAGGCCCAGCGCGCGTGTGGGCTGGCCATCGCCACTGATCAAAAGGAACGCTACATGCGGGTTCCGCACCACGTCGGGCCGGACTACCAACATGGGGTGACGCCACTGGTGTTCGCGCCACTGTTGGGAAACCAGCTCCAGTCGCACCAGGCTCAGCCCGTTGGATCGGCGCTCCTCCAGCTTGTGCCAGGCGTACTGCGGGTCGGGCCGGGCCACGTAGGTTTCCAGGGCGTTTTGAGCATGGCCACCTAGAGCGAGCCAGGCGCTTGAGCCCAACACGCAAAGCCAAGCCCGGCTACGCAAACCGCGCGAATCGATCCTCAATCGCATACACAAACTCCTCAAGTGCCTTGCAGTAAACCCTCCAGCAGACGCCCGTCGTTTTGGACCAGGTTCTCCAAGTTAGGCCAATGGACGGCGTTCATCGAGTTGAAAGCATGCAGGTAGATGGCCACCACCTGCGCCGGGTGTTTGGCCAGCAGGCCGTCCACCGCCGCCTGCAGCGCGGCATCGTCCACTGAAGGCGGCAACTCATCCACCACGCCTTTGTCGTGGGGGATTTTCAGCGCATCCAAAAAATCCGTCAGCACCGCCGTATGTTTCTTCAGCAGCCAAGTGCGCAGCAGGCTATCGGCCACCGCAGCCAGGCTGCGGCGCGTCACAGCCTTAGCGATGGTCTGGTGCTGTTGAGCCCGGGGTTGGCGTTCCAAGAACACCGGGCGGAGCTTTAAACTTTGCGCCACCGCAGCCAGCGCAGTGCGATACACCTCACGGTCGTTGGCATGGGCAAACTCGACCATGTCCAGCACCACCTCCTGCGGCACGGTGGCAAGCAGTTCGTGTGGCTTCATGCGTGCTCAAGTTTCAATGACACTGGCAGCCGGTCGGGCTACTCCGACCGGCGCGGCGCAGCAGGCCTCCAGCTAACCGTAGGGTAGCCGCACAGGCAACCTCTTTTCGGTCAGCCGCAGCCCAAGCGCCGGTACCGCCCGGTCCAGCCCAAGCTGCTCCCGGGTGTGCCGGTGAGAGCATCAGGACCGCAGGCAGCATTGGCTGGGTGCCTACTTGCGGCCCACAGCCTGGGCTGGGCCGCAGCTATAGGGTGCTGCCTGCCCCTGGGGTCAGTGTAAGAGCCGGCACTGAAGCTCCATGGCCCACGCGGGGCGTGCCTTAGGTTAAGGGAAGCCTCAATGAACCTGCTTGGCGCCGGGCTTAGGCCAGCGCGGCGTAACGGCTGCATTTCGACCCCGGTGTTGGCCTGATTTGTGTTGCATTGCTGCTGCCTATGGAAGCGTCTTTAGCTAGGTGGGGCTGCATGCAGGCCCGGTGCCGCCGAGCCCGGCTCAGGGCTGGCCTGGATTACGGGCTGGCGAGGCTCGGTGCCCCTTGCGTTTGGCCTGGGGCAAGTTTATGTTTTGACCGGGCGTTTGGAAGATTGAGCCAAGAGCCTGCAATATGCTGTGTTGTGTGTGCAAACAACGTGAGGCCAGGGTCCACCTGACCCAGATCATCGGCGACAAGATGCACAAGGTGGACCTGTGCGAACAGTGCGCCGCCGAGAAAGGGGTCAATGATCCCACCGGCTTTGGCCTGACGGATTTGCTGGTGGGCCTGGGTAGTTCGCAGCAGATCGAGCATCCCGGCACCCGGCACGAACTGCGTTGCCCACGGTGCGGGTTTACCCAGTCGGATTTCAAGAAGGCCGGCCGGTTGGGTTGTGCCGATTGCTACACGACGTTTGCTGAAAGCTTGGAGCCATTACTCAAAAGTATGCACCGCGGCACCCGGCACGTCGGCAAGGTGCCCCATGGCTCGGCCAAGGTCCGCGATTTGACCGACAAACTCAAAATCCTGCAAAAACGATTGGAGAAAGCTATCGCCGAAGAAGACTTCGAGCAGGCCGCCCTGCTGCGAGACGAAATCAAGGCTACCAAGGAAAAAATGGCTTCGCTGTCGGCCGCCTCATGAGCATTTGGGATTTTCTGGCTCCCCCCAGTGAACTGGCCCGACGCGAAGGGCCATACAACCGAATCGTCTTGTCGAGCCGGGTGCGGCTGGCCCGCAATCTCAAAGGCTTACCCTTCCCTGGCTGGGCCCGCAAGGCCGACCGGCTCAAGACTTACGAATTGATCCGACCCGCGGTGTTAGCGGTGCCGCAGATGGCCGACGCGTTTGCCGAGTCGATGGACAACTTCTCGGTGCTGGACAAGAACGGGTTGGTGGAACGGCACCTGATCAGCCGCGAACATGCCGCTAAAGGCGCCGGCAGCGGATTGGTGGTCAACCGCGACGAAAGCATCTGCGTGATGATCAATGAAGAAGATCACCTGCGCATGCAGGCGTTGCGCCCGGGCTTGCAACTGAAAGAAGCCTGGGCAGCGATTGACCAGTTCGATTCCTGGTTGGCGCAGCGGCTGGACTATGCGTTCTCACCCGAGCTGGGGTATTTGACGGCCTGCCCCAGCAACGTGGGCACCGGCATTCGCGTGAGCGCCATGCTCCACTTGCCGGGCTTGGTCCTCCAAGAACATATCAACCAAGTCATCCAAGCGGTGGACAAGCTGGGCATGGCAGTGCGTGGCCTGTATGGCGAGGGCACCGAGGCCCTGGGCAATGTCTTCCAAGTTTCTAACCAGATGACCTTGGGGGAAACGGAGGCCGAGATTGTCGAGCGGCTCCACAAGGTGCTGATGCAGATCATCGAACGCGAGCAAGACGCCCGTGACGTGCTGCTGGAGAAACGGCCCAAGCTGCTCTATAACCATATCGGTCGAGCTTACGGCATCTTGGCCAACGCCTACAGTATCTCCTCCAAAGAAACCATGAACCTGCTGTCGCTGCTGCGGTTGGGGGTGGATCTGGGCTTGTTCCCCGAACTGGACCGCGCGGTAGTGGACGAGCTGTTCCTAATCACTCAGCCGGCGCACCTGCAGATGCTCTGCTCCGAAAAACTCTCCGCCGAAGAGCGCGATCTGTTGCGAGCCGACCTGCTCCGGCAGCGCTTGCAACACGTGCGCGGGCCCAGGGTTAAACCGCCGCCGCCCCAGCCCGACACCTCTAAGAGCTAAACCGGCGCCGGGCTGTCGGGCTGGGCCGCACGCGGCCCCGGCTGGGTACAAACGAACCGGCTGGGTAGCTGGCGGCCTGTGCGCAGTGACTGGCCGTAGCCCACCGGCGGCACGATTCGGTTGCACAAGCCAATGATCTGCGGCCATGGCCTCCAAAGATGGCTGTTCTCCAGACGCCGCGCTCCCTACCCGGAATCCCGTCCTGAACCTTGCTTGGCCCACGTGTTCTTGCGGCGCCCAATGGCGGCGGGAAACCACTCGGTCCTCAGCCGAGTGACCCGGCCACCGGCACGGCGCATCTCAGGCTGTTCTCTAGCTTCGTGTTGGCTGGCGCAGCCTAGGTTTGCCAACCGGCACAGTTGCACCGGTTGGGAAACGGCGCAAGGGATTGCTGGAGCGCAGCGACAGCAAGGCCCACAGAGCCGAACGAGCGGGTGCTCAAGCCAATCGCCGCGTTTCACCCAGCAGACCAAGCCAAACGGTAGCCGCTGACGTAAGTCGGCGGATAAAACGGTAGCCACCGGCGTAGCCGGCGGATTCATGGACCAGGCTGGCCCAGTCCGCCTCTTACGACGGCGGCTACGGTGTCGCTCCGGTCACCTCCGTAGCCGCCAACGTGAACCGGCGGAAAATCCAGAAAACCAGGTGCGCCCCCCACCGGACTCGCCGGAAAGTTGGGGGTGGACGGATAGCCCACACGGCTTACAGTTTGGGCTAAGAATGCGCTAGCAGCTATGAACCTCACACGCCGAACGTTCTTGGGAAAAGCGGCCACTGCAGCGCTGGCTTTCGGGTTCGAAGAACGGGTGCTGCGCGCCCACCAGGCTTGGCCTACGCCAGCTCAGGCGTC
>Ga0078972_1015667_pt1 | contig 11533 bp, 6 predicted proteins | sample YelNatPaOPGAMG01_FD_67568 | JGI IMG/M metagenome (GOLD analysis project Ga0078972, IMG submission 67568) | Hot spring thermophilic microbial communities from Obsidian Pool, Yellowstone National Park, USA - OP-RAMG-01 (SPADES assembly) (version 2) | ecosystem: Environmental > Aquatic > Thermal...
TGTCAGAAGTAACCCAGGGGTTGATATAGTATCCGTAGGTGGTTTTTCTACCCATAGGGTCTTCCATCTCAATCAGGCGGTTTGAGGCATCATATTTATATTTTGTTATTTTCCCTTCTGGGTCTGTCATTGTTTTTTTGTTGCCCGCAAAATCGTAGGTATAACTAACTATAATGTCTGTTCCGTCTTTTGTCCTTTTTTCTTTTGTCAGCTGGTCAAAGTCATCGTAGTCAAACTTGGTCCTGTGGAGGAGGGCATCAGTGATTTTACTCAAAAGGCACCGCAATGAACATCTGTCATGATGAATTTTTTTAGTTCATTCACAGAAAGTTTAAGATTGTCTTTATCTTCAACCATCTTCAAACCCGAGAAACTAAGTACTTCTTTTAAATTTAACCTTTTAGGGTCATAAATAATAATTTCATGGGTATATCCTGGATTATATTCCCATATAAATTTAGATGATTTCTTTACGCGTTTCTCTTGAGTCCATAGGGGATCATACCAAATTACGACATTTGCAAAATCTTTTTCCCAGAACAAAATTACTATGTCATAATCATGCCCTCGTTTTCCTACCATTATTTTATAATTAGGACCCCATTTATAAAGGGAGCTATTAAGAAAAATAGATATCTCTTTTTTTGCATTGTGAAAATGGCCGCCACCCCGAAATTCTACTTTTCTTAATCTGTCCCATCCTGGGGGTCGTATTGAAAATAATTCACCATATTTCCCGGAAATAGTTATATGCCATTTAAACGAATATGCTATACTATTTATAATTTTATCTTCTCCAATATTTTCATAATAACCACCCCCCCATCTTCCATCAAGATACATGCTCCCAGCTGGGGCAAATCTAATATTCGGTCTTTTTTTTCTTAGCTCATGAAGAGACATTCCTAAGTAGATATTGGAATATCCTTTAGGCATAATTTTTGAACTTTCCGGCAGAGGTCTTTGGCTACTAATTAGAAATATAATTATAACCAGTGACAATATTGCAAGTATTAAAAATACCAATCTGAACTTCCAAACTATTTTCACCTCGGTCCTCCTCCAGCGCTATGTCCTGATGGAGGTTTATTGGGATCTTCCTTAGGACGGTCTATATCTGTCTGTAACTCATCGTGATTTATGGCATCTATTAAAAGTTGAGCTAATTCCTCCTCGTTCACATCTGGATTGTTAATCGCTATTTCTATACCTTTTCGACAGTTATATAGGTCCATATTCGCTGCATCAAAACTATTATCAAGCTGAAATAATTCAGCAAATAAACTCGCTGCCACTGCCTTGTTTAATCCAAATTCTCTAACTACCAAAGCAGCCCAGAAAGCATGTTGGAAAGCATCTGCTTTATCATTTTCACCTCTTGCTCCTGGAAAATACTTGTTTCTAATTAGGTCATTGGTTTTGTCCCTTAAATTAAATAGTAATGCTCTTTCTGCTCTGGGAAATAGAGTATAATATACAGCAATGCCTGGTATTGATACTGGAGAAGTAAAAATTATATATACCCACCTGCTACGCACAAGAAAACCAGGCCAATCACCGGTTTTATCAATAAAATTAAAAGGGTTGTTGAAACAATAGATGTATGGACTTAACCCATAAAATTTGCTGCTAGGGTCGCAAGATATAAACTTACCCACATCCGCATCGTAATATCTTGCACCGAAGTAGTGCAGTCCTGATTCTTCATCCAGTTCCTTGCCTGTGAATCTCTGATTGTTTAATGGGTCATTGGCTGCATTCCAGCATTTGCCATAGGGCTCGTAGGAGTAGGTGCCAAGTATATTGCCCTGCTCATCAAGACTTGTGGTCATATTGCCGAGCACATCGTAGAGGAGATAGGAAAGGACTTTGTCCTTCAGAGACATAATCGGGTTGTCCTGAGCAAGGAAGTATTCGGTTGTGATGTTGCCGCTCTGGTCAGTCTCAAATATAACATTCCCGCCATCGTAAATATAATTTGTCGTGCCCTTGCTGTCAGTTTTGGAGATACGCTTGCCATCACCGTCATAGACAAATGTGCTCGGCACAGGATATCGGGGATTATTTACCTGAACTAATCTGTTCTGGTAATCCCATGTGAATGTCATATCTCCTTTTGAAGTCTGATTGCCGTTGGCGTCATAGGTGAGGTCCGTGCGCACTCCGTTGTCTATAAGATAATCAAGCTGGTTTGCATTGTCATAGGTATATGACACATTATGCCAGGGGTCAATATATGAAGTACGGTTGCCTGCTTTGTCATAGGCATATTCCTGCACTCCCCTTCTGGGAGTTGTTACCTTTGTTAATTGATTCAGGGTATCGTATGTGTAAGTAGTCATTCCCGGTTCATCACTCATTGAAGTCCTGTTCCCTGCATCATCATAGGAGTAGCTCACTGATGAGATTATACTGCCAAATCTATTCCTGTAGGTAATGTTCGTCACCCTATTCCTCTTATCATAGGTGTAGTAAGTTGTTGCAATGTTATTGGGATAAGTCATTGAAGTTATGTTGCCTGCATCGTCATAACTGAAATTCACTGTGCCGAATTTGGAGTGGGTAGCACTGGTTAATCTGTCTGCATTGTCATAGTTGTATGTAACACTTGATACAGGAGTTGTCATCGTCTTTCTGTTTCCCGCATTATCATAGGTGTATGATATTACTGCCTGCTGACCATTTATGGTCTGTGGGTATGCAACACTTGCGAGCCTGTAATGTGGGTCATAAGTGTATGAAGTTCTTCCTCTTGAATCCTGCATCCAGATTCTGTTTCCCACTTCATCATACCCATAGCCAACTGATGGACCACTTCCACCGAGGAGTGTGAGCCGATAGAGTTTATCATATTCAAAGTGAATGTGGCTTCCGTTGGGATAGTATATGTCAATGGGCCTGTCAGAAGTAACCCAGGGGTTGATATAGTATCCGTAGGTGGTTTTTCTACCCATAGGGTCTTCCATCTCAATCAGGCGGTTTGAGGCATCATATTTATATTTTGTTATTTTCCCTTCTGGATCTGTCATTGTTTTTTTGTTGCCCGCAAAATCGTATGTATAGATTACTTCCACTGTTCCTCCATCTTTGTATCTTCTCTCTTTTGTCAGCTGGTCAAAGTCATCGTATTCAAACTCGGTTCTGTGGCTGAGTTGGTCAACAATCGCCTTCCTTCTTCCTCTTTCATCATATTCATATTTTATCTCTGTAGTCCTTGTTTCTTCCTGATACTTGACCTTTGTCTTCTTATCCCATGAATTCCATTCGTATTCTGTGATTTTGCCCTCAGGGTCAGTGATTTTTTTAAGCCGGCTCAAGGCATCATATTCGTACTTTGTCTCGATATTAAGTCCCCCGGGGTCCATAACTACTTTTTTCTGATTACCATAGTCATCATATTCATAGCTGATTTCGTGAAGATTTGCATCAATCATCCTCGTGCAATCTCCGGGATGATTTATATCTTCATATTTATATTCTGTGGTTTTCTCTCCAGTTTGATTATATCGCTCTATAACTTTCGTTAAATTTCCATTATGGTCATATTCATATTTTGTAATCCCTTCTTTTGCATCCGTAAGCAGAGTAAGATTATTAAATGTAGGTTCATATTCTCTTTTTGTAACATAACCCAGGGCATCAGTGGTCTGGATGCAATTACCCCTTCCATCATAAGCAAAATTTGTGGTATTCCATCTTTTATCCTTTATCCATATCCTGTTTAGATTTTCATCCCACTTGCATTCTGAAGTATAGCCAAGTGGGTCGGTGATGCGGATTTGAAAACCCTGACTGTCGTAATCATCTATGGTTGTATATTCTTCTCCCGGATTCCTCACTTGTGTTATTTTTGTTCTGGTACATGGCGATTCACTGCCTGGTTCACGATACAATGTATATTCCAATTTTACCAATGGATTCCCTGAATAATCCTGTATCTGCGTAACCCTGCCTAAGGGGTCGTATGCAAATTTTAATTTTGTGTTTCCTGATTGCGCGTGCGGGTCGTCAATGCTGGTAAGTGGGTATCCAAGGTCCCTTTTAGTCCCATCGTATTCATAAGTGGCTTTGTATAGAGGGTCATATGGGGGATTCGGCCAGCCACACGTAATACTTGTAAGCATATGGTCCTGCTGGGCTTCATATTGAGTGTAGGTAAAGTTATATCCTTTACTATACCCACCTGCTGAAAGTGTAATTTGAACAATAACGGGAACTTCCTCAGGAACTTCCTGTGCTGCGGGCTGAACCCAGCCGCTTGTATACTCTGGATGCTGCCCCCAGGTATCATAATAAATGTTACCTGTTGGAAATCCTGCTGTTGCAACAGGCTCGGGCCAAAGTAATTTGTGACCGGGACCCCGTTGCACGGGCATATAGGAGAAACTAAGGGTTCTACCACTTGGATCTACAACATTAGAAACATAGCCATACATATTGTAATTCAGAGTTGTGGTATAACCATTCTTATCCACTATTTTTTCTAATCCACCGTAAGAATTAGGTTGAGACGAGGTGCTGAAATAGTACTTAGTCCCGCTTTTATCTGTTATCTTATACTTATTCTCAGCATAGTCCCATTCAAGTTTAAGGTAAACTCCGGGGGGAGACTCAAATTTCCAATCCCCGCTTGGTTGTTTAATGGCCTTGAATCTTTTTACTCCACCGTACTCATCAAATAATCCCCTGTCTCCTGTGCCGTCTTCAAATTCAAAAAGCCGCATATTGTAGTTATGTGTCCATTTGCCACCGAGAGGACCAAAATATGAAGAGAGGCCATTATAGGTCCTAAAGAAGCGTATGTATGGACCCCTTCCCGGGATAGAGAAATCCTGGACTGTAAAAGAGAGATTTCCGCATGCAGTATTCACGCAATCCCTTAGAAGTCTCTGGGTTCCCCGCACAGGTCTTCCCCAATAGCCCCTTGGAGCAATATTATAACTCATTACCACTACGGTCTGAGTTCCAAGGCCAGGTACCGTAACTTCAACTTCATTGGTTCCTGGTTCACGAGGAATAAGAACACTGTGCGCATATCCCTCTGTATCTGTCAGGCAGGACTGGACAGCAAGGATGCAGTTGCCTTTTGTCAACTTAAAGTATACAAGCATCCCTTGTATCGGATAACCATCCATATGTGTCACTCTTGCAGTAATAGTAGAACTGTTGTTGACAAGTATATCTGAAGGAATTGCTTCTGGAGGGGGAAACCTCAAAGCATAGGAGACATAAGTTTTAATTGTGATTTTTCCTTCAAGATTATACTCCTCCACAATTGCAATTGCCTCAACTTCGTCATAGGTTTCATTTCCCCAGAAGTATCCTGAATAAAAGGTTGTACTTGCTCTTCCGCTGCTGTCTGTCATAACAGTTGCTGTTTCCAAATATCCATATACACGATACTGTGGCCAGGTAGAATCATATTCGGGACCCCTATCTGTAATTAGAAAATCTACGTTGGTATTGACAATCGGCTCGTTATTTCTGTCCCGTAAGAGGGCAGTAATCTGTGATGTTTCACCACCCCATATTACTGCTGAAGGAAAAGCAGACATTTGAATATGGGACCATGCTGCAACTGTAAAATTTGCAGGAGAAAGACCAGGAATATATACCTGTATGACATCTGTTCCTGGAGAAGTAAAAGACAGTATTGCAGTGGCTTCTCCTGCTGCATCTGTTAAGGCAGAGGCGGGATTTGAAATAGCGCTTCCGCTTAAAACATTAAAGAAAACCTGCATATTTTCAACAGGATACTGCTGCTGGTATTTAACAGAAACTCTTATTGTAGAAGTTTCTCCGACATACATAAAAGCAGGTGGTTCTTCAACAGAAAATGATACATCTGCTAAGGCATTTACCCCGACATCTATCGACGCCCATTCTGTCCATATATGAACGATATTTTCGCAAGAGGAAGAACCTGTTACAAGCACATTCGTGCACTGTCCATTTGAACCGGTATAAAGGGGAAAAGGCGGGAAAGTTGGATATGCCATATGAGCATCTTGTGGTTGAACCACTTGAAACCATACTTTTGCCTTTGGAACTACTTCAGCCTCATATGGAGAATTCCAGCGTATTACTGTCACTGTGATAGTAGACCGCTGGGTAGCTACTACAACAGTGGGATTTGCAGTAGCAATCATCTGATAATATGGATATTGTTGACAGATGGCAATTGAACTTGCAACTATTAACTGAATTGAAGCCACCAAAACAATAAAAAGGATAGAAGATACTTTCATTTATTTGCCCTGTACATTTAATCTGAAAATAAAAAAAGCGCCTTAGTCTTTTTTAATTAGACCTTCAGCGCCTTGAATTTGTTCCTTTGCAGGTCGGATGAATCCGACCACTACATTTAATACTTACTATACTCAAAACTATTATGATTTCTTTTCTTCCGGGCATCCTGCCCCTACCTATCCTGAAGAGATTGGTTAACGATATATTTTATCCTTACATTGATGTTTTGTCCTCCCACCTTGATATTTCCTACCTGCCAATATTATAGCACAAATCCTAATAAATGTCAAAAAAATTATGCGTATCTCAGAAATTCCAGATTCTCTTAAAATACCGCCCTCATTGTCATTTTCGGCAAAAAGTCTGAAAAGAGAAAAAGAAAAGTAAAGAAGAACTTGAAAAATGAACAGGTTATATGATATAATATTTAGAATACCGACGGGGACACTTCGCCAAGAACAAATTTTCACTTTTTCTCTTTTTCTTTTGATATAAGGCGAAGTATCCCCCCTTGTCCGATGTTAAATCGAACTCCGATATCCATCGGAGCTCAAATCCTCCCCAGAAAGGGATATCCAAAAAGGACTTTACTGTAAAAGACAATTCAATGGGTTTAATCAGAACTTTACCAGCACTGAAATTCTGTGGGTGAATCCTAAATCGCCGTAAGGAACAAAGGCATAATCCAGAGTATAGCCCTTAAAGGTGTATCCAGCTCCTATGGACAATCCTGAAAGCACATTATCCTGAGCAAAATCTGTCTTGTAGCCTGCCCTCAGAAATAAAGAATCGGTAAGCCTGTATTCAGCACCTATGTGATAATTTACCCTGTTTTCTACCGGAAAATTAAAGTCAAGTGCAATTATGAATCTGTTTTGCATAAGTTTATATGCCAGCCCAATCTTTCCATTGATAGGAAGGGAGTGGCTTGCAGAAACAGGAGTTTTACCCCTGTAGAATCGGATTGGCATTGAAACAACTCCGTTCTGGGCATTAATTCCCACAGATAACCACGGAGTAGCCCTGAAGAGGTAGCCCATATCTACAGCAAGGGCATTGCCTGCAACATCGTCAATACTGGAATTTATGAACTTCAGATTTACACCGAGGCTGTGGTTATATCCCATATCCCAGGCATAGGAAAAAGACAGGCAAAGGTCAGATGCAGAAAAATTGTTTCCTGTGCCAGCATAATTTCCGGATGCATCCTCTAAGGTCCTCACCATATCTCCGGAATGCAGAAAGATAAGGCTAAAACCAAATTTTTCATTTCCCGGACCAGGCAATTCCTGGACATAAGCAAGGTGCTCATAATTAACTCCCTGAAACCAGAAGTTGTGCATAAAAGAAACCTGGCGGGTTTTAATCTGCACAATGCCAGCAGGATTCCAGTACAGTGCTGCAGGTTCATCCGCTATGGCAACAAAGGCCTCTCCCATTGCAACTGCCCTTGCACCAGGGCCTATCTTTAAGAATTGTGCACCTGTTGTGCCAGGTCCAAGAGCATAGAGAGAACTGAGGGATGAAAGACCAAAACCAAAAGCAATTGCCACCGTTAAAAACCAAAAGTGGAAAAATCTTCTCCTGCCCATTATAACCCTGTTTTTAGTTTGCATATTATTCACCGGATATCACAGCAATTTTGCCTGTAGACCTCATAGTAGCCTGAGGGCTTGAAATAACATAGAAATAGATACCTGTTGCTACCTTTTCTCCATATTCGTTTCTTCCATCCCAGGTAGCACGATTTACTGTATCATTTTTCTGAATGGTTCTAACCAGTTCACCTGCAATATTATAAATTTTAATAGTTGCCTGACCAGGAAGGTTTATGAATTTTAAAGTTCCGTCTCTCGCCCTTGCAATTTCGAATGGGTTTGGATAAACCTTAACATCATTAAGACTTTGTGCAACTCCAAATGAAATAATACGGTAGAAACTGAATGAAGTTAAGTTTACGCAAACATTTTTTGCAGTCTTATTAACAGATTGAGTGCCTGTCAGAAGTATCCAGCCCTGAGTATTCTCATCCAGTCTGCAAATTCGCAATCCGTCTTCAAGAGAACCCGAGATAGCAGGGGGATATGGTATTGTAAGTATCACTGATTTTCCACTCAATGGATTCAGGGGCTTTTCATAATTGACTATTCCTGATGGTTCAACTGCAAAAGCACCTGCTTCTCTCACTGTCCCGTTTAACTCTGATACAAGTTTAAGACTCGGATCGGATGCTGTGCTGTTGTTTGCATTTGTAATTGCATCGCCTGAAGGAGTATCATCAATTACAAAAGCAAATGTGCTTCCAAAAGTACCCGCGGGAACAGTAATCGTGGTAGCACCTGTGCTTATAACAACAGGAAGTGTTGTATCATATGGAATTGCATTTGTTAAGAATTTAACCAGCTTAAAAGATTGTGTATAACCGGTATAGCCTGCACGGGAAATACTTATGGCAACAACTCCTGTGGCTGTATCCCTGTAGAGAAACTGACCTGTGCCATTGACAAGGGTTATAGATATATCTCCGTTTATCCATATGCTGCCATCTGAAGAAAACTGCCTTGAAGGTGAAGAGCCACTCAATGCAACAGTATCATTAAAAAGGATATCTGTATTGCCATAAATATCGCAGGCAATAACTTTTATTAATGAAGAGGTTTCTCCTGAGAGAATAACCTGTGCAGGAGTGGTAATTTTCAATGAATTGCCTGTGAGGGCAAAGGTATTGGAAGGAGTAGGCCCATCAATTATTGTATCAAACCGGGTTCTTGTAGCAACCACAACTGTATATGTTGTAGCGCAGACACTTGCATTTGTAATATTGCCCAGTGGAATGGTGCAGATTATTCCTGCTCCAACTGTTTCAGGATTTGCGATTGTATAAATAACAGTATTTCCTGCTACACCGAGTGTCCCGGTATTCAATCCAGCAACAGCACCGAGAGCAATTGCCCCCAGACCAAAACCCGGGTCAAATTTTATGCTAACCTTTTCTATAAGACCTGTGTTTGCTGTAGTAAATGAAATGGTGTGCGTGCATACACTGCAGACAACTGTGTTGCCGGGAAAATCCACAACAGCAACAAGGGTTTCACCCTCACCTACGGAAGAAAAAATCAATATTGCTGAAACTGCAATCAAAAAAGAAACAGAAATATATTTTTTCATAAATGCCTTACCTGGTGTAAAACCGGTTGAAATAATCCTGTATCTCTTTAGGGCTACGGGTTCTGTTTAATACAAGCATCAGAAGAATCCTTGCCTTGGGACCTGTTAAATCTCCACCGAAAATTATTCCCTTCTCGGCTAAGTCTTTCCCCGCAAATAACGCCACCTGCTCCGGGTCCACAAATCCGCTTGCGCATCTTGAAACAATTACAACAGGAACCTTCTTTTCTATCGCACTGTCAAGGGCACGAAGGTTGTCCTCGGTTAGGGTCCCTGCACCAAAGCCCTCAATCACCACACCATCTGCCCCACCCTCAATTGCAACCCTTAAAAATAAACCATCCATTCCAGCTGCCATCTTTATAAGATAAACCTTTTTTGCTATGTCATTAGTTTCTATAACAAACCTTTTTCCTTTTGGACGCAGATAGAGAACCTTACCGGATTGAACCTTGCCTACGGGCCCGTAGGGAGACTTAAAAGCATCTATATCTGACGCACTCACCTTCGTTGCTTCCCTTCCTGAAAGAATAGTTCCATTAAAAACAACCAGTACCCCCCTGCCCCAGGATTCTGCATCAATTGCCACCCTTGCAGCATCCAGAAGATTTGCCGCAGCATCTGCAGAAGGGTCAGAGCCCATCCTCTGTGCTCCTGTTATCACAACAGGTTTCTCACTATCTATGAGCAAATCCAGCATAAAAGCAGTTTCCTCGAGTGTTTCTGAACCATGCAGGATAATAACACCGGAAATCTCAGGGTCCTTCAGGATTTTCCAGGCTTCCATTGCAAGATTAAACATCATAACCGGGGTCATAAGGCTGGCATCAATATTTGAAAACTCTTCAATTTCTATGTCAGCTATTTCTTTAATCTCCGGGACTGACCGCACCAGGTCCTGAACACCATATGCTAATACCTTTCCTTTTTTTGCATAGCTATATCTCTGGAAGGCAATGCTCCCGGCACTGATCAACTTAATCTTTTTCTGTGTACCTGCGTATACCTGTAGAACTGGAATACAAATTGCAATCCAGATTGCAAACATATATCTGCTTAATTTTCCCATTCTTTTCCTCCTGCAATTACATCTCGCCCGACCCGCCTGGACCGGTTGAAACTGCAATGCGCCAGAATAATAAAAACCGCCATCAGAAATGGCGGCAATATCCTGTTAGAAGGCATAAAGAAAAAACAGCGACAAAATTTCATAGACCTATTTAGGTGGTGGGGGGCAGAAAACACCACATTCAGGATTGTAATAAAAAACTGCTGAGGTCTCTCCACCTTTGTTTGTATGTTTCAGAATCACACAGGTCTGGTCCAGTCCATCGCAGGTCTCATATGGCGGTGTGTAGGTCATAGGGAGACTGATTTCTTCCCCTGGACCCAGAGAGAGCTCGGTCCATGTTTTGCAGGAATCACCTGGCAGGGGCTCTCCCTTTGAATATGAAACAGTTCTGGGATATGGCCACCACCATCTGTCACAAACTCCACTTTCATAATACTGATGCTGGCAGGACACATCAAGTCTGTTGAAAGTTCTATTCCCTGTATTCTTGAGATGAATCTCGCAGGACATAGGAGCACCTATATAATATACAGGATATCCCTGAGCATCTCTGTAAAAGAAATTTGTATAGACCACCCAGACCTGAATCTGTTTCAATTCACCCAGATGTTTTCCGTACCCATCCTGTGCCATTGCTGCAGAACCAGCAAGCAAAAGTGCACACACCACTACACAAAATATCCCCTTTCTCATCCTTCTCCTCCATCTATTTAATTTTATATAGTATATCATATTTTTATGAAAAAGTCAAGAAAACGCATTAAATCACAGAAATTCCCCATCTTCTCTTAAGATAACGCCCTCATTGTCATTTTCGGCAAAAAGTCTAAAAAGAGAAAAAGAAAAGTAAAGAAGGACGTCCCTCCATTCTAAAATATCTTCAAGACCATTAACATAACAAGTTGATTTACAAATGCGATGGTGAAGACTCAAAATTTTTTTTCATTTTTTTCTTATACTTTGACTAAATATTTTTCAAAGTCTAAAACTTTATATTTTTTTCCTTTTTTAACAATCTTATAGCCTTCTTTTTCCAATAATTTT
>Ga0078972_1015671_pt1 | contig 11531 bp, 10 predicted proteins | sample YelNatPaOPGAMG01_FD_67568 | JGI IMG/M metagenome (GOLD analysis project Ga0078972, IMG submission 67568) | Hot spring thermophilic microbial communities from Obsidian Pool, Yellowstone National Park, USA - OP-RAMG-01 (SPADES assembly) (version 2) | ecosystem: Environmental > Aquatic > Thermal...
CTGGAGCGCCAGAAACTGCGCCGGTTGCGCAATGCGCGTGCCAACACGCTGGATGGCACCCATGTTGAATTGCATGCCAACATCGAGAAGCCGCAGGATCTGGACGAAGTGAACGAGAACGGCGCGACCGGCATCGGGCTGTTCCGCAGCGAATTCCTGTTCCTCAACCGCGACGACCTGCCGGACGAGGAAGAACAGTTCGAGGCCTATCGCTGCGTGGCAGAGGGCATGAAGGGACTGCCGGTCACCATCCGCACCTTCGATCTCGGCGCCGACAAGCAGCTCAACCACACCAAGCGCGTGGCGAGCAACCCTGCGCTCGGTCTGCGTGCGATCCGCCTGAGCCTGGCCGAGCCGCTGCTGTTCCGCACCCAGCTGCGCGCGCTGCTGCGCGCCTCGCATTACGGCAATGTGAAAATCCTGGTGCCGATGCTGTCCAGCGTGTCGGAAATCAACCAGACGTTGCAGTTCATCGAGCAGGTGAAGCGTGAGCTGGATGCGGAGGGCCTCGCCTACAACCGCAACGTGCCGGTGGGCGGCATGATCGAGATCCCCGCCGCCGCACTGGCGCTTGGCGTGTTCGCCAGGAAGCTGGATTTCCTGTCGATCGGCACCAATGACCTGATCCAGTACACGCTGGCCATCGACCGCACCGACGAGGAGGTGGCGCATTTGTACGACCCGCTGCATCCCGCGGTGCTGCATCTGCTGGCACACGTCATCGGCGGCGCCAACAAGGCCGGGGTGCCGGTCTCGGTGTGCGGCGAGATGGCCGGCGAGCTGGCCTACACCCGTCTGCTGCTGGGTTTCGGCCTGCGCCAGTTCTCGATGCATCCTTCGCAGTTGCCCGCCATCAAGCAGCGCGTGCTGACCACCAGCCTGCCGGAAATCGCCCAGCTTACCCAGAAGATACTGCGCGCCGACGATCCGCTGAAGGTGCGCGAACTGCTGGAGCGGCTGAATGCGGGCTGATGCCCGGATTGACAGCGCCCGGCAAAACCGCGACACTGCAGACCGTGCCGATTTGAGCTCAGCTTGCGGGGCACGTAAAACATACCAGCTAAAGCGATGGATAACCCGCTCTAGCGCAAGCTCGGCGGGTTTTTGTTTTGGAGATGCAGGTGGCCGATTCTGTTGGGATAGTCAGCGCACAGCGCGCCATTTTTGATACGCCGCTGGAATTCAGCAGCGGCGCGGTGCTGCCGCGCTACGAACTGGTGTATGAAACCTATGGGGCGCTGAATGCGGAGCGCTCGAACGCAATCCTGGTCTGCCATGCGCTGTCGGGACATCACCATGTCGCGGGTTATTACGCCGACGATCCGAAGAACGTCGGCTGGTGGGACAACATGATCGGTCCCGGCAAGCCGATCGATACCGACAGGTTCTTCGTGGTCGGCGTCAACAATCTCGGTGGCTGTCACGGCTCGACCGGCCCCGCCAGCATCGATCGGCAGACCGGCAAGCCTTATGGTTCGCGCTTTCCGGTGGTCACCGTGGAGGACTGGGTTGCGTCGCAGGCGCGGCTGGCCGACCTGCTCGGGATCCGGCAGTTTGCCGCCGTGGTCGGCGGCAGCCTGGGCGGGATGCAGGCGCTGCAGTGGTCGCTGAGCTACCCCGAGCGCGTGCGCCACGTGCTGGCGATCGCCACCGCACCACGGCTGACCGCCGAGAACATCGCGTTCAACGACGTGGCGCGCAACGCGATTCTCACCGATCCCGATTTCTATGGAGGCGATTTCTACGAGCACGGGGTGGTGCCCCGGCGCGGCCTGCGCCTGGCGCGCATGCTGGGGCATATCACCTATCTTTCGGACGATGCGATGGCCGATAAATTCGGCCGCAGCCTGCGCTCCGGCAAGCTCGCATACGGCTACGGCGTCGAGTTCGAGATCGAGTCCTACCTGCGCTACCAGGGCGATAAGTTCGCCAATTATTTCGATGCCAATACCTATCTGCTGATGACCAAGGCGCTGGATTATTTCGACCCGTCACGTGCCCATGATGACGACCTGAACAAGGCGTTTGCCGCCGCGCGTGCCGATTTCCTGGTGTTGTCGTTCACCACCGACTGGCGTTTTTCGCCCGAACGTTCGCGCGCCATTGTCAGGGCGCTGCTGCACAACCGGCGCAAGGTGAGCTATGCCGAGATCACCTCGACCCATGGCCACGATTCGTTCCTGATGCAGCATGCGCATTACCACGAGGTGATGCGCTCCTACTTGGATCGCATCGCTAAAGAGGCGGCAGCATGAGCACCTACGATCACGACGAGCTTGCCGCCGCACGTCCGGACTTCGCCGCCATTGCGGCCTGGATACCGCAGGGGGCGTCGGTGCTCGACCTTGGCTGCGGCGACGGCAGCCTGCTGCGCTACTTGCAGGAGATGCGCGCGGTACGCGGCTATGGCGTGGAAATCAGCGACGTCGACGTCGCCGCCTGCCTGCGCAACGGGGTGAACGTGATCCAGGGCGACCTCGACACCGGCCTGTCCGGTTTCGAGACCGGTGCGTTCGATTTCGTGATCCTGTCGCAGACGCTGCAGGCGATCCGCCACACCGAGGCGCTGCTGCGCGAAATGTTGCGCGTCGGCCGCGAGGGCATCGTCAGTTTCCCCAACTTCGGCTACTGGAAAAATCGCCTGCATATTCTGCGCGGCCACATGCCGGTGTCGGAGGCGCTGCCGTACCAGTGGTATGACACGCCCAACGTGCACCTGTGCACGTTGCAGGATTTCGAGGGCTTCTGTGCGGAGCACCGGATGCGCATCCTCGACCGCCGGGTGATGACCGCCGGCGGTGAGGTGGGTGCCTTCCCCAATCTGTTGGGCAGCACTGCAGTTTACCGCTTGCGGGATGCGGCCTGAGGCATGAGCGTGTGGCGGCAGCTGTTCACCCGGCGCATGCTGATCTGCGTGTTCACCGGGTTTTCCTCCGGGTTGCCGCTGTACCTGTTGTTCAATCTGCTGCCGGCCTGGCTGCGCAGTGAGCAGGTCGATCTCAAGACCATCGGCCTGTTCGCGCTGATCCAGTTTCCCTACACCTGGAAGTTCCTGTGGTCGCCGCTGCTCGACCGCTACGCGGCACCCCTGCTGGGCAGGCGACGCAGCTGGATGCTGCTCACCCAGTGTGGCCTGCTGCTGGTAATTGCGGCCATGGGTGCCTTCTCGCCGCAGCAGGAAATGCGCACCATCGCGCTGGTGGCCACCCTGCTGGCCCTGCTCAGCGCAACCCAGGACATCGCGCTCGACGCCTACCGGCGTGAACTGTTGCCGGACAACGAACTGGGACTGGGCAATTCGGTGCACGTCAACGCCTACCGCATCGCGGGCCTGGTGCCGGGTTCGCTGTCGCTGGTGCTGGCCGACCACCTGCCGTGGAACCAGGTGTTCATCGTCACTGCGCTGTTCATGCTGCCCGGCATGGCGATGACGCTGCTGGTTACCGAACCGCAGCGCGCCACCCCGCCCAAGACTCTGCGTGAGGCGGTGGTCGAGCCGTTCCATGAATTCATTACGCGCCAGGGCTGGCGCGGCGCGTTGCTGATCCTTGCCTTCCTGCTGTTTTACAAGCTGGGCGACAGCATGTGCACCGCACTGGCCACGCCGTTCTATCTAGACATGGGCTATTCCAAGACCGATATCGGCCTGGTCGCCAAGAATGCCGGACTGTGGCCGGCGGTGATCGGCGGCTTGCTGGGCGGGCTGTGGATGGTGAAGCTCGGCATCAACCGCGCCTTGTGGCTGTTCGGCGTGGTGCAGATTGCGGCGATTTTCGGTTTCGCGTGGCTGGCCTATCTTGGCCCGCATGCCGCGGTGGGGGCGCCGCAACTGACACAGCTGGCGCTGGTGATCGGCCTCGAAGCGCTCGGCGTAGGACTGGGTACCGCCGCTTTCGTTGCCTATATCGCACATACCACCCATCCGGCCTACACCGCGACCCAGTTCGCGTTGTTTACCAGCCTGATGGCGGTGCCGCGCACTTTCGCCAACGCTTCGGTCGGCTGGCTGGTGGACATGCTGGGCTGGACCGATTTCTTCCTGCTGTGCGCGCTGCTTGCGCTGCCGGGCATGTTGCTGTTGCTCCGGGTGGCGCCGTGGAACGCTCCGCTGCCTGCGGACAGCGGAGCGACCGGCTAGTACCTGACTTGCCAAGTCGCCTAATTGATAGTATTCATGGCACATTGCCACTATAATCCGCGCTCGGATTGGCTTGAGACATCACTTTTAGAGTTTTGAATATGCAGTTGTTCGCCTTCGGCATTAACCATCAGACCGCGCCGCTCAACGTGCGCGAGCAGATCGCGTTCAATGCGGAAACCATGGAACCGGCGCTGCGCGACCTGGTCGGCCACGGTGCGGCCAAGGAAGCAACCATCCTGTCCACTTGCAACCGCACCGAGGTGTACTGCAACACCCAGACACCCGAGCAGCCGATCAACTGGCTGGCCGGTTACCACCAGCTGCAGCCGACGGACATTGAGCCGTACCTGTATACCCTGCCGCGCGAACAGGCAGTCAAGCACGCATTCCGCGTCGCCAGCGGGCTGGATTCCATGGTGCTCGGCGAGCCGCAGATCCTCGGCCAGATGAAGCAGGCGGTGCGCAGCGCCGAGCAGGCCGGCACGCTGGGCTTCATCCTGCACAAGCTGTTCCAGCGCACCTTCTCGGTGGCCAAGGACGTGCGTTCGCAGACCGAAATCGGCGCCAACCTGGTGTCGATGGCCGCAGCTGCGGTCAAGCTGGCCGAGCGCATCTACCCGAGCATTGCCGAGCAGAACGTGCTGTTCATCGGCGCCGGCGAAATGATCGAGCTCAATGCGGTGCATTTTGCTGCCCGGGAGCCCAGGCAGATCACCGTCGCCAACCGCACGCTGGAACGCGCGCAGGTGCTGGCGCGGCGCATCAACGGCAGTGCGATCACGCTGAATGAACTTCCCGAGCAGCTCGCCCATCACGACATCGTCGTCACCTGCACCGCCAGCCAGCTGCCGATCCTCGGCAAGGGCATGGTCGAGCGTGCGCTCAAGCAGCGCCGACACCGTCCGCTGTTCATCGTCGACCTCGCCGTGCCGCGCGACGTGGAGGCCGAAGTGTCCGAGCTGGACGACGTGTTCCTGTATACCGTGGACGATCTCGGCGAGCTGGTGAAGGACGGCCTCGATGCGCGGCAGAACGCAGTGAAGGAGGCGGAAGTCATCATCGACGCCGGTGTGCATAATTTCATGCACTGGATGGAATCGCGCGAAGTGGTGCCGACCATCCGCGCCTTGCGCGACCACGTCGATCGCCAGCGCCGTCACGAACTGGACAAGGCCATGCGCCTGCTGGCCAAGGGCGAATCCCCGGAGAAGGTGCTCGAAACGCTTTCCAACGGCCTCACCAATAAATTCCTGCATGCGCCGACACATGCGCTGAACCAGATGCAGGTCGACGAACGCGATGCGTTCATGGATGTGATCCACCGCCTGTACCACCTGCCTACTTCCGAATGAAGCCCAGCATCGCCGAGAAACTCGTCCAGTTGAGCGAGCGGCTGGACGAGATCAACCAGCTTTTGAGCAGCGAAGGCGCGACGCGCGACATGGAGCAATTCCGCAAGCTCAACCGCGAGCGTACCGAACTGGAGCCGGTGGTTGAGCATTACCATGCGTACCAGGCCTGCGCGGCCGACATCGCGGCGGCGCAGGACATGGCCGAAGATCCGGAGATGCGCGAATTCGCCGCAGAAGAGGTGAAGGCCGGCAGGGCGCGGCTGGAACAGCTGGAAACCGAACTGCAGAAGCTGCTGCTGCCGAAGGACCCCAACGACGAGCGCAACGTGATTCTCGAAGTGCGTGCCGGCACCGGCGGCGACGAAGCCGCCTTGTTCGCGGGCGACCTGTTCCGCATGTACACCCGCTTTGCCGAGCGCAACCGCTGGCAGGTGGAGCTGATTTCGGAGAGCCCGGGCGAAGTCGGCGGCTATAAGGAAGTCATCGCGCGCATCGTCGGCCAGGGAGCCTATTCGGTGCTCAAGTTTGAGTCCGGTGCGCACCGCGTGCAGCGTGTGCCGGCCACCGAAGCACAGGGGCGCATCCACACCTCGGCCTGCACCGTGGCGATCCTGCCCGAGGCCGACGAGGTCGGCGATGTGGTGCTGAACCCGGCCGATCTGCGCATCGACACCTTCCGCGCGAGTGGCGCCGGCGGCCAGCACATCAACAAGACTGACTCTGCGGTGCGCATCACCCACCTGCCGACCGGCACCGTGGTGGAATGCCAGGATGGGCGTTCGCAGCACCAGAACAAGGCGCAGGCGATGCGTGTACTGGCCGCACGCATCAAGGATAAGCAGGAGCATGAGGCACACAGCAAGATCGCGGCCGAGCGCAAGTCGTTGGTCGGCAGCGGTGACCGTTCCGAACGCATCCGTACCTACAATTTCCCGCAGGGCCGCGTCACCGACCATCGCATCAATCTCACGCTGTACAAGATGGACCAGATCATGGACGGCGACATCTCCGAGCTTACCGGTGCGTTGATGGCCGAGTACCAGGCCGAGCAGCTTGCCGCGCTGGCGGCAGAGGGCTGATTCCTTGTCATCCAGCATCCGACAGCGGTTGGCCGCGGATGCCGAACAGCTCGCGGCGGCGCTTGAGCTCGAGCCTGCCGGTGCGCGCATCGAAGTGCAGAGCCTGCTGCAGCATGTGCTGCGGCAATCGCGTGCCTGGATGCTGGCGCATGCGGAGCAGGCGCTTACTGCAATCCAGCAGGCGGAATATCAGGGCCTGTTGCAGCGTCGCCTGCAGGGCGAGCCCATCGCCTATCTCCTTGGCGAGCGTGAGTTTTATGGTCTGTTGTTGAAGGTTACTCCAGCCACGCTGATCCCGCGCCCGGAGACCGAGCTGCTGGTCGAGCTTGCCTTGGAGCGCATGCCGCAGCATCAGCCGTGCCGTGTGCTCGATCTGGGCGCCGGCAGCGGGGCGATAGCGCTGGCCATCGCGCAAGCCCGGCCGGCAGCCATGGTGACCGCAGCCGATGCCGCGCCGGCGGCACTCGAGGTGGCGCGGCAGAATGCGCAACGGCTGGCTATTCATAATGTGCGTTTTGTGCGCAGCAACTGGTTTGCAGCATTGGCGGGCGAGGATTTCGATCTGATCGTGTCCAATCCGCCATATGTCGCGGCGGATGATCCGCACTTGCAGCAGGGTGATCTGCGCTTCGAACCACTGTCTGCGCTGGCCTCGGGCGCAGATGGCCTGGACGACATCCGCCGCATCGTCGGTGCCACCCCGGCGCATCTGCGGGACGAAGGCTGGCTGTTGCTCGAACACGGCTATGACCAGGCGGCGAAAGTGCGCGAATTATTGACCCAAGCAGGATTCCAGCGGGTGTTTTCGGCGCCGGATCTGGCCGGGATCGAACGCGTCAGCGGCGGTCGTCGCGCTTGACCATGGTTACTGCGGCCCGGTAAACTTACCCGACTTATTTACTCGGCTAAAAAGGAACTCACAGACATGGACGTACAGGAACTCATCAGGCAGCAGGTAACCAGCCATCCGGTGGTGCTCTACATGAAAGGCACGCCACAATTCCCGATGTGCGGTTTTTCCGGTAATGCGGTGCGCATTCTGCAGGCGCTGGGGGTAAAGGATTTCTTCAGCGTGGACGTGCTGAGCAACCCGGAAATCAGGCAGGGCATCAAGGACTACGCCAACTGGCCGACTATTCCGCAGTTGTATATCAACGGCGAATTCGTCGGCGGTTCCGACATCATGACCGAGATGTACCAGAACGGTGAATTGCAGGACTTGCTGAGGAAGTAGGCCAAAATATATAGGCCATTTGGCATATGTAATTTTATCCGTCGAAGCGTTATATTCTCGGCGGGCGTTAGAGCTTCGAGTTGGTTCCAACTCGTTTTTCTTACTCTCCTCCTACTCGGGGCGATCGTTAAATGATCGCCCGTTTTTTTAGTTGCCCTGTTGCGCTGCCAGGTACTGACGTGCCCGCGCGATGGCGGCGGCGGCCTGTTGCGGTGCGGTACCGCCGGTGTGGTTGCGTGCGGCGAGCGAACCTTCCAGCGTCAGTACGCCGTAGATGTCTTCGGCAATCAGGCTCGAGAATTGCTGCAACTCGTCCAGCTTGAGTTCGGCCAGATCGCAGCCGCGCTGTTCGGCAAAGCGTACGGCCAGTGCCACCGCCTCATGCGCATCGCGGAACGGCAGCCCTTTCTTTACCAGGTAGTCAGCAAGATCGGTGGCCGTGGCATAGCCCTGCAGTGCGGCGCGGCGCATCGCTTCCGGCTTGACCGTGATGCCGCCTATCATGTCGGCGTAGATGCGCAGCGTCTGGGATAGCGTATCGACGGTGTCGAACAGCGGTTCCTTGTCCTCCTGGTTGTCCTTGTTGTAGGCCAGCGGCTGCGCTTTCATCAGCGTCAGCAGCGCGACCAGGTGGCCGTTGACACGGCCGGTCTTGCCGCGCACCAGTTCTGGTACGTCCGGGTTCTTTTTCTGCGGCATGATGCTGGAGCCGGTGCAGAAGCGGTCGGCGATGTCGATGAAGCCGAAACGCGGGCTCATCCACAGAATCAGCTCTTCCGACAGGCGTGACAGATGGGTCATCACCAGCGCGGCGGCGGCGGTGAATTCGATGGCGAAGTCGCGGTCGGATACTGCATCCAGCGAGTTCTCGCATACCGCTTCGAAGCCCAGCAGCTCCGCCACCATTTCACGCCTGATCGGATAACTGGTGCCGGCCAGCGCGGCCGCACCCAGCGGCAGGCGGTTGACGCGGCGGCGCGCGTCGGAGAGGCGTTCGGCATCGCGCTTGAGCATTTCGAAATAGGCGAGCAGGTGGTGGGCGAAGCTCACCGGCTGCGCCACCTGCAAGTGGGTGAAACCGGGCATGACGGTCTGCGTGTGGTGGGTGGCGAGCTCGACCAGCGCGGACTGCAGGCCGTGCAGCAGCAACACGATCTCGTCTATGGCATTGCGCAGGTAGAGGCGCACGTCGGTTGCCACCTGGTCGTTGCGCGAACGTCCGGTGTGCAGGCGCTTGCCGGCGTCGCCGACCAGGGCGGTCAGCCGCTTCTCGATGTTGAGATGCACGTCCTCCAGGTCGAGCGACCACTCGAAATCGCCGGCGATGATCTCGTTCTCAATCTGTGCCAGGCCACGACGGATGTCGGCCAGGTCCTGTTCGCTGATGATGCGGCAGGCGGCCAGCATCTGTGCATGCGCCAGCGAGCCCTGGATGTCGAACAGCGCGAGCCGTTTGTCGAATTCCACTGAAGCGGTATAGCGCTTCACCAGTTCCGCCACCGGCTCATGGAAGCGTCCCGACCAGGTCTGTTTGTCTTGCATCGTCATCGTCTCTTGTCCAGAATGCGGCAAACGTGAACAATATCGCGCATGCCAAGGCCGCAGAGTATAAATCAAAACCACTTGCCCGATGCGCTGCCCAATTTCCGCAGCCTGGGCGTCGCCCTGCGCATCCTGCTGCTGGTGAGCGGCACGGCGCTGCTGGCGGCGATTGCGCGTGCCGGTGCCTGGCGCGATGTATTGCCCCAGTTGCTGGGGATCTTTGCGCTGGTGCAGCCGGTGCTGCTGAGCAGCCTGCTGCTGCTGTTTGCGCTGAATTCGCTGCTGGCACGCCTTGGTTACTGGCAGGGCTGCGTCACTGTGCTGGCCGTGGTGCCGGGGGTCACGCTGGCGATCCTGCAGCTGGGAGGCGACCTTTACGTGCCGCTGTCCGAACCGGGATATTTCAGCACGTGGCGCGATGCCATGCTGAGCGGTGCCATGGCGGCGGTGCTGCTGGCCTATTTCCGGCTGCGCGCCCAGGCGCTGTCGCCGGCCATGTATCAGGCGCGGTTGCAGGCGCTGCAGGCGCGCATCCGCCCGCATTTCCTGTTTAATTGCATCAATTCCGTGCTGGGCGTGGTGCGCAACGACCCCAAACGCGCGGAGACGGCGCTGGAAGATATGGCCGACCTGTTCCGCATGGCGATGACCGACACCGGCGAGCTGGTGCCGTTGCGCAAGGAAATAGAGCTCTCGCGCCAATACCTGGCGCTGGAGCGGCTGCGGCTGGGTGAGCGGCTGGCGGTCAACTGGGAAACCGGCGAGATGCCGGCGGATGCAATGATCCCGCCGCTGCTGCTGCAGCCGTTGCTGGAAAACGCCGTGTATCATGGCATCGAGCCGTTGGTTGACGGCGGCACCATCGACATCCGGTTATACCGCAGCGGCGGCGAGATGCACCTCGACATTCGCAATCCGCAGCATGAGCAGCCGGTGGCGCATGCAGGGAACAAGATGGCGCTGGCCAATATCCGCGAGCGCCTGGCGCTGCAGTTCGATATCGAGGCGAATTATGCGGTGGAGGCCGGCACCGATTATTACCGGGTGCACATAGTCATGCCTTATGTGAAAGAGGAGATCTGATGAGTACGGTGGAGTTGCCACTGACGGTATTCATAGTGGACGACGAGGAGCATGCGCGCAACCGTATCAAGGAATTGCTGGTCGACTGCGCCCAGCAACTGCCGCTGGAGCTGGTCGGCGAAGCGGCCAACGGGCGCGAGGCGCTGGACAAGCTCTGCACGGTGCATGCCGATGTGGTGTTGATGGATATCCGCATGCCGCAGATGGATGGTGTCGAGCTGGCGCAGCACCTCAACAAGCTCGACCAGCCGCCGGTGATCATCTTCACCACCGCCTATGACAGCTATGCGCTCAAGGCATTCGAATTGCATGCCATCGACTATCTGCTCAAGCCGATCCGTCTCGGGCGCCTGTTCGATGCGCTGATGCGGGCGCGCAATGCGGTGCCGCTGCGTACCGAGGAATTGAAGGAGCTGATCCCGGAGCCGCGCAAGAATCTGTCGATCCACGAGCGCGGCAAGATCATGCTGATTCCGATCGAGGAGGTATTGTTCCTGCGTGCCGAAATGAAATACGTCACCGTGCGCACGGCACAGCATGAATACCTGATCGAGGAGGCGCTCACCGCGCTGGAGAAGGAATTTGCCGCGCGCTTCATCCGCATCCACCGCAACTGCCTGGTGGCGAAGAGTGAAATCGAAGGCTTCGAGAAAGTGGCGGGTGATGACGGCGAATCGTACTGGACCGTGAAGCTGAAGGGGCTGGACGAGAAGCTGCCGATCAGCCGTCGCCAGCAGTTCATCGTCAAGGAGTTCAGCTGACAGCGGGGAATCCCCGCTGCGCCATTTCCGCTAGCCGCTGTTGCGCAGCCCCGCCGCGATGCCGTTGATGGTGAGGTGGATCGCGCGCTTCACGCGTTCGTCGTTGTCACCGGCGCGGTGGCGGTGCAGCAGCGACACCTGCAGGTGGTTGAGCGGATCGATGTAGGGCGTGCGGTTGGTCAGGCTGCGCGCCAGTGTCGGGTTGTCCTGCAGCAGGCTGCTGGCGCCGGTGATCGCAAACAGCATTTCCACGGTGAGATCCCACTCCGCCTCGATCGCGCTGAAGATGCGCTCGCGCAGCTCTTCGTCCGGCATCAGTTCGGCATAGCGCGAGGCGAT
>Ga0078972_1015674_pt1 | contig 11530 bp, 15 predicted proteins | sample YelNatPaOPGAMG01_FD_67568 | JGI IMG/M metagenome (GOLD analysis project Ga0078972, IMG submission 67568) | Hot spring thermophilic microbial communities from Obsidian Pool, Yellowstone National Park, USA - OP-RAMG-01 (SPADES assembly) (version 2) | ecosystem: Environmental > Aquatic > Thermal...
ATTCGATCCGTTTTAACGACCATAAATTATGCCCCCTCATCGATCGTCTAACCATCATTTAAAAAATTTTACTGAGATTTAGAGTTACCTCATTTACTTGCGTAGCTTCATCGCTTCCAGGCAGGTTTAAATACGTTAAGGGGTGAACGCGCTTTCCGCGGAGAACCCTAAATGGGGGAACATAAACGTTTTGAGGAAGCTGACCAGTTGTGGTTATAGGTAGCATCTTACAATGCTTATGGGTGAGAGATGTGAACATTTCAGGGTCGCCGATGGGCGAATGGAGGTGAACTGAGGTTTAAAGAGAAAAGAGTTGTAACATGCTTCCTCTCCTATGGGGGTAAGGTTCTGCTGCTGAAACGAGGTAGTATGGTAGGCAGTTACCGCGGTAAATGGGCTGCTGTAAGCGGATACGTTGAAGAGGAGTCGGATAAACAGGCTTACCGGGAGATATGGGAGGAAACCAGCCTGCGTGGGGAGGATGTGGAGTTGAAGTCTAAGGGGGATCCCATCGCCGTTGTGGACCAACAGATGGAGACGAAGTGGATTGTGCACCCCTACTTGTTTGAGGTGAAGGATCCAAGTCGAATACGTTTAAACTGGGAGCATGTGGAAGCGAGGTGGGTGAAGCCTGAGGAGGTTAAAGGTTTCGACACCGTTCCCCTACTGTACGAAACGTTGGAAAAGGTGCTTAAACAGAGGCTTTGAATAGACTTTAAAAAACAATTGGGCTTCGAAGCCGCTTACACCTAATTATTGTTTTATTCTTCCATAGTTTTCCAGTTCCTTCTCCAGCAGGGGGATGAACGCTCCTACATCCGAGACCACGCCGGCGGCTTGGGCGGTTCCCCGGTCCATGAGCTTCAAAGCCACAGCTGGGTTTATGTCCACGCTGACGGTTTTCACCGTTGAGGGTAGGAGGTTGCCCGCTGCGATGGAGTGAAGCATCGTGGCGAACATGAGGACCATGTCGGCGTCTCTAAGCAGCTCCCTGTACTTGGCTTGAGCCTTCACCGTGTCGGTGATGACCTCTGGGAGCGGGCCATCATCCCTAATCGACCCAGCTAACGCGTAAGGCACGTGGTTAACTATGCATTCGTAGAGGATTCCCTTCCTCAGCCGGCCCTGTTTCACCAAGGCCTCCAACGAGCCGGCTTTAAACACCTCGTTTAAAGCGGATAAGTGGTTTCTATGGCTTCCAGGGCTGGGCAACCCTGTTTCAACGTTTACTCCAAGGGACGTGCCGTAAAGCGCGTACTCCACGTCGTGAACCGCTAGGGCGTTTCCTGAGAGCAGCGCGTCTATGTACCCTAGCCTGATGATTTTGGCGAAGGCCTCCGCCGCCCCCGTGTGCACCACGGCGGGTCCGGCTACGGCTACCACCTTTCCTCCGTAGATTTTCGTCTCGTATACGTCATGGGCGATTCCACGCACGATTGAGGTTGAAGGCTTCTCAGAGGAGGCTTTGCTGGCCATGAACTCGAATACTCCGAGGCTTCTTCTCGGTCTTTCAGGGGGCTTAACCCTGACACCTCCCTCCCCGACGACGATTAAATCCCCCCTCTTCACCTCCCTGATGGGCTTGCAGAAAGCTCTACCAGCTTTCTCATCGTAAACGATGACCTTGTCCATCGTTAGGTCCTCCACTTGGATCCACGCGTCGTTCAAACGGATGGTGGTGGGATGATTGGTTGTGGAGTAGAATCCCTCCGGTAAAACCACGTCTCCGGGGGCCGGTTTCAACGACGCCTCCTCAGCCTTGGTCTTCACCGCGCCGAGTAGGGTAAGCTCTTTCATCAACGTTTTTAAGTGCTGTTCATCCCTTCCCTTGACGAGAAGCCTAGCGTAGCTATAATCCGTTTTGCTTTTCCCAATCTTGAACTCTAAAACTTCAAAGTCTCCGCCTAGATCCATGACGCGGTCGAAAATCCTCGTCAGGATCATGGAGTCTATGAGATGGCCTTCAACTTCAACTTCGCTTTCCGCGTCGTGGAACGCTTTCCCCTGCCAAGTCCCTCAACAACCCCTCAAGTAAAAAAATAGGTGGGGGTTTAAAGGTTTTACGCGAATATGGCTTGAATTATGCTTTCCACGCCGTTGGAGACTATGGACGCGATGGCGATCACTATGGAGGCCATGACGATTCCGATGGCCGCGTTTCCCTTTTTAAGCTCCCTCCACTCCTCTCCTTTAGTCAACCTTCCCAGGAAGGAAAGGCCTACATACTGCATGGCTACGGCTAAGATCAACGCGAGGACGAGTTGAGCGAACCCGAGGATGATTCCCATGGCGTCAAGGGTTCTGAACAGCCCGATGATTCCAGGGCCCACGATAACGGCTACGGAGATGAAAATCCCCGCCATGTAGATGGCGATAGCGTAGTTGCCTTTACGGATCTCCTCCCACTCATCGATTTCCTTCGTCAACTTTCCGAGAACCCAGGAGGCGATGTAAAGGCCTACGATGGCGAAGATTATGGCTAGAACCAGTCTCAAGAAGGCTAAGCCGACTAAAACAAGGTTCACTAGGCGCCACCAGTGTTAACTAACCTTTTAAATCCTTATAAGAGTTTCGGATTATATTCGTCAAAAAGGCCTTTCTTTTAAAAGTCGGTTGGAAAATTCCACTAAAGACCGGCGAAGCATTAATTTCGAACATTAATAATTATTTGGAAGTTAATTGATTAATTAATGGGTGGTTGAAGGAGGTGGATTAGGTTGTTGGAGTTGTTGGCTAGGGTTGCGCACTTCTCGGATACTCATATTTCAAGGTTCGGCAACTTCGTGGAAACCCATTTCGACGAAACCGTTCGAAGAATGAACGATTTAGATCCCCCACCTGACGTGATCGTTCACACAGGGGATTTAACCGATAACGGCGTCTTAGAAGACTATGAATACGCCTTGGAGAAGTTGAAGGGGTTAAAGGGGAAAATCCTCATTACTCCTGGAAACCATGATGAGAGAAACTATGGGCAATCGTTGTTCAGGGAGCTGATCGGCCCGATGGACTACGAATTCAAGACTGGAAGGTTGGCCATCTATTTGATGAACAGCCCTGAACCCGACAGGGATGCGGGAAGGCTTGGGAGGAGGAGGCAGGAGTTTCTAGAGGAAAGGTTGGAGAGTTTACCTGAGAAATACGTGAAGATCGTCGCCTTCCACCATCATTTAGTACCCGTTCCCCACGCGGGCAGGGAGACGAACCTCCTTGAAGACGCCGGCGACATCCTAGACCTGGTTTTAACGCGCAACGTCGACTTCGTTCTGATGGGGCATAGACATGCGGGCAGAATCCTAAGAATCAACAACACCACATTGGTCAACGCGGCCACCACCTCAAGCATAAGAACCAGAGGCAGGCTGGGCCGCTCCTTCAACATCATAGACATATTCACCGATGGAAGCGTCAAGATTTACGAGTGGAACGTCAGCTTAGACAAAAGGATCGTGAAAGCTGAGTACCCTCCGAAGTTAACACCCTAGGCTATACAATTAAATATAATAATTAAGTGAATCATGTCGCAAATTGAAGGGCATTGACTGAAGGCGGGGATAAACCTAAACCTTCAGATTTTATTCTTTATTTGAAACATTGCTGAAGGTTTTTAATGTAGAAGACTTGTTACGTTAAACGATGATGAGTAAAGTTAGTGATTTTATTTATGAAACCCTTGAATAAGAGGAAGCGGGCTATGAGCTATGCGCCCATAGCAGGGGGCTGAAGTTGACACAGCCCAGAACTCAGTAGGACGAAGCCATAGGCTACCAAGCCGAGAATCTACTGGCTTTAGCCGTGAAGAGTGTCAATAGCACCTACATAAAGCGCCTCTTTTCCCCTTCTAAAAATTACAAGCTCTGCGTGAACGCTCCGCTGGAAATATGGGCAAATTCAACAAAACCATCAACATCGCTAAAGCTAAAAAAATAGGAGAAAATCCGGACATGTAAACCAATGAATTAAAAGGTTCAGAAAACGAGGAGCGATTCAGTGGAAGGAATGGTGGAAATGCCCCTAATAATAGTGAGGATTCCTAAGAAAATCGCAAAACAATGGTTGTTAAGACACGAAAAAGACGGGCTTGACGAATACAACGTCTCTATTTTCCTGAAGCTCCAGTATGAGCTGCAAAATTATGAATCGACGCCTGAGCGCTTGCTCCTGTTTACCATGCATTTTCAGAAGCGTGGAGGACAGCCCATGAAGGCTAACTTGTGGTGAGGGAAAGGAAGATTAATGATGTGGTGGAACTAATATTAATAAGGGCGCATGCAGAGCCTTTATGAAGGGAAAACTATGCAAAGGCTCGTTGAAGCAAGGATAGAGATAGATGAGAGAGTGACGAAGGGTGAAAAACTACCGGAGGCTATGATCCTCTACGCCGTGGATGCTGAGCACTTTGTGATAGCGGCTAAACCCCTAAAGAATTTGGAGGAGAAAGCCCTCACAGAAACACAGGTTAAAGTGGTTAGCGAACAAAACAAGCATGTCATCATAATTCCCAAGAAAATATACGATTTTTATCACCTTAATGAAAACGACTACACAATTATGGCTTCCGAAAAAGACCCTGAAACCATCATAATAGCAATCTAAAAAATAGAGCCGCAAGATTCAATGAGGAAAATTCCAACGGAGGAATTAAATAACCCCTGAGCTGGGAGACTAGAACCGACGGGCTGAAGAGGGACGCCGATATCCCCATCTAGAAGACACCGCGGAGAGAAACGCGTGGAGAAAATAATATAAAATAAAAATAGTAGGGATATGGGGCGTTTTATGGGGGCTGAAAAGATTAGGACTTACTAAGCTTAGTAGGTTGTTGAATGGGCGATCATATACTTCGAGAAGGCCCTCCGCGTTAAACCAATGCCTCGCTCCCAGGGTATCCAAATTTTAGGGGAAGGGGTTATTCGCAACTTGGGATTATGATGTAAAGTTCGCTGGATCATGTTTGGGGATGGCGAGGTAGATATGGGTCAAGGGTGAAGGACTCGTCGATCGATTCAAAAGGAGAAACCCCATTAGAGAAGTTGAAAGTCTTAGACTTTCCAACTGGAAGCATAGTACCTAAAAGAATACGCACCGGAAGCGCGCGCACAACCCCCTTAGAACTCCGCTAACATGAAACTTCAAAAAGATGCAGGAGGAAGATAGCTGGAGAATGCGTAACTTAACCGATAACACCTATAATAATAGGTAGCCCTATAGTAAATGGCCCTGGGGATTTAAAATAAATTAAATAGCATATTAAAGGTCAGGCCGCCGAAGTATGTTGAATTAATCTCCACCGAAGAAACGCATGTGGGCCGCGATCATTAGAAGGAAGTACGCTACCAACAGCGCGATTGGAACTAACTCCACGGGCAATATGATCATCAACAGGTTCAGCTTTTCCATAACCTTCCTGAATTCAACCTTCTCAGCCGGATCAGCCATTGCTCAATAGCCTCATAACCGGCCTGAACATTTTTCACAATTTGCCTCGCCTGCTTCGTAACGTCTTCGCGACATTTGCCGCCTGTCGCCGCGATGAATTTAAAATTATGTAAACCGCACCCACAAAGCCCAAAAAACCCAATCGCTTCGATGAATTTAAAATTATGTAAACCGAGATGCACGGGAAATCTCCAATTCTACTCCTGTTTGACTCCGTACCCATCGCAGAACTTCGCGTCCACCTTCAGCTTGGCGCCGCATTCAAAGCAGTATTTAACGGCCTCTTCAGCCGGAGGCTCCGCCGCGGGGTGTAGCGCCGCCGAGGGTGCCGGTTGGAGGGGTGTTGGTTCCGGGGAGCAAGCTCTTGGTGTTGGCCCGTACGTGGTGTTGATGGGCTTGGCGGCTGCATTGGTTAAAAGATGGAAGCGCTAAAAACCCCCTTCCTTTTTTCCTCCTTATTTTGTTTTGTTTTGGGTTGTTTTGTTTCCTTGATGAAGAGGGGTGGGTTTAAGCCTTTGGGTCTTTTGGGCTTTGTGGGCGTGGTCTTATTCTTGGCCTTTTCCCCCAGCCGGGTTTAAATCCTGTGGGGCATTCCGTTCGCAATCGATAAGCTCGCGAAGCTCCCTAGAGAGAAGTGATGAGCTGGCAACGATGGCTTAATGTTAAAGGGATTTAAAATATCGGCGTAGACCTCATGGCTTTAACCCTAGGCTTCCGTACGGTTCTGGACATCGTAATGTGCCATCCTTATAGACGGGTTTAGCGTCGTAACGCTTCTTCAAGCGGCTGGGAAGAGCTCAGCCACAAGGATACTCCTCGCACGCGATAGGTAGAAGCCTAGAATTTTTCCGAGGGTAAGGCTTGACAGTCAGCCAAAGCCGTATAGCATTGCATCCAGCCTTCAGCCGAGCCTCATCCACGGTGATCCGATTAACCCAGCCAGCCTTGAAGCTTGAAGCTGAATACCCGAACCGTTGAATTCGAGGCCAGGCAACGGGGTGTGGCTGCCGGGCCTGGCCTGACGCGGCAGACCCTCCTTGTCGAAAGCCTTTGGACTTCGAGGCCTTCGACACGCCTCTAAGCGATGGACCGGAGAAGTAAAGTGGAGGTAAAGTCCTAGAGAACAACCTCCGCAGGAGTCCCTTCACGAAGGAAGAAACAGCCACCTGGCATAAATAATCAATAGGAGGAGATTCACTCTTAACTTGACAGAGCCCAATTTACGAATCCTTTCTTTCCTTGACGCCTTCTGTCAAGAATTAAGGAAGAGGTTGAAAGAAAGGGAGGATCATGAAGCTTTTAATTAGAAGGGAGTTTTGCCAATCATCCTCTTACTGGAACTACTTCTGCCTTCTTCTTATCTTGCTCAGCTATCTGTAAAGAGACTTCGTTTACTATTTCGTTTAACCTCTTTACTAACGGGTGCTCAACGTTTATCCTGTACATAGTCGCCCTACCTATTTTTCTCGAAACCTTGACGATTTCAAGCTCTTCCAAGTCCTTGAAGTTTTTGTATAATGTCTGCTTGCTCATCCCAAGCTCCTTAACCAGCTCGCTCTTGTTGAAGTCGAAATACGGGTTGTCCATGAATATGTCCAGTATCCTAAGCTTAGGCGAATGCCCAAACATCTTTACTAGCAGGGTTTCTCCAAGATCCTTGTACATGGCTTCTGGCATATGAAATAAGTTAAAGCATAAGTATTTAAATATTTACCTTTAATGGTATTATAAGTGTACCATGTTCAAAGAACCTTCAGATGAAGAAGTCAAGGCGATCATCCTAGGTAAACTGAGGAATAGAGGATGTTGGGGAGCTAGGTACATGCCTTTTGACACTCTTGTCCGATGGCTCAGCGGGAAGATAAAGAGAAACGGAAAAGGAGTTCAAAGAGCGATGAGGCAGCTTGTTAACGATGGCTTTATACTGCTTCATAAAAGAGGAGGGACTGTTTCTTTAAACTCAGCTAAAAGCGGAGAAATCATAGAGTTCATAAAAACTAAATCGCCAACTTTCGGAAATTTTATGTATCACTAAGGGACGTTCTAATTCTTTCAACTATTTTCTGATGGTTGATAGCGAATCCTCTATGAGCCTCGGAGAGCTGAACTATTTATGGACAGAAGAGCCGTTGGAAAGGCGCTCACACCCCCGACTCAAAGGAACCTAACGCTTTCGTAGAAAAGCGTGAACCATGAGGGGGAAAAGGGATGAGGATGGCGAGGGATGGAGATTAATCTGCTACTGACCATAAGCGTGGAGGATGTTTCCGATCTTCGATATGTGGCCTACAGCTTTTAAATATATATGAATCGCTCCTCATATGTTCTGGTGGCTTGTTTGAGCGGGGTTTTGGCCCTGTTCCGGGAGCATGAACGTAATAGGGAATGGTTTGAGGAGAATAGGGAGGCTCTCGCTGAGAAGTACGATGGAAAGTTTATAGCCGTTTATGAAAGGGCCGTGGTAGACCGATGAGGATCTCGAGAGACTCATGGAGAGGGTTGAGGAGAAGTATCCCGTGGACAGGATTTTCGTCGAGTACGTAAGTAAAGAGAAGATCCAGCTGATACTATGAGGATACGCGGCTACCTAAACAAAGGCTATGAGCCGCCAGCCCTTTTCACCAGGGCGCTGCTCACCTCTAAAAAACTGCATGTACGCAGGTTCATAGGCCCTCCTATCGACACAAGGGCATCATCAACCATAATCCTAGATAAAGATGCGAAATACCTTGGATTGGATGTTGGAAGCCTTGAGAGAGCTGAGAAACGCATCGGTGGAATAGGCGGGCTAATAGACGCATACCTTATCGAGGATGCAGTAATGATATTCAAAACAGGAGAGGATATGCCCCACGAGGAAAAACTAGCCCTACTCGTAGGAATACACAAGCCGGACAGGCTGATAGAAGAGGAGAGGAAACACATCATGAAGCTTCCTTCAAGCCCACGGATTTATCCGTGGGTAGTTGATGGGGTTTTACTGGGTGGTGGTGGTTTAACATTAATTTGAAGATTTTTGATGTATTTAACGGCTTGCGGATAAACGAAGTTTGCGAAGCACCATAGCCTTTTATCCGATGTTATATGACCCGAAGGGCAAGGTTGCGAAGGAACCGCAGGGTTCCGAACTCCACGTATTCTTTATTTATCTCTTTTTTGCAATCTTTCTTGAACTGCTTCACTTGTTAGCTCCCGAATTGCATCAGAAGCAATCCACTTTGCACTTCTTGAATCCATTTTTTGAATCTCTTTTGCGGTTTCAATTGCCTTCTTATTCAGATTTAGATTCCGTTTCCCGATATTTCTTAACGCCCAATTGACTGCCTTTTTAACATAATTTCTATTGTCATTAGCCTCCCGTTTTATTGCCGGCAGGAAAACCAAAAACTTTCTGTCTGACAATTCCTTATCATACCATGCTAAACATGCTATCAAGACAAAACCTGCACGTTTTTCAAATTCTTTTTCGCGTTTCGTCCATTCTATTGCCTTCTCCCATGCCATTGATGTCTTACTGAACAGATTCATACAACACTGATCGCATACATCCCATGAGTTAAAATCCTTTATCCACGCATCCATTTGTTTTCTTGTTACTTGATTTGGATCATCGATCATACTTGCGAGTATACGCGCTTCATGAATGCCTGAAAACCAAAGCTGTTGAGCAAGGGAGTGATCCTTTCCAACTTCTTTTGCGATTCTCCTTAGGTTCGGAATAGAAACTCCATAAGTATTCTCTGGATTAATGCCAAACCGCGCCATGCCCTCTACTGTCTTGGGATTAGATAATGCTTTTAGTCTCTTGAGAATGTTCTCATATTGCATTTTTTACCTTTTTATGCTCTTTCTTTTACTGGTTGCCGCAATATTGTCTTCATTTTTTCTTCAAGCACTCGTCTTGGGTCAGAAAGATAGATTTCATGGTGGAGACCATTTTCAATAAGATTTTTCTCCCTCATCAATTTTCTCATCTTTGATAGCGATTCAGGTTCAGTTGAGTAAGGACCAACATGCAGAATTTGAACGCATTTACCTTCGGTTATTTTCTCAAACTTAATTTCCTTAACCAATTCTATACCTTTCTTCCTGATAACCTCTGCTTTAACCTTCTCAACAATATCAGAAGTTACGAATTCTGGCATACGAATAAGAAGTTTCCACCGCCACTCCTCACGAGGAACTTCCATAGCAGGTTTATTAGATTCAACCCACCATAACCCTTCTAATTTTGGAACACCAAAATCTTTCCCATGCTTTTTACAAACATTTTTAACACCATAAGCGAGCGGATATAATGCCTCCACTTTGGCTGTAAATTCTTTGCCGCCGGGAGCACCCTTTCCTTCTATCGTTAGAAATTTTCCCTCTTTAATCTCAACAATTTCAGGCGAAACTTTTGCTGTGTAGTAAATATTGTATTCTTTTGTTAGGTCTATTTTCGTTGCCATAATCTTACCAACAGATTTTATTAAATCCTTTATATATAATATATATTTTACATACATTATTATATAAAATATTAAGCTTCAATAGACCTTAAGCCCGCAGCTGACGAAAAAATCAATCGGCTGTCGCGTTGTCAAGTTTTGAAACCTTAAAACGATGCTTGGACAAATTTCGAGAATATGGATGGGTGGAGAGAAAAGGGAAAAAATACGTCCTTACACCTAAAGGAATAGGATATTTATATCGTTTAAGGTACGCGAAACATATACAAAATTTATATGAGCGCCTTTATGGAGCTCTTTTTTCGCTTGGATATCTGCTCGAATTTATCCCCAACTCCCTCTAGAAGCGATGAAGGAAAAACTATCAGAATTAAGCCATGGGGAGATGGGTGTAGATGATGAAACATTAAAGGTACTGGACTGCATAACGGAGGATCAGTTAATTAGGGTGGGGGCGAGCTGGGCCCACCCAATTTTTCTTCGAGACATGGCACAGCCAGTTATAATTTTAAGAAATTACTAAGTTATAAGAGGGGTTTTTACGATTGGATCTACGACGCCATATTGCATTATATTGTTCACGGCGTTGAAAAATTGCCGCCGGGACTTCAACGCAAATACATGGAAAAACTGCCAGGGACCTTAGAAACAAAATAGAAGCCATGCTGCCGAAACAAGGAAACGCCGAGAAAGAAGGCCGAGGAGATTACAAAAACCGTTGAAAACGGGAAAGGCATCCTTCTAAGCGCCGAAAAGACCTGTATTACATTGTATTAACTTGTATTAATTTGTATTGGCCCCGGGGGTTCTTAGCATTTTTTAATTAGGATCCTCTGCGATGGCGGTGTGCCGATGAACAGCCGTCCCTCCGCCAGGTATTTCTCAAGCTTCCCTTCGAGGATGATTCGTTGAGGGTTATGTTTTCCATCTATAAGCCTCCTCAACTCCTCCTCGTAAAGTTGAAGTTCCTCATCCTTACTTAACCCCTCCCGACCTGCCTCTCCTTCGCCACCTTAACGTCGAGCAAATCTATCCCCAGGAGGCTTTTAGCCATGAAGAGGTAGAAATTCAATGGTAAAAAACTCCATTCAACAGAATACAGATCCGTCAAAGAGATAACCTGATCCTTGAGATCAAATCTAGAAGAAAGCTTTCCGACCATTGTTCAAACGTCCCCTTATTTGACAATCTGGGTAATATGAAGTACACATTCGCTTAAGAGGTCGTGGGATTAAGCGGGAGATTTTTATAGGGTTGACATTGGTCAGCGGACTCTTCATCTTAGGTCTATCCATCGGCACCTCAATCCCTCCTATCCTAAAATACTCTGGAGCCATCGTTACCTCTCAGTCCGTCTTCTTCATGACCTTCTTCACCTGTTCCCGATATTCACCGGTATTTGTATTCTTTCATAAGGAGCCCCTTCCTCCGCCTTGCCGGAAATGCAAGATGGAGAATTGATAGAAGGCCCCATGACGCTTTCCTCCTTGGGCTTTTCTCTCCTGTGGATCGCAGCTAATAAATCTCAGAATCAAATAGGACATAAACACTCTACCTTGATAGACGAGAAAATTGAAATTATAATTCGGGTTATGCGTTTGGATTTAGAATCTGAGTATAGGTTATTTCAAGAAGCCGTC
>Ga0078972_1015677_pt1 | contig 11529 bp, 7 predicted proteins | sample YelNatPaOPGAMG01_FD_67568 | JGI IMG/M metagenome (GOLD analysis project Ga0078972, IMG submission 67568) | Hot spring thermophilic microbial communities from Obsidian Pool, Yellowstone National Park, USA - OP-RAMG-01 (SPADES assembly) (version 2) | ecosystem: Environmental > Aquatic > Thermal...
GGTCCACCTGCTGTGTCCCAGGCTGACCGCCCATGTGGGTGCGGCGGCGGTTCGGCAGGCGGTGGGCCTGGGTTGGCCGGCGCTGGCCGGCCGCAGCGAGGGCACGGACTGGCGCTCCCTGGCCGGTCACCGGCCGGCCGCACGGGCCCGGGACACCGGGGTGTCAGCCGGGCCCCCGCCGGAGCGTGTGCGGGTTTCCCGTTGCTTCATCCCCCGGGATGAGGAAAGCGCGGCGCTGCGGGAGGCCTTTGCCGCCGCCTGCCGGGGGCGGTCGGTCACGGTTTGGGTGGGCGGGTGCGCCGGGACCGGCAAGACCACGCTGGTCAGGGAAACTTTCCAGCCGCCGGGCGTCGCCCGGGGCTATTTCGTCAGCGGCAAGTTCGACCAACTGCGCCCCGACGTGCCGTACGCGCCGTTGTTACGGGCCCTCGGGGACCTGATGCGCCAGTTCCTCACCGAGAGCCCGGAGAGCCTGGCCCAATGGGAAAAGAGGCTGAGGCGGGCTCTGGGCTGGAACATCCCGGTCGTAACGGCCCTGATTCCCGAGGTCGGGTTGATCGCACCCGCGCGGGTTCCTGCGGAAGACCTGCCGCCCAAGGAAGCACAGAACCGTTTCCGGCTGGTGTTCCGCAACCTGGTCAAGGCCCTGTCCGCCCGGAAACATCCCCTGGTCCTCTTCCTGGACGACCTCCAGTGGGCGGACCCGGATTCCTGCCGGTTGATCGGCCAGTTGGCCGAAGATCCCGCCCTGGGCGGCCTCCTCCTCATCCTCGCCGGCCGGGAGAACGAGATGCCTGCGGGGCATCCCTTCCGGGCGGCCCTGGCGGAGATCGAGCGCGGCGGTTCCCCCTTGCGGCGGATCACGGTGAAGCCTTTCGCCCGCCTCCAGCCCGGACGGTTTGCGGCCGGGAGCCTGCAATCGCCGGTCACCCCGCCCCTGGCGGAGGCCCTTTACCGGAAAACGGGGGGCAATCCCTTTTTTCTCGACCGGCTGCTTTGCCACCTGCGGGACAACGGCTTGCTGGTCCGCGAAGCCGGGACGGGGCGCTGGACCTGCGAACCGTCCGACGTGGACAGGGTCGCCGTGCCGGAGGACGTCGCCGCATTCATGGCCGCCCGGCTCCAGGCTTTGCCGGCCCGTTCCCGCGATATCCTCAAGGCGGCCGCCTGCATGGGCAACGTCTTCGACCTGGCCAGCCTGTCCCTCGTCTGCGGCACGAGCACGCGGGAGGCGGCCGCGGTCCTGGAAACCCCGCTGGCCGAAGGGCTGATCCTCCCGGTACCGCCGGAGCACGGCTCCGGTGCGCTCCCCGGGGCGGCTCCCGCCTTCGAGTTCCTCCACGACCACGTCCGGCAGGCCGCTTACTCCCTCGTTCCGGAACCGGAAAAGCAGCGGTTGCACCTGCACCTGGGGCGCATGATCCTCGCCGCCGCCGGGGAGGAAGGGCCGGACGAGAAAATCTGCGTCGCGACCGATCACCTCAACCGGGGACGGGACCTGATCAGGGACCGGGCCGGGCGCGTCGAAGCCGCCCGGCACAACCTGTCGGCCGGCCGCGTCGCCGCCGCCTCGGGGGCCTTCGCGTCGGCGCGGGACTATTTCCGGACCGGCTTGGAACTTCTGCCGGAGGATTCCTGGCGGGATCATCGCCGCCTGACGTACGACCTCTATCGGGAACGCTGCCAGGGCGAGTATCTGTGCTCCGATTTCGCGGCCGCGGGTGAGATGTTCGAGGTGCTTTTGGCCCGGTGCGGAAGCGACCGGGAAAGAGCCGACATTTACGGGATGAAGGCCGTGTTGTGCACCAGTCTCCGGGACTATCCCGAGGCGATCCGGATGGCCTTGCGGGCTCTGGGCTGTCTGGGAATGACTCTGCCCGCCCGACCCAAAACGGCGTCCCTGTGCAAGGAACTTCTGTGCTTGCGCCGGCGGCTGGCCGGCAAGACCCTCGGAGATCTGGCCGGTCTCCCGGAGGTGACCGACCCAGGGCAAAAAGAGATACTGCACCTTCTGGCCGTCCTGGCCGTGGCTGCTTTTCCCGTGCATCCCCCCTTGTACGCCCTGGTCGTCCTCAAAGGACTCAATCACTTGCTGCGCTACGGGGCGACCGACTTTCTGTATCCGTGTTTCGCCGCCTACTGCAGCCTGCCCGGCCCGCTCGCGGCGTCCGGTGGCGGGGGTGCGGCCTCCGTGCTCGGGGAGAAATGTACGAGCGGTCGGGCCCGGGGCCTCGGTCACTACGTGACCGGCTCCCAGATCAGCCACTGGTCCGAGCCCGCCGCGGTCGGCCTGGACTACCTGAGGCAGGCCGTCGCCGCGGCGTTCGCCTCCGGTGACTTTGTCCTCGCCGGCTACGCCCTCATCCGCATCATGGAACTCAAATGCTGTATGGGTGCTTCCCTGGAAGAACTCGGCCGGGAGTGCCGGGAGAATCGCGACCTGGGCCGGCGGATCCAGCACGAAACCCTGGTTCTGTATGCCGCGATGTTCGACCGGTTCGTCGCGGCTTTGCGGGATGAAGATACCGGTTGCTCCGGGCCGGAGGATTACGGTGATTACGACGAAGCGGTCGACGGGGTCAGCAAGGTGTCCATGGTGGTCCACGGTGTGCTCCGGGCGCAACTGCGTTACCTGTCGGACGACGGCCCGGGAGCCCTGGCCGCCGCGGAAAGATCGAGGCCCTCGGTGGCCGCGGTCGGCGGCGGTATCGTTCTCGCCGAGCACTGTTTCTATCATTCCCTGGCCGTGACGGCCGTCTACGCGGGGCTGCCGGCGGACGCCCGCCGGCGTTGCCGGAAAGTGTTGCGGCAAAACCAGGCCCGGATGAAGAAATGGTCCGACCGGTGCGAGGCGAACTACCGGCACAAGTATCTCCTGGTGGAGGCGGAAACGGCCCGCCTGGACGGGCGGGACGACCGGGCCATGACGCTCTACGACCGCTCCATCCGGTCGGCCGCCGAACACGGTTATGTGCAGAACCAGGCCCTGGCGGCCGAACTGGCCGCCAGGTTCTACCTGGCGCGGGGTCAGGAACGCATCGCCCGGCTTTACCTGGTCGAGGCCTGCGAAAACTACGCCCGCTGGGGGGCCGCGGCCAGGGTCCGGGCTCTGCGGGAACGGCACGCCGGGCTCCTGTCCGCTCCGGAAGAGGAGGCTGCGGTAGAGGCGCGGCCGGCGGGCGATGCATCTTCCGTCGATGGTTGGCGGACCGTGCGCCGGGCCCTGGAAAAGCTCACGCGGGCCGGGCATCCCCGGGGGGCCATGGACGGTTTTCTGGCCATGGCCATGGAGAGTGCCGGCGCCGACCGGGGCTATCTGATCCTGGAGAAGGAAGGGGATCTTCTGGTGGAAGCGTTCCGGGACGGTACGGCTCACGCTCCCGGCGGAACGCTTCCGTTGGCCCTGGAGGAGGGTATGGCCCTCTCTTTGGCCGTGGTGAGGTACGTGGTCCGGACGTTGGAGCCGGTGGTCCTGACCGATGAGGCCCGGCCGGCGATCTTCGCCCGTGACCCGCATGCCGTCGGTTGGCGCGGCGGTTTCATCGCCTGCCTGCCGCTGGTGTTCCTCGGGGCGCCTTTGGGAGTCCTCTACCTGGAAAACACCGTTCCGGACGGGGCATTTACGCCGGAGCACCTGGAACTCTTACAGGGGTTTTGCGTCGAGATGTCCTTCCTCCGCAAGCTCTCGTCCCACCTGGAAGACGAGCGTCACGGACCGGCAGGGCACGGGGAAGTTCCCGCGGTCGACCCGCTGACCGCCCGCGAGACGGAAATCCTGGGCCTGGTCGCCGCCGGCCTTTCCAACCAGGGAATCGCGGACCGTCTGGGAATCGGCGTGAGTACGGTCAAAAGCCACGTGTTGAGCATCTATGGCAAACTAGGGGTGGACCGGAGGGTGCAGGCGGTCAACAGGGCCAGGGAACTGGGCCTTTTGAAAGGGCCGTAGCCCTGCAAGGCGGCCGGTATGCGGTGATCGTTCCACCCCTTCCCGGGGCGGGATTTTTTTTTGCCGTCCGAAACGGTTTTTCTCATACTTTTGGTGGATGCGCCCGGGGCAGGCGGCGGTCTATATATGGGGCACAGACTTCCGGGCCGGCGGAAGGCCGCGCATACGACGCCGCGGACGTAGGGAGGGCGACAAGCCTTGGGGGTGGCAATCTTTCCTTTTTGGGACACATGGAAGACCATGCTGCCGTGGCCGGGCTGCCTGGAGCGACCATTTCAGCAACGCCGGCCCGGGCCGGTTGGCCTGCCTGGCTGTCTTCACCGCCGCCATGCCGGGGGCGCCACAAAGTCTCAATTCCCCGTTCAGACCGAAGGGTCTCGTCTCTCCGGCGCGCTGGGTGCTGGCGGCCGGCGTTGCCTCCTGTACCCGCGGGTGGTACCTGGGGATCGACGCCGGGGCGCCCGCGGGCGGCGGCTGGCGCACGGTTTTCCCGAAGCGGTAGGCCGGTCCTTCCGGATGGCTACGGCTGTTGGCCGCCTGCTTAGAACTGCGGCGCGGCCAATGGGCCGCAGCCCACGGGATGCGTGATTTCCTGGTCCCTGGCGGGAAAGCGGAGAACCGGGCGACCTGGCCGGCTTACCTCCGCCGGGAACTGCTGGAATGGCAGCACCGTTTCCTGGCTCGGCCGGCCAATCCGGTTGGCCGGCCGGGGTTCGCTGCGCCGTGGGCGCCGCCTCCGGGGTGATTTCTACTTTAGTCCGGGTGATGCCGGGACTCTCGATCAGGAGGTTGGTATTTATGAGAAAAGGTGCGCGGTTGACGATGGCGGACCGGCAGGGCCGGCGGCCGCCGGTACGGTATGCCTTCCTGTTGGTCGCGGCCCTTCTCCTGTCGTTGGCCGGGGCGGTTCCGGCGGGTGCCTATTCTTACCCGCTCGCTCCCCCGGGTATGGATACCTCCCGTTCCTATCTTCACTCTCCGCTGGGTGGCGAGTCGTGGCGTGCCTTGACTACCCAGCAAATAACGTGGGACTCCTCGGACGACCCGGGATTCGGCATCAGCCTGGATTACAGTACGGATGGCGGGGTAAGCTGGGTGCCGATCGAAAGCAACGTGAAAGATACCGTATGTTATTATAACTGGGACGTCCCCGATACACCTTCCCACCAGGTTAGGATCAGGTGGACGTCTTCGTTGTTTAACGGTTTGGGATACGTGCCCACAATCATTGAGGAGAGCGGCGACTTTACCATCCTGCCGCCTTTGGCTACGGTGCCGCCCAAGGCGCCGACGAACCTTTCGGCAACAGTCGACAAGGCCAACCGGGCCGTTGAACTGTCCTGGCAGGATAATTCCGATAATGAATATGGATTTAAGATCGAAAAAGCCACGGCTTCGGGCAGCTTTATTTTGGGTGGTTACGTTTTGGACGCCAAGGTCCTGGCGGATACGACAAGTTTTACGGATACGGGACTCGATCCCGGCACGTACTGCTTCAGGGTGAAAGCCTACGACATATTTGATTCCGCTCCCTCCAACGAGGTCGAGGTCACTGTCCCGGCCTCCCTTGGCCTCGGCCGGATCAGTCCGGTCCCGGTAAACCCGGTGCTGGTGGTTCCCGCCGCCCCGAGCGGGCTGACCGCCACCGCGGTCGCGGCCTCCGAGATCGACCTTTCCTGGACCGGATCGGGCGGTGCCGGCAAATACACCGTCGAAAGACGGAACCCGGCCTCCCTGTTGCCCTTTATGCCGCTCCACACCACCACGGACGCCGGCACCACCACCTATAAGGATACCGGCCTGGCGCCGAACACCACCTATGTTTACCGGGTGAAGGCGGAAAACGTCGCCGGGGACTCCGGTTACTCCAACCAGGCCTCGGCCACTACAGCGGACCTCCCGCCGGCCGGCCAGCCCGTGACCGGGTCCACGGCGGACGGTAGCGGGGCGACCGTCACCGGCAGCGCCGCGCCTACGCCTACACCGACGCCTACACCGACGCCGACGCCTACACCGACGCCGACGCCTACGCCTACACCTACACCTACACCTACACCTACGCCTACGCCTACGGCTTCACTGGTCGGGTCGACGGTCGTCCGTTTCCATATCGGGAGCAAGGACTACTACGTCGACGACCAGGTGCGGTCCATGGATACCGCCCCGGTCATCGTCAACGGAAGAACGCTGTTGCCGGTCAGGTACGTGGCCGCTCCCCTGGGCGCCATCGTCGATTGGAACCAGGCGGAGCACGAGGCTACCGTCACTCTGGGGGAACAAACGGTCAACCTCTGGGTATACGACAGTCAAGCCATGGTCAACGGCGTCATGCAGTTTATTGATCCGGACAATCCGCAGGTGACGCCGGTCATCATGCCGCCGGGGCGCACCATGCTCCCTTTGCGGTTCATCGCCCAGGCGTTGGGGTGTCAGGTGGATTGGGACCCTGACCGGAGGATGGTCACGGTGATTTGTCCGAAGTGAGGTGGGGTGCGGCTTTGCAACACCGCTGAAAGGTCTGTGGGCACCCCGTCGGGCCCTTTCACGGACGACGGGAAAAGAGACGACAAAGGAGATGGTCGATATGTTCGACGGGAAATGCGGTACCACGGTGGAAGACCGGGCCGGGTCCCGCGGGTACCTGCCGGCCGCCGGGCCGGACCGGTCCGGTGATTCCTTCCGGGTCATGTTCTTCGGGAGACCCCCCGGCGGTAAAAGCGACGGAGGCTCCGCCGGCGGAGACCGGACCGGTTTGCCGGGTAACGCTACCGCCTTGTTGTGCTACGTTCTGGGTTGGGTGACCGGTATCGTTTTCCTGGTCGTCGATAACGACGACCGCCTGGTCCGCTTTCATGCCTGGCAATCCATTCTGACGTTCGGAACCGTGACCCTGATCTACGTCCTGCTGAACGTTTTGGCCGGACTGTTTTTCACGGGCCCGTGGCGCCCGTTGTTGGTCTGGACGGCGCTGTATACCCTGGCGGGAGCAGCTTCGTTCCTCCTGTGGCTGATCCTCATGGTCAAGGCGTATCAGGGGCAGCGATGGAAAGTGCCGCTGTTGGGCGAGTTGGCCGAACGGTACGCGGGTTTCTGACCGATGACGGCTTTGATCGTGCCGGGCCCGCACAGAGAAGTTTTTCCACCACCGAAAGGAGAGAAGTATAGTGAGAAAAGTTTTGGTGTTCCTGTCGCTGTTTTTGCTGGTCGCAAGCCTGGCGGGATGCGGCGGGAGCAGGCCGGCTTCGGCGCCATCCGCTCCGGCGGGCGGACCGAGCGCGGCGGATCTGGTCAACCGCGGCCAACAGGTACGGGGGATGTCCTTTGATTTCAAACAGACGGTCAACGGCCAGGTGACCGCGTCCGGCAAATATGCCGTGGACGGTGATAAGTTCCGGATCGAAAGTACGACGGGCGGCATGGACTCGGTAATCATTTATGATGGTAAAGTCATGTATATGTACAATCCGGGTCAAAACACGGCGTACGAAGTTCCCGCTGCCCCGCAGGGACAAAAGGTGGAAACCCCTCTGGACTACAACAGGGATTTCGCGAAAAACGTCGACAACCTGAAGTATCTGGATACGGTCGCCTACAACGGGACGCAGTGCAAGTTGTACAGTCTGAGCATCTCCGGTGTCGGTGACGAAAAGGTCTGGTTCGACGCTGTGTACGGTCTGCCGGTCCGCATTGAAGCGGCCGGATCGGGGAACACGACGGTCGTGGAGTACGACAACCTGAAAATAGGGCCGCAACCCCCGGAGGCATTTCAGCTTCCGGCGGGAACCAGGGTCGGGAATCTGGGCGATATGACAAAGGGAAAACAGTAGGGGACGGACGGGAGTCCTCCGACGGCGAAAGGCTGGTCCCACGCGGACCAGCCTCACACTTTTCCCGTTGCTTCCGGTCCCGGACCCGCCGTCACCCCATGATCCGATCGACCACGGCCTCCGCTTCCTGGAGCGAATTGACGGTAAAGATCTTTTTGATCATTTTATGCAATAAATCAGGTCTGTTAATTTGCTTTACACGATCCTGCAAGCGATGCGAATCGTCTCCAAACCTGGCATCGAGATATTCACAGATCGCCTCCTGGGATGCTCTGGCCTCACCTCTGGCCTCCGCGCCTTCCAGGGCGGAAATCTCGTCCAGTCTGGCTTTCTCCCGTAACTCATAGATCCGGCGCTCCTGCTTGTTCTGCATGAACGCCTGTTCAAGAGTCATAGCCTTCTTGATGGGTGGATTACTCACGGCAATCGCCTCCATGGCTTCGCCCTCAAGATTGTTTAGATAGGCCATCCAACTATCGAGGGAATCCTCCGGTATACGTGCCAGAGCTTTTGCCTTGGGGAGTTCCAGAAAATGCATCTCAAGATCATCGACCAGCAGCTCTCCGGTATTGTCTTCTCTGACATGAAAAGTCCTGTGATAACGTTTCTTGTCGTCTTTGAACCAGTTGAATTGAAGAATATTGATGGTTACGGTCTTGCAAAGATCGGCGAATTTCCTTCCCACGGTCAACTGCCCATGATACAGACCGGCCCAATAGTAGAGCGAACGTTGGTCGATGTTGTATTCATTGGCCACCTGGACTTCTATGTTGATGAGGGTACCGTCTTCGGTCCGGGCCAGAATATCCAATCTGGCACCGCGATCGAGCAAATACCTGGGATCGATCTCCCGGTCGCGCAGGTTCACCTTCACCAGTTCCCGGCCCGCCGGTGGCTTGAAAACGGCGTTGAGGAACCCCAGCAGCACTTCCTCGGAACTGAACACCCGTTTGAACAGGTAGTCGTTGGTCCGGTTGATCCGAAGGCCGGGCAAGCCATAACCCCCTTCCCGTTACCCTCATCGGACCGGCCATGCCCGGGCCCGGGGCCGCGGGACCGCGGCCCGCCCTTGGAAGCTATAATACCATAATCTGCTACGATGGGCAACACACCCTGCCTTTCCCCGGTTCGTCGTGCGCCGGGTTCTTGAAAGGCGGCCCAAACGAAGAGGGCTGGCCTTGAACCAGCCCTTGCGGTTTGGACGTTTCCCCATACCCCGGTCCCCCTAGGCCTGCCGGTTGAATCCCACCGTGGCGGCCGCCACCAGAACCAGGGCCATGGCTGCAACCACCGCCAGGTCGGTCTGGACGTTGAACTGGACGAAGGCGGCGCGCAGGGGGCCGGAGGCGAACAGCACGTTGCGCAGGGCGTCCACCCCGTAGGTGAGCGGGTCCACCTTCATCAGGGAACTGATCCAGCCGGCCAGGCCGCGCATGGGGAAAAGGGCCCCGGAGAGGAAAAAGAGCGGCATGATCAGGAAGTTCATGATCATCTGGAAGCCTTCCATGCTCTGCATGCGGGAGGCCACGAAAATGCCGAAGCCGGTGAGGGCGAAGGCGATGAGGAACAGGATGCCCAGGATCTCGACGACGACCACCGGCGAGAGGTGCACGCCCACCAGGGGGGCCAGGATGAGCAGGATGGCCGCCTGGATCATGGCCACCGTGCTCCCGCCCAGGGTCTTGCCCATGGCCACCGTCCAGCGCGGCACCGGCGCCACCAGCACCTCTTTCAGGAAGCCGAACTCGCGGTCCCAGACGATGGAGATGCCCGAGAACACGGCGGTGAAGAGCACCGACATGCCGATGATGCCCGGATACATGAACTGGAGGTAACTGGTGCCGGCCGGGGCGTTGGGCATGCGGAAGCTGGCCGCGAAGCCGTTGCCGACGATCAGGAGGTATAAAAGGGGCTGGCCCAGCATGCCGACGATGCGGCTTCGCTCGCGGAAAAAGCGGATCAGGTCCCGCAGCCAGATGGTGTAGACCGCCTTGGCGTTTCTCATCAGTGCATCCTCCTTCTCATCACGGTGCGCATGAAATCGCCGGCGGAGGCGCCCTCCTCGCGGATGGCCCGGCCGGTCAGCTTCAGGAAGACGTCGTCCAGGGTGGGCTTGTGCAGGTTGACCGAGTCCACGGCGGCGCCCACCTCGCCCAGGAGGCGGGGGATGAACGCTTCGGCCTGTTCGGTCTCCAACTGCAGCCGGCCGTCGAAGCGGTTGCCCTTGATGCCGAACCGCTCTTCGATGTCCCGGGCCAACTGGTCGAGGTTTTTGCCGGTCAGCTGGACGATCTCCCGGCCCACCAGCCGCTTGAGGGCCGCCGGCGTGTCCAGGGCCACGATTTCCCCGTGGTCGATGACGGCGATGCGGTCGCAGTTTTCCGCCTCGTCCATGTAGTGGGTGGTCATGAAGACGGTTACGCCCACGCTATCGCGCAAAGCGCGGATATAGGTCCAGATGTGGTTCCTGGTCTGCGGGTCCAGGCCCACGGTGGGTTCGTCCAGAAAGAGCACCGCCGGGTGGTGCAGCAGGCCCCGGGCGATTTCCAGCCGGCGTTTCATGCCGCCGGAAAAGGTCTTGACCAGGTCGCGGGTACGGTCGGTCAGTTCCACCATGGCGAGCAGTTCCCGCCGCCGGTCCGGCAATACCTTGGGGTCCACGTTGTACAGCCGGGCGTGGAAGTCCAGGTTCTCCATGGCCGTCAGGTTGCCGTCCAGGCTGGGATCCTGGAACATCACGCCGATGCTCTGCCGGACCGCGAACTGTTCCCGCACGATATCGTGGCCGTCGATCGACGCCCGGCCCGCCGTGGGTTTGAGCAGGGTGGCCATCATCTGGATGGTGGTGGACTTGCCGGCCCCGTTGGGACCCAGGAAGCCGAAGATTTCCCCCTTTTCCACCGTGAAGTTCACCTTGTTGACGGCTGTCAGGTCCTTGAACTTCTTGACCAGGTCTTCGACTACGATAATGGGCACGTCAGTCGTCACCTCCGCCGGGGTTGTTCTTGTTCAGGGCGTTGGCGAGCAACTCCAGGTTTTCCGCCACCGTGGCCAGCTGCCCGTCGGAAAGGCCGGCGAGCGCCTCCCGGGCGGTCGCCAGGTGTTGGGCCCAGGCCGCCTGAAGCAAGGCCTGCCCTTTTTCCGTCACGTGGAGCCTGACCAGACGCTGGTCCGCCTCGTCCGCCCTCTTTTCCAGCAGACCTTCGCGGTACAGCCGGTCCACCATTTCCGAAACGTTGCTCTTGGCCACCATGAAGCGGCGGGCCAGGTCGCTCACCGTCAGGCCCGGTTTCTTGCCCGTCATCCAGAGCACGCCGAGCTGCGGACCGTGGACGGGCAGGTTATCCCGGTCCTTGGCGTGGGCGTGGCGGCGCAAGCCTTTGCCGACAAGATGCACGTTCAACAGGATGCGCTCGACCAGCCGGTGCCGTTCCCGGGTATCATCGGCCATTTTCAATCCCTCCTGATACGGGTTCCCCCGCATAACGTTCGTCTGAGAACGTTCTGGTATGAACATTATAAGGGGTGGGTGAGGCGGTGTCAAGCCTTATTCTTTCCGCCGGCGCCGAACGGTAAGCGGGTGGAGCGCTGGCGCCGGACCGGGGGGATTTGAACGTGGCCGGACCCGGCAGGGGCGGGCCGGCGGGCCCCAGCCTGAGGGAGCCGGGGAGCGCCGCGAGGAGCATCTGCAGCAGCACCGCGGCCGCGGGGGGCGCGAGCAGCGAGAGGGCAACCGCGTCGAGCAGGGCGAGCGCC
>Ga0078972_1015679_pt1 | contig 11529 bp, 11 predicted proteins | sample YelNatPaOPGAMG01_FD_67568 | JGI IMG/M metagenome (GOLD analysis project Ga0078972, IMG submission 67568) | Hot spring thermophilic microbial communities from Obsidian Pool, Yellowstone National Park, USA - OP-RAMG-01 (SPADES assembly) (version 2) | ecosystem: Environmental > Aquatic > Thermal...
TTCAATGACTGTCTAACTGCATCATCATCATCCACAATCAGCACATACCCCGAAAAACAAACATTCCATTTTACATCCACCTTTAATTCATCTCTCTGTACAGGAACGCCTCTTCCAGATGGAATAAAAACTTCAAATACACTCCCCTTCCCCTTTTCACTCTCAATCCTTATACCCCCATTATGCAGTCTGACAATACCCTCTACCTCCGCCAATCCGAGACCTCTACCCGCAAATTTAGTCGAGAAGAACGGCTCAAAGATATATCGCAAGGTCTCACCATCCATACCACATCCATTATCTAACACACTGATTTTGACATAATCCCCTTCAGCAATCCTGTACCGAGGTAATTCTTTATAAATAAATTCACCATTCAAAAAAACCCTTTCTACCCTGATTCTGATGTTACCAGCATTTGTACCTATTGCATCGGCAGAGTTCAAAAGGAGATTCAGTATTACCTGCTTGATCTGTGTAGGGTCTGCATATATGGCAATACTTTCAACCGGCAGGTCAAGACTGATTTCTATCTTAGGTGGTATAGAGACCCTTATTAGATCTGCTATCTCTCGAATTATCTGTTTAATATCTATATTCTCAAATGAACCTCCAGCCTTACCGGCGAATCGCAACATCTGCTGACTTAGCTCAGAGCCTCTCATTACAGCCTTCTTTATCTCTGTAATCCCTTTCCTGATTATATCCAGGTTATCCGCCGAATTCTGGATAATATCTGCATAACCAAGTATCGCCATCAATATGTTGTTAAAATCGTGGGCGACACCTGCCGCAAGTATCTCTATAGTCTTGTGCTTCTCACTCTCAAGGGCCCTCCTCTCGAGTAATAGCCGCTCCTCCTCTAACTTCTTTCTCTCAGTAATATCTCTAACCACCTCCACGGCTCCAATTATCTCTCCATTCTCATCATACAAAGGAGCCGCCCTCCCCCAGAGCCACGCCCCTTCCTTTCTGTAGCCCGGAAAGGGCACATAGACCTCAGCAATCAGAATATTCCCCTCCCTTTTTATAGTAGAATAATTCTTCTCAATATCCCCCTTATCTATCTCCATCGCATAGTGGGCAAGTACTGGCCTCTTATAACCATAGAAAGGTACAGCCACTTCATAATCCCCCTTCCCGATTATATCCTTCGCCAATACCCCAGTGAGATCTTCTACCGCTCTATTCCATTGAATTACCCTTCCCTCCTTATCAATTGCAAACATAGCATCAGGAAGGAAATCGAGAATATATTCGAGTCTCTTCTTGTCTAATTCTAAGTTCATTATCCCTACCGCAAATAAAGAATCTCCCTCTTATAAAACACTCTTCATTCAAGGTCAATATGATAGTTGCAGGTCTTATCACCGGGCGGATCGAACTTTCCATTCCCATCCACATCTATATATATCGGATTGATAAAGAATCTTGGTACTCCTGAGGGATTGAACTGTGAGAATCCCTCCGGTAGCCTCTTATTACCAAACCCGGCAATTACTATACTTGAATCTCTATCAACCGAAACCTTGAATGTATCCTCGTATTTCACAACCCCATCTGGATTGGTGGTGGATATCAGAGCCTTACTGTCGCAGTTTACAAAGACTACAAAGTGAGTCACATCTATCTCAGGGAGTGCCTGTATTTTGAGTTTGACATCGATCTCCTTATCAGTATCAGTTACAATATCTCCCACCGTAGCCTTATTGTTTACAAGTACATTTGCAAAGGCACCTGTACTTATTATCACCCTGCCACCCTTCAAGGATTCGATAAATTTATCTTTTAGAAGTTTGGTCGGGTCATCCGTATCAGATACAAAGAATATACGAGGAGTACCTGGCAACTCCCAGTTATGAGCATCAGAGGCACCCACAGCAGTCTTGATATAACCATGGTTGATAAAACTCATAAAATTATCAAATGTCCCTTTTCCACCGTGGCTGACATCGAATGGATTCTGAGGACCATTCATCATCTCCCAGACATCAAAGTCCCAATCCCAGAGGCTGGCATCTGATTTCAAGCCCAAAACAGTTGGGTCATTCAGATCTGGCTGGCACTTCTCATTATTGAACTTTATGTTCTTCATATACTCATAAGGGTGGTTTATCTGAATGATCGGGGCACCTCTATCTCTCATAAGTTTGTGAATCTCCTTGATATCGTGCCCATACCACCTTACATATCCACCCCTTGCATCCATACCATAATCGGGTTCAACCAGATACATATTATGGTGCTCGGGAATACTCGCTGTAACCTCTTCTCCCGGATAGTTTATCAAGACGCTATTTAAATTTGCATCATCTATCCCGCTCTGCCACCCATTCAAGAATTCGTGGTCAGTAGTAATAGATACATCCAGACCCTCTGCCGCTACAGTGATGATCCTGTCCTTAATTGAAATAACATTGTCCGGACTCGGAGAGGCGTGAACATGGGTATCTGTAGAAAGATAACCGGTTGTATCTATCACCCTGTTAAGTATAACTGACACCTCAGCAGTCTTATTTGCCTCGATAGTTATACCCTTTTTGACGAACTGATATTCATACCCCTTTGTAACTACGATATCGTATTCACCCGGCGCACAGAGTATCTCCTCATTTCCTGATGCTGTATAATAGGTCCTGATGAGCTTACCACTTTTATCATAGAAAGAGAGTTTCGCGGATACATTCTTACCCCCGCTGTCTTTTATGTCGAATTTCAACCTGCCCGTATCCGGTATCTTTATTTCTATACCCTTAGCGTTTGCTGGATCAATCGATAGAGGCTCAACAGACGGATAACCCTCCAGATTTACACCCAATCTGTATTCATAACTCGTATCGCTGAACTTTGCCACCTTACCGGAGAATTCGCCGCTGGCATTGGTATACATATTATCAAGGGGCATAAATGGCATTCTGGAGCTCTTAACAAGATAATCAACCCTAACATTAGCCATCTTCCTTCCACCGCTATCAACCACCCTTCCATAGATATCAAAGAGTTCATAGCTCACATCTGGTATAGGCGTTGGATTGAATCTGATAAGCTCCTTTGTGGCTGAATTTGCATCCGAATCCCCTACACCAAATAGTACAGTAATTACCTTTGAATCCCCATTACTCCCCTGAGGAGCGAGTTTGATAGGAGATAACAGCTGATTTGAATCCACAATACCTGCCACACCAATGATATTTATCGTAGACATATTTGCATTCTTCCAACCAATCACATAAGACTTCTTTCCGTCTGAGGCGGATATCCACGGGATCCCTTGATCTATAGTAAACTCCCCAACCGTCAGATTGGAGCTTGCAAAATAGTTTTGAGGTGTAGAATCTCCAAAGAATACAGCAAAACCCGATATAAAATTCTTCTCAACATCAGACTTGTTCTTGAATGTGATTTTCATATTCAACACCGTCGAATCCGGCGGCAGAATATAATCTATAACAATTTCAATCCCAAGAGGCTCACTCAAACTCTTTGTCTTACCCTGTGCAAGTGCATACTTAATCAATTCGTCCTCAACCAACCAGAATCTGTCATCACTACCCGTCACCCTCACTACAGCTGCCTTCCCATCACTTCCATCATTGACAATCTCGATCTTCTCTCCCTTGAACATCCTCAGAATAGATTGAGAGAAATCTGCTGTATTCAATTTGCCTACTACAAGACCCAGTTCCTCGAAATCTTCTAGAGCGACCTGCTTGCAGTCCCTTACCGCAATTGCATCTATCGGTATACCACCATATAGGTAATATGTATTCTTATTATCCGGATTTGAAATTACAAAAGCCGCCTTCTCGTTCATTAGCAGATAATCGCCCTCCCCACCTACGGCAGTGAATGTGAGACCTACCATCTTCGCACCTTTATCGCTGATTCTTCTGGCAACAGATTTGCCTGTAACTGGACAACCCTCTCTAAAGATTCCCTCCCCTTTTATTACTCCACCGGTATCCTCGACATACACATCAGTTCCGGCATCTGTAATAACATCCTGATTTACATCCCCGGATAATTTATCCTCAGAACTGGAACAAGCGGCATTAATAACAACAGCAAGGCAAATAAAAAAATACATAAAGTATTTCATAATATACCTCCATACCGTTTGCTTATATAAAATTAGCGTAAAATTAACAAGCAAAATGTGAACTATGCATCAGCAAAGTTGATTAAGAGTTGATTAAGTACCAGATACCGATCGCCCAACTTCTACCTGGCACCAAAAGACAAAACCAGAGAAATTGTCCAATCATATCAATGAGTTAAAAATAACAGGTGTCAGTCTAAGTTCATTTCCACAAACTCATAAGAGATCTATCCAAAAAATTGGTATGCAATTTGCAGACAAATACACATCTCTATACGAGGGATTATGGATAACAGAGTCCTTGAAAATATTATGAAGGCAATAGAATTCAAGAAAGAAAATTCTTTGAATGCACTCAATTCCCAAAATCTGAAAAAATCAGATCTTGCCACCAAAATTAATAGAGCCATTACTCACATCGAATCACTTGAAAAGGACAATTGTTTATCAATCAATTACAGATGGTATGACGAACATAAAGAGGCCTCTGTGAAAAAACTCTCAGAATGTCTTCACCAGTATGCCAGTATAAATAACTCGATTCAAAGGTACAAGATAGATGTCTTGAAAAACGAGCAGAAAATAGAGGCAATAAATAAATTAATAAGGAAAAATTTGCAGGAGCAATTATATCAATTCCAAACAAAGGAGGATGAGAATGTTGAGGAGCTTTGCATTGCAAAAGAATGCTCAAGACTATGAGAGATTCAAACCGATTTTACCGGGTAAATATCTCTATTTTGACAGATACTTAAACAATCTCACTCACCAGAAAAAACCATTCAATCTAACCATAAACCTCTTCGACGGGCAGGTCAGGGTTGCAATCTCTACAACCAATAAAACTATTTCCATCTCGGGAGACAAGGAATTATCGATCGAGGTTATGCGACACTTATATCAGATCCCTTCTATAAGAGATTTCTCTATAGAGGTAGTGCGATGAGTTTTATCGAGAGTATCCTAAAAAGGATAAGGCAGGATAGACTCACCTTCGGTGATTTCTCAATAGACAATATTACAGTAACAAAGGATCCATTCGAATTTGAACATTATGCATTTGCCCTATCCCTGAATAAAAAGAGTCTCGGCAAGGTTCTTCTAAGTAAGAGACTAATTACATCTTTTGCCCAGAATGTATTAAGAGAGAGGAATATAGTCCTGCTTCCAGATTTTATAGAGGCATCCTCAATAATAATACTCACGGAAATGCTGAATTGCATCGAAGAGAGATATGGGGTTCGCCTTGAGATCAACCATCCAGACAATCAGGAGCTCAACCAGACTACTGACATAATGATAGCAATGAGATACAAAAATATAGTATCTCCAGTACTTTTACAGATATCTACAGATCAGATATTCAGCATTGCCTGTGATAAAAACATAGATATAGAAGATGAGACTGAGTTTGATATTACACTCTCCAATGAGCAAGACATTTCAGCAGATATCATAGGCAAACTATCTATTGATGATGTGATTCAGCTCCCATCTAAATTGAGTGTTTATTTAAATTCACAAATATACATTAAAGATATTCAACTTTATCAGGAGGAAGATATGGAGAAAGAAATTCACGAAATCAAAGAAATGAAATTCCCGGTAGTATTTCAAATCAGACTCGGAGGTATGACATTCAATAAAATCAGGGAACTACTTACAAGTAATAATCTGTTTGAATATCTCAATAATAAAGAGTGTCGAATATTACTTGGAAACAGCATTATCGCCAATGGAGAAGTCAATGAAAATAAGGTCAGAATTACAAAAATATTTATATAAGAGAGAAATCCTCTTAATATTTGGGCTATTGGTCCTCACTTTCACAATATTTATTTCCATAGAAATTGGACTAATCCTCGTCGGGTTATTTCTTCTGTATGTGCTCATTTTGAATAAGAAAATTTCAACCCAAATAAGACCACAGGAGATTTCTATTATCGAAAATATGAGATTGGATAATGATACAAGACTCTTTCTAATTTCATACCATGACAGGCGATTTCTGATATTCTCAAGTAAGAATGGGGCATTCAAAATCTCTGAGGAGAACAACAATGTATAATATCGACAAATTGGGTCTGATTGCTCTGACATATTCCGAAAGGGTCAATATCGATATCTCCTCAAACTTCAAGCCCGGTGTCTTTCTCTTATTGCTCGTAGTACTTGCCTTTATACCCTTTATTGTAATGATGCTGACATCCTTTGTAAAGTATTCGGTGGTCCTGACAATCCTGAAGAATGCCATTGGTTTGCAGCAGATACCACCTCAATCGGTGATAACGGGTCTCTCAATAATTCTAACGATATATTCGATGCAACCGATTGCACAAAAGATGTATTATTCAGCCACTGAATCATTCGAGAGAGATAGTCTTCGGATGAAACTGGATAGTGTCCCCGATCTAATCAAGGCATTCGAGGCAGCCCAACCTCCACTCACAGAATATCTGAAAGTCCATTGTGGAGAGAAAGAACTACAACTCTTCATCGATGCGGCAAAGGAAAGACAGGATAAAGACTCTCTACTCGTACTGGCACCCGCATTCGTTATAACACAATTGAAGGAGGCATTCATAATAGGATTCAGACTCTTTATCCCATTTTTAATTATCGATCTACTCGTTGCAAATCTGCTCGTTGCCCTCGGATTAAATATGCTGACCCCGGTTACTATCTCTCTGCCACTGAAACTATTGATTTTTGTCTTATCGGACGGCTGGTATCTAATAACCAAGAACCTGATATCAAATACATAGTTATGGAATACTCTATTCAATTGATTCAACAGAGTCTCTTCATCCTTCTGATATACATAGCCCCTCTTTTTCTGATACTCTTGATAGCGGGCATATTAATATCCATATTACAGGCTATGTTTCAGATCCACGAGGGTTCTATATTATATGTCTCGAAACTATCAATTGCCATACTCTATTTTTTTGTAGTAGGAAGAGACTTTTATAACAACTTGATGTCATTGATAATTAACATTTTCAATGGAAGATGAGTTTAGAAGAGGTAGTAAATATACTCATTATTTCGATGAGTCTGGGAGTGAGATTCATACCAATAATCAGCATATCAGACCTCTTTGGAGGGAGGTATGTCCCTGCACTCGTAAAATCCTCTCTCGTGGGAATAATAGGCATTTTCAGATTCTTTATTATACCAGAAGCCCAAAGGCCATTTGCATTTGATCTAATCTTTGTAATTAAGGAATTCTTCATCGGATATATTCTATCTCTCCCGTTTATCTTATTGACAAAATACATAATCAGTTCATCCTCCATCATCGAGAATGTATTTGGGAGTATCAGTACCCTGAATACTCAGGGGATATTTGATGAGAGAAACTCCTCTCTTGAAATGATATTCGAGATGCTTGTAATCTCTCTTATATTCATAACAAACATACATATTCTCGTTTTAGGCATACTCCTCTCTTCATACAATATTGATATCTCCTTTCAAAACATATCCACAATAATTCATAACCTGCTAATTGATTTCAACATCATTTCCAGGAATGGAATTGGATATTTCTTCCCCGTGTTTCTAATATCATTTGTGGTGGTTCTCGTCCTTGCAATTTCAGATAAATTAGGACAATCACTTAATATAAGTGCCAATACTACTTTGCTAAATACAATAATAATAATTGGCGGTGTCGCTCTATTCCTGAACAAAACCGTTGTTTACATCGGTCTGGACATAGAGAGACTGGCCTACCTTACAAGGGAAATTCTCATCTTACTCTCGGAGTCAAGATAGTATGGAAAAGACCGAAAAGCCCACCCCAAAAAGGTTGAAGAAGGCAAGAGAAGAGGGTGAGACATATTCTTCGAAGCCATTCGAGTCTTTCATAAAAATATTACTGGCATTCGCCTTATTATTGCAGATTTCTCCTCTTATATTCAAGGTGTTCAGGTTTACACTATCAGATGTAGATTTCTATTCGGCAAATACTCCATTTACAGAGAGAACCAAGGCACTTGCGATATCGGGATTAATACTGATTTTGATAATATTGGTTATTGCATCTATTCTGGACATTGTGCTTCCACTCCTATATCGAGGGAATATCGCCTCAACTGTCTCATTCGCAAAGGGAATAGAGAGGTATTTCAGAAATCTGAATCCGGCTGTTCTCTTCTCAAAGCAAAGACTTATCTCTCTGATTCTGACAATAGTAAAAGTGGTTATATTCATTGCTATTGGTATTCTAATCATAAAAACCAATATATTCTTCCCTTCGGATACGAATTTCATCAATCCCGGGACACCTGAAATTATGCTAATATTTATCAAGAAGATACTGATTGTTATCATCTTCGCGGGGGTTTTGATTGGTATTGTGGATTTGATATATGAAAGACAAAAATACATCAAAAATCTCTATATGACCAAACAGGAGATCAAAGAAGAATATAAGAATGAAGAGGGAGATCCTCACATTAAATCACAGCAGAAGAGGTTCAGGCAATCAATTCTGTTCTCTGATCCTAAGAAAGATGTGAAAAGGGCAAAGTTTCTGCTGGTCAATCCGACTCATATCGCAATACCAATAATATATTCAGAAGAAACGGGTGAAACCCCACAAATCGGTTATATCGGGATCGACGATCAGGCATTGCAGATGATCGGATTAGCCCGAGTTCACTCTATCCCCATAGTAAAGAATATCCCGCTGGCAAGAGAGTTCTTCAAGACATATGAAAGTGGTGATGAAATAGACGAAAAGGACTATGAGATAATTGCAAGTATTCTATCTCTACTTATGAGCCTTGAATTCAAGATCGATTTCATAGATATGGATAATGAAACAATCTAAGGGATAATACCCTAATCATTTAATTGTGAAATAACTGCTCGAAACAACTATATTATCAACTACTACCTCTACAGAGTATTTCCCAACGAGGTTGAATACCGATATTTCGCTTCCGGCAACAGGAAGGATATCCTTTACAATAAGTACACCATCTGCGAAGTCAAAGATCAATCCATTGGCCGCAAAGGAAGACCCCTTATCAAAATCTACATTCGCTGATTTAGAAGTATAAAGGCTTCCATCAGGGAGGTATACTCTAATACCTACATTATGTACACCATTGTAGCCAATGAACTTTGCACCAATGTATACATCTATTGCGATAGTACTGAATTCGCTCTTTGACATATCACTAAACAAATAATCCTCGTTATCTGCAAATGAGATTTCCACATTCTTCAACACATTAACATTTACACCAGGTATTCGTTGTTTAGCCGATTTGAGGACCTTACCCTTCTGAAGCACTAAGTTCTGTGAAAGAGAGCCAAAAGCACTTTCGTTTTCATAAGTACCGCAAGCACTAATTGACATAACTACGATTACCATCGCTATTATCATTACCTTCTTCATAACCCACCTCCTGATGAGTGCCAATTATAGTATATTCATTTATTGTACCAGATTTTGAAATATCTAACATATTGATATTATTTGATATTTTCTCTTCTCACTGCAAAAAGCGGGTATCGATATACCCATTAAAGTAAAAAAATACCCACCACGAATAAAAAAGCCCTGTCTCCACTATAGAAACAGGGCTAAAGGGCGGTCCTTCTACTGACCGTATAATTGAGAGTGCAAAATTCATTCCAATGATCCCATAAATGAGTGTCAGGTAGAATTTACGACATATACCTCAACCTCTCTTGCTAAATTCTTCGTTAGTTTAGGGTCGCTAAAAAATTATAGAAATTACTTTCAATATTCTAACTAACTAATTGATATTATTGAATAATTCTTGAACAACCCCTAAAAAGTGCCAGGTACTTTTAAGCCATCACTTATCGATGTGGCCGCCATATTTTCTCTATCTATTTAACCCTGGTCTGTTTTATTTCTTATGAATAAGTAACTGAAAAACGGGTGTAAATATACCCCTATTGTGGTAAAAAATACTCACTCAGAGTAATATGAAAAGGATTTGCCTCCCTTTGATTTGGATTTATACATAGCCATATCAGCCTTTCGTATAAGAAAATCGGGGTCATTGCCATCGATTGGAAATATGCTGATACCTATACTTGGTGAGATTTCTATTGTCTCATTCTCAATTTTATAAGGTCTTGAAATCTCAACGACAATTCGCTCTGCAATCTCATCAACATCAAAATTGTTCTTTAATTCGGATAGAATTATTACAAATTCATCTCCTCCCAATCTCGCAACTGTATCTATCTTCCTTACAACTCCTTTTACCCGATTAGAAACTTCCTTCAATAGTTCATCCCCAACATTGTGCCCAAAGGTGTCATTTACCATTTTAAACTTGTCCAGGTCCATTATCATTACTGCTACGAGAGTACCATTCCTGATAGCCCTATTAATCTCGAGGTTTATTCTATCGAAGAACAATAATCTATTTGGAAGACCTGTAAGAACATCGTGATAGGCAAGAAACCTTATCTTCTCCTCATCCAATTTCCTCTGAGTAACATCTCTGAAAATCCCAAGTATATAAGGTGCCTTTCCGATAAACTTTCTATATGTAAAGCTCCCCTCAACAACCAACCGCCTCCCATCAGGCAAGAGCACATTGAACTCAGAATGTCCGATCTTTATACCCTTCTTGATAGAATCAAAAATCATATAGACCTGCTCCCTCGAATCGGCAGGTAAAAAATCGAATATATTTCGCTTTGGAATTTCTACCTCTGGTATTCTCATTGTATTCAAGAAAGACTTATTTGCATAAAGGATACCCCCATCCTCTGCCATACTTATTATAAAATCATTGGCATTCTCGAGTATATCCCTGAATCGCTCTCGCGACTCCTCGAGCTCCTGATTCGCCAGCTCCAGTTGCTTTGCTATCCTCTTTTCTTCTGTAATATCAAAAATTACAGCCAGTATCCCTTCAATCTTGCCACTCTCATCCTTAATTGCCGTCTTCCTGATGGCAAAATATCTATCTGTATTTCTACTATAATGTTCATAAAAAACTTCAAAACCTGTTTCAATAACCTGTCTATCCTCTTTTATTATATTGTTCGCCTGCTCTCCTGGATATATATCATAATCAGTTTTTCCTATAACCTCTTCTCGCGACATCATTTTATACTGGAGGAACCTATCATTCACCCACACATACCTCAACTCGGAATTCTTAAAATAGACTTGTGCGGGGATTGCATTTATGATTTGCTCTATCATCACAAAATAATAATTCTTCTCTGTCATAAAAGCCTTCTCCTAAACGCACACTTTATGCATAAAATTTAACACAAATCCTTCAGAAAATCAATATTTAATCCGAAAAATGCAATTGAATTTTGAAATTTTCTTAAAATACTTCCTTTTGGCGTTATTTCAATGTGTTATGATCTTTAACACTTAACCAAATGAAGGTATAAAATTATACAAACAAAAG
>Ga0078972_1015681_pt1 | contig 11527 bp, 8 predicted proteins | sample YelNatPaOPGAMG01_FD_67568 | JGI IMG/M metagenome (GOLD analysis project Ga0078972, IMG submission 67568) | Hot spring thermophilic microbial communities from Obsidian Pool, Yellowstone National Park, USA - OP-RAMG-01 (SPADES assembly) (version 2) | ecosystem: Environmental > Aquatic > Thermal...
TTTGCTTTTGCCATTTTTACCTCCTGCGGTAGTTATTTTCAAAGCCCACGACCCGCCTTGAACGGGCGACCTCTTCCTTACCAAGGAAGTGCTCTACCGACTGAGCTACGTGGGCATACTTTACTAAATGGAGCGGGAAACGGGATTCGAACCCGCGACCCTCAGCTTGGAAGGCTGATGCTCTACCAGCTGAGCTACTCCCGCTCCAGAAATCTATCTGGAGAGGGGAGGATTTGAACCCCCGAAGGCATTCGCCGACGGGTTTACAGCCCGCCCCCTTTGGCCACTTGGGTACCTCTCCTAAAAAACCTTTCATTTTCAATCCTGAGCCGACGGCCCGACTTGAACGGGCAACCTACTGATTACAAGTCAGTTGCTCTACCGGTTGAGCTACGTCGGCATTCCTTAAATAATTCATTATATGCCCTTTTTAATAATTGTCAAGTTTTTACCTTTTTTAAAAGGTAAAAAAATTATAATTAAAATTAGAACACTATGCAAGAAAAATTGACATTTCAGAAAGATTGATTACCTTATCTACAAGAAAAATTTAGGAGGTAAAAAATGGCAAGAATAATAGGAATAGACCTGGGCACCACCAATTCAGTTGCTGCTTATTACGAAGGGGGACAGATAAAAATCATTCCCAATGCTGAAGGTTCAAACCTAACCCCGTCCGTGGTTGCCTTCACAAAGGACGGTCAGGTTCTTGTCGGACAGATTGCAAAGAGACAGGCAATCACAAATCCTGAAAACACATTCTTCTCAGTAAAAAGGTTCATAGGAAGAAGATATGATGAAGTCCAGGAGGAAATAAAGATGGTGCCTTACAAAGTTATAAGGGGACCGCACGACGATGCAAGGCTGGAATGCCCTGCAACTGGAAGGGTCTATGCCCCTCAGGAAATCTCCGCCCTTGTCCTCCAAAAAATCAAAAAGGATGCTGAGGCTTACCTGGGTGAAAAAATCAACGAGGCTGTTATAACAGTTCCCGCATATTTTAACGATTCACAGAGACAGGCAACAAAGGATGCAGGAAGAATAGCAGGATTTGATGTAAAAAGAATAATCAATGAACCAACCGCTTCAGCGCTTGCCTACGGACTTGAGAAAAAGAAAAACCATAAAATTGCAGTTTATGACTTTGGAGGTGGAACATTTGATATATCAATCCTTGAGGTGGGTGATAATGTAGTTGAGGTTATATCTACAAATGGAGACACACATCTTGGGGGAGATGACCTTGACCAGAGAATCATTAAATGGATTCTTGAAGAATTCATGTCAGATACAGGTATAGACCTTTCAAAAGATAGAATGGCTATGCAAAGACTGAAGGAGGCTGCTGAAAAGGCAAAGATAGAACTCTCCACATTGAAGGAGACGGAAATAAACCTACCTTTCATCACAGCAGACCATACCGGACCGAAGCATCTCCTCTTAAAACTTACAAGGGCGAAGTTTGAAGCCCTCGTTCAGGATTTAATAGAAAAGACGCTGGGTCCTGTTGAACAGGCTTTAAAAGATGCTGGATTGAAACCCTCACAGATAGATGAAGTGGTTCTTGTGGGAGGTTCTACGAGAATTCCTAAAGTCCAGGAACTGGTTCGTGAGTATTTTGGAAAGGAACCATATAAAGGTGTAAATCCAGATGAAGTGGTTGCAGCCGGGGCGGCAGTTCAGGCTGGAGTGCTGAGAGGGGATGTAAAAGATATACTCCTTCTTGATGTAACCCCTCTTTCTCTTGGCGTTGAAACACTCGGTGGAGTAATGACAAAACTCATTGAGAGAAATACCACAATACCTGTTAGAAAAACTGAAATTTTCACCACAGCGGAGGATAATCAGACAACAGTTGAAATCCATGTCCTTCAGGGTGAAAGACCCCTTGCAAAGGACAACAGAACACTTGCCCGATTCAGACTGGAAGGAATTCCGCCTGCTCCAAGGGGAATTCCTCAAATAGAAGTTACATTTGATATAGATGCAAATGGAATTTTGAATGTGTCTGCAAAAGACCTGGCAACAGGCAAACAGCAAAAAATCACAGTCACGGCCTCCAGCGGTTTAACCGAAGAAGAAATAAAAAGGATGATAGATGAAGCACATGCTCATGCAGAGGAAGACAGAAAAATGAAAGAGGTAATAGATACCAGAAACCAACTTGATGGACTAATATATCAAACCGAAAAACTTCTTAGAGAACATAGAGAGAAAATTCCAGAGGCAGAAATAAGGGCGATAGAAGAAGCAATAAACGAGGGGAAAAAGGTAAAAGATTCAAATGATATATCTCAACTCAGGAATGCGATAAACAGAATAACCACATCATCTCACAGAATAGCAGAAATTCTTTACAGGGCATCATCGGCTGGAAGGGCAACTGGTTCATCCGGAGGAAATGGAAAAGACAAAAAAGATGATGTAATCGATGCGGAGTATGAAGAAAAGAAGTAAATTTACTTTAAAACAATTGCTTCTTTCAGTCTTCCTGTCCTTTTAATATACCTCTGTAAATAATAAAATACTATACAGCATTCAAAAATCATAAGCCCGATTACAAAAGCGGGGTGAATAAATCCCCTCAAAGACAAAGCAAGTGTCAAATAAATCAAAAAAAGAAAAAGTAAGAAGAAACCGGAAGATTTAAGAAAGGGGGAGAAAGTAAGAATGCCCCCCATATATGGAATACCTATTGATGATATCCCCCCAACAAAAGAAAAACCTGCGAGGGCTATCTTCGTCCAGATAAAATTCCTGTAGAGGGATGTATCAAGACCCTCTTTTTCAAGGATGCTTTTCATTTTGTATAGTTCAAAAATGGAAAGAGCAAAAATTTCACTCTCCGAAAACTTCTTTTCCAGTAAAAAACCACCGCTTGAAATTTCATACACATCTCTCAGCTCTGCTGGAAAACCAGATTTATATATCTTTACTTCCTCCATCACGATTTTGTCCTCATATATTCTCCCTCTTTTAGCCTTTATAAAAGACCTTATTCTACCTTCCTCTATTGAAAACGCATCAATGTCCAGGATTAGCCCCTTCTCAGGAAATATGCTGCCGAAATGAAAGATAAAATTTTTTCTTTTTGCCCAGTAGTCTGTTCCTGGAAGTGTAATCTCTTCTTTATATAGATTTTTAATATCCATAAATTTCTTTTCCGCTTTCACAACAATCCATTCTGTGAAGACGAATTGGAAAAGGCATATCAATAAAAAAATTGGGATTGAGTTCTTTAACAGGAATCTTCCATCAAATCCTATGGATGGAAATGCCATGAGTTCATTTCTTATCTTCATTAGGTAATAGGAGATAAAAATCCCTGCAAACACAGAAAAAGGAAGTGAAAAAGAAAATAGAGAAGGAAACTTCCACAGCATAAGTTCCCAGACCTGAGACGGTCTATCCGGAATCCTCAAAAGTTCCACAAGAAAGATAGCACTTAGAAGGGAAGCAAAAACAAAGGAACACAATACAATGAACAATAAATGGCTCTTGATTATATATCTAAATATCCTCATCCCTTTCTGTATATCCTCGTTCTTTTAAACCATGAAAGGAGCAATACAAAAATAAGAAGAAAACAGGAGGGGAAAGAAATACCTACGAAGGGATTTATTACCCCCTTATTTGAGAGCACTTTAAAACCTGTATAAAGAGAAAAGAAAAGAAGATAGTATACACAGGCGATTAAAAGGTTCAATGAAAATTTCCTTTCAATCAAGGTAAAACCAATAGGAATAGAGAAAATAACAAAAAGGAGAGTATTGAATGGATAAATAAGCCTTTCAAGTGCTTCCACTATCACTGGATTTGGATTGAAATGTGCCTTTTCTAATTTCCTGGCAAACTGGAAAAGTTCCTTTATAGAAAGAGACTTTTTGAAGAATTTTTTCTTTACCTTTTCAATCAGGATGGAAATCGGGAATTTCATCTCTTCAAACTCAAAAAAGTAAAATCTTTCTTTTGAGAATAATCCGCCTGAACCGTTGCGCAGGACTATTTTTCCTCTATCAATATAACCTTCCTTAGAAAGTAAAACGAGTTCCCCTTTGTTTTCTGCGTAGTTCAGAAATATATTCTTCAACTGATTATCCTCCCTCGCTTCTACAAAAAATGTCAGATTTTCAAAAGAATGGAAGGTCCCATAACTTATTATTGATTCAATTTTCACTTCCTCATACTTTTTCTCAAATTTTTTCCATCCCATTGGACCCAGATATATGGAAGATATGTAAGAAATTCCTGTCACCAATACTGAAATGAAAATTATGGGGCTACAAATTCTCCATGCACTCATGCCCAGAGAAATCCCGGCAAGAAGGTAGTTTTCAATTGTAAGTTTTCCAAGCACCAGAACAGATGAAAGGAAAGCAACAAAAGGGATGAAATAAATTAGATAGGATGGAATAATATAAATTCCCATGATGACGGCGGTGCTGCCGGGTATAATTTCACCTGTATCCGGAGATAATATCTTTATTATGAAAAAAAAAGTAATTCCTGCTAAACTAATTATTAGAAAGTAAAGCGTAAAAAGAAAAGAGATGTCCTTATTTAACAAATTCTCAGTAGATAAAAGAAAGAGCCGGGATTGTGATAGTTATACCCGGGGTTAATGCGTTGGGATTTGTGCCTATCGTCTTCTTGTTCTCAGAATAAATCACTTTCCACAGCCTTGCATTTCCATAAAATTTCGCAGCGAGGAAGTGCAGGTCGTCCCCTTCCTTTACTGTATATTTTACTGGAAAATTGAACTGCTGATAAATAAAAGCAACCACATATCCGTATTTTGTCCTTAAAAGTAGAGAAGGTTGAACAGGAGGTCTGGGTTCCGGGCGGGTGGCAACAACAGGAGGTTTTGCATTCATCTCTTCTTCTGTAAGGGCTGAAGGAAGCTTCTCAGGAACTTTTTTTACAACAACAGGAGGGGGTGGCGGGGGAACAACTTCTTTCGGTGGTGGCATCTCTACAGGAGCAGGAGCCGGAGGGGGTGGCGGTGCAACAACCTCTTTCTGTGGCGGGACTGCTTCTTCGACGGGAGGCGCCTCTGCAGGAATAGGAGGCGGTGGAACAACCTCTTCAGCATGCTGTGCCTCTACAGAAGGGGGTGGAACTGCTTCCTCTGCGGGCGGTGCTTCCACCGGAGGAGGTGCCGGCGGGGCTGGTGGCACTGCAACAGCTTCCTCTGCCGGAGGAACTTCTTCCTCTACTACCTCTTCCTCTGCAGGTGGTGCCTCTGCAGGAGCAGGTGCTGGAGGGGCTGCAACTGCCTCCTCTTCTACCTCTTCTTCCACAACTTCTTCCTCTTCAGGAGTTGTAACAACCTCCTCCTTTTTCTCTGCGGGTTTTTCTTCAACGGGCTTTTTTTCAACTACCTTTTCCTCAGGAGCCAATTCCTCTTCCTCGGTGATTAATTCCTCTTCCTCCGCTTCTTCCTTCACTTCCTCAACTTCCTCTGTAACCTCTTCTTTTGTGGCCTCTTCCTCAAACTCCTCTTCCTCACCGAGCATCTCCTCACCTGCTTCTTCTTCAAGCATCTCCTCTTCCTGAGCGAAGGTTAAATGAAATTTTGGGTAAAAGAAAACAGAAATCATAACCCCTACTCCAATCGGAACAATTTTTTGTAATATCTTCATGGTATTAACAATATCATAAAATGTATTTTTTGTCAAATCTAAAGGGAAAATTTCTCGCACATCCCTCATTGTCAGGTAGTATCTCAATTTCTTTGTTGCTAAGGGATTTTTTATGAGTTAATATATAAAAAATGGAAGAACCGGTTAAAGAAAAATTGCTTCACAGGGTAAGGAAAGAAGTGGAAAATTGTAAGAGGTGCGAGCTTCATAAAAAGAGAAAGAAGGTGGTATTTGGAGATGGAAATCCATATTCCCAATTGTTAATAATCGGTGAGGCACCAGGGAAAGAAGAGGATGAAAATGGCATTCCCTTTGTAGGAAGGGCTGGAAAACTATTGAGAAAACTACTCCGTGAAGCGGGATTGAAGGAATTTTATATAACCAATGTGGTGAAGTGCAGACCACCAAACAATCGCACCCCATTAAAAAAAGAGATTGAAGCATGTTTGCCATTTCTTGAGAAGCAAATAGCAATCCTCAAGCCAAAAATCATACTTGTTCTCGGAAACACAGCTTTAAAAGCGCTTACAGGTAAAAGCCACAAACTAACCGATGTAAGAGGCAGGATGCTGGAAACCTCCCAAAAACTGATTTACCCATCATTTCATCCCTCTTTCGCCCTCAGGAATAAAAAGGCTAAAGAAAGTCTTGCTGAAGAGATAAAGAGTTTGGTTAATTATCTGACGAAGTGAACGAGAGATACGAACTTCTAAATATAATAGGTGAAGGAGGAATGGGAAAGGTATACCGTGCATACGACAACCTCTTAAAAAGGGAAATTGCAATAAAAATTCTTGAACTTGAAGAAAAGGGTATGGTAGATGTTTTAAAAAGGGAAGCACTCATAACAGCGAACCTCACCCATCCATTTATAGTCTCATTGTTTGATGTGGGTGAAATAAGGGAAAAGCCGTTTATCGCAATGGAATATGTGGAAGGAAAGTCTTTAAAGGAAGTGATGCAGACAAAAACCTTTGAGGAGGAAGAAATTATTAAAATCGCTCTGGATTTGCTTTCAGCACTTTCTTATGCCCATTCAAAAGGGGTAATCCACAGAGATATTAAACCCTCAAACATTCTTATTACCTCAAGCGGACATCCGAAACTTGCTGATTTTGGAATAGCAAAGGCACTCCATCTTCCATGGCAATTTGATGAGGAAATAATAGGTTCGCCATCTTACATGGCTCCTGAGGTAATTGAGGGTTCAAAATATGACCACAGGGCTGACCTCTTCTCAATGGGGGTGGTGCTCTATGAAATACTCTGTGGAAAGCATCCTTTCAAGAAAAACACATACAATGAAACCATAAAAGCAATAAAAAAAGAGTTTCCACCCCCTCCTTCATTCATAAGAAAAGGGATTATGAAAGGATGGGATTTTGTTATTTCAAAAGCGATTGCAAAAAATCCTGATGAAAGGTATTCTGATGCGGAAGAGTTTGCCAGAGATGTAAATGGCTTAAAAGAAATAGAAGGGAGTATAAGGAGCGGAAAAGGAGCTATAGCCTTTATAAAGCTTAAAGAAGCTAACAAATCACACAGGGTTTTCATCGCCAAAACAAAAGAGGCGAGAAAGGAGCGGAAGAAATGATTGAGAAAGAACTAACGCTTCTCCTTTTTCAGAAGCCGTCAAGATATATAAATAACGAAATAAATGTAGTTAAGAAGGAAATAAAGGAGGGAGTGAAATGGGCTCTCATTTTTCCCGACCTTTATGAAGTGGGGATGTCCTCACTGGGAATCCAGATACTATACCATGTATTGAATTCAGTCCCGTGGATTTGTGCTGAAAGGGTTTTTGTCCCATTCCTTGATGCAGAAGAATTCTTAAAAAAGAATGGTATAGAAATAACCTCATTAGAAACAAGAAAAAGGCTCTGTGAATTCGACATAGTAGGATTTTCCCTCACCACAGAACTAAATTTCACAAACATACTGACTGCCCTGAAATTATCATCAATTCCTATTCATTCAGAAGATAGAAAAAGTCTGCCAATAGTGATTGGAGGGGGTCCCGCGTGCTTTAATCCATGTCCTGTAGAACCATTTTTTGATGCGTTTTTTATTGGAGAAGGAGAAGAAGGGGTAATTGAAATCAGTGAGGTCATAAAAGAAGGCAAAAAAAATGCAGCAAAAAGAGAAGAAATCCTCAAAGCCCTTTCAAAAATAAAAGGAGTATATGTTCCAGGATTTTCAACTGGAAAAATAGAAAAAAGAATTATCCCGGAACTCAATTCATCTCCATTTCCAACTAAACCAATCCTTCCGTTTACCGCTACAGTCCACGACAGAGCAACAATTGAAATAGCAAGGGGATGCACAAAAGGATGCAGATTCTGCCTTGCCGGGTTCATATCAAGACCAACTCGCGAAAGGTCCCCTCAGGAAGTTATAAAAATCGCTCAAGAGGTTTTAAAAAATACGGGCTACGAAGAGATATCTCTTCTTTCACTCAGCACCTGTGATTACACAAGAATAAATGAACTCATATCCGGACTTATGGAAATAATATCTGAAAGGAAAATATCTCTTTCCCTCCCATCTTTAAGAGTTGGAACTCTATCTTCAGAAGTTTTAAGAAGTATCTCAAGGGTTATGAAAACAGGAATAACTCTCGCCCCTGAAGCAGGAACTGAGAGGTTGAGGAAAGTAATAAACAAGAAATTTTCCAATTCTGACCTCATAAAAGATGTAGAAACAATTCTTTCAAATGGCTGGGAGCATCTAAAGTTTTATTTTATGATAGGACTTCCAACGGAAACCGATAAAGACAGAGAAGAAATTATTAACCTTATAAAGGAAGTAGTAAAAATTGGAAAGAGAACTACAAAGAGATTTAATATAACTCTGAATATATCAACATTTGTTCCAAAACCCCACACACCATTTCAATGGGAAAAACAACTTGATTTGAAATCAGCAGAAGAAATTTTACATAACTTCAAAAAACGCTTAAAAATGAGGGAAGTTGAGATAAGATATCACAGCCCCCTCCTTTCTTATATTGAAGGAGTGCTTGCTAGAGGAGACAAAAATCTATCCACAGTTATTGAAAAAGCCCACGAATTTGGAGCGAGACTGGATGGATGGAGTGAATTTTTCAGAAAGGACGCATGGGAAAAAGCATTTGAAGTGTGTGGAGTTGACCCGGAAAATTATTTAAGAGAAAGGGATATATCGGAAAACCTGCCATGGGACAACATATCAACACTTATTGAAAAAGAGATTTTAATAAATGAAAGGAAAAAAGCCCTATCCGAAGAAACCACAGACGATTGCTTCAGAGGAAAGTGTTACAAATGTGGCGTTTGTGATTTTGAAAATGTTATGCCGAAATCAAAAGCGGAACCTGTTTACATAAAAACAAGCGGGATTTATAAGACAGGCAAGGGAACATGGATTACAAAAATAAGGGGCAAACTCACAAAAAATGGAATTGCGAGGTTTTTGAGCCACAAGGAATTCATAAGTGCTATTCACAGAGCAGTCAGGAGAGCAGAAATTCCCGTAGTTTTTTCAAAAGGTTTTCATCCCCTTCCACGAATTTCCTTTGGATTCCCCCCGCCTGTGGGAATTGAAAGCGAAGAGGAATATGTGGACTTTGAAATTTACGGTTCCTTCCATTCTGGATTTGTAAGTAATTTAAATTCACAACTTCCTGAAGGAATAAAACTAATAAATGCAAGAGAAATACCTTTAAATTTGCCATCAATATACTCTTCCACAAAGGGATTTGTCTATCACTACATCCTGCTTGATGGATTACTTGCAGAAAAGGAAATAAGAGAAAAATTGAATTCGTTCATCTCATCTCCTCCATCTATTGATGGGAAAAATCTAAAGGAGTTCTTTTCTGAACTTTGTATGGAAGGAAATTCCATAAAGGTATTCCTTAATGTCCTCTCTGAAAAAACCATAAACCCGTATCAATTCATATCTCTACTTTTGGGTCTGCCTCAGGATAAAATAATTGATAAAATAAATATAAAAAGGGTAAGTACCCTTCTTGTATATTGAGATGGATGTAAAAAGAAAAATTCTCATCTCCAAACTTCCATGGGAAACAAGAATTGCTGTGATGGAAGAGAAACTCGTGGAATATCACTGGGAAACAGAAGAAAACGCCCTTTCATATAATACTATATGTGGTGGAGTTGTTGAAAAAATCCTTCCTGCTCTTCAGACCGCATTTATAAGCCTTCCTAATGGAGAAACGGGCTACCTATTCGTTTCAGAAATCCCCGGAAAGGTAAAAAGAATTGAGGATGTGTTAAAAGAAGGGCAGAAAGTAATTGTCCAGATAATAAGAGAAAAAATTGAAAACAAAAAAGCAAGGGTATCAATGAAAATCAAGATTCCCGGGTTATTTCTCGTGGGCATTCCTTTTTTGAAAGGAATAAAGGTTTCTCACAAAATTGAATCTGAACCCCTTAAAGAGAAGTTGAAAAGGATTTTAAAGGAATACGGCTCAAGAATGGGCTTCATAATAAGGACAGCCGCTTCCATTGCCTCAGAGGAAATGCTTATCAATGAAGCAGAAGAAATAATAAAATTATGGGAAAAAATCTCCTTGCCCATAAGAAAGGAGATTTTATATACCGAACCGCCTCTATACATAAGAATTATAAGGGAGTTTCTGGGGAAGGGACAAAATGAAGTGATTGTTGACTCAAAGGAAATTTTTGACAAAATTGCTTATTTCCTCCAGAAACTACCTCCAAATCACGGTCTTCATTTAAGACTTCATAACGATGAAATCTCCCTTTTTCAGATATACGGCGTAAAAACAGAACTGGAAAGGGCTTTAAGAAAAAAGGTGTGGCTTAAAAATGGAGGCTACATACTCATAGAAGAAATGGAGGGATTTACAGGAATTGATGTGAATACCGGAAGATTCAGAGGATTAAACTCTTTTGAAGAATCAGCCTTTATTACCAATGCCCTCGCAGCAGAAGAAATAGCAAGACAGGTAAGGTTGAGGAACATAGGAGGAATTATAGTGATTGATTTTATTGACATGGAATCAAAAGAAAAGAAAGAACAGCTAATTTCTATTTTGAGGGAGGAACTAAAAAGAGACAGGGCAAGGATTTCTCTTCCAGAAAAGATAGAGAAGTTTGGAATTGTGTCCTTCACCAGGGAAAAGGATGAAGCGAGCTTCTCAAAGAAAATCAATGTATCCTGCCCGATATGCGGAGGGCGGGGAGGAATTTTCTCGTCCGATTTCATAATAAAAGAGGCGTTTGAAGAACTTTTGAGAAATCCGCTTGTCAAAAGAAGAAATCCTGGTCAGAAAATCACAGCAATTATAAAATTCAATCCAAAAGATGAGCAGATAAAAGAGGAAGATTACTCATCAATTATTGAAAGTATAAGAAGGGAATACAATGTGAATGTCGTTCTTGAACCGACGAACATTCAGCAGAGGTATGAAATAGTCTGGAAAATTGAATAAAACCTGTAAATCTATTTATCCTTGAAACTTGAATTTATTTTTATTATACCTATTAAAAACAAAAGGAGGTGACACAATGGGAATACTGAACGGGAAAGTAGCAATAGTCACAGGGGCGGGAAGAGGAATAGGAAGGGAGGAAGCAATTCTCCTTGCGAAAGAGGGAGCAAAGGTTGTTGTTAACGACGCAGGCGTTCATTACGATGGCACTGGAACCTCAAGAGGACCCGCAGAGGATGTGGCAAATGAAATAAAGAAGATGGGAGGCGAGGCTGTTCCGAACTTCGACAGCGTAAGCGATTTCAAAGGCGCAGCGAACATAGTGAAACAGGCAATAGAGACCTACGGTGCCCTCCATATTGTAGTAAACAATGCAGGAATCTTGAGGGACAAAATGCTCTTCAACATGGAAGAGGAAATGTGGGAT
>Ga0078972_1015685_pt1 | contig 11523 bp, 10 predicted proteins | sample YelNatPaOPGAMG01_FD_67568 | JGI IMG/M metagenome (GOLD analysis project Ga0078972, IMG submission 67568) | Hot spring thermophilic microbial communities from Obsidian Pool, Yellowstone National Park, USA - OP-RAMG-01 (SPADES assembly) (version 2) | ecosystem: Environmental > Aquatic > Thermal...
TCGGACCATGAACTGCTTCACCAAGCGATCTTCCAGGGAGTGAAAGGAGATCACCACCAGCCGGCCCCCTGGAGCCAAAAGCTCCAGCGTCTGGGGGAGCACGCGCTCCAGCGCGCCCAGCTCATCGTTGACGGCGATGCGCAGGGCCTGAAAGGTGCGCGTGGCCGGGTGGATCCTGCCCGAATAGCCGACCACGCGGGCCACTTCCCTGGCCAGTTGCAGCGTGCTCCGCCAGGGGCGCCCCGCACAGATGGCCCTGGCCACCCGGCGCGCATGGCGCTCCTCGCCGTACTCGTAAAGGATGCGCGCCAACTCCCTCTCGGGCCAGGTGTTGACGATCTCCGCCGCAGTGAGCCGGGTGTCGCGGCTTAGGCGCATATCCAGGGGGCCATCTTCCTGAAAGGAAAACCCGCGCGAGGGATCGTCCAACTGCAGCGAGGAGACCCCCAAATCCAAGAGGATCCCCGCCACCTGGCTAAAGCCGTGTTCCTCGGCTATCTCGGCCAGATCGGCGTACTGGCCCTGCACCAAGACCACCCGCGAACCGAAGCCGGCGAGCCTCTGGCGGGCCAGCTCCAGGGCCTGGGCATCCACATCCAGGGCCAACAGCCGCCCATCGGGGGCAGAGCGCTCCAAGATGCCCTGAGCATGGCCGCCAAGCCCCACGGTGGCGTCAATGTAGCTCCGCCCCGGCTCCGGCCTCAGCCAGTACATGACCTCTTGGAAAAGCACCGGCACGTGGATCGGGGGCGAGACCTCTGGCGCTACCTCCAAGGACCCCTCCGCTTTCCCTCGGGCGTTCGTTACAATTATATACCGCCCCGGCGGCCTTGCCAAGGCCTGGGGAGAAAAGAATGTTCACAGGGCTCTGAGCCCGGCCGCGAACCCCCACCGGTAGGCCTCCGGCGCCCGTTTCAAGCCCACAGGTTGTGGCCGACGATGGGCGAGATGACAGTTTTGTGACAGTTTCGTTGCTTGAGCGCGATTTTCATTAGGTGAAGGGAAACGCGCCGGGGCCGCAACCCGCAGGAAGCTACGAGTTAACGCCCCCTTGATCCTGAGCATCGCGGACGTACTCCGCGACGTAGCGCAGCTTGCGCCGGCACGCCTGCCGGGACCAAGCCCTCATGGCGATGAAGCTGGTCTCCAGGGTGAGAGGCCCCCGAAAGCCATCCTGAGCGAGCCGGGCGATGAACGGGCGGAGCGGGAGGAAGCCCTCACCGGGCAACTGGTGATGCGAGGAGAGGTTATAGAGGAGGTGATGATCCAGGCTGGGGCGCAGGCGCTTGAGGTCACTGAAGTGGACGTTCACGACCCGTTCCTTCAACAGGGCATAGATCTCGCCTAAAGGCAGGCCGGTCGTGCCCGCGTGGCAGGTATCCAGGGTGATATCCAAGTCATATTGCCGGGCGAAAGCGATCAAAGCCTCGGGCGAGCCGACGACGTTGCGCAGGTCCCTATCGCGATAGATGCCGGCGCTCTCCAGCGAGAGCCGCGTCCCCGAGCCCTGAGCGGCCGCCCGACAGGCCTCAACGGCCCGCAGCCAACGCTGCGCTTCGGGGTCCTCCCAGGAGATGGCGCCGGGGTCGTGGATCACCACACAGGGACACTCCAGCGCCAAGGCCATCCGCAGGGCGTCGCCCATGCGCCCGGCGCCAAAGCCATCCGGCCCGCCGGGCATGAGCGCCTGATGCACGCTGAAGATGCCCAGGCCGTGTTCGCGGGCGAGGGAGCTCACATAGGCCGGGCCACGCAGCCAAACCTCAGGGGCCATGACCAATTCCACGCCCTCAAAGCCGGCCTCCGCCGCCAAACGAAACGCCCAGCGCAAGGGGAGATTGTAGAAGCAGGCAGTGGATAAGCTCAGCAACACGGCCTCGCCCGACGGGCTGCGGGCTCCCTCCCTGAAGTGTAGAGCCCCTGCTCGCGGATATAGGCTTCCACAGGCGCAGGGACCAGGTATCGGATGGATAGCTGCCGCTCCAGGCGCGCCCTGATCTCGGTGGAGGAGATGCCCACCTGCACGGTGGCGAGGACCTCGGTCGCCTGGGTGATGCCGGGTACATCGCGCTCCAGGGCGGCCAGGTCCAGCTCAAAGCCGGGCCGGGAGATGGCGATGAGGCGCGCCAGGCGCAGGATCTCTTGCGGGGAGCGCCAACTCTTCAGGGTGCCGAGCGAATCCGCCCCCACGATGAAGAACAGCTCGGTGCGGGGATCGCAAGAGGCCCTCAGCGCGCGCAGGGTATCCACGGTGAAAGAAGGCGCCGGGCGCTCCAGATCCACCCGCGAGAGGTAGAAGAAGGGGTTATCCGCGATGGCCAGTTCCACCATCCGGCAGCGGTGCTCGGCGGGTGCAGAGGTCCCCTGCAACTTGAAGGGCGAGACCCTGGCGGGGACGAAGACGACCGCCTCCAGCGCCAGGCGCTCGCGGGCCTCCTCGGCGATGATGAGGTGCCCGATGTGAATGGGATCAAACGTCCCTCCCAAGACGCCCAAACGCCGCGGCGGTTCCCCTTCTGGGCCCGGCGGCCAGTATTTGGATGCCTCGGGCCGCCCGCCGGGCGACGGGGGAGGCGAAGCGCATCCCTCAGCTAGCGCCATTCCAGCTCCAAGTCGCCGATGATCACCGTATCCCCCAGCTCCACGCCGGCCTCCACCAACTTGGCCGAGATGCCTCGCGCCTGGAGGATGCGTTCAAAGCGTTCAATGCTCTCTATGTTCGTCCAATCGGTCATCCGCGCCAGGCGTTCGATCTCCTCCCCCTCCAGGCGATAGACGCCGGGGCGCTCGCGGGTGACCGTGAAGAGGGGGCTCTCCTTCTCGTGAGGCCGAAAGACGAACACGCTCGGCCGAGGCTCCTCGCGAGGCAACTGCGCCAGGCGGGCCGAGATGGCCCGTAACAGCTCAGGCACCCCTTGCCTGGTCAGGGCCGAGATCGCCAGGAGCTGCTCCACCTCCCCCTGTAGCGCTTGCCGCAGGGCCTCGTAGCGCGCCGGGACCTCGGGCAGGTCCATCTTGTTCAGGACCACGATCTGCGGCTTGGAGGCCAGCTTCTCGCTATAGAGGGCCAGCTCGCGGTTGATCGCCCGATAATCGGCCAGGGGATCCGCGCTGGCCCCATCCAGCAGGTGCACCAGGAGGCGGGTGCGCTCCACGTGGCGCAAGAAGGTCAGCCCCAGGCCGGCCCCCTGGTGAGCACCCTCAATTAAGCCGGGGATATCGGCCATAACAAAGCTTTGCCCATCCACCTCAACCACCCCCAGGTTGGGGCTGAGGGTGGTGAAGGGGTAATCGGCGATCTTGGGCCTGGCCGCCGAGACGCTGGCCAATAGGGTGGATTTGCCCGCGTTGGGCTTGCCCACCAGGCCGACGTCGGCGATGAGCCGTAGCTCCAACACCAGGGTGCGTTCCTGGCCCGGCTCTCCCTTCTCCGCAAAGCGTGGGGCCTGGCGGGTCGGCGACTTGAAGGCCTCGTTGCCGCGCCCCCCACGCCCCCCACGGGCCACCAGGAGCACCTGGCCATGGATCGTGAGATCCCCCAGGACCTCTTGGGTGGCCTTGTCGCGCACCACCGTACCCAAGGGGACCTCAATGTAGAGGTCCTCACCGTCGCGTCCGCGCATCCCCTTGCTCAGGCCGGGGCCGCCGTCCTCGGCGCGAAAGTGCCGCCGCCGGCTGAAGGCGATCAGGGTATTCAGGCCCTTGTTCGCGCGCAGATAGACGTTGCCACCCCTGCCGCCATCGCCGCCATCGGGCCCGCCGAGGGGGATGAACTTTTCGCGGCGAAAGCTCACACAGCCGTTGCCGCCATCGCCGGCGCGCACGGTGATCGTCGCCTGATCAAAGAATAACCCGGCTCTCTCGCTGCCCATCCTTCACGACCCGAACGATGCAACGCACCCTATCCAAGCGAACCGCACCCTCGTACTCCTTGAGCCCCCATTATACCACAGGCCTCCCGCGGTCAAATAAACGGGAAAGGGCGCAGAGCGCCACGATAGAGCGCAGGGTCCGGCCAAACGAGCGGTGCACCGGCTTTAGGAGAGGGCTACTCGGCCTGATAGAGCGGCCAGCTCTCTCGCCAGATACGGGCGATAAAGGGGTCGCCCGTCCGCAGGCGATGGGCGATTTGCCCTTCGCTCAAGACCAACATGTCCACGCCGATGGGTAGATCAAAGTAGGGCTGAAAGACACGTAGCAGCTCCCAGGGGTCTTGCTGTGTGGTGAAGCACAGCGCGTCTCCTTGCGCGCCGCCGCGCAGCACGATGAGCACGTCCACATCGCTTGTCCCCACCTGATCGCCGCGCGCGAGTGAGCCGAACACGCGCACCGCGCGCACTTCCGGGTGCTCTGTACAGAGGCGCGCGGCGATGGCCTTGAGCCGGGCGAGCAGCTCATCCCGGTCTATGGAGATGATCTTTACAGAAGCGGACGATTGCATCCGCAGCACGCACAGCCTCCTGGGCTTTTCGTTCGTTATAGTAGTCTGCCGGCTTGCCCTCCGTAAAGCCATTGGGATAGCGGGCCAGGATATAGTGTGCGTCCAGCAATTGGGCCCCTTCTATGAGCGCCGCGGGAACGGCCAGCTCTTCCAGGCGACGCAGCATGGGCGTAATGGCGTGGCCCCACACCGTGTATCCTCGGTTCATCAGGAGCGCTTTGACGGCTTTCTCGGCGGCTTGTTGGGCTGTGAAGCAGGCCCACTCCCAATAGGCGTATTGGATATCCAAAAGGGCGCGACGCAAGTCCCGCTCAGCTTGATCCAACCCATCCTGGGAGCGATTCATATCTGGTGCTCCTCACCGCCCGCTTGATGAGCCCTCCTATGATAGCACGGGTCGGCGGCCAAGGCAATGAAAGGGCGCCAAGAAAGGGGGCGAAGGCACCCTTCGCCCCCTAGACTCACTCAAGCGGGGATGATCGGTAGCAGGATATGCGACGGATGCCGGGCGTCGTGATAGATCGTCTGCGTGGCCGGCACCATATCCTCCTCGCTCGTGGCCGCGCGGCCGGTATTAGGGTTGCGATCGTAATGGGGGAAGTTGCTTGAAGAGATCTCCAGGCGAATGCGATGCCCCGCGAGGAACACGTTGCTCGTGGGTCCCAGCTCAATCACGTACTCCTCAACCGCTCCCGGCTTCAGGAGCTCGGCTTGAGAGGTACCGTGGCGGAAGCGTGCGCGCACGATGCCATCGGCCAGGTTGCGCGCATACCCGCAGGGATGGACATCCACGAGTTTAGCCGTCCAATCCGTATCCACCGCGCTGGAGGCGGCCCAGAGCACGACCTTGAGCGGTCCGGTGACCTCCAAATCCTGCTCCAACATGGCCGAGGTATAAACCAACACATCGGGGCGTTCCTCGACCGGCCGCTGATCAAAGGCCCCGCCAGGGAGGGCTGCCTGCCAGCAACACAGCCCGCCTCCCCGCGTGGGCACGGGATCGCGCGGGTCGTAGACATAGTGATCCTGTGGCTCGTCGGCCGGCGGCTGCGGGGAAAGGACCCCGTCGCCGTTCAGGGTGTTGGCCTTGCCGGCGCTATGCAGGTAGTAGGGCGTATAGACGGTTCGGGCCAGAGGCCATTCGTGCTCCTCTCGCCAGCGATTCCTCCCCATGACAAAGATACGCACGGGCGGCTCATCCATGATGCCGTTATCAATGCCCTTGAGCCAGTAATCAAACCAGCGCCACATGATCTCATTGGAGAGCACGGCCATGTCCGAGGCCCTTGTGCCGTAGTCAAAATCGCCCACCAGCCCGCTCAGAGGGCCGTGAAGCCAAGGCCCCATGATCAGCTTTTGGCCGCGCCGAGCCGTCTCCGTAGCTGCCGAGCGGGTCATCGCCACGTAATCCTCGGTAGTGGCCTTGGCGAAGATGTCGTACCAGCCGCCCAGATGATAGGCCGGCACGGCGATCTTGTGGCGGTGGACCGAAGCGTCAAACTGCGTCCAGAAATCGTCCCGCTCCGAGTGGGCGACGAAATCCAGGAAGGGCTTGGCCAGGTCCTCGCGGCCCAGCAGGGGGATCGCCGATAGGGGGAGCGTGCGAAAGGTCTTGCCGCTGGTCATGCCGTCCAGGGCGTCGTATAACTGCTCCTGAAGGGCGGCCTTCTCCTCGGCGGAGGCATTCATGCGCAGGATGGCCATGCTCACCCCCGCTCCAAGGAACCAACTGACGGCCACGCCCAAAGCCAAGGCCCCGTTGGGTTGTAGGACTTGGCCGTAGGTATCCGTAAAGGTCACCGCGGGGAAGATGGCCACCAGCGAAGGGGGACACATGGCCGCCGCCGCCCATTGGGTAAAACCCACGTACGAACCACCCCACATGCCCACCTTGCCGTTAGCCCAAGGTTGCGCGGCAGCCCATTCTACCGTATCATAGCCATCGTTGAACTCGTCGCGGAAGGGGTAATGTTGGCCGTCGGAAGCCCAGCGCCCGCGCGTATCCTGTACGACGACGGCATAGCCCCGCGCCGCAGAGAGCATGCAGAAATCCACATTGCTGACATCCTTGCCGTAGGGAGTGCGCTGTAAGAGCACGGGCAGCCGCTCCGAAACGTCAGGCCGATAGACGTTGGCGCGCAGGATGGTGCCGTCGCGCATCACGGTCTCCACATCGCGTTCAATGATCAATCTCGTTTGGGCCATGGTCTTTCTTCCTTTACCTTGTATTTGCGAGCGTGAAGGGACGCTCAACCGACCTCCTAGGCCGGAGTGCTCCCATCATAAGCAGAAGGGCGTCCCCTGTCAATGCCTTGGGCCTTTTTGCCCATCCTGAGGATGTGGTATATGATAAGGGTTTGCGCCTCAGCGATCTCTCACCGAGAGGAAGGAGGAGGTAGCTTATTAGCCGATAAATCCCTGACATGCCGGGATAGGGCGATCACACGACACCGTGGAAGCCCGACGGCAAAGGCTCCTGAAGCCCAAACATGACCGAGAAGATGACCGACGATAACTCATCCTTGAAAACGGATATCAGCGCCTCTATTCACACTTTACTCATCCCCCAAGTCTACGAGGCCCTTCAAACACGCCCAGAGGGCTTGACCCAACTAGAGGCCGAGGAGCGCCTCAGACGCTTTGGGCGCAACGTCCTCCGCGAGATCAAGGGGAAACCGCTCATCCTCAAGTTCGCCGCCAACTTTACCCACCTCATGGCCATCCTGCTTTGGGTGGGCGGCATCGTTGCCTTCATCGCCCAGATGCCCCAACTGGCCATCGCCATTTGGATGGTCAACGTGATCAACGGGATCTTTAGCTTCTGGCAGGAGTTCAAGGCCGAGAAAGCCACCGAGGCCCTGCGCAAGCTGCTTCCCACCTATGCCCGGGTGTTGCGAGAAGGCGAGGAGCAACGCATCCCCGCCGAAGAGCTGGTGCCCGGCGATGTCATGCTCTTGAGCGAGGGAGATCGCATCTCGGCCGACGCTCGGCTGGTGCAAGAGGCCGAGCTACGCGTGGACCAATCCACGTTCACCGGCGAATCGCACCCGGTGCGCAAGATCAGCGAGGCCGTCCTGCGCACCGGCCTGGCCCGCGCCGAGATCCCCAACCTGGTCTTCGCCGGCACAACCGTGGCCTCGGGCACGGCCAAGGCGATCGTCTTTGCTACGGGCATGGAGACCGAGTTCGGCAAGATCGCCAACTTGACCCAACGACTGGAAGCAGACCTTTCGCCCCTTCAGAAGGAGATGGTGCGCCTGACGAAGGTGGTGACGATCATCGCCGTGAGCATCGGGCTCGTCTTCTTCGTGTTGGCCGTCGCCTTGGCCGGCGTGGATTTGGCGGAAAGCTTTATCTTCGCCATGGGCATGATCGTGGCCTTTGTGCCCGAGGGGCTGCTGCCCACCGTCACGTTGGCGCTGGCCATGGGGGTCCAACGCATGGCCCGGCGACACGCCCTCATCAAGAAGCTATCGGCCGTGGAGACGCTCGGCTGTACCACGGTCATTTGCACCGATAAGACGGGCACCCTTACGCAGAACGAGATGACCGTGCGCGACATATGGGTGGGGGGCCGATGGCTGGCCGTCACGGGGGTCGGCTATGCCCCTGAGGGGCAGATCCTGAACGAAGGGAGGGCAGTGCCCGTGCCCGCAGACGGTGACTTGCGCCAATTGCTCGTCGCCGCCGGGCTATGTAACAACGCCCGCCTGCTGCCCCCGAACGGCGCGAACCCCCGCTGGAGCATTTTGGGCGATCCCACCGAGGCGGCCCTGCGCGTGGCCGCGGGCAAGGCGGGGCTGGACCTAGAAGCCGAGGCCCAAGCGATGCCGCGCCTTCGCGAGCTGCCCTTTGAATCCCGCCGCAAACGCATGAGCACCATCCACCAAACGCCCGAGGGACGGGTGGCTTTCGTCAAAGGGGCTCCTAAGGAGGTCTTGGCCCTGTGCAAGCAAGTTCAATGGGATGGAGAACTGCGCCCGCTCGACCCAGAACTGTATGCGCTCATCTCCTCCATCAACGACGATTACGCTCGCGGAGGATTGCGGGTTCTGGCCGTCGCCATGCGCCGCCTTCCCCCCGACTTGAGGGAATACACCCCCGAAGCGGTAGAAAAGGAGCTGACTTTCCTGGGCCTGATGGCCATGATGGACCCCCCTCGGCCCGAAATCGTTGAAGCCGTGGACAAGTGTCGCCGGGCCGGCATTCGCGTCATCATGATCACCGGCGACTATGGCCTGACGGCCGAGAGCATCGCCCGACGCGTGGGCATCCTCCGCAGCACCGAGGCGCGCATCATCACGGGCGCCGAGCTCGATGCGATGGACGACGCGGCCTTGCGCGCCGAGCTGCAAAAGGAGGTGCTGTTTGCCCGCGTCTCCCCGGAACACAAGCTGCGCATCGTCCGCTGTTTACAAGAGCTAGGACACGTGGTGGCCGTGACCGGCGACGGGGTCAACGATGCGCCGGCGCTCAAGAAGGCCGATATCGGGGTCGCCATGGGCCTCTCCGGGACGGACGTGGCCAAAGAGGCGGCAGCGATGATCCTCACCGACGACAACTTTGCCTCCATCGTCAACGCCGTAGAAGAGGGACGGGCCGTCTACGCGAATATCAAAAAGTTCACCTCGTACATCTTCACCAGCAACACGCCGGAGGCGGTGCCCTTCATCCTCTTCGCCCTCACTCGGGCGCGTATTCCTTTGGCCCTCAACGTGATGCACGTCCTCTCCATTGACCTGGGCACAGATATCGTGCCCGCCCTGGCCTTGGGTTCTGAGCCTCCTGAGGCCGGCGTGATGGATAGGCCGCCGCGCGATCTCAAGGAACACGTCATCACGCCCGCGCTGCTGCGACGAGCGTACCTCTGGCTGGGCCCCCTTCAGAGCCTGGCGGCCATGGCGGCCTTTTACTTCCAATATTGGACCCACGGCTACTGGGGACAATGGTTAGATCTGCCCTCAAGCGGCCCCCTGTACAACTCGGCGACCGCGATGGCCCTTGCCGCCGTGGTGAGCACTCAGATCGGCAACCTCTTTGCCCACCGCACCGAGAGCGCCTCCTTCTTCCGCTACAACCTCTTCAAGAACCCCTTGGTATGGGTGGGCATCGCCACCGAGTTGATCTTGGTGAACTTGTTGATCTATGTCCCCTTCTTGAATAAAGTAGTGGGCACAGCCCCCTTTGATCCCAAGAACTGGCTGTTCCTATTAGCGTGGACGCCATCCCTGCTTTTGGTTGACGAGGTGCGCAAAGCGCTTTTGCGCCGACGCGAGCGAGGCATAAAGACGACGGCTCAAGAGCCCACAAGGAGGTGAGACGTGCGGGTGATCATCATCGGTTGCGGTCGCATGGGGAGTGGATTGGCCCAAACCCTGACTTTACGGGGCCACTCGGTGACGGTGGTGGATAAGGACCCCGCAGCCCTTGAACGCCTGGGGCCCTCGTTCAAGGGACGCACTGTAGTCGGAATAGGCTTTGATCGCGACGTCTTGGTGCAAGCCGGGATAGAGCGCGCCGACGGGCTGGCCGCCGTAACGTCCAGCGATGAGGCCAACGTAGTGGCCGCGCGCATGGCCAGCCAGGTTTTCCGGGTACCCAAAGTCGTCGCCCGCCTCTATGACCCTCGCAAAGCCGAAATCTATAACCGTCTGGGCTTGCAGACCATCAATACCACCTCGTGGGGGATCAACCGCATTGCCGACCTGCTGTGCTACTCCCAATTTGAGCCCATCCTAAGCCTGGGCGGGCAAGTGGACCTCATAGAGGTACAGATCCCGATGCTCCTCGCCGGGCGAACGGTCAATGAGCTGACCGTCCCCGGCGAGGTGATGGTGGTAGCTATCAGCCGAGGAGGCCAGACGTTCCTCTGCACTCTGGGCACGGTATTCCAAGAGGGGGATATCGCTTACCTCGCCGTGCTGCCCACCGCCGGCGAGCGTCTGAAAGCCCTTTTGGCCATGGCATAAGGAGGCATAACGATGGCAATGAACGTGATCATCGTCGGCGGAGGCAAGGTAGGGGCCTATCTGACCTCTTTGCTGTTGAACGAAGGCTACCGTGTGAAGGTGCTTGAATCGCGCCGTGAGGAGCTCCCCCGCCTGCAGCGAGACCTGCCGGCTGAGGCGGTGATCTGGGGCAGCGGCACCGATCCCAACGTGTTAGAAGCCGCTGGAATTCGCCAGGCGAACGTCGTCGCTGCCGTGACCGGCGACGACGAGACCAACTTGGTGGTCACCAGCCTGGCGCGCTTTGAGTTCGGCGTGCCGCGCGTCATCGCGCGCGTGAACAACCCGAAGAACGCCTGGCTGTTCACGCCGGCCATGGGTGTAGACGTGGCCCTCAATCAAGCAGACCTCATGGCCCGCCTGATCGCCGAGGAGATGTCTCTGGGCGATATGATGACCCTGCTCAAGTTGCGCAAGGGCCGGTTCTCCCTGGTGGAGGAGAAGGTGCATCCTACGGCGGTAGCCGCGGGCAAGGCCCTGCGCGATCTAGACCTACCCAAAGAGTGCATCATCGTGGCCATCATCCGCAAGGAGCAGCTCATCATGCCCCATGGCGACACCGTCCTTCAGCCCGCCGACGAGGTGCTGGCCGTCGTCCACGCCTCCAAGGCGGCCCAACTCGCGGCCATCCTGGGCCGCACAACCTAGACAGGCCGGTAACTGCCCCTCTCTAGGGGAAAAAGACTGCCCACGAGCCCTAAAGGGCCTGAAGCTGACCGGCATTGCTTTCCATTATCTGGAGGGCACTTGTTTCCCGATGCCCCAGCGTGCCAACTCGTACTTCACAAGGACGGAATTTATGTTAAAATTCGCATCTAAGGCGTTCAGATGAAGAACTTGTCTCAGATGGTCCCCAAAGGAGTGGATTCCATACCAGGCCAGGGGATGTGACCAATAGCTAGCAATGATCGCCCCCCGCCTTAAAAGGGCGCCGACAACCGAACGGGTGCGCATACAATCAAGGATGACTTGCTTTATTCTTGATCTGATGTTCTCTTGTGTCCGGGGAGAATGCGACGAATGAACCCCGGCCAAACCGACAGCCTTAAAAACCCTTCCAACGTACTTGCTATA
>Ga0078972_1015687_pt1 | contig 11520 bp, 20 predicted proteins | sample YelNatPaOPGAMG01_FD_67568 | JGI IMG/M metagenome (GOLD analysis project Ga0078972, IMG submission 67568) | Hot spring thermophilic microbial communities from Obsidian Pool, Yellowstone National Park, USA - OP-RAMG-01 (SPADES assembly) (version 2) | ecosystem: Environmental > Aquatic > Thermal...
AGCTTAGCCATGGCCGTTTCAGGCTTCACCGGAGCCTACCTCACCGAGAGGGCGGAGCAGAAGGGGGCTTTAAAACACTTGGAAAAAGCGATGTTGAAGAAGCTGCACAACTCGATACACGCCGACGCCTCGCGCACAGCCATGTTTTGGGCGGCCATCGTGGACGGAGGCTCCCCCCTCTTAATGTCCATCATCTCCCTCTCCCCTTTCATCGCCTCCCACCTACATTTAATCTCGCCTCAAACAGCGCTTTACCTATCGGTTTCCCTCATATGCTCCATCCTCTTCCTCCTAGGGGCGTTTTTAGGAAACATATCCAAGGAAAGCGTCTTCCTCTCAGGCCTCAAAATGCTGGCCGCCGGCTTCGCGACAGCCTCGATAATAGCGTTCCTCGCCAAGGTGACGGGTTAACCATGCGACATCCACACGGGCCCGCAACCCTTTCCAAACAGTGGAGTGGCTGTCCACGCAGCGGTGAAATGGAATTTGGCTGAGAATAAGAATCGGGTTAGGCGAATCGTCTTGGACGTGCTTAAGCCGAGGGATCCCCCCATCTACGAGCTGGCTTCCCAGCTCGCGGAGTGTCGAGGCGTCCGAGACGTCAGCATCACCGTCGCCGAAATAGATCAAAGCACGGAGAGCATTAAGGTTTCCATCGAAGGGGGAGGCGTTAACATCGAGGATGTGAAGGAATGCCTTGAACGATACGGCGCCAGCATACACAGCGTAGACGAAGTGAAGGTAACTCGAAGCGAAGCCGAAGCCTAACCCAGCGGACACCCTCCTCCAGCCAACCCACAATAACGCAAACCCTTGAAGAAACGCCTCGAGGACAGGCGTAAGCCCGCCCCACTGGCCTTCGCGTCGCTTCGGCTACGCCTCAGTTTAACCATCCCTCGACGCTTCAACGTTTAAACGAAGGCGTTATCCCTTAAAGCGCCTTAAAGGGGAGGCTTCAAGGCGACGTTTCAGCTTGAAGGTTTACCCGGGCTCCTTCACCGTTTTCCCCAACAACTTCTCCAGGGCTTTTTGAACCTCCTCATCCGACGCGCCCTTCTTTATTTTAACGGTTTCCCCCGTGGGGTCGAGGTGTTTAACGTTGACCCGCCTTCTTTTCACACCTGTGAGGCTTTTAGGCCCTGTGACGAGGACGTAGTTTTTATCCACGACGTCGACGACGACGCATTTCCTCCCCTTTTCCCGCCCCATCTTCTTCACGCATACGCTGCCTACCTCCATGACGCTCATACGTTGTTTCCTCCTCGAGTTAACTTTCTAATACGCTTCTCACGATGTTTTTAAGCGTTGCCGTCATCTCTTCAAGGGGCATTAGGTCCGTGTCAACGATCAGGTCGTAGACGGATAGGTCGTCTACGTCGATTCCATACAGCCTTAAATACCGCTCCTTCTCAGCCCTCTCCCTTTCAACGGTGGCTTTCTCAGCCTCTTCGAGGCTGACGCCATCCCTCTCCGCGATGCGCTTCACCCTCACGGGGAGGGGGGCGGTTAAATAAATTTTCAGCAAGGCGTTTTCCCCAGCCATCCAAGCTGAGAGCTGACCGTCGATCACCACCCCGCCTTTCTCAGCCTCCTTACGCGCCTCATCGTCTATGAAGCGGTCAATGGACCCGTCTTCCTCGGCTAAACGAGTTAACTCCAGCAACGTTAACCCACGCTTCTCAGCCACCTGGCGGAACAGTCCTCCAATGGATAGATGCTTTAAATTGAACTCTTGGGCGACGGCCCTGGCGTATGTGGTTTTACCGGTTCCATGGGGGCCGCTGAAGGTGATCACTGGTTTACGCTTCAACGCCGACATGGACCTAGACATGTTAATCCTCTGGGTTTATTCCGAAAAGCCTTGAAAGGGGTAGGCTGACGGCGAAGGATGAGATGATGTACCAGGAGTAGAAGGGAACCACCGTCGCCCCGAGCTGGCTGTCCGTTCTCCCAGTTAGTAGGAATGGAATCGTGAATGGCGTAAAGGCCACGGGAGACGTCCCGTAGAAGCGGCTTAACACCATGAATATGATCCAGAAGGGTAAGAGGAATATGAAGCTCACCTTCATCCTATCCCACATCACACTGCTTTGAAGCTTCATGATGGCCTGTTGCTTCTTCATCACCCTGGCCAGCTCCTGCTTGTTATTGGACTTCCTCGCTTTCTCCAACTGTTGTCTCCAAGCGTTAACCTCCCGCATCACGGATTTAATCCTCTTCACGTCAACCATCAACCGGTTGGCCGCGGTGGTGATCAACGACAGAACGGTGGCGACGGTTAAAATGAAAAGCGTGGAGTTTGGAATGGAGGCGTATGGTTGGAGGAGGCTTTCCATCAACTTCATAAACGTGTCGAACACGCTCAATTTAAGCCCCTTACCAATTCACATCTTTCAACCATCAACCTGATACCGGTAAATCTTCAATCCTCAATTTAAATTCATAGGTCCAACTACAGGACTTGTCAACTAAGCATCGATCCTTTATAAACCCTACATGAACCCTAAGTCTTAAAGTTGACGGCCCCCTCCTACTTTCCCAGCAAGGCGCCTATCGCCGGGTACATTTCAGACAGCCTCTCCCTGGCTAGGATCTGATAGTACTGCTCCAATATGCCTACGGTTAAGAGGATTCCTGTTCCAGATCCGAACGCGCCTAGGAAGTCCGCTGAAGCCGCTATGAGGCCGACGATGACGCCTCCTAGAACCGTGACGGTGGGTATGTACCGGGAGAGAAGCTGCTGTATCGGGGTGTAGGATCGCCTGAACCCCTCTATTTGCATGCCTGAATCCAGGAGTTGCTTGGCCACGGATCTAGCGTCCATCCCACCCACTTGAACCCATGTCGTGGCGAAGAAGAGGCAGGCTAAGACGAGGAGGACGGTGTACATTAAAGCCCTCAAGGGGTCGGATATGACGTTGGCTAAGCCGTGGGGGGACACCACATAGTATACGAGGCCCCCTTTAGGGCTGTATTGATTGCCCTTCAACTCGAAGGTTCCCAGCAGGTTCAACCAGAAGTTCGCGCCCGATTGATTGTACTTCGACCATAATATTTGGGATATGAAGTATATGTTTCCAAACAGCGCCGCCGCGAAGATCACGGGGATGTTGGACACGTATAACAGCTTGATGGGGTATTTACCCCTGAACCCCCTGTACCGCGCGTATGAAACGGGGATTTCAACCCTTAACCCGTTTAAATATATGATGACGAGGAATACGATAACGGTTGTCGCGAACGCCACCATGTCGGGCAACCCCTCACTCCTGTACACGGCTTCGGTTAACCGGGCTCCGCCCCTGAGGGCTTGGCCGAAGGCGATGAGGGCGCCGTAAAACCTCCCGTCGCTCATTGGGCCTAGGGGCGCCACGCTGTCCCACCATATGGTTTGAGCCACCCCCGCGGCTATGAAGAGGCTAATCCCACTGCCGAAGCCCCAACCCTTCTGCAACAGCTCGTCCAACATGATGATCACAACGCCGGCCGCTAACAGCTGAATCAATATGATGAACTGAGTTTCCACCCCGAGTTTCCCGTAGACTCCACCTATCAAGTAGGCGAGGGCCTCGAAAAACGTCATCACCACCGCTAGGATTTTGCTCGCGGATGTGAAGAGGGCTCTGTCCTGGGGGTTGGTCATGTCAACGTCGATCATCTTGGACCCTGACAGGATTTGCAGGATTAGGCCCGCGGTGACTATGGGTCCTATGCCCAACTCCACCAAGGTTCCCCTATGGGAGGCGAAGATCACCCTCAAGGCGCCGAAGGGGTCGGCGGCCCCCTCCTTTCCCAAGCCGTATAACGGGATCTGACCCATGATGAAGTATACGATCAGCGCTAACGCCGTCCACATCAACTTCTCGTTAAAGTTAACCCTTTTCTTAGGCGGCGCTATCTCGAAGAAGTATTTGGTGAAGGGTTTGAAAAGCTCGATGAACCGGACCACTACGCGCACCTTCCGCGGAGCTGATTAATTAAGCTTCAACCTCCGCCTCCAACTTTAACTGTATTTCCCCTCCAGCCCGCGCGATCTTCTCCCTAGCCTTCTCGCTGCATTGAAGAACCTTAACCAAGTATGGTTTGGACGCTGAGCCTTCACCCAGCAGCTTTTGAAACCCCAACTTATCTAGGTCCACTAAAATTTTCCCGCCTTCGCTTGGAACGCCGAATTTCTCCGCCAACTCCTCCAGCCCTGTGAGGTTTAAAGTGGATGGTTTACGCCTCAGGCTCGCCGTGTGAAAGCCTCTCTTACCTATTCTCTCCAAATCGTACTTAACGGTGTACGTCCACTTATGCTTGCACCAACCCGCCTTTCCATGTCCTCCCCTCATGCCGCTCTTCCTATGCTGACCTGACGTACCCCATCCATGGGTTCTAGACCCCCGCATCCGCCTTGTTTTCCTCAACCTTGTGGGCATCAGCAGATCCCTTAACGTTTAATCGGGTTCTCCGTTATAAATAAGCTTTCACCCAAAGCCCCTATGCGAAGCTTTGTTTTTAAGGTTGAAACGGAAACGTTTAATTCAATATTCAACATTTAACGCTTAACGTTCCACCCGGCGTGGGATTTTTAAAGCATTCTCTTCAACAGGTTGTTGATGTGTTCGCCTCGATAGCCCAGCTCCCCGCCTACGTTGAAGGGGCGTTTCACGCTTCCCTTAAAACCCTTTCTTGGAGGGTGAAGCCTGAACACGGTGTCAACGCCGTTTTTCCTAAGCTTCGTCAAGGTAACCTCACCTGTGAGCATCGCTTGAGATAGGTCCTCGAACCCATTCTTGTTGAAGGCGGTTTTGATGAAGGCTTCGTCAAGCCTTTTTCCACCCTTCACCACACCCCTTTCCCTCAAAAGGGATGTCAAAGTCTCCCTGTTTATTTCACCCCATGTAACCCAGTCCTTTACCTTTCTTAAAGCCCCTTTAACGCTTTCATCCATTTTCAACACGGCGGCTTGGAACCTTCTTTTCAGCCTGAGAACCTCGAGGGCTTTCTCTACGTCAGGTGGGATTCTACTCGTTCCCCTCAGCCTCACCGCCACCCAGAGGCCTTTAACCTCGCCCATAACTGTTAACCAGCCCAATCCTCCTGTACCAGTATCCTATACGTGTTCCTTAAAGCGTCGAAGGCGGCCATGGATGTTGAGGCCACTGTGCTTGTGGAGCCGAAGCTTCTGGTCCAGCAGTCCTTCACCCCCGCTAAGGTGAGGATGGTTTTAACGGCTTCGCCCGCTACGAGGCCGAGGCCCCTGGGGCCGGGTATGATCTCCACTTTCACGCTTCCACATTTCCCCCTAACCTTGAAGGGCAGTGAATGCGGTTGGTCGCATCGGCACTCCCAGCTGCCGCATCCCCTGCGAACCGGGATGAGGTTTAACTTGGCTTGAGCGGTTGCCTTATCTATGGCGATTCTGACCTGCGCCGCCTTTCCTGAGCCGACGCCAACGTAGCCTTCCCCGTTTCCCACCGCGACCATGGCTTTAAACCTGGATCTTTCCCCAGCGTCCGTTTGCTTTTGAACCAATCCAATGTTGAGAACTTCCTGTGTTAGATTCGGCAGCAACATGTCAACGATTTCAGGCTCCTTGATTCGGAGGCCTTGAGCGAAGACTTCACCTATGTCTATGATTTCCCCCGATTGAACGAGGGCTCCCAGCCTTGTTCTCGGAATCCAACCCGCCTCCACGGATTTCACGCCCATGTTTAAACTTAAACCTCCATTCAACGCCTTTTGACCAGTTTATGGGCCTCCAAGTATTCGTTTAAGTGGGCTACGCTTCTGAAGGCCCCTCCTTTAACCATCATGTACAGTTTATGGTAGTCGGCCCTCGAAATTTTCTTCCCATCCTTCAACTCTTTAAGCCTCATCCTCTGCTTTCTCACCCGTCCAATCCACAGACGTTTTTCATCGATCGAACTGCCCTTCCTTCTACCAGGGGTTCGAGCCCGCTTCTCCCTTCTCCCCTTGCTCACCCCCCTTTCAGGCCTCTTCTTGATGACGCCTTCATGGATGAGCCTGCTCACCTCCTCCCGGGTGATCGCGGCTTCAACCCTCTCCACGTACTCTGGGTCGATCCATACTCGGCTGACCCCGGCGTTTAAGATCTCAGCCGCCAACCTCTTCTGCGTCCTCAAGCTCATTCTTCACTTTTCACCTCTTCGGACGGCTCTTCCTCTACGGCTTCCTCCCCGCCTGGGGGCGTAGGCTCCTCCAGCCTTAAGGGGTTGAGGACTTTAAGGTTTAACTCATCGGCCTTACTCATGATCTCCAGCCTCTTCTTCTCCCCGACGGTGGAGGCGATTCGAACAGCCTCCTTGCTGGGGTCTAATCCATACAGGTCCTGAGGGCTGTGCACCAGGGTTTCCCTTAAACCTGAGGGGTGAAGCCCCCTTTTCGCTCGAGCGTTTCCGTAGCCTACGGAAACCACGCTGGGCCACCCCTTGATTTTCCTCCTCATCCGGCTTGTTTTCCCTTTAGGCTTCCTCCATGAATCCTTCACCCTAATGTACCTCCAGCTCTCCTGCCGGGTGAACCTCGGCTTTCTCCTCCCTTCCTTCATAAGCCCTTCTCCTTCCCGTAAACGTATATGCCGTCGAGGAAGACCCTATGATCCTTCCTTTTCACCTTGGTCGCGGCTTCGATGTTGGCCGCTGTTTGACTTACATCTCTCAGGTTGAGGCCCCTTACGTGGATTTCATCGCCTGAAGCCTCAACCTCCACGTCGCCTTTTATCCTAGCGATCCTAGGGGTTCTTTCGCCTAGGAAGTTCTCTATTAACACGATTCGCCGTTGTCTGTCAACTTTCACGTTTATTGGGAAGTGAGCGTACACGATTTTCAGCTTATAGGTGAAGCCCTTCGTGACGCCGGTAAACATGTTTCTAACATGGGAGGCGGCTGTTCCCACTAGGGCGGCGACCTTCTTCCTAGGCCAGAAGGCCTTCACGGAGACTTCTCCTTGGTTAAGGGTTATTTCCACAGGGATGTGGGATAAGTCTTCCCTTAAGGTTCCTAGGGGACCCTTCACCTCCACGACTCCTCCGTTAACCTTCACCTCCACGCCCTGGGGAACCTCAACCCTTCTCTCCACAACTTGTAAAACGCTCATCGCCCAACTCCCTTCACATATACTTCTTAAATCCCAGGGAGGAAGCGACCTCCCTGAAACATTGCCTGCACAGGTTTAACCCATACTTCCTTATGACGGCGTTTTTTTGACCACACCTCCGGCAGGGGTTGCTTCCCTTACCGAACTTCCTCTCCTTTCTAGGCTTCAACTTAGCCAATTCCCTACCCCTCCACCACTTCCACTCCAAACCTGTTTTTGATGAAGCTTAACGCCTCCTCCCTGTTGACTAAATGGCCTTTACCCACCTTGCTTCTCTTCACACTCCTCCTCTTCACCCTGAACCCCGGCCTCTCCAGGGTTACGTGAACGTTGAACCCGTATATTCCAAGGTTTGGATCATACTTGGTTCCAGGAACCTCTATATGCTCTTTAACGCCGAAGGAAATGTTCCCCAGCTCGTCAAAGGCCGACGACGGCAACCGGTTCCTCACCGCTTCGAAAGCCTTTTTCAAGAATTCCTCAGCCTTACCGCCTCTAAGCGTGGAGATGCAGGCTATGGGCTCACCCTTCCTGATCCCGAAGGTTTTAATGGTCTTCTTCGCCTTCCTAGGGCATGGTTTACATCCAGTCAACTCCGCCAGAACCTTCATCGCCTTCTCCAATGTTTCACCCGACTTTCCCACAGCTATGTTCACCACTACCTTACCCAACCTTACCTGCCTCATCGGGTTGATTGGAAACGTTGATGAACCTTGACTCAACCTCGACTACCTTAGCCTCACGACTGGTTTAACCGTGAACGTAGACATGGAATAATACTTAAACTTTTACTGGAAAACCTTGAAGAAAACTGTTGAAAACGGTTAGATTATGATGTTGGCGATGCCCGCGAGCCTCGGCCATCTTTCAGCAGCCTCCTTGGCCACTGGGCCCCTGACCTCTGTTCCCTTCATTTCCCCTTCAGGGGTGATTAAAACAGCGGCGTTGTCTTCAAATTGAACCCAAACCCCGTCGCTTCTCCTGTAAGGCTTCCTTTGCCTCACAACGATCGCCGGTAAAATCTGCCTTCTCAAATCCGGTGACCCCTTCACCACTGAAACCTTCACCATGTCCCCTACACAGGCTGAGGGAATCCTCCTCAACCTGCTTTTATACCCAGCCACGTTAATCAACCTTAAAACCTTCGCTCCCGTGTTATCGGCGCAGATCAACCTCGCCCCAGCTGGCAGGCCCCTGGATATTTTAGGCTTATACTCCGCCACTCCTTTAGCGCCCGCCGCCCGAGCCTTAGCCCCAGACATTCCTCAACCACCTTTCTTCTTTCATCAAACAGACATGGAGGTGAAAGCCAGCGCCCTCGCCCATATACTTTTCCTTAACCCACTTCGCTTCCATCTATTAATTTTTACTTTCCCCCCACATAACTTATTTTTCCAGTTTTTCCAAGACGACGAAGGACACGTTTTTACTTATGGGCCTGCACTCCGCGATTCTAACGGGATCTCCGACGTTGACTTCGATGCATGGGGGTTTATGGGCGAGAATCCTGCTTCTCCTCTTCTCATACCTCATATACTTTTTAACGTAGTGTAGGTAGCTTCTTTCAACCGTGATCGTCGACTCCATTCTGGTGTTGTAAACCCTTCCCGTCAATATTTTTCCCCTGATCGACATTTGTCCATGGAATGGACATGCCTTGTCGTCGCAACCCTTTTTAGGCGGGTTCACGGGGACGCCTATGTTTCTCAAAGCCATATCCTCCTCTTCATCTTTAACCTTTCCTCAGGCCTGCCAGCTAAAACCCTACCGTTCACAATAACCTCCCCTCCGTTTATTGAAAAGGCGAAGCGCGCGTTTGATTTGGGCACCATGAGCCTCCTCTTTCCTTTTCTAATCGTCAGCGTTTTCATCGTTTCGTCGATGACTTCTCCTTCCAACCCCTTTAAACCTGGATGCGTGCAATCTTTAACCTTAACCTTCAAACCGATCAGTTCATGTCTCAAAAGGTTCCTCGTCGTAATCCTCACTCAACCTCCCCCATTTCCCTTTGAACCGTTAGAATCCTCGCTATCGTCTTCCTAATCTCCCTTATCCTCGAAGGGTTTTCCACCGTTCCCCCCGATTCAACAGTGGTTTTAAGCCTATTCAACTCAACCTTAAGCTCTCCCAGCCTTTTCTTTCTCTCCTCCGCTGACATGTCCCTGATCTCCCTCATCCTCAATATCGGCATATTCCTACCCCTCCTTCTCTTCCATTTCTTTTTTCTCTTTCTCCTCCTCTTTTCCGGCGACTTCCTCCTTTAAAGATGGTTTATCGGGGAAGTGTATTCCAGGGGGTAGGATTCGAACCTTTACGCCGAAAAGTCCGGGTTTAAGCTGGGTGTAGGCTACAGCGGTTTTCAGCTGCTTCAATACAGGGTCGCCGCATCTTGGCATGTAGCCGTCTCGGTATTTCTCGTATCTCGCCCTTTCCGTTGTGAGTTTACCGCTGATGATGATTTCAGCGCCCAGCGCTCCCGCCTTCATGATTCTCTGTAAAGCCCAGTAGGCAGCCCTCCTGAAGTGAACACCCCTCTCCAATGCTGAAACGAGTTGAGAAGCCATCACCTTAGGGTCCAGTTCGGGCACATCCACCGGAGCTACTGAGATCTGCGGGTTCTCCACGCCGAACTTTTCCTCCAAGGCCCGGGTTAAATCGCGGATGCTTTGACCCCTTCTACCGATGACCATGCCGGGCCTGGCGGCGTACACCACCACCCTTGTTCCAAGAGGGGTTTTAGCCAGCTCGCAATGGCTGTATCCAGCTCTCTTCAACTCTTGGGAGAGAAACTCGTCTATATCCGAGCGTTTTAAACTGTCTTTAACGAAGTATTTGGTTACAGACATGACCGCTTATCTTCCCTCGAGGCCTCTTATGTAAGTGGGGTGAGATAGGCCAACAACCCTCCTATTAAGGTTAATGCTCCCATACTCGGACACAGCTTGTTCAAAGCGGTTTAGAAGGCTTCATACCCCACCAACTCCACATGTGTTAAGGTGTCGTAGTAGGGTGAAGCCCTTCCATGAGCCCTTGGAATCGCCTTCCTAATCTTCCTCCCTCTTTGAGACGCCGCGTGGATGATTTTAAGGTTCTCTAAGTTAAACCCCTTATACTCGGCGTTGGCCTCCATCTCCTCCAACAGCTTTAACATGATTTTAGCCGCCTTTACCGGATATCTCCCCGCGTACCATTTAGCGTCCAAGCTTCTATGCGGAACCTCTTTCTTATACCTCCTGTAAGGAATGGCCCTTTTCATCGCTATGACATCCTCCATGAGACGCTTCGCGTCCTTAACCAGCATGCCTTTAACGGCTCGGCATAGCTCAGTCATGGCTTTCGGCGAGACGCTCGCCTCCCTACCAGAGCACTTCACCGTTCTATCAGGGTCCAATTCCTTAACGGAGTAACCCCACGTCGGCATCCATTCACACCCTTCAAACGTTTATTCAAACGTTCACCTAAAACGGTGATCACTCGGTAAAAAACATTTTGAATAACTTTAAACATTGGAAAACGCGGTTTCAATAAACCCTTACCGAAACGTTCAAATGAATAAACGGCGATGCGAATCGCGGCGTCGATAAAACTTGACAACTGGACCATGGGAGAAGCCTAACCCTTTCAAGACCAGCGGTTTAAACTCTTCCAATCAACTTCAACCCCTCAATATGGATTCTCAACTGTTCAAACATGTTTCCCATCAGAGGCGCGAGGGAAGATAAGCAAGCCGGCGACGTTAAAACTGAGCCAATTAAAAAAGCAGCTTAAATACACGAGCACATCACCATAATAGGTGGAGGAGATGTTTAAATTTTGAGAGGGGGTTAACCGTTGGCGGGTTTGGAGGCGGGTTTGCTGGCTAAGGAGCTTTTCATCTTAGCTCCCCTTGCGGTTTGGTCTCTTTTCTGGATGGGGTTGGGTTTATGGTTTTCAGCTAAGAACGGTGACAAAGCTTGGTTCATATTCTTTCTCCTCGTCCATTTAGCCGGTGTCCCTGAGATCGTCTATCTTCACCGCCGTGGCTGCTGGCCCTTTAAGCCTAAGGAAAAAAGGTAAAGAAGGAACCGGGTGAAAATTAATCCATCACAACGTATTCGATGATTCATCAGCAAGTTTCCAGCCTTGAAGATGGCCTTAACGATCTACTCTTCTTCACTTAACCTGCAACTTCCATGAAGCCCACAGGTGAAATTAGAAAATAGGATTTTAAAATCGTCGCCTTACCCATCCGCGTTAGCTTGGCCTTCGCCTAATTTAAAGTTTAACCTTGCTCCCCCTCAGGACCGAGTGAGAGATGGTTGGCCTACGAGCGTTAACATGTTAGGTGGAAAACCCCCATTACCTCTTCGTTCAGCCTCAGTTTCTCATTGTAGATCTTACACGCTTCCTCCGTGTTCGCAGCTATGATTGAAACAT
>Ga0078972_1015688_pt1 | contig 11519 bp, 11 predicted proteins | sample YelNatPaOPGAMG01_FD_67568 | JGI IMG/M metagenome (GOLD analysis project Ga0078972, IMG submission 67568) | Hot spring thermophilic microbial communities from Obsidian Pool, Yellowstone National Park, USA - OP-RAMG-01 (SPADES assembly) (version 2) | ecosystem: Environmental > Aquatic > Thermal...
AAGCCACTATCGCAATAATCATTTTATTTTGAATGTTTTTATTGACCTCTAAAATTTTTCGGTTTGATTTTTCAATTACATAACTATCGGGGATAATCTTTCCTTGAACTAATATCTCTCCTAATCCCCAAGCAGCTTCGATTACCATTTGGTTTTTGTCTTTAATTACTGGGTGAACCGTAAAACAAACCCCAGAAACATCAGATTGAACCATTTTTTGAACCACCACTGCCACGGAAACTGGTGTCTGGTCTAATTTTCTCTGGAATCGATAAAATATGGCTCTGGGGGTATAAAGTGAGGACCAACATTTTTTAATATTCTCAATCAAATTTTCTTTACTGGTATTTAAATAGGTTTCTAATTCTCCAGCCCAAGAATCAATTTTAGAATCTTCAGTTGTTGCCGAACTTCTCACTGCCACATACCCGCCTCCCATCGCCTTCGGCTCAGACCGATGGTGGGCAGGTTTCGTTTTTAATTTATCAAATTCTTTTAAAATTTCTTCTTCAATTTTCTTTGGTATCTTCGCTTTCAAAATCAGATTTCTTAATATCTCAGAATTCTCTTCCACCGACTCAATATCTTTAATATTAATTCTATTCCAACTCTTTTTTATTTCTACATTGATATCATTTTCTTCTAAGAACTCCTCAAAGGCTCCAGCTAAAATAATAAAACCATCTGGCACTGGAATTCCAATTTTTATTAATTCTCCCAGATTTGCTCCTTTTCCCCCCGCAATTTGAATGTCTTTTTTATTTATTTCTTTAAAATCTTTAATAAATATCATATTTTAATCTGCTTTTTCATTTGTTTAATTAAAAAACTAACTGCTTTCTCTTTTGACCAATCACCCCAAGGATTAGGAATTTTAATCTTGGCTTTATTTTTTTCAGCGAATTTATAAACTTCAGGTAAAATATTTTGCCAATTTTCGCCTATTTTCTCATATAATGGCTTTAAAGGATAAAAGAAAAGATCTAGCCCTTTCTTTAATAAGAATTCTTTATTTTGGCTATTTTCACTCATCTCAACCATTGCTCTATTTACTACCTTGCTAGTCTTCTCGTAGTATTTTTTGAATTGAGAATAGTTAACTATAGGTTTGCCATCTAATTTTAAAATAAATCCCTCTAAAACTTCGGGAAACGATGGATAAGCATGCGTATGTCCCATAAAGAATACTTGAATTTGCATTTCCCTCGGATAAATTCCTACTTCTTGAAAATGATCAAAAGGAAAATCCGAAACTTTGTCCCATAATTCTCCTACGTGTAAATCCAAAAATTCTTTTACAAATACAATCTTATTCTTGTAATTATATGGACCATGAGCCATTCGAGAAAAATCTAGCATATAATAATATAACATCTCACAATAAGATATTAATAATCCCTCAAATTTTGCTAAAAGTTTAGCCATTTTCGGATTATTTTTCTTCTTTATCAAATACTTTTTATTCTTCTTCAAATATTCCTCTACTTCCTTACTTGTCCACACTTTATTTCGAAAATTCTCACAATATGGTTCGTTATTCCTTAAAATCTGTAATAATTTGACAAACATCCTTGCTAAATATTTTTTCTTCCCCAGAGAAACAAATTTAAGGGTCTTGACTGGCCATAAATATTGGTAGTTACTAATTCTAGTGGGGCTTTTGACTAAAGAGGCGATTTTTTCCACAGAATAACCTCTTTTTTCTAAAATCCTAAATAATCGATATATTTCTTCAAAAACAAAAGGAGCAACCAAAGAATCCAAAAACACTGGATGAAAAGGCCAGTAATTTCTACCATCTCCGTGCTGCATATCTGTCTCATAAATCATTTCAGCGGTGGCAGACCATAAACCATCAATTTTTTTGTCAATGGATAATTTTTTTCTCATTTTATATCACTAAAATATTTTCTAAGTTGACGATACCCCTCTTCTATTTCCTTTTCTATACTTCTGTGTTTTAACATTTCTTTTTCCATCTCTTTTTTACATTCACATTTTATCTCATCAATTGCTTTGATATAAGTATAATCCAGTGTGCCATTGTATTGATCAAGTAACTCAGACACTGTAGCTTCACATTCACGTTTTGTTTCAACTTCTAGGGGCTTCGGCAATCTCGGATCTGCAATGAGTACATCCCTTCTTCTTTTTCCCGGAATTCTTTTAATTATCTCTATCAGAGTCCATACACTCGTAGGCTTATATAATCCCTTCCTATAGAGAAATTCTATCAAAGTATGTGGCTGAACTTTTATCCTTAATAAAACAACTCTATCAGCTCCATTGTCAAAAGCAAAATTTATCGAATGAACTGCATCTTCTATATCGTTCTTTACGCTAAGAAATGGCTTGCCGCAAGTTATGTAAATAGTTGGGCTGATGTTATATTTTTTTAATAATTTTACTGCATTTATGTATTCTTCGGTTGTCATATTTTTATTGATACACCTCTCTCTAACTAATTCATTAGAACTTTCTAAACCTATACCGATTGCAAGTTTATAGGGATCTTTTAAGGGCTCCGCTATATTTTCTAAACTCTCTTCAGTAATAAACTCGGCTCTAGACTCTATGTTTATATAATAAATACCTTCTTCTTTATCTAATTCTTTGATTATTTTCCTCTGAATTTTTCTCGATATTTCTCTTTCATCCAAAAATGATCCCGGGGTCCCTATAGCAATCATTTCGTGATGAGGAATTTTTTTTATTAACTTAAAACCTTCCCTAAATTGTCGATAAACTTCCTCATCGCTTATTTTCCTTTTAAAGGTTGCTAAATTAGAATAACCGCACATAACACAACCACCTTTTTCTACTAAATGTCGGCAAGGGTTCGAAACAAGAATTAAAAATGGCATATGATAATTCGATTTGGGCACTTTATTCAGCGGTGTAGGTGGAAGCAATGTTTTTTGAAAATAAATTCGCGGTACTGTTAGATCGATATCCAAATTATACATTGATCTTCTTGATTCACTTACTACTTTTTGTAAAAAATTTAATTTATTCATATTTGTATATTTGTATATTTATATATTTATATATTTCTCCTTTTGTTCCATCTACAAGAACTCTATTCTCATCTTTTAAAATTTTTGTTGCTTTTTTTGTTCCAACCACACAAGGGATACCCAATTCTCTGGAAACTATTGCGGCGTGACAAAGTAATCCTCCTACATCAGTTATTATTGCCCTTGCTTTTTTGATAGCTGGTAAAAACAGAGGATTTGTCATTTCCGTAACTAAAATATCCCCTTTTTTCATTTTCTTACATTCAGAAGGATTTAGAATGATTTTGGCTTTTCCCCTAGCTATTCCTGGACTAGCAGGAATACCTTTTAAAATAATCCTTTGGCTTTGCTCAGAATAAATTTTTTGCTTTAATTTTTTCATTTTGCTTTTTCTAATATTTTAACAATTCCTTTCCTCATATTGCTAAATTTTCTTTATTATTAGAGAAATCATTTCTTTATCGGCTTTGATCTCGCTCATTATTTCATCAGCTTGTCGTTTTTCTTTAATGAATTCTAAATTGGAGGCTAAAGTTTCTTTTTTAAGATACTCACTTCATTTTTCTAATATATTTTTAAGCTTGAGGTTTTCAACTAGCAATTTAATGTCTATTCTGTCTTTTAATCCTTTTAACTCAGAAAGTTCTTTTTCTCGTAATTCTTTAACACACTCAAAAGTTATACCTTGTCTTTCGGTTTTTTTATTTTCTTGTTTTTGCCTTTTAGGTTTGAGGATAAATTTTCCCGGATTTCTGTACATAATTTCAGAATTATTTTTATATTCAAATAATATCAGAATCTAAAAAATTTTAAATCAGAGTTTTAATTTCCGGATTACGAACCGGGCCTTCCCTCACCTCCTGAATTTTATCTTTTTAGATTTCTTTTCTTTGATTTGTGGATTAAATTTAGTAAAGTAATATAGGAAAAGTAATAGAGAAGGTTTGAATAGGTTTAATTCTCGCAGCAATATTGTTCGCTTCGAACTGACTATTTAGAGAAAATCATATGCCGCCACTCGGTGCTTCGAACCGAAGCCCCGATGAGGAAAATATATTTCTTCTAAGAATAATAGTTCGAAACAAACAAAGTTGCTGCGGGGCCTGGATTCGAACCAGGATCAAAGGCTCCAAAGGCCTCTGTGCTACCGTTACACCACCCCGCAATTTTATATTTTAAGATATCTATTAATTGCAAGAAAACTTGAGACTATTCCTAAAAACATTCCAAAGGCAGTTTGAATTAAAAAGATAAAACCTAAATTAGCCCAAAAATAACTCGCTAAATTAAAACCTGCAAAAATCATTTCGACTTTTGGCGAAAGCCAAATTATCAAAGGGATAAAAATTGCTAAAGCGATTAAAGAAGCAAAAAATCCTTGTAAAGCGCCTTCTAAAAGGAATGGCCATCTAATAAACCAAAAAGTGGCGCCAACTAATTTCATTATTTCAATTTCTTCGTGTAGAGCATAAATCGCCATTCTAATAGTATTAAAACCAATAACTAAACTAATAAATACCAAAACTCCCATTGTCAAAAACGAGCCCCATTTCATTGCTTTTGCCAAACTATGAATTTGATTAATCACTCTCTGATTTTCTGCTAAATCAATGGTAATAAGTTTATCCTTAAAAGGAGCATTTTCAATATCTTTGGCTATTTTTTGATATTGTTCTGTTCCCCTTGCTTTAATATTTAATGAAGAAGCCAAAGGATTTTCTCCTAATTCTTCTAAGGCTTTTTTAATTAAGGGGTTAGAAGAAGTTCTTTTTTCAAATTTTTTAAGTGCCTCTTCTTTTGAAATGTAATCAATTGATAAAATTTCTTCTCTTCCCAAAAGTTCGTCTCTGATTTTTAAAATATCTTCTTCTGGCACATCGGTTTTAAAATACAAACTAATATCAACTTTTTCTTTTAAATAATTTATCAAATAATTAGCCGCATAATTAAAAATTATAATTGAAGTAAATAGAGTTAAACTAATCACCATCATTACAATACAGGCAATTGTTAACCAACTATTGCGATTAATTCCTTGCCAGGCTGTTTTAAATATTCTTTTTAAATTAGCAAACATTTATTTAAAAATTAAAAATTATAAAATTATAAAATTAAATTAGATATTTCCCCTCTTTTTCATCTCTAATTATTTTACCATTTTCAATACTGATTACCCGTTTATTTAAAGTATTAACTACTTCTTTATCATGAGTCGCTAAAATCACTGCAGTTCCTAATTCATTAATTTTTAAAAGAAGTTTAATTATTTCCCAACCATTTATTGGATCTAAATTCCCTGTTGGTTCATCTGCTAAAATGATTTCTGGTCGGTGAATTAAAGCCCTAGCTAAAGCAACTCTTTGTTTCTCGCCTGCAGAAAGTTGATGGGGAAAATTATCTAATCTATCTGATAAATTAACTAATCTTAAAAGTTCCTTTGCTTCTTTTTTAACTGTCTCTTCAGGATAGCCTGTCATTTCTAAAGCAAAAGCCACATTTTCATAAGCGGTTTTTGAATTTAAGAGTTTAAAGTCCTGGAAAATCATTCCCATTTTCCTTCGGAGTTTTATTACCTCTTTTGGTTTTAATTTAAAAATATCTTTATCTTCAAAAAAAACCCTTCCTTTAGTTGGCGGTTCTTCATGATAAAGAATTCTTAAAAGAGTTGTTTTCCCAACTCCAGAACGACCGACCAAACAAACAAATTCTCCTCTTTCTACTTCAAAAGTGACATTATCTAAAATAATATTTCCATTATAACTTTTAGAGACATTTTTAAAATAAACAAGAGACATGGTATTAACTTACAACTTACAACTTACAACTTATAACTTGTAACTTGTAACCTGTAACTCAAGAAAATAGTTTTTCTTATTAAAATACAAAGTGCCGAATACAGGCTACAAAATTAAATCTAAATTACCATCTAAAACTTCTTCTACAATATTTTGCCATTTTTTTCCTGTTTTTTCGTCTCGAATTAATTTATAAGGATGTAAAATATAGGAGCGAATTTGATTTCCCCATTCTATTTTTATTTTCTTTCCTTTTAATTCTTCTAAAGTTTTCGCTTTTTCTTGAAGAGCTAATTGATAAAGTTTACTTCTTAAAATTCCTAAGGCTTTTTCTTTGTTTTGATATTGGCTTCTTTCAGATTGGCAAGTGACGATAATTCCTGTTGCTTTATGTCTAATTCTTACGGCAGTTTCTACTTTTTGAACATTCTGGCCTCCTGGCCCTGAAGAACGAAAAGTCTCTAATTCTAAATCTTCTTCTTTTAAAGGCATTTCTTTTGCTTCAATTATTGGTAATACTTCAACCAAAGCAAAAGAAGTGTGTCTTAACTTATTCGGAGAAAAAGGAGAAATTCTCACTAAGCGGTGAACGCCGTTTTCATTTTTTAAAATTTTATAAACCTCCTTTCCTTGAATTTCTGCTGTCACGCTATTAATTCCTTTATACTCGTTTTCTCTTTTATCAATTATTAAAAATTTCCATCCCTTTTTTTCAGCATAACGCGCGTACATTCTTAAAAGCATTGCTGCCCAATCTTCAGCATCTTTTCCACCAGCGCCAGCATAAATTGACAAACTGACATTCCGATTATCAAAGATTTTATAACTTTCTTCTTTATTTTCACTAAAAACTGACATCTTCGTAATTTTATCAGAAATTAATTTAAAAAACAACCCTAATGGTTGTTTCTTTAAGCATAAAACAAAAATTAAGAATTTAAAAACTGACTTTTTATCTCTACTTTTTCAAAAGAGACATTGCTTTTTAAAAACATTTTAGAAATTTCTTCAAATCTTTGAGAATAAGCAGTGACCAAATATCTTACTTTCTTTTCTCTTTTTAGTCTTTTTTCTAACTCTTGGTGCCTAAAAAGATAATCTTTTAGTTTAGCTGGCACTACTTCTTCTTCAGAAATCAACCTCACTGCCTTGCCAATGTGCTTTTGAATTTTATCTTTAATCAAAGAATAATGAGTGCAGCCCAAAATTAAAGCGCCAATATCTTTCTTTCTTAAGGGGGCAAGGTATTTATCTAAAATTAAATCTAATCCTTGCCAATCTAATTCGCCGGCTTCAATAATTGGCACAAGTAAAGGACAACTAACTTGATAAACTTTTGCATCTGGTTTTAATTTTTTTATTTCTCTTTCAAAAGCCCCTGAATTTATCGTTGCTTCAGTACCAATTACTCCAATTCGGTTATTAAAAGTTTTTTCACAGGCTTCTTCTACTGCTGGCCGAATTACTCCTAAAACTCGACGCTCAGGATAGTTTTTTGGCAAATATTCTTGTTGAATTCTTTTTAAAGCAACGCTTGAAGCGGTATTACAAGCTAAGATAATTAGTTCGCATCCTTTTTTAAAAAGATAATCAACTGCCTCAAGGGTAAATTGATAAATAATCTCATTTGAGCGCGAACCATAAGGAACACGGGCATTATCTCCTAAATAAAGATAGTTATAATCAGGTAGTTCTTTTAATAACTCCTTAAATATCGTTAATCCTCCTAAACCAGAATCAAAAACTCCAATCATTTTTTTATCTTTATTTTAACTTTAAATTATTTATTTAGCAAATCTAAAATTTTTGGTAACATTTCTTGAGCTGCCCTTTCCCCTTCTTTAATAATTTCTTTACCATGAACAAAATCAATAAAACTTCCTTTTTTAATAATTGGATTAATTACGATATCTGCCTCTTTGATATTTTCTTTTGCTAATTGATATCTTAAAACATTTATTGATTTTTCTAAAACATTTTTGATGTTTAAATTGGCATTTAAAAACTTTTCTTTTTGATTATTAATAAAATAAACAAAATCTAAATTTACCGCGATCGTTAAATCTGCGCCCATTTCTTTTACTACTTTTACCGGAATAGGCATTGAAACTCCGCCATCAACTAAACATTTATTTCCTAAAACCACTGGGGTTAAAAGAAAAGGAACCGCGCCACTACTTCTAATTGCTAAAACCAAATCCCCTTTATCAAAAATTACACTTTCTCCAGTAATTAAATCAGTGGCTACTGCCTTAAAAGGAATTTTTAAATCTTCTATTTTTTTATCTCCTATTTTTGCTTTTAGAAGAGAAACAACTTTTTCTCCTTTTATTAAACCTGAATAAAAATAAGGATCAAATAAAATTCTTATTAAATCTTTATAAGTTAATTTTAAAAACCACTCTTCAATTTGAGAGATATCTAAATTATTAGCGTATAATCCTCCAATTAAAGCTCCGATACTACTTCCTGAGATATAATCAATCGGGATATTATTTTTTACTAGTATTTTAATCACTCCAATATGAGCCAAACCTTTGGCTCCGCCACTTCCTAAAGCTAAACCAACTTTTTTTCTTTTAATCTCCATTTTAATTTTTTATTATATCAAAAAATCGCCAAAAAGGCGATTTAAAATTTATATTAAGCAGGGGCGCCAGGACTCGAACCCGGACCAACGGTTTTGGAGACCGTTGTGCTGCCATTAACACCACGCCCCTATCTTTAAATAAATTTTCAATTATCAATTTTCACCCCCACACCAAACAAGCTTAAGAATGATAAATTACCAGTTATCAATTTTCAATTTTCAATTTTCAATCAATTTTCCAATTTCTCAATTTTCAATGTATTTCTATTTTTGAAAATTAAATAATTAAATAATTGTTTGAAAATTGATCATTGGATAATTGAAAATTATTAGAATTTTAATTCATCCACCCTTCCTTCATTCCTCCATCCCCCACCTTTTTAAAAAAGATGGGGGGGTGGGGGTCGCAATGACAACAAATTTTTAAATTCCAGATTCCAGATTCCAAATTCCAGATTCCAAATTCTACCTTTTATTTATTGGAATTTGGAACTTGAGATTTAGGATTTTAAGATATTAACTCGTTAATTTATTAATTCCATTATACCATTTTTCCATTTGCCAAGCAATCTTTTGTGGGTAATCTAATTAATCTATATTTATTATACTACTTTTTTATTTGTCAAGCAATCTTTTGTGGGTAATTTAGTTAAGCCATTTTTATTATAATATATTTTTATTTGTCAAATCAAGCTAGTAATCATTAACCAACAAGTGTTTAAATTCCCAATTCTTGTTTAACTTTAGGGTCAATGTCAGTAGTTACTAGCTCTTTTAATTTTTCTGGTTTTATCCAGCTAATTTCTTCTATTTCGTGAGGTTCGCTGGGCTTAGCAACTGGCTCTTGAGATTTTAAAACACAAAGATGATAGGCGACTATTACTGGAAATTGAGGGTGGACTCTTAAAGAAATTTGTTTAATCGGTTCAATCTCATAACCTGTTTCTAATAAAACTTCTCTTTTGACACATTCTTCTCTTGTCTCGTCTAATCGTTGCTTACCACCCGGAAAGGCCCATTGTAAAATCGAGCCATCACTTCCTTTTTCTATCACTTTTCTTTTTATAATCAAAACTTCTCCTTTGTTATTTAAAACTACTCCTAAATTAATAAATGCATTAGATTCTTTTTTAGGTTTTAGCATAATTAATAAAAAAAGAGGCCTTTAACCTCTTTAATATTTGGCAGTAATTGCTAAAACTTCTTCTAAAGAAACAATTCCTTCTAATGCTTTAATAATGCCATCTTGTCTTAAAGTAATCATTCCTTGACGCTTTGCTTCTAAAAGTAATTTTTCTTGCGAAGGTTGGCTTAAAACAATTTTTTCTATCTCTGGCGTCATTTCTAACATTTCAAAAAGCCCGACTCTTCCTAAAAACCCTTTTTTATTACAAGTCGGACAGCCTTGGGATTTATAAATATAATAAGGAGGTTGAGGTAATTTTTCTCTAATTTCTTTTGGTAAATCTTTTAAGTTCTCCTCAATTATTTTTGATTCGACTTCATTTGCTAGGACTCTCACTTTACAATCAGGACACAATCTTCTGGCTAATCTTTGAGCAATCATTAAATTTAAAGAAGAAGGAATTAAAAATGGCTCTAATCCTAAATCTATTAACCGAGGAATAACTCCGATCGCATTGTTGGTGTGTAAAGTTGATAAAACTAAATGACCAGTTAAAGCAGATTGAACAGCTAATTCTGCTGTTTCTTTATCACGAATTTCTCCTACCATAATAATATCTGGATCTTGGCGCACCATATGGCGCAAACCTCGCGCAAAAGTATAACCAATTTCTGGTAAAACCTGTGATTGGTTAATGCCTTCAATCGTATATTCCACTGGATCTTCCAAAGAAACAATATTTACTTTTTCTTGATTTAAAACTTGTAAAATAGCATAAAGGGTAGTAGTTTTTCCAGAACCAGTTGGACCAGTGATTAAAATCATTCCATAAGGCTTTAAAATTTCTTTTTGTAAGATTTCTAAATTTCTTCCTTCAAGCCCTAATTCATGAACACTCTTTAAACCAACTGAAGGGTCTAAAATTCTTATCGCCACTTTTTCTCCTAAGGCTGTTGGGAAAGTAGAAATCCTGAAATCGATTTCTTTATCATCAATTAAAGAGAAAAATCTACCATCTTGCGGAATACGGGTTTCATCAATTTTTAAATTAGCCATTATTTTAATTCTTGAGATAATTGGTGGATGGACCATCAGTGGCAAAGATAAAACTGTTGAAAGATCGCCATCAATTCGAAAACGAACTCTTAAAACATTTCTTTCTGGTTCTAAATGAATATCAGAAGCCCTCGAGCGAACCGCATATTTTAAAATAGAAGCAAAAAGTCTCACAATTGGCGCTTCTTCTGAAATGACGCCTTGGGTAGATTCAATATCTACTAATTTATAGAGGGTTGTTTCTTTTTTTAACTGAGCACCAAATCTTTTTTGAAAATCACTTAATAACTGATTAAACTCTTCAATAAAAGTCTGATATTGATTTAAGGCAATTTTTAAATCAGTCGGGGTGATAATAAAAACTTTAAATTTAAAATTTAAACGATTAGTAATAAATTTAACTGCCTCTTGGGCTTTAATATCATCAGGATAAACCATCCCAATTGATAAAACATTATCCTCTTTATTAAAGGCAATAAAATTATAATGGCGGGCAGTATCTTCAGGAATTAAATGTAAAACATCGCGGGGAATTGTTTCATTTTTTTCAAAAACCTTTACTGGTAATTTAAAAAGCTCGCTTTTAATTTGAGCGATCACTTTTTCGTCAACTAATTTTTTCTGATAAATAATTTCTTCAGCTCTTTTCTCTAAACTTTTTGCTTCTTCTAAAATTTTCTTTGCCTGAATTTCATTAATAAACTGACGCTGAATAAGAAGAGATAAAAAAAGTTCTTCTTGGATCATCTTAATATTTAATAAATCTTTGGATAAGATCTGGTACTAGACAAAAGAAATTTAGGTCAAGTGGTAAACCCCGCCCTAACTTTACCACTCAAGCGTTTGACCAGGCGCTTAATGAATAATTCTTTCCGCCTTTGGCAGAATGGCCTATTCGGCCAGCGCCTGGTAAAAATAAAACAGATCTAATCCTA
>Ga0078972_1015690_pt1 | contig 11519 bp, 6 predicted proteins | sample YelNatPaOPGAMG01_FD_67568 | JGI IMG/M metagenome (GOLD analysis project Ga0078972, IMG submission 67568) | Hot spring thermophilic microbial communities from Obsidian Pool, Yellowstone National Park, USA - OP-RAMG-01 (SPADES assembly) (version 2) | ecosystem: Environmental > Aquatic > Thermal...
ATCGTTTCCCCGTACTGCAGCGAGATGGACGCGCGCGCCCGCACAAACTTGCGGCTCTCGAGAGTCCTGCCGTAGCGTTTGCCAAGCCGCAAAAGCAGGGCCTCGATATGCTTGCAGGTTCCCAGCGTGTTGACGGCGAAATCCGGGCACGAGCAGTAGTTCTCGAACAGGCCGGGACCCCGCATGGCAACGCGGTACGTTTTCCCGCTGGCGGATTTGACGCGATAGTCGCCGTAGGGCTCTCCGCTCGGCCGTTCCAGGATCTTCGCGATGGCAGAGGCTGCCCGTTCCCGCCGCTCGGCAATCTGTTGCTCAATCAGCATAACGAGCAAGGATAGCAGAGCGCTTTGGAGCTGCGGCGCCGGGGACCCGGCCGCCCGAGCGGACCGGATCTCCGGCGAACTGCGGGGTCAGGGGAGAGAGAAGTTGACGCTGATTTGAGTGACCACTTCGACGGGCTTGCCATCCAGGAGGGTCGGCCGGTAACGATAATTCCTGGCCGCTCCCATCGCGGACTGCACCAGCACCGGGTGGCCGCTCATGAGCTGGAGCTGTTTCACCGTGCCATCGGTTCCGATCAGCGCTTGAAACCGCACGGTTCCCGCAATCCTGCTTTGAATCGCCTCCGGCGGGTAAACGGCCTCGGGTTTCTCGATGAGATTCGCCGACTGCACAAATTCCCCGACCCTGATGCGCTGCACGCCTTCAGGCGCCGGCGTGTGCGGGAACGGCTTATCCGGGACCGGCGCCCCCGGTACGGTCATCGCGAACTGGACCACGCCCGCTTTCAAATCGGGCGACACCGCCAGGCCAATCTCGCCTTCCTGCTCCTTGCCGGGGCCGGGCGGCAGGAATCGCGCCTGCCGGGCCGCGGCCTCCGCCGCAGGGACCAGCGCGCTGTCGCCATCCAGATAGATCAGGTCGCGCACAGTGCCATCCGATGCCACGAAAACCTTGAACCTCACCAGGCCCTCAATCCCGGAGCCTTGCAATCCGGCCGGATATTCCGGATACGGCACGCTGATAAGAGCAATGCTCGACGCGTCTTGTGGGCTTACCGCGGTGTTCGACAGCTTGAAATTCACCGAAATCTGGGTGATCACTTCCACCGGGTTGCCGTTCAGCAACGTGGTCCTGTATCTCCACTGCCGCACGGCTGCTTCCGCGGCGCTCACCAGCATCGGCGGACCCGCCATGGCATTGATTCGCTTCACCCCGCCGTCGATGCCGATAAGGACATCGAGTTGCACCGTGCCCTGAATTCCCGCGGCCTTGGCTTCGGGCGGATACACGGGCGCGGCTCTTTCAATCATGTTCGCCGCTTGCACGCTTCCGCCGACCTTGATGCGCATCGGCGGCGCTTGCTCCTGCATCGCAGGCCGCGGCTCGGGGAGCGCCGCCTCCGCGGCTGGGGCCGTTTCGGCGGCCATGGGTTCGGGCGCCGCTGCCGGAGCTGCGACAGGTTCAGGCGCGGGCGTCGCGGCCGGAGCGGGCAGCGCCACGGCAACCGGCTCTCCCTCCAGCGGGAACGCCTGCATCAGGAAACCCGCAGCCGGAACCAGCGCCGCGATCATCAGCGCGAACGTCAGAATCAATCGGGTTCGGGACATCGAAACCTCCTTTACGATCAGCTTCACCCTTTGCGTGAAATGTCTCTTTCTGAGGAACAACGGCGCGAGCGCGGCCACGGGGCGCCGCAGCTTCGCAATTTCCAGCAGCGCTTCGAGATACTGCTGCCGGCCTTCGGTCAGTTCAATCGTTTCGGCGTCCACCGCCTGCTCGCGGCTGAGCTGAATGCGCCCGAGCAGCCACCAGATCGCCGGGTGGAACCACAGCGCCGCGCGCGCCAGTTCTTCGCCCAGCACGAACAGCCAGTCGCGCCGCCGCACGTGCAGAAGCTCATGGGTCGCGATGGCTTCCTGCAATTCGGGCTCGAACGCGAGAAATCGCGCGGGCAGCAGCACGGCCGGGCTCAGCGCCCCGAACGTGATCGGCGAATCGAACTCCTCGGAGATGTACAGGTCCGCGCACGCGGCCGTGCGCATCATCGCGCGGCCGATCGGCTCCGGCACGGGATCGAGCGGCTTCGCCTTCCTGCGATACACCGCGAGCCGCGCCATGCCGGCGCCGAGCCAGAGGAGCCGCGCCGCGATGCCCAAGGCCAGCAGCCATGCTGCCGCGCGATACGGGTCGAACGGGATGCGCGGCGCCGGGACCTGGCCGGGTGCGGCGCTTGGCGCGGCCTGCTGCCCGGCGATATACGCCGGCCCTTCCGTAATCGTCACCGTTGCGGCCGGCAGTTCCGCGTGCCGCCAGGGCTGTATGCCCGGCAGCAACAACGCGAGCGCCAGCACGCCCTGCCAGTAAAGCAGCATCGCTTTGGGCGCGCGCGGCCGCAACAGGGCGGCCAGCGCGGCCGCCGCGGCGATCATCAGCCCGGCCTGGAGCGAGTACGCGCCCAGGTCCCACAGCCAGAGCGGCGTGTTCATCGGTTCTCCCGAATCAGCCGCTCGATCTCGGCGACTTCCTCTTCCGAGAGGCGGCGGTCCTTGATCAGGTGCAGCAGCAGCGGCTGTGCGGAGCCGTTGAAAACGCGGTCCACAAACTCCTGGACCATGTTGCGGACTACCTGGTTCTTCGGGCGCGCCGGCTGGTATACGTATGCGCGGTCCGCCTGCGACTTCTTCAGGAATTTCTTCTGCTCGAGGATCTTCATCATCGTCATCACGGTCGTATAGGCGACCTTGCGGCGCTCGAGCAGCCGTTCATAAACATCGCGGACCGTGGCGCTGCCGAGCTCCCAGACGATTTTCATGATCTCGAGTTCCTGCCTGGTCAGTGTGCCGGGTTTCATGCTACGAATACATTAGTACGTAGTTGGTAGCATGTCAAGCGAAATCTTCAAAACTCCACCATCACCCCACCGACGGCAGCACCGGAAACATCCGGTCGAAGTAGATGGATGCCTGCCCGGTCTTCCCGTTGTAGCCGTTGAAGGCGTCGAACCGGAAATTGCGCCGGTTCAGCACGTTCACTACTTCGCCGTAAAGCGTCAGCTTCCAGCGGCCGTGTACATAGGCCTTGTTCACGCGAATGTCGGCGCGCCGATACGGGCCGAGGCGCACGGCATTGCGGCGATCCGGCAACGGAAATCCGCTGCCGTAAGTTCACGCTCGGCCGTACGCGGTAGCTCAGGTAGGAGTTGATGGTGTGCCGCTGATCCCGCGCGCATAGCCGCGCCTCGAGTTCAGAACCGGCGCGTCCTCCCGCGTCGGTTACGGCCTGGGCGTTCGCGGCGTGGTTCGCGACGCGCAGACGGGCGAGCCGCTCGCCATCTGCAATGAGAGCACGGCTGCGGCCCAGGCGAGCATCACGCAACCTATTCTGTCCCGTCTTAAACTGGAGTTCTAGGGGATTTCAGAACCGCTCCTCCATGCACATGCACCCACATACGATGTCCGGGGTAGGGCACGGGGACCACCGTTCCGGACGCGCCCACAAGTCTGCCTCCGAGGGCCCGGCCGGTTCGGAAAAGCTGCGGGCGCTGCTGCCCGATATCTCGGAGCTGGTGAAGCCGCGCCGCTGGTCGTTCGCGCTGGGCCTGGCGCTCATCGGCGTCAACCGCGCCGCCGGGCTCGTCCTGCCCGCCTCCACCAAGTACCTGGTGGACGACATCATCGGCAAGCGGCGCATCGAGATGCTGCTGCCGCTGGTGATCGCAGTGCTCGCGGCGACCGCCACCCAAGGCGTCACCTCCTACGCGCTGACGCAGATCCTCTCGAAATCCGCGCAGAAGCTGATCGCGGAGTTGCGGCGCAAGGTGCAGGCGCACGTCGGCCGCCTTCCCGTCGCTTATTACGATGCGAACAAGACCGGCACGCTGGTGGCGCGTATCATGAGCGACGTCGAGGGCGTCCGCAACCTTGTGGGGACGGGTCTCATCGAGTTTGTGGGCGGCCTCGTCACGGCGGTGATCGCGTTTGTGCTGTTGGTCCGCATCAGCCCGCTGCTCACCGGCCTGGCGCTCGGCATCATCGGCGGCTTCATGTTTTTCCTCTCGCGCGCGTTCCGCACCGTCCGGCCGATCTTCCGCGAGCGCGGCAGAATCAACGCCGAGGTCACAGGCCGTCTGACGGAATCGCTCGGCGGCGTGCGCGTGGTCAAGGGCTATCATGCCGAGGACCGCGAGGCCGAAGTGTTTTCGGGCGGCGTGGAAAGGCTGCTGCGCAACGTCATCCGCTCGCTCACGGCCACCTCGCTGATGAGCCTCTCGGCGACGGTGCTTCTCGGGCTGGTGAGCGCGCTCGTCATGTACATCGGCGCGCGCCAGATCGTGAACCACACCCTGACGCTCGGCAGCTTCATGATGTTCACCGCCCTGATGGCGATGATGGTTGCGCCGGCGTTCCAGATCGTCGGCATCGGCACGCAGCTCACCGAAGCCGTGGCGGGTCTCGAGCGCACGCGCGAAGTCCTGAGGGAACGCCCCGAGCACGAAGACGCGAACCGCACCATCGTGCTCGGGCCCATTCGCGGCGAGGTCGATTTCGACAAAGTGAGCTTCGCCTACGAGCCCGGCAAGCCCGTGCTGCGCGAGATCAGCTTCGCGGCGAAGCCGGGGACCGTCACCGCGCTGGTGGGCTCGTCGGGTTCCGGCAAATCGACCATCATCGGACTGATCGCCGCGTTCTACCAGCCCGCCGGCGGCACGGTGCGGGTGGACGGCATCGATCTCGCCGCCGTTCGCCTTTCGTCCTACCGCACCCAGCTCGGCGTCGTCCTGCAGGACACCTTCCTGTTCGACGGCAGCATCCGCGAGAACGTCGCCTTCGCGCGCCCCGGCGCGAGCGAGCGGGAAATTCTCGAAGCCTGCCGCATCGCGCGCGTGGACGAGTTCGCCGAATCCTTCGAGAACAAGTACGATACCGTGGTCGGCGAGCGCGGCGTCAAGCTATCGGGCGGGCAGCGCCAGCGCGTCTCGATCGCGCGCGCGATCCTCGCCAATCCGCGCATCCTGATCCTCGACGAAGCCACATCGAGCCTCGACTCGGAGTCCGAGGCTTCCATCCAGCAGGGCCTCTCGTATCTCATGCAGGGCCGCACCACGTTCGTCATCGCGCACCGCCTGTCCACGATTCGCCGCGCCGATCAGATCCTCGTGGTCGAGGGCGGCTGCATCGTGGAGCGAGGCACGCACGAGTCGTTGTACGCCGCCGGCGGGCGCTACTACGACCTGTACACGCGCCAGCACGGCATTGAATCGAATTTGTTTCTTGCGCCCGGCGAAGGGGATAACGGCGCCGAGGAACGCGCCGAACCGGTCGAGGACGGCCGCCGTGCCGGCCTGTCCGATGAAATTCTGAACGCTCGCGCAACGCCGGGGGTCGAGTGATCCTGGTAACCGCAGCACCGCATCGCGCATCCCTTCTAACAAAGCTCCGTAAGTCACCCGGCTTTGCGAGCCGGACACCAGCAAACACAATGCGCGCGGGCATCGCGTTTCGAGATTTCGTTCTGTGGATTGGAATAACGCTTCTGGCGCTGAGTGTGCTCACGCTCTCGATCGAGGCCAGGACCCGATTTCATCCCTCTCCGCAATCGCTGGTGAAGACCTGCAAAGTGACGCCGGACGCGACCGAGCACCGTGTCCTGGAGTCTCCGCCTCCGCAAATCGCCGCGTCGCCTGTTCTCATATCGCTCACCGATTGCGGATCCGCCGCGCCGCCTTCCGGGCCGATTCGCGTAAACCCGGTTCGGGTTTTCCGCGCCGGCCTGCTCCGGGCTCCGCCCTCGCACTTCCTGTAATCCGCCGTTCTCGAAAGACCGAATTACGCTGCCCGCGGTACCCAACCAATTACGCCGCGGGCCGGGAGGAAAAGTGCAATGAGAGTGAAAACGATACTCGTCATGTCAGCGCTCGCCGGGGCTGCGCTCCTGTCGTGGTCCTGCGCGTCCACTGTCGAGGCGAAACCGGACACGCAAAGATCCGTCACGGTCGCTCCGGTGACTCGCGTGACCCGCGCGAACCTCGAACGCACCATCGAGCTGCCGGCTTACTTCAAGCCTTACCTCGAGGTGGATCTCCACGCCAAGGTGGCCGGATATCTGAAGTGGATCAAGGTGGATATCGGCGACCGCGTCGAAAAGGGCGAGCTTCTGGCGACCATCGAGATCCCCGAGTTGCATGACGAAATCGTCGAGGCCGCGGCCGAAATCCGTCGCGACCAGGCCGAGGTCACGCGGGCCGAGCACGATCTGGCGCGCGCCCGCTCCTCCTACGCGGCCGCCCACATCGACTACGTGCGGCTCGTGCAGGTCTCGAAAGTCCAGCCGAACCTCATCGCGCAGCAGGAGCTCGACGACGCGCAGGCGAAGGACCTGGGCGGCGCCGCTCGTGTCTCCGCCGACCGGGCCGCGCTCGACGCCGCCAAGCGTCAGGTGCAGGTCGCGCTCGCCGAACAGGACAAGCTCAACACGATGTACGCCTACACGCGCATCACCGCGCCCTTCGACGGCGTCATCACGAAGCGCTACGCCGACCCCGGCGCCATGATCCAGGACGCCATCTCGTCGGCCAGCCAGTCCCTGCCGCTGCTGCACGTGGCCATGGACCGGGTGCTCCGCATGATGGTGCCCGTGCCCGAGTCCGTCGTCCCCACGATTCACATCGGCGAAGCCGTCGCCGTCCGCGTTCCCGCCCTCAACCGGACCTTCGTCGGCAAGGTGACGCGCTTTACCGACGACATCACCAATTCCACGCGCACCATGGACACCGAGATCGACGTCGAGAACCCCGATCACACCCTGACTCCCGGCATGTACGCCTACGCCACCTTCACCATCGACAGCAGGAACAACGTGCTCGCCGTGCCGATCGAGGCCGTCTCGGGTCTCGACGGCGGAAGCCCCTCGGTCATGGTGGTCGGCCCGGCGGACCGCATCGAGCCGCGTCCCATTCAGGCGGGCCTTCAGACCTCCTCTCAGATCGAAGTCGTCGCCGGCCTCAAGCGCGATGAACTGGTGGTGGCCGCCAATCCGGCCCAGTTTACATCCGGCGAAGTCGTGAAGCCCAAGGTCATTCAACCGGCTGCGCTCAAGGAAGGGAACGACTAATGTCCCGCTTCGCCATCACCAAACCCTACGTCGTCATCGTCGCCTGCCTGATCATCGCGGTGGTCGGCTTCCTCGCCCTCTTCCGCATGCCGGTGGATCTGTTTCCGCCGATCAACATCCCGGTGGTCGTCGTCGCCACCTTCTATAACGGCATGCCGCCCGAGCAGGTCGAAGGCGACATCACGGGCCGGTTCGAGCGCTTCTTCACGCTGGCCAGCGGCATCGACCATATCGAATCGCGCTCGCTGACCGGAGTGAGCCTCATCAAGATCTACTTCCAGCCGGGCACGAATGCTGACTCGGCCGTCACCAGCATCTCCAACCTCGCGATGGCCGACGTCGGACGCCTCCCGCAGGGCACGCTGCCTCCGGTCGTCCTCAAGTTCGACGCCTCCAGCCTGCCGGTCTGCCTCGTGACGCTGAACGGCCCCGGCCTCTCGGAAACCCGGCTGCGCGACCTCGCTCAGTTCAGTGTTCGCGACCAGATCGCCAACGTTCCCGGCGCCTCCGTGCCGCAGCCGTTCGGCGGCAAGTACCGCCAGATCATGGTGTACGTCGATCCGCTGAAGCTCGAAGCGCACGAGCTGAGCCCCATGGACGTCGTGCGCGCCGTCAATGCCAGCAACCTGATCCTGCCCGCCGGCGACGTCAAGATCGGGCCCTACGACTACAGCATTTACACCAACAGCCAGGTCGACAAAATGACCGACCTGAACCGGGTGCCGTTGAAAACCGTCGGCTTCAACTCCGTCGTGGTCGGCGATGTCGGCCAGGCGAAGGACGCGCATCAGATTCAATACAACGTGGTGCGCGTCAACGGCCAGCCCTCGGTTTACCTGCCCATCATGAAGCAGGGCGGCGACACCAACACGATTCAGGTCGTCGACGGCATCAAGAAATCCATCAGCCGCCTGATCGGCGAGCCGAAGAACCTCATCACCAAGGTCGTCTTCGATCAATCGGTGCTGGTCAAGCAGGCCATCGAGACGCTGGTGCACGAGGGCCTCATCGGCCTGTTCCTGACCTCGCTGATGATCCTGATCTTCCTCGGCAACATGCGCGCCACCGTGGCCGTGTTTCTCTCCATTCCCCTTTCGGCTCTTGCGACCTTCCTCGCCCTATCCCTCGGAGGCGGTACATTGAACACAATGGTATTGGGGGGCCTGGCGCTGGTGTTCTCGCGCGTGATCGATAACTCGGTCGTGGTGCTGGAGAACATTTTCCGCCACCTGGAACTCGGCGAATCCGCGCATGAAGCCGCCGAAAAGGGGGGCAGGGAAGTGGCCGTCGCGGTGCTCGCCGCCACGCTGACCACCGCGGTCGTGTTCTTCCCCGTCGTGTTCCTCTACGGCGTCAGCAAGTTCCTGTTCACGGCCCTGGCGATCGCGGTCGTGCTGACCCTGTTCGCCTCGTACTTCGTCGCCATGACGGTGGTTCCCCTTTTCAGCGCCAAATTTCTGAAAGGGGTTCATGCGGCCGAGGCGACGGCCGCCGCGGGCGAAGACGAGCTCGACGACGAACTGAGCAAAGCGACGCACACCCCGCCGCACCATCACGAGCAGCCTCCCGCCAGGCACGGCTGGGGCGCGCGCTTCAACGCCTGGTTCAACACGAACTTCAACCGCATGCTCGACGTTTACAGCCGCGCCCTGCGCCGCGCGCTGGAACGCCCGAAACTCGTCATCGCCGGTTCCATGGCCGTGTTCCTGGCCAGCCTCGCGCTCTCTCCCCTCATGGGCCTCGCCTTCTTCCCCCGCACCGACGCGGGCCAGTTCGTCATCAACCTCGAGGCTCCCGCCGGCACCCGCATCGAGCTGACCACGCAGGATGTGGCGCAGGTGGAAGATCTGGTTCGCCGCACGGTTCTGCCGGGCGATCTGAAGATGATCGTCTCCAACGTCGGCATCAATCCCGACTTCTCTTCCATCTACACCAGCAACTCGGGACCGCACACGGCTTTCATCCAGGTGGGCCTGAACGGCGGCCACAAGATCGGAAGCTATGAGTACATGGCGCGCATGCGCAGGCTGTTGGCCGCTCAGTTTCCGCAACTGCACGTCTTCCTGCAATCGGGCGGGCTCGAGGATGCCATCCTGAACCAGGGCATGCCCGCGCCGATCGACGTGCAGGTGAGCACGCCGGCCAGCCTGCACCAGGCCTACAACACGGCCGTAAACCTGGCGGCGCAGATCAAAAAAATTCCTACCGTCAGCGAGGTGTATATCCCGCAGGCGCTCGACTATCCGGCCCTGCGCCTTGACATCAGTCGCGAAAAAGCGGCGCAAATGGGCCTCAGCCAAAAGGAGGTCGTCAGCGACATCATCACCGCGTTGACCTCCAACGGCATGATCAAGCCGAGTTACTGGGTCGATCCCAGGACCGGCGACGACTATCTGCTGACCGTCCAGTATCCCGAGAACGCCATCCACACCGTTTCGGACCTGAAGACGATTCCGCTGCGCGCCGCCGGCGGCGAGGATCCGACTCCGCTCGAAAATGTCGCCAGCATTACTCGGGTAAACGCGCCTACGGAGGTGGACCATTACCAGCTCCTCCGGACCTTCGACGTGTACGTCTCCACGAAAGGCGAAGACCTGGGGCGCACGGCGCGCGCCATAAATCGGATTCTCGCCAAGAACACGCCGCCTCCGGGCGTGGTGGTGAATCTTCGCGGCATGGTCCAAAGCATGTTCCAGTCCTTCAAGAGCTTCGCCGTCGGCCTGTCGCTCGCCGTGGTCCTGCTCTACCTGGTGCTGGTGGCGCAGTTCGGCTCCTTCCTCGACCCGTTTCTCATTCTGCTGGCAGTGCCCCTGGGCCTGACCGGCGTGATCCTGGCGCTGATTCTCACCGGGACCACGCTGAACGTGCAGTCGCTCATGGGCGTGATCATGATGGTCGGCATCGTGGTCTCGAACAGTATTCTGATTGTCGAGTTCACGCGCCGGCTGCGCGGCGACGGGATGCCGCTGGCGGAAGCCCTCGAGACCTCCTGCCGTCTCCGCCTCCGCCCCATTCTGATGACGTCGCTGGCGACGCTCATCGGCCTGCTGCCGATGGCCCTCAAACTCGGCGAGGGCAGCGAAGCCTACGCGCCGCTGGCCCGGGCGATCATCGGCGGGCTGGCAGTCTCGGTGGTCACGACCGTGTTCATCGTTCCCGCCGCGTATTTATTGGCGTATCGCAACCGCAGCTCCCATGAGACTCAGGCATGATACCTCCCGTTCGAAAGAAACCTGCGATCCTGTTCCTGCTCGCCGGCGCCGCCGCATTCGGCCAGGCGCCGGCCACGCTGACTCTCAAGCAGGCGGAAGCCATAGCGCTCAAGCTCCATCCCCGCGTCCGCGCCGCGGAATTCGCGGCCTCCGCGGCCGCCGAGGTTCCGGTCCAGCAGCGCGCGGCCTACTTCCCGCTCATTACCGGCGAAATCACCGGCGTGGCGGCGCCCCCCAACACGCGAATCGGCGCCGGCGCGCTCAACAACCCCATCATTTACACCCGCGCCTCTCCGGGTATTCTCGCCGATCAGCTCGTCACCGATTTCGGCCGCACCTCCAACCTCGTGGCAAGCGCCAGGTACACGGCCGCGGCCCGGCGGCAGGACGTGCGGACCACCTCCGAAGATCTCCTGCTTCAGGTGGATCAGGCATACTTCGATACGCTTCGCGCCCAGAGCGTGCTTCAGGTTGCGAAGGAGACCGTGGCCGCCCGCCAGGTTGTCTCCGACCAGGTGACGGCGCTGGCCAAGAGCAAGCTGAAATCCGAGCTCGACGTCTCCTTCGCCGACGTCAACCTCTCGCAGGCGAAGCTGCTGCTCGTCAGCGCGCAGAACGATCTCGACGCCTCTTTCGCCCGCCTTTCCGCCGCCCTGGGCTACGCCGCGCCGCAGCGCTTCGTCCTCGCCGAAGAGCCAATGCCCGGGCCGCCGCCCACCGATTTCGACGCCCTGTTGCAGACCGCGATCGCAAACCGGCCTGAGCTGGCCTCGCTGCGCGCCAGCCAAACCGCCGCGCAGCGATTTGCACAGGCGGAGAAGGCGTTGTGGTATCCCACCGTCAGCATTCTCGCCGCGGTCGGGCTCATCCCGGCGCACGCCGCGCAGTTGCAGGACAAGTATGCCGCTGCCGGCGTCAACGTGAGCATCCCGATCTTCAATGGTGGAGTGTTCACGGCGCGGCGGCGCGAGGCTGAGTTCCGGGCCTCGGCGGCAAGCGAGGCGCTGCGCGACGAGCAACTGCGCATCGCGCGCGACTTGCGCGTCGCGTGGTTGAACCAGCAGACGGCTTATCAGCAGCTCGGCCTCACCCTTCAATTGCTGAAGGAGGCGACTCAGGCGCTCGACCTCGCGCAGGCCCGCTACAACATCGGCTTGAGCTCGATCGTCGAGTTGACCCAGGCGCAGCTCCGCC
>Ga0078972_1015691_pt1 | contig 11519 bp, 10 predicted proteins | sample YelNatPaOPGAMG01_FD_67568 | JGI IMG/M metagenome (GOLD analysis project Ga0078972, IMG submission 67568) | Hot spring thermophilic microbial communities from Obsidian Pool, Yellowstone National Park, USA - OP-RAMG-01 (SPADES assembly) (version 2) | ecosystem: Environmental > Aquatic > Thermal...
ACCTTAGAATTGAGGGATGTGCCCCGGCTCACCGCACTGGAGAACCTTCTCAAGGCAGCCGGTAAGGGAATATTTATAGATCCCTCTGCTCGCCGCTTCAATGACCTAATATCCCTCAGCTTGCAGAATGTAGATTTCGACCAAGCGCTGAAAGCCATTCTGGGAGACTACCTCGTTGCTGAGCCTATAGGGGAAAATAACTATTCAATTAAGCAGCAGACCATCGCCCCAGGCTTTCAGCAGTGGAACCAACCGTTCCAGTTCCCCCAAGGAGGGATGACCACAACCCCAACCGCCACCACAACTCTTCCCTCCAATATCACCTACGATAAGATTATTCTCCAGTACGCGACCATCTACGATGTTATGTCTGTTATAGGTGGATATGGTTATGGTGGTTATGGTGGCTACGGCGGTTATGGCGGCTATGGCGGTTATGGCGGCTATGGCGGCTATGGCGGCTATGGCGGCTATGGCGGTTATGGCGGCTATGGCGGCTATGGCGGCTACGGCGGTTATGGTGGATACACTGGTGGCAGAGGCGGATACACTGGTGGCAGAGGTGGATACACCGGCGGGTACACTGGCGGCAGAGGTGGATACACTGGCGGCAGAGGTGGATATACCGGCGGATACACTGGTGGCAGAGGTGGATACACCGGCAGATATTGATTTTTCCCTTGCCAGAATATCCAAAGCTCCTTAAGATAAAATAAGCAGTTAAATTCTCTCAGCGAAAGGGAGGGTGATTTTTATGCACTCTTTTCTCAAGCGGGGCGCCTTTATTTTAGCAGCGCTCCTTGTTTTTGTAGCCTTGCCGTTGCAGTTGCTGGCAAAAGAAGAGGCAACGCCCAACGAAACGGGGCAGAACCTCGTTACCTTAGAGGTTCAGGATGCCGATCTCTGCGATGTAGTTCGCATCTTGATGAAGGAAAGCAAGACGAACATAATCATCGCCGACAGAGACAAAATAAACAAGAAGATAACCGCAACGCTCTACGATGTCCCTCTGGAAAAGGCTCTTCAGAACATCGTCCAAGCCAATGGTCTTTACTGGTATAAGGAAGGAGATGTTTATGTTATAAGCGCAGAGCCTCGCCCCCAGCCGAAGGAAGAACAAACCACTCCTAAAGAAGTATCTCAACCAACTCCTCCACCAGAAACTCCTACCACTCCCCAAGCTCCAACCCGAATTGAGACGGAAAAGTTCGTCTTAAAATATGCTCATCCAAGGGACATCGCTGCCCTGTTGGGAGCATCCCCTGCCCGTTATCCTTTTGCTCTATTCCAAGGTATGGAGAGAAGAGGGAGGGGTCCGCTTGCTCCTGCCTTTGGACGCTCTAAAGAGGAATCTGAGAGCTCCCCAATTCAGGGAGGATTTTCCCAGTTTGGTGGACGAGGTATGGGTGGAAGAATGGGCGGCTTCGGGGGAGGCATCGGGGGATACGGCGGTGGCATAGGTGGCTTTGGAGGCGGCATAGGTGGATTTCCCGGTGGTGTAGGCGGAGTCGGAGGATATGCCCCTGGAATTGGCGGTGTTGGTGGTGTTGGTGGTTATGCTCCCGGTATAGGTGGAGTTGGCGGAATAGGAGGTTACGCTGGCGGATATGGCTATGGTCTTATGGCTTTTGCTCCCGGCATTTACAACATAATTCCCTATGAACCCGAAAACGCCCTCATCGTAATCGGTACCCCTGAAGGAATAGAACAGTTCAAGAAACTCCTCCAACTTTTGGATGTTCCCGTCCGCCAAGTGGAGATATCGGCGGAGTTCGTGGAGATAAGCACAGATGTTACAAAGAGCTTGGGCATAGATTGGATGCTGACAAACAATGAGGTCACCGTGATTGGACAAGGTATGTCTCCCGGAACGGGTTCAACCTTAGTTATCGGTTATACCACACCTCGCGTCCGAGCCCAGCTCGCTGCGCTGATGAAAGAGGGTAAAGCCAGAGTGGTCAATGCCCCGAGAGTAACCACTTATAACAACTACCCGGCTTATATTTCCGTAACCCAAGACATCCCCTATTGGTATCCGGAGACAACCCTAACACAGTTCGGTGGTACCCAGACAACCTGGGTTCCCGATATGATAAGCGTAGGAACCACTTTGACAGTTACACCAACCATAAACGGTGATGGCTCGGTTACTTGTTATATAACACCGAGCGTCTCCGATGTTGTGGGCTTCGTTACCGGACCAACTGGAAGCCTACCCCAAACGAGCACAAGAGATATGGATACTATTGCAAGGGTAATGAGCGGGGAAACGCTGGTCATCGGTGGACTCGTTCGCAAGAACATAAGCACGCAGAATGTAAAGGTTCCTTTCCTCTCGGATTTGCCCCTCATAGGCGGTTTGTTTAAGGGACAGACACAGACAACGACTGAGAGCGAGCTCTTGATATTCCTCACGCCGCGCATCTTAGAGGAGCCAAGTAGGACTGTTGGAGCAGTTGTAACTCCTCCCTCGGGAGGCGGAGCGGGAGGAGGAGCTCCCACTCCCTAATAGAGTTCGTTAAGCGCCAAAATAAAAAAGGGGGGCGACCCTTCGGGTCGCCCCCCTTTTTTATACTAATTTCTCAATCTCTTGAAACAACTCCTCAATAGCTTTTTGAAAAGGTACCGTCCTTACCGGATTCCCTTTTACAAACAACACAGCTCCTGTCTTCCCAAATGCCAATCCTATATCCGCATCCCTTGCCTCCCCAGGTCCATTTACCTCACAACCCATAACTGCTACCTTCAATGGGCGAGGCGGCAAGCCCTTTAATCCCTCCCTCACCCTTTCCGCCATCTCTATCAAAGGCACAGAACACCTCGCACACATAGGACAAGATACTATTATGTATCCCCTCTTCCTAAGATTTAGACTGCTCAAAATCTCCCAAGCTACCTCTACTTCCTTCACTCCATCCGCCGTTAAAGATACTCTTACAGTGTCCCCTATCCCTCTGCTCAAGAGAATCCCCAAGCCAACAGCCGACCTTATCGCCCCTTCCGGCATAGGTCCCGCCTCGGTTATCCCTATATGCAAGGGATAATCCCTTAATTGAGAGAATCTCTCGTAGGCGGAGACGGTCGTGGTTATGTCAAATGCCTTTAGGGAGACAACTATATCCTGAAATCCTTCCTCCTCAAGAATCTCTACCTCCCTAATCGCAGCTTCCACCATAGCCTCCGCAATTGAATCCTTATACTTTCTTAAAATATCCTTGGGAAGCGAGCCCGCATTGACGCCGATGCGAATCGGCACTCCCCTATCCTTCGCCACTTTCACTATCTCCCTTACACCCTCCTTGCTTCCAATCGTCCCGGGATTTATCCTTATCTTATCAGCTCCCTTTTCCAAAGCTGTCAAAGCGAGACGCCAATTGAAATGAATATCCGCCACTAAGGGAATGGAAATATTCCTCTTGATTTCTTCAATTGCCTCAGCGGATTCCTCATCCGGGACTGCCACCCTCACTATTTCACAACCAGCAATCTCCAATCTCCTTATCTCTTCAACCACCCTAACTACATCCTTCGTAGGAGAACGCGTCATAGATTGAACCGCTATGGGATTTCCTCCGCCAATTTTTATATCCCCTATTCTAACCTCTCTAGTCATCTTTTATTTAAGAGAACGCCCGACTTTCTCCAAGACCTCTCTATCCACATTGCCCGTGAGGAAAACGCTGAATCCCTCTATGTTGAGAAAAACGATTTCCGGCTGAGAAGGGAAAGAAATAGCAGGATGTCTATGAGGGGTTGGTGTTTCCAGAATGGTTATCGGGTTTAATCCATCAGTTAAATGAATTAGAACTCCCTTCTGCTTTTTTGTAAAGAACGGTCTCTGGTGCACGATTTTGTAACCCGGAGGGATAAAAGTAGGGAAGAGCGGACGAAAGTGAAGAAGTCTCTCCAATTCTTCCTTAGAATAGTTCTTCGGCTTCTTCACAATTCTGGGGATATCAAATTCCCGCTTATCAAAAGAGGGCTTGAGCTGAAGTGAAACAAAATACATCAAGAATAGAAGCTGTCCAGAGGGGGAATAGCGCTCGGTTCTTAGGCGAATTCCCGTTTCCTTGTCCACCCAAAGCTTGAAGTAACCTCCCTTCACATAGGCGGGTTTAATGAGAAAAACGCTCGCTTTTCTTCCCACTATTTTCTCCTCGCCAAGCTGGGTAACTTTGGCGTTTTTCAAGATAAGGTCTAATTGGACATCCATCAAGTATCTTGGGGGCAAGGGATGATGAAAGGGCATCCTCCCTCTCTTTGGAGGGATAACAACTCCTCCTTCCTCGTCCCAGACCATCACATAACCAGAGAAGAAACGGGGTGATACAAACTCCAATCGCGTCTTATCAGAAGAATCGTGCTTCACGATAACTTCAAATTTATGATAACCTTTTGGGGTATAAAGAATATGGATTTGCCTCCCCATAAAGCTCGTTTTTTCCTCCTTCTCCAGATATTGGCGGAGAACCGAGAAGGAATCCAATGGCAAAGAGGCGATTGCAAAAGCAAATATTAAAATAATAGCACTAAATAGCTTCTTCATTCTTCACTAGAAATAAGTAACATCTTAACCGCTGAATCAGCGGAAATCAAAGGATTCTGTAATGTATAGATGAAATGTTCCCTCCTATAACTCCTCAGCAACTCGCTCTCGTCGGGTTTATTGTGAAACACGAATATCAAAGCGGAAATAATGAAAATCAAAGGAAGTAAAAAGAGAGCGAATCTCCTTTTGAGAAGGAAAATGGTGTGAGGTCTTGGACTTGCCTTGCTTCTCTCTATGCGATACATAACAACTTCGTTGAAATTGGGGCTCAATTCGGGAGTTGGTAGAGAGGATGTCAGCTCCTTGATCTTCTTAGCTTGCTTATAAAATCTCATACAATCCGGACAGGCGGAAAGATGAGAGAGCAAGGCTTCTCTCTCCCTGTCATTGAGCCTGCCATCTAATAACTCTGAACAAAGGAATTTGGCTTTCTTACATTTCATTCTTTATCATCTCCTATGAACGATGAGAGTCTTTCTCGCAGTATTTGTCGTGCATAAAAAAGGCGAGATTTAACTGTCCCTACAGGACAACCTACCATTTTGGCGATCTCTTCATATGAGAAACCCTGTAAATCTCGCAAAATAATGACCTCCCTTAACTCGTTTGGTAATAGAGTGATTTCCATCCTCAATCTTGCCAAGAGCTCGCTGTCGTCATCGACGGGTTCAACATTAAAATGTTCTCCTTCTGTTTCTGTATAAGTATCATCACCTTCGGTATAAGAATCGAGAGAAAGACTTGGATTTCGCTTCTCAACTCTCTTATTATCCCTAATCAAGTTGAGAGCTATCTTGAATAGCCAGGTTCTAAAAAGAGAATTATCTTTTAATTGAGGAAGGGCAAGATAAGCCTTCACGAAAGCTTCCTGGGCAATATCTTCCGCATCCTCCCTGTTATGGAGGCTATGATAGACAAATCTGAATAAGGAAGCTCTATAGCGTTGGACCAAGATATCAAACGCCTCCTTATCTCCGTTTTTGCTTCTTTGCACCAAAATCTCGTCTTTTTCCTCCGACAAATCCTTTTTCATAATTAATGACGATAAAAAAGAGAAATTGTTCAAAGATCTTTATATTGTTATAGATTTTAACGAAAACAGATAAACTTGTCAAATTTGTGTATAGTTCCATACCATAAAAGACCATTATCCTCGTTGTCATTGCTGGCATGGGTAAAGGTTTTGGAAACTGAGAAGGGATAAGAGTAGAAATAGAGATGAAGAAAATTTATTTCTTTTTTAATTGAGGGAGAGAAAAGGAGATATCGTGTATGTCATAAATGTATTTTATAATTTGGAGCTATTTGGATGGTTCCATAAGAGTGGAGAAGACAAACACCTTATTAAAAACCTATACCCATAGATGCGAGCATCCCGTAAGGGATGCTCGCAATCTCTATATACATCGAAGAAAAATAAAAGCGGGATTGCTTCGTCGCTTCGCTCCTCGCAATGACACCCACACTGTCATTGCGAGCCTTCTGCTGTGCAGAAAGCGTGGCAATCTTTATTTTGGGGAGTTAAGAAAAAGAGATTGCTTCCTATCGCTTGTAATGACAAGGAGGTGGTGTCGTTTCGCTCCTCGTAGTGACAATGCAGAGGATAGGGAATTAGAAGGAAGTCCCAAATGTTTTGAAATTATAAACCACCTTTCAAAGTATCTTCTAAAATAGTATAATACAACTACTATTAGAGTAAACTTATGGGCAAGGCGAAAATGAATGTTCAGCTCTTGGATTTCACCCGTGACGCCCTCGCGGTTATCTATTCAGCGGGTAGGCAATGCTATTCAGACCGCTTCGCTATTGAACTGAAGGAAGAATCGGAGGAAAAGATGGCGGAATTCGTGAGAAAGCTGATAGAATCAGGACACGAAAGTCCGCTCGAGCATGCTAAGTTCACCTTCGCTATTGAGGGCGTCTCAAGGGTCCTCACTCACCAACTCGTCCGCCATAGGATAGCTTCCTATTCCCAGCAAAGCCAAAGATATGTTAAGATGGACGATTTTGACTTCGTCATCCCTCCCTCTATTGAGGAAGATGAGGAAGCGAAAGATGAATTTCTCCGTTTGATGGAGGAGATTAAAAGGGGCTATAAGAAGATAAGGGAAAGAATTGAAAAGACGAAAGGCAAGGAAGCGGTGGAGGACGCTCGCTTCGTCTTGCCCCAAGCCGTGGAGACGAAGATAGTGGTTACGATGAACTGCAGGGAGCTCCTACATTTCTTCAGAGAGAGGTGCTGTGCAAGAGCCCAGTGGGAAATAAGGGAATTGGCAAATCGGATGCTGGAAATCTGCAAAAAACATTTGCCGGCAGTGTTTGAGGATGCTGGAGCGAAATGCGAATACCTCGGCTACTGCCCCGAGGGGAAACGAGGCTGCGGAAAGTATCCATTAAAGGAAGAAGTCTTGGGAAAAAATCCTTACTGATTTATCACCACTACTTCGTGAACATTGGAAGTCTTCAGCATCAGCTTATTTCCCCGACGAGAGATGTTCCCCTTCGGTCCGATTACCTCGGCAGAAGAGAAAGGAATGTTTATCTCTATTTCCGCCTCGTAAGGGGAGCAGAACTCCATTAAACTCGGCAGCACTCTTCTCCCCTCGGGGAAGGGATACGCCGCAGATGTGGGAGTGCCACAGAAACAGAGAAAATGGATTATAAAACGATTCCTTTTCTCATCTTTTGTGAGAACAGCCTCTATGTTGGGTTGAGTGTTGATAACTATTGGTGGTTTGGGATTGAGATAACGGATTATGCTCGCAATTAAATTGCGATGCTCCGGCATGCGATAATTCCCTACAAAGGCGGAATCGGGAGAGAAGGGAAGATAGACTATCTTTCCCTTCCCATATTCCCTCAACAATATCGCTGGACCCACGACCTTCCCAGGCGACATATGCCCCATCCAAGGATTATCCTGAGAGCGATATGCTACGAGCAAATCGCCGTAGGCTTTAGCCTCAACAGGTTGAAAAATCGCTATTGGCGAGTAATTCAGGATATTCACATCTTTAGGGACTCCCTTCAGAACTATCTCGTCTTTTATCCCTTCAGGGAAACGCACATAGTTATCTTTATGGGAATCGTAGATTTCCAACAATTTTGCACCAATCAAATCCTCAAGCAGACATCTTCCTAACGGGTTGCCATATTTATCGTAGCAGGCGGTTAAGCCAGTAGCTAAAATCTTCCCTCCTCTCTTCAAATACTCCTTTAAGATGGAGACTTCTTCCTCGCTTAATATCGCCACATTAGGAAGATAAACAACGGGAAATTGGAGAAGCTTCTCAAGAGAGACATTTTCATCCATTATGAAAGTCATCGGGATGTGAGCCTCCTTTAGCGCCTTATGAGCCCCCATCACCGCTGAGAAATATTTAACCGGCTCCTCCCTTCCAAACCAATCCCTTGTCCTCAAGGAGAAGTAGATTCCTACCTCCACCATTTCCTTATGTCCGAAAAACTCCTTCTTTCTCAAAGCCTCAGAGAAAACCTCACCCAGCCTTTCATAGACCAAGGGATTGAATGTGCCATCATAATTCGCCTTATCAACGATTGTGCATAAGGCTCCATGAGCCAAATAGCTCATAACCTCCCATTTCAACTCAGGTGTTGGACGAACTGTGAAATCGTGATAATCGTAAACGCCAACCGAAGTCACTCCCTGCGTTCTCCCATCCGAACGAGCTCCCTTCATAAAGAGGGCAAGAAAGCTCGGATTAGTATGACCGAAGACGAAGGGCAATCCCTCAGCTGTCACGAAATCGCCATCCTCCGCCTTGCCCACTGGCTTCTGGGCTGTCCACCAAGAGAAGGGAGGATATCCGTGATAATTGAAATCAACGGAGAGCTCGGGACGGCGTGAATGGACGAAGCGTTCCAATTCCCTGCAAAAGCGCATATCCGATTCGTAGCGGAACTCCAAAACTTTTTCCCAATCATCATCCCAACTAACTCCCTTCGGCATATCAATCCCATATTCCCTCTTAAAAGCCTCCCTGCATTTATCGCACCCACATCCATAGGGCGGAGAGAATCCCCAATCCAACATATCTATATGGAAGCCAGCGATATCATAGTTCATAAGTTCTTCAAGAATGGATTTAATGAATTCAATGTATCCCGAATTGTAGCATAGCCTTCCGGGGATATCGTTTCCGTCCCAATCCTTCATTCTCCATTCGGGATGAGCTAGCCAGGACGAGGTATCATACTGCACCTGCACATAAGCAATGACGGGTAGGGAATGCTTCTTCGCCTCCTCTATAACCTCCTTCAGCAAGTCCCTCCCCTTCAATTGCGGGCATTGGCGGGCTATTTTGGAGTTATAATATGCGAAGTTTTGGTCTTTCATAAAGACGACCAAATACTCCGCCTTCGCTTTCAGGATATTTTGCACAATTTCCTTCCCGGTAGCCTTGCTCATATAGATATCGTCCTTATCGTTTGCTCCCGTCGGACCGACCTCTATCCCAACGAGAAGCCGCTCATACCAGGGCTTCCCTTCAGCGAGAAGGAGGCAAATTAGGAAAAACAGAAAAACCGATATTCTGAGAGCTTCCACCCTATTTTCCTCCTAAAACTTTGTAAACTTGAGAGTTTATCTCCCGCGCTGCGTTCACGAGCTCCCAATAGGGATAATCAACAACTGAGAGAAAACCTATATTGTAATTCTCACCATCGAATCTTCCCGTGAGGGGCTCATCAACGAACTGGAACCAGTGGCAACCAACGAAGGCGGGTAGCCTCCAGACGCTCCTTACATAATTCTGATATGCCTTTCCCCTCTCCTCTTGATTCTCAACTGCTACCAAGCCAGTATGAAACATCCCCCTATCAAGCGCGCCGAAATGGAATTCCCCAATTATACAGGGCTTGCCCAGGTAGTTTGTGAAACCCCACCACTCCTCGTTTACATCCCTGCTATATATGTTGAAGCTGACGACATCGCAGAATTCAGCCGATGCTTTAACAGCCTCCCAGGGACGAGAAGCGAATCTGCAGCCAAGATAAAGCTGATTAGGAGCATATCTCTTCAGAGCGTCCCTCACTACCTGGAAATATTTCCTCGCGAAATGAGTGAGTAGCTCACTCAAGTCAGCTATGCATTCCTGAGTCATAGGGGAAGGAAGATGCACGGGTTTTTCCAGAAATTCATCCCAGGATTCAACTTTTATGTTCCATACTTTGTCTAACTTCCCTATATCCCCATATTTCTCCCTCAAAATTCTCGTGAATTCCCTTTTAGTGAAGAGCTTGCCGTCGCTCGCCAATGCGTTGAGCACGAGTTGATATCTTGAACCCGGGTCCCCTCCCCACCCTCCCCAGGGTAGCTCGTTATCAACGAAATAACCCAGACACCAAGGGTCCTCTCTCCATTCCCTCGTGGCGTTATCTATCGCTCGCTCAACTGTCTTCTCAAACCCCTCATCAAAGACATCGGGCATCGGGAACCAAGCGAAATCCCCACCATAATGGATGGCTACAACATAAGGAATGCCCTGCTTGAATACCTCCGATGATGACCAATTGCCTATGGTGTTGAAGCCCCAAGCGGGAAGTCGTCTCTTAACCATTTCCCTCCATCTTTCCTGCCAATTATCTCCGTATTTCCGCTTCAAATTCATAGCATAGAAGTTTATCTTATCGTCTTGATAGAATTCCCTGAGTGGGTCCCCCGGGGAAGGAAGCCAGCTGAAGAGATATTCCCTTCCCTTTATTGGGGAAACCTCCCAATGCCCAACGCAATCGATCCCGAGGGAGAAGAATAGATGCCCCGTGGGAGTAACCAGCCACCAGCGTCCCTTCCCTTCTCTCAAATCCTTTGGAGGCTCCGTCTCCCTTCCTTCCTCAACATAGGCTGTTCTGAAAAAACCCGTCGCCTTCAACTGGGGACCATCCTTCCAACCGCCGAATTCGTCCCTATCGGGAAGAGGTGGATGAGCCTTAAGCCACTCCTCCTCTTCCTTCAATTGCTTCTTGAAATCGCTATCCCTATGCACTTTCCCCTTCCAATCGCTTCCAGCATATTGACCATAGCGGTCAACTATTCCCTTCCAATTTTGGGGGGAAATAGGGACGAGCCGGACATTATCAAAAATCAAAGCCACCGGCTTCTCCGGTTGAGCAAGGAAAAATTGAAACGCTACTATATGAGACCAATCTAACTCTGGACCGCTCACTCCCATCATTGAAGCGCCTGGGAGAATGGGCGGTCCACCCCTCATCCCGGGTGGAATGGCAGATTTAAGAGGCATAGCTATCGTTGTCTTGCTGTTTGGCTTTAGCGATATATATCCCGTCCGACAATGATTTATTCCATCCGCGGAGAAATCATCGTCAACCCTTATATGAAGGGCAATGGATTGATTCTGGGGATTCATCACATCAACTACCAATCCTCCATATCCGCCCCAATCGCCGCTTGGGAAAGCCTGACCGACTTTAAAGTAGATATTCGGCCATGCAGAAGGAAGGAATTCAACCTTCAAGGCATAGCGTCCCTGCGTAGCACCGATTGTCGTTCTTTCAATCTTCGTGCTGTTGCATACTATCTTCTCCAAATCGCCCTTTTCCTCAAAAGAGCTGATGACGAAGGGCTGTACATTCGCAAACACAAACATTCCTACCAAAGCAAGCATAATCTTTCACCTCCCCTTTTCATTCTTTAAAAATTTTTTTGTAATCCAAAGCCTTATGCTCTCTTCCACAATGAAAATCGCAAGAGCTATTAGAAAGAAAGTGATTAGGGAAAGGACGATGTCCCTTGCGGAGATGAACTTCATCAATTGAATTATCAGGGCGGAAATAGTAACCAAGAGCATAAATATAGCCGGTAAAAGGGTGTAAAGGGTTTGTTTCCTTCTCAATAGAAGCCAGGTGGAAACGACAAGTAGAGCAATCGCTGCGACCAGCTGATTGGAAGCACCGAAGACCTGCCAAAGCTTCTGCCAAGGACCGAGCGCCA